>Ga0209062_1002467_pt1 | contig 24731 bp, 22 predicted proteins | sample Coa_R2_2_FD_187158 | JGI IMG/M metagenome (GOLD analysis project Ga0209062, IMG submission 187158) | Surface soil microbial communities from Centralia Pennsylvania, which are recovering from an underground coalmine fire - Coalmine... | ecosystem: Environmental > Terrestrial > Soil > Unclassified... | reverse complement strand
ATCGGGTGGTCGGAATCGAGCCCCATCTGTGTCGGCAGATCGAAGGCGACGGAGAGGCCCGTGGTGCCGTGTTCGAGCAGGTAGCGGTAGCGGCGGTTGCTCTCCTCGGCGGTGCCGAAGCCGGCGTACTGCCGCATCGTCCAGAGGCGGCTGCGGTACATCTCGCGGTAAATTCCGCGGGTGAACGGGAATTCGCCGGGTGCCTCCGCGCCGGAGCTCATGAACGCGAAATGCGGCGCGCGCGCAGGAAGGAGTGCAGGCCGAACCACCCCATCATTACGGTGCAGAAAAGGGCGAAGCCCAGGCGCACGTGATCGCCGGCCATCCAGTAGCGCACCGCCTTGAATCCGAACGGCACGGCGAAACACAAGAAAATAAACCCGATGACCTCATTCCAGAGGGTACGCGCCGGCTTTACGACGGCGGGGCCGACATGCTTGACGAATTCGCGCCCATGCCGGATATACTGCCGCCCCTGCCGGACGGCCACGCGCTGCCACATCGCCTTTATCGTACCAAAAGGTTCACAGTGGGGAACTTACCTCTAACGAGCGGCGGGAAAATTGCCGATCAAATCATGGGGGTTCCGCTTGTGAACCGGAAGCGGCTCCACTACAATCGGAACGGGTGGATGCACGGCCCAAGTAGTGGAACGCCGGTAGGGGACGGCGCATCCACTAAGAGGGAGTATCTGTGGAAGAGCCTTTGAAGCACCTCATGCAGGAACTGGGGAACGCGATCAACGATTCCCTTTCCGAGTCCGACCGGATCGCGGAGGCGATCGGCGAGATCAAGCGAGCAGGGTACGATGTCTTCCTGGTGCTTGAGGCGACGATTGGCTTTAACCGTCGCGATGAGAACGAAGAAGAAGAGGAAGAGCAGGAGCAGGTCGAACTCGCAGAGGAGCAACCCAAGCGCAATTTTGAAACCACCGGCAAAATCAAGTTCACTTCCCAGGATCACCGCTTTTTGCGGGCACTGAAGATCGCGGTAGACGAAGAGAACCGCTGATAGACGTCCCAGGTTTGGCGGACTGCCTTTTCCCACGTGAATAAGGCAGTCCGCTCCCGCCCTTTTTGAATCAATTCCCTACGTAAATTTTCATCGGCAGCCAGGCGGCGTAGCGCGCCGGCCAGCGCATCGGAATCGCGCGGATCGACCAGGAGCGCCGCATCCCCCGCTACTTCCGGCAGCGCCGAGCAGTTCGAAGTAACTACCGGCACGCCGGCGGCCATTGCTTCGAGCAGCGGCATGCCGAAGCCTTCATCGAGCGAGGGAAACGCAAAAATGGATGCGCGCGCGTACCAGGCGGCCAAATCCTCTGGCGGGACGTAGCCGAGCACCGCGATCCGGCCGCGCGCAGCGCTGGACTCGATCCGGCTGCGGATCTCCTCCGCTCCGTAGCCGAACGAGCCCGCCAGGACCAGACGCCACGCCTGGTCCATCGATTCAAAAGCCGCGATCAGGCGGGCCACATTCTTGCGGGCCTGAATGGCGCCGACGTGCAGAACGAGCTTTTCTCGCGGGAGCGGCGGATAGGCAAGCGGCCGCGTTCCGTGGTGCACGACGAAAACGCGATCGGCGGGATACCCGAGCAGGTCGATCACCTGCCGGCGCGTAAATCCCGAGACCGCGATGATGACGTCGGCGCGGCGGGCGGCCTCGCGCGCCTGGGCGGTGAAGCGGGCGCGAAACTCGGGGGTGGAATACTCGCCGGTCATCACGAACAGATCGTGGAACGTGGCGATGGCGCGCCGCAGCGGGATCTTCGGCAGCCGCTGATTCAGGCCGTGAAAGAGATCCGCGCGCCAGGGGCCGAGCGGCGGCAGCAGAAGCCGGCGGCGGACGTTTGCCGGAACCGGCTCCGCTTCCCTGCCCCGCCGCGGCCGGTAACAGAACTCGAACCGCGCTTCGGGATGCGCCGCCGCCAGTCCAAACAGAATCTCGCGCGAGTAGAGCCCGACGCCGGAAAGGCTGTCTCCCTGGCTGTAAGTAGCGTCGAGCGCGATGGTCATAGCTGGGGTTGGGGATTAGGGATTGGGGATTGGGGAGCCGGCCGCGCAGCCTGCCGCCGCGCTCCCCAATCCCTAACCCCCAATCCCCTCCATCCCATATTCCTTCATTCGACGGTACAACGTCGTCCGGCTGATCTTCAGCAGCTCCGCCGCCTGGCTGCGGCTGCCTCCGGTGCTGCGGAGGGCATGGGCGATGGCCTGTTTCTCGGCTTCGGGAATCGGCACCACGGGCAGAGGATTCGCCGGAGGGCGAATCACCGGAGATTTTCCGGCGTACTGAAACAGCGGCATCTGCTCCGGCGCGGCGTCCGTAGACGGCTCGGCGTCCGCCACGTGCGAGGCCAACTGCTCCAGAGCATTGGCGGCGAGATGGTTTTGCAACGAAGAGGGCACATCCGCCAACCGCAACGCGCCTTCCGAGCGCATGGCGACCATCCGCTCGACGCAATGCTTCAGCTCGCGCACGTTGCCGGGCCAGTCGTAACCGCTAAAAGCGCGCAGGATCTCCGGTGTGAACAGATCCGCCGCCTCGCCCGCGAACGCCGCCGCCAGCAGCGGGATATCGCCGGGGCGCTCGCGGAGGGGAGGCAGGCGGATCGGGAACACGTTCAGCCGGTAGTAGAGATCCTGGCGGAAGCGGCCGGCCGCCACCTCGGCCTTAAGGTCGCGGTGGGTGGCGGCGATGATCCGGATGTCCACCTTGCGCCATTGCAGGGCGCCGACCGGGCGGAATTCGCGCTCCTGGATCAGGCGGAGGAGCTTGACCTGCAGGTCCAGCGCCAAGTCGCCGATCTCATCAAAGAAGGCTGTGCCTCCATCGGCGATCTCGACCAGGCCTTTTTTGTTCTTGACGGCGCCGCTGAAGGCCCCCTTGGTGTGGCCAAACAGCTCGCTTTCCATGAGGTTACCCACCAGAGAACCGCAGTCGATGGGCACGAACGCGCCGCGCGGTTCGGCCGCGTGGATGGCCCGCGCTGCCACCTCCTTGCCGGTGCCGGTCTCGCCGAGCAGGAGCACCGGCAGCCGGTGGCGGGCCGATTTTTCGATCAGCCGCCGGACCGCAATAATCCCCGGGGATTCGCCCAGCAGCCGGTGGCAGGCGGCAGACGTATCTTTGGCCATTACCGGATCTTTGGACACTAGGAGTCTAGTCGGACGACGAAGGCGTTTCTCTCACCTGTTTCGCTGCGAATCCGCGATTTTAATGTGCCGGCGGCGTCCTCCGTCTTCTCGCGGCCGACCAGCACGCGCCACAGGACCGGGTCGCCCGCGCGCTTCACCAGCCGGGCGGAGCCGTATTGGCGCTCCATGAGGGCACGCTCGCGCTCCGCGTTGGCGCGGTCGCGGAACGCGCCGACCTGCACCGCAAATAGCGCCGCCGGAACAAGATCCGGGAGTTTGATCACGTCCATCCGCACCTTCGCCGTGCCCGGCGCGACCATGTCGATCGCGACGGCGGCCGCGTGGGACAGGTCGATGATACGGCCATCCACGAACGGGCCGCGGTCGTTGATCCGCACATCGATCGATTTCTGGTTCTCCAGATTGGTGACGCGGACGACGGTATCGAAGGGGAGCGTACGGTGGGCAGCCGTCAGCTTCTCCATGTCGTAGATTTCGCCATTGGCGGCCGGACGGCCGTGATACGGATGGCCGTACCAGCTTGCGATGCCGGTTTCGGCGTACGGCTCGGGGATTCCCCCGAGGGCGGTGGCGCCCGGAGCAGCAACGGGGGCGCCGGCCGGCGCGGCGGTGCCCGGCGGCCCGGGGGCTGTCGCCGGCGGTGCGGTGTCGGACGCAGCGGTGGCCGGAGCGGTTGCCGCCGGGGGCGGCGGAGGCACGGGATAGCTCCGTGCGGTCCGGTGCGCGCAGCCGGAGAGGGCAAGCAACGCTCCCACCGCCAGCGCAATCGCGGATTTCATGGGTTTTGCACATTATGACACGGCTCGCAGCCGCCAATCGCTGCGGAAAAGAACCTTTAGGGACCAATGGGACTAAAGTTTGCCACCCTTCCGCCGATAAACCGGGTATGCAAGACCGGCGAAGTGAAGGGCGCCTGCTGTGCGCCGATATGGTCGAAGTCCATTGGAAGGAGCCTTCCGGGCGGCAGGGGCAGGCGATGGCGCTGCTGGAGGACATTTCTCCTTCCGGCGCGTGTCTGCAGACCGAGTTCGTACTTCCGGTAGGAAGCGACATCGAGTGGGACTCGCCGGCGCGCCGGTTTACCGGCCGGGTGCGCTACTGCGAGTACCGGGAAATCGGATATTTCGTCGGCGTCGAATTCGCGGACGGGTGCGAATGGTCGCCGGCGAGCTACCAGCCGGCGCATCTCTTGGATGTGAAAAAGCTGATGAGCTAGGGCCGTTTATAACCCGTGCCCGCTGCCGCAGACCGAGACTTCGATCCCCATTTCGCGGAACATGGCGGCTTTAGTGGCCAGCGCGCGGTTCGCGCCGGCTGCATCCGGGGCATAAGCCACCTGAACGTGATTCGATTTATGGCGCGCCATCATCTGGTCGCGCGTGACGCCGTAGAGGACGGTGTGCATGATGGGCCACTGCGGGGTGGTGATCTGCCACCGCCGCTCGGTCTCCTCGCGCGGTAATTCAACGGCTTTTGCACGGCCGATATCGGCTTTTAGCCGTCCATCTTCGACGAAAATACGGCTCCAGACGATCTCGCCGGGGCGGCTGATGCCCTTCAAACTGCCGCCGCCGAGCCGGAAATACATGGGCGGCTGGCGCTCGCTCGTGGCGCCCGCGTAACCTCCCACGAAATGCGCCGGCGGCGCGGCGCCCGAAATCTCGAAGACCCAGACGAATTCTTCGCGGCCCCCCACCGGATACGGTTCGCCATAGCGGACATCGTGCAGGGTGGTTTCCGGGCTGAAGCCGAGCTCGGTCCACACGCGGTTGGTCACCAGCGCATCCAGGCCGGCGCATTCGTCAACTTCGTTGAAGTGCGGCAGCGGCCGGTTCTCATACAGCACGCGGCCGTTGCCCCGCGCCCGCACAGGCGGCCGGTCGGCGTTGTTCAACAAGCCTTCGGCGAGGTCGGAGGCGGGCGCCAGATCCTTGAGGCCCTGCTGGTATTGGATGCCGATCGCGTCGCAGCCGAAATCGTCGGCGATGCGCAGCGCCGCGATGTACATCTTGCATTGTTCGAGGATCTGGCCGTCGGTCAGGTCGGTTTCCGGGTTCGGGCCGGTGAGGAAACGCATGCCCTTGCGGTCCAGCCAGCAGCGGACCTCCGCAGCCTCGGCATCGCTCACCTGGCACATCTCGGCATAGAGCGCAGACTGGCTGAGGCGCTCTTTGAACACGCCGGTTGCGTGGAGCAACTCGTCCGGAATGATGGCGTTGTACATCCCCATGCAGCCTTCGTCGAAGACGCCCATGATCGCCTTTTCGCGGCGCAGCACGCGGGCCAGCCGGACCCCCGCCGCTTCGGCCTCCGCCGGCAGGCGGAAAGCGCCGAGCGGGCGCACGTGGCGCAGGTCATGCTGCACCGTTTCGCCGGCCAGCCAGCGGCGCAGGCCGCCGAGGAAAAATTCGTCCTGGAAATCGGCGCTCCATAGCGTGCTGTAGCGGACCCCGGCCTTGGTCAACGACGCGTTCAGATTGAGCAAGCCGACCAGCCCCGGCCATTCGCCGCTCCAGTTGGCGACGGTCAGGATGGGCCCCTGATGGGTGTAGAGTCCGTGCAGGATGTGGTGGCTGTACTGCCACACGGCTTCCACTACCACGAGCGGGGCAGTGGGCGGAATCTCGCGGAATACCTCCATGCCGTGCTTCTGGCTATCGATGAAGCCGTGGCCCTTGACGGGGTCGCACGGGTGCCCGCGACGCACCTCGCGTCCTTCGCAGCGAATCGAATGAATCACGGCCTGCTCGGCCTGCGCCTGAGCCGGCCAACACCTCTGGTTGGCGGCAAGGCGAAGGTCCCCGTTGGCAATGAGGACTACGGTCTCCGGCATAGGGTCATTCTCACACCGCGCGCGGCTGAAGTCTAGCAGTTAGCGGTAAAGAGAGCCCGGACAGGCAGCGGGCCAGGCGCTGGGGCCTGGCCTGACAGAGGACCGGTCGTACCATGAAAGTATGAGAAAGCTCTATGCGGCTGCCGCCGCACTGGCCGTCCTGGCGATCGCGGCGCCGCTGACGGTCCAACAGCGCCTCGCGCAATGGAAGCGCGTCGATATGCCGTTTCATTCCGCCGGTCTATCCAAGCGCGAGGTGCAGATGGTCGGCAAGCTCGTGGAGGCGTCCCGGCTGCTCGATGACGTCTACTGGCGCCAGAGCGACCTTACGGGCCTGGCGCTATACAAATCGACGCAGGATCCGGCACTGAAGCGCCTGCTCATGATCATGGGCGGCCGCTGGGACCTGCTCGACGAAAACCGGCCGTTCACCGGCGATGAGCCGATGCCGCCCGGCCACGAACTCTACCCGAAAGGGCTGACGCGGTCCGCCATTGAGGCGTACGTGGCGCAGCATCCGGAGGATAGGGCCGCGGTCTACAGTCCGTTCACGGTCGTCAAATCGGAGAACGGGCGCCTCCGGGGCGTCCCGTATCACGCAGAATACAAGGCATTTCTGGAACCGATGGCGAAAGACCTGCGCGATGCCGCTGCGCTCAGCCCGGACCCGGCCTTCGCCAACTTCCTGCGCCTGCGCGCCGAGGCGCTGCTGACGGACGACTACTACAAGAGCGACCTCGCGTGGCTCGACCTGAAGGACCCGAAGTTCGACGTCATTTTCGCCCCGTACGAGACGTACCTTGACGACCTGCTGGGCGTAAAGACTTCGTACGGCGCGAGCGTGCTGATCCGCAACGAGGAGGAAAGCCGCAAGCTGGCGGTCTATCAGCGCTACGTTCCGGAGATTCAGGATGCCCTGCCGATCGCCGCGGCCGACCGGCCGTCCAAGCGCGGCCACCTGACCCCAATGGAGGTCATGGAGGCGCCCTTCCGCGCCGGCGATCTGCGGCACGGCTATCAGGCGGTGGCGGATAACCTGCCGAACGACGCGCGAATTCACCAGGAAAAGGGCACCAAGAAGATCTTCTTCAAGAACTTCATGGATGCGCGCGTGCAGTACGTCATTTTGCCGGTCGCGCAGAAGCTGATGCCGCCCGAGCAGGCCGCCAAGGCGACCGGCGAGGGCTACATGGCCGGCACCCTGCTGCACGAGATCAGCCACGGGCTCGGGCCGGCATTCGCGCGCGTGAACGGCAAGCAGGTGGATATCCGCGAGGCCATCGGTCCCGCGTATTCCGGGCTGGAGGAGGCCAAGGCGGATGTCGTCGGCATGTTCGGGCTCCAGTGGCTGGTCGACCACGGCGCCATGCCGAAGGACCGGCTCGAAGAGTACTACGCCTCGTATGTCGCGGGCATCTTCCGCACGCTGCGCTTCGGGACGGGCGAAGCCCACGGCCGCGCCGAGATGATGGAGTTCAACTACCTGTTGGAGAACCGGGCGCTGAACTACGCGGATGGCCGCTACCGGATCGATTACGCGCGCATGGCTCCGGTCCTCGCGCGGCTCGCGAAAGAGCTGCTGGAGATCGAAGCCACCGGCGATCGGGCGCGCGCCGAAGCCTGGTTCGCGAAGTACGACCGCATGCCGGCGGAGCTGACCGAGGCGTTGAAAGCGACGCAGGGCATTCCGGTGGATATCGACCCGGTGTTTTCGTTTCCGGATGAGGTGCGGTGATCCGCGCTATTGCGGTGGCTGCACGCAGATCGGCGCGCCATCGAATGAAAACGGGCCGCCCACATTGATGGTGAGGTTGGATTGAATGGCCTGGCCGCACGGAGGCACGGCGGGGAAATTTTCCGGGATTTGAACGTTGATCTGATACAGGCCCGCGAATCCCGGCGTCAGATACGCATTTGCGGATAGGCCTGCTGGGAAATATCTCGACGGAGGGGCATTCGGTCTGAAGTCGAATCCCACCTGGAGACCGTCCCAGCCGGGGAGCGTGACAACCGCCGCCGGCATCGGGCTGGCCTCGCCGGTCTTGGCCGCGGGCGTCGTATGTCCAAATCCCCATCCGTAGAGGACGACAAACTCGCCCGGCTGGGCCGCGGTCCGGGGCGTCACCAGTCCATCCGCATGAGCCACGACTGGCGGACAGCCCGTCTGCCATGGCTGGCCGTCACAGGTGGTTGCGATGTGGATCTGGTCGAATACGGCGCCGGCGCGGAACGCCTTGCTGTCCGTGCCGTTTTCCGAGATGACGAGTTGCGTTTGGATGATCGGCGGGCTGAGCGCCGCAGTTTCGATTTCGTAAGGAACCTGCGCCGTGATGAACGTCAGCAGGCAGTCGGAAGATGTATCGCCTGGGCAACCGCAAGCGTGACTACCTGACCGGGCGCAATCACCGGGGCTGGAAAGCTGTAGCCGGTCCCGACCAAAGTGGGACCGGTTTGTCCAAAGGCCAATGTTGATGCGAAGAGAGCGATTGCCCGTCTCATAAGCTTACCGGCGCGTCCGGAGCCGAAACCGGTCGGCATATTTGCGGAGGATCGGCCGCAGCGATTCCGGGACGGCCGCCTTCAGCCGGTCGCGCCACCCGTAGCGCCAGAGCGTCCGCCGGTTGTAGCCCTGCAGCCACCAGCCATCCCCCCACGGGTCGAACGTGGCGGCCGCGGTCCGGCGAAAGAAGGCCGTCTTCCCGCAGACTTCCAACAGCCGGAACATGTCGTCCTCGCGCAGGAAACGGAACAGATTCTGGATGGACGGGATGTGGATGTCGTCGATCACGAGCAGCCCATCCCGCTCGATGTGGGGATACAGGTAGAAGTATTCCAACTCGGGGAACGGGAAGGCGTGCGGTCCATCGATCAGCACCGCTTGCAGGGGACGGGTGAACTGCTGCGCCGGCAGGGTCCTCTGCGCCGGACCGTCGACGAACGTCGTCGTCTCCCGGTTCAGCAGCGCGTGGCGGCGCACGGTGGTGATGCTCCGGTCCGTGTCCACGGCGAAGACGGTATGGGCCTGACTCAAATGCGAAAAGACGAGCGTGCTCGCTCCGGTTCCCGTTTCGGCCGAGTCCCGAGGGGGATGTTCTTCGAGATGGCGCGCCAGCCGAAGGAGAGCCCCGGGGGATATCGATCCGGAAGCATGAATCGCGCGGGAGGCCTCGAGGATTTGCGCCCAAAGGCCGTCAGTCAACGCCATTCCATTCACGCCGGCGGGCCGGACCACTTCCACACTTTAACAGGAACCGGGCGGTGGGCCCGCGGTGCGACAGTCCGGATGGCCGATTAGGATTCGCGGCCCGCCGGACCTGCCTCGCCGATCCGCACGACGCGCGTGAAGCCCTCTTCCAGCGTTGGCGGACGCAGCTTTTCGGCCATTTTCGCCATCGCTTCTTCCGGCACCACGCGGCGGCGGGCGGCGTTGCGGCGGCGGCACACCTCGAGGGGGATATCGAAAAAGATGGCTTCGACTTCGCAGCCAAACTCCCGGCCGATGGCGATATATGGCGCGCGCTCCTCGGGGATGAGGTTGGTCGCGTCGATGTAGCTCACCGGGCGGCCGATCGCCAGGCGCTGGCGCAGGAGGTAGCGCAGGGTTTGGAATACACGGTCATGGATCGACTGATCGGTCTCGTCATCGGCCAGCCAGCGCCGGATCGCATCCGACGAGAGGCCGACCGCGCCGATCCGCTCGATCCAGGTGGACTTGCCGGAGCCCGGCAGGCCCACCAGAACCACGATTTTCAACGGAGCCGGGAATGCCAGAAAGTGCCTGGTTTGGCCGCGATTACATCTCCGGGCTGCCGCTCTCCGGAGCCGGAGCGGGCATGGATTCCATTGGGGTTGACGCCGGAGCGGGCTTGCGCGCAGGTTTGCGAGCGGCCTTCTTCGCCTTCTTGGCCGGAGCCTTCTTGGCGGCTTTCTTCGCCGGAGACTTCTTCGAAGCCTTCTTCGCGGCCTTTTTGGTGGCCTTCTTCGCGGCCTTCTTGGCGGCCTTCTTCGCAGGAGCTTTCGCGGCCTTCTTGGCGGATTTTTTCGCGGGTGCTTTCTTCTTCGTTGCCATTGTCTTCATCCTTGAGTCGGAAGGTCCCTGGGATTTGTCAATACATATTACACCTAAGTTGTTTCGGCGCTCAATGGAAATTTTCACAGAACCAACGTCGCCCGTACAGCCAGCGGTGCGGCGCTACCCGTAGGAGCCGCGCTGCTAACGTCGCCTGGAGGCGCAATCGGCGCTACGCCATGCCGCGCGCCGGTTCGGAGGCGCGCGGAGTGCGCCGCCGCGTGGGGCACACTCTGCTTCGGCCGGCGCGGACAGCCCGGTCGTTCGCCGTTTCGCGGTCCGGGCGGGCGATGTTTCACGCTCGCGCGCACGCCCCGGCAACCCGGAGCCTCCGGGCGGAGCCTCTCGGCGCACCGCTGCGGCGCGGTCCGGGTTGTAGCGGGCGAGAGCGGCCGCGTTTCGCCGCAGGCCCCGGCATTTGCTGGGCGAATGCTGCCCTTACTGTTGCTACACTGGCAGCGGGATGGCTCTCTCGGTCGGCGAACTGTCGGAACACCGCGGCGTGCGGGAGTGTATGCAATGGTTCACGCGCGAAAAGCAGTGGATCAACGAAATGCATCTGCAGCTTTGCCGCATTCCGGCGCCCACGTTTTGCGAGCGCGAACGCGCGCAATGGTTTACCGAGCAGCTCCGCGGACTCGGCTGGCAGGCCTCGCTCGACCGCGCCGGCAACGTCATCGCGGCCGAGGGCGAAGGGCCGTATATCGCCATCACCGCGCACCTCGATACCGTGATCGCGCCGCGGAATAAGGACGAAATTACGGTCGGACCGGACGGGCGTTTTCACGGCCCGGGCGTCTCCGATAATGGCGCCGGCCTGGCGGCGCTGCTGGCGCTGGCCCGCGCCTGGCGCGCCGCGGGCAGCCTGCCCCAAATGCCTTCGAGTCCGTTATTGGTGGCGAACGTCGGGGAAGAAGGGGAAGGCAACCTGCTCGGCATGCGGCACCTCTGCAAATCGCCGGTGGCGCGCAAAATCGACGCGTTTCTGGTGGTGGATGGCGCCGATACCGAGCACGTCACCACGCGCGGGCTGGGCAGCCGGCGCTTCGAAGTGGCGTTCGCCGGTCCGGGCGGCCACAGCTGGAGCGACTACGGCGTCGCCAACCCGCTCCATGCCCTGTGCCGCGCGGTGGCGCTATTCTCCGATACGCGCCTCGATTCCGCGCCGAAATCCGCGCTGAATGTGGGGCTGATCGAAGGCGGATCGAGCGTCAACGCGATCCCGCAACTGGCGCGCGCCAAGGTGGATATCCGCTCGGAGAACAACGAAAAGATGGAGTCGCTGGTAGAGCTGCTCTCCGCGGCGGCGGAGCGCGCCCGCGACATCGAAAACCAGCGCGCAAGCAGCGGCAAGGTGACGGTGCGGCTGCGGGAAATCGGGTCCCGTCCGGCGGCCGCGCTGCCGGAGGACTCGCCGCTCTTCGACTATGTCCGCGCGGTCGATGGGCACCTGGGCATCCGCTCGCATTTCGATATCTCTTCGACCGACGCCAATATCCCGCTTTCGATGGGCATTCCGGCCATCGCGGTCGGCGGCGGCGGTGCCGGCGGCGGCGCGCACACGACCCAGGAATGGTACCGTCCGGAGGCCCGCGATCTGGGCCTCAAACGAATCTTTCTCACTTTCCTGCTGATGTTGCAGAGCGGCGTGACGCCGGGGAGTCTGGGGGCCGGACGGTCCCAAGCCGCGCCTGAACCGCGGCCCGTTCCCGCGCCGTGAGCCAGCGGTTCCGGGCGGAAGCCGCCCTGGTTGCGGTCACGGTCATCTGGGGCTCGACCTTCCTGCTGATCAAGCAGGCGCTGGCGAATGTCTCGCCGCTGCTGTTTCTCCTGCTGCGTTTCTCGCTGGCGACGGCGGCGCTGGCGGCGCTGCTCGGGCCGCGCGCGTTCCGGCCGGCGGCTCGCGCGGAGGCGAAGCACCCGGTACGGGCGGAGCTGGCGGCGGGGGCGCTGTGCGGCACCTTTCTCTTCGCCGGTTATCTCCTCCAGACGCTCGGCCTCGCCCTGACCAGCCCGGCCAAATCGGCGTTTCTGACCGGCCTGGCGTCCGTGATGGTACCTTTTCTGGGCGCGGCCGTCTATAGGAACAGACCCCAGGTCTCCGAGGTGGTTGGGGTGGCGATGGCGACCGGCGGGCTGGCGTTGATGACGCTCAACGGGCCGGCCGGCACAGTCAATCCCGGCGACCTCCTGACGTTGCTGTGCGCCGCCGGATTCGCGGCGCATATCGTAACGTTGGGCCATTTTTCCGAACGGATGCGTTTCGAGGTATTATCCATAGCTCAGGCCGGCGCCGCCGCGGCGTGGTCGGCCGGACTGCTTTGGTTTTTCGAGATGCCCCGCATCGTATGGCGGCCGGAGGTCGCGGCAGCCGTGCTGGTGGGCGGTCTGCTGGCGACCGCGCTGGCCTTCACGGTGCAGGCCTGGGCGATGCAGTACACCTCCTCCACCCGGACGGCGGTGATTTTCATGCTGGAGCCGGTGGTGGCCTGGGCGGCTTCGTTTTGGTTGGCAGGAGAGGGGCTTTCGGCGCGAGCCGCGGCAGGAGCGGCCCTTATCTTGCTAGGCATAGTGACAGTGGAACTGAAACCGTTGCGTCAACGGAAACATCCATAAGAATAGTTGCAGCGCGAGGACTCACACCCGGCTGCAGGGACGCAGAGGAGTAAAAGAAAGACCCATGAGTCAAGTTTGGTACAAGATTCGCACGCAGAAGCTGCTTTCGTTCACGCTCATCGTTTTCACGCTGGCGATCGGGATCGTGATCGGGACCCTGATTAGCGTGAATGCGGGTGTGAAGGCAGCGAGCAGCAGCAACGTGGCGCCGGGCGCGACGCCGCTCGTGATTCCCAATGCGGTCGAGCTGCAGAATTCGTTTACGCAGATCGCCAAGCAGGTGGAACCCTCCGTGGTCAACATTTCGACCACCTACAATCCGAAGCCGGCGCGCAGCGGCCGCAGCCGCCGCGTGGCGCCGGACGATGAGGATCAGCCGGACGGCAACAACGGCGGTATGGATGAATTTCTGTACCGCTTCTTCGGCAATCCGTTCGGCGGCGGCAACGGCGGCGCAATGCCGGAGATGCCGCAGTCGCACCGCGGTTATGCGCTCGGTTCGGGCGTGGTGGTGGACCGGGCCGGCTACATCCTGACTAATAACCATGTGGTCGATAAGGCCGACCGGATTCAGGTGAAGTTCCCCGGCGACCCGACCGAGTACGACGCCAAGGTGGTGGGCGTGGACGCGCCGACCGACCTGGCCGTGATCCGCGTCGAAGGCAAGCACGATGTGGTCCCCGCGCACATCGGCAACTCCGATGCCGTGCAGGTGGGCGACTGGGCCATCGCGATTGGCTCGCCGTTCGGCTTCGATGAAACCATGACCGCCGGCATCATCAGCGCCAAACAGCGCGATATTCCCGGCGACACCAGCCAGTTCCAGCACTTCCTGCAGACCGATGCGGCGATCAACCCGGGCAATAGCGGCGGGCCGCTGCTGAACCTCCGCGGCGAAGTCATCGGCATCAACACCGCGATCGCGTCGCGCTCCGGCGGCTACCAGGGCATCGGCTTCGCGCTGCCCATCAACACGGCCGCGGCAGTGTACAACGCGATCATCAAGACGGGTCACATGACCCGCGGCTCGATCGGCATCTCCTTCACTCCGTCCGATACCGACCAGGCGCGCGCACTGCTGAAGTCGTTCGGCGTGAGCGAGGGCGTATTCGTCCAGACCGTCGCCCCCGGCGGACCGGCCGAGAAGGCGGGGATCAAGGAAGGCGACATCATCGTGGCTCTGAACGGCAAGCCGGTGCACGACGGCAACCAGCTCGTCGACACCGTGACCGCCACTCCGGTCGGCTCGCCGCTCGAAGTCACCGTGGTCCGGAACGGACGGCGCGAGAACTTCCGCGTGGTCGTGGGCGACCTGGCGCAAATCTTCCCCGATAAGTTCGGCGGCCAGAGCGCGCAGGGCCGCGGCACGGCCGAAACCGGACCGACCAGCTTCGGCATGGAGATCCAGAACCTGACGGAACGCCAGCGCCAGACCCTGGGGATCAAGGCGCCGGGCGGCGTGCAGGTGGTTTCCGTCGACCCCGATTCGTTCGCGGCCGACCTGGGCCTCAAGCCGGGCGACATCGTCCTCTCGATCAACCAGCATCCCATCAACTCGACCGACGACCTGATGAAGTACAAGAACGAGCTGAAGCCGGGCGACGCGGTGGCGCTGAAAGTGATGACGCGGCCGAACCGCAACGCGGACTGGGTTTCCAGCTACGTTGCCGGCACGCTGCCTAACCATCCGTAACTCCTTGGTGGGGCGGGCGCGAACCCGTCGCCTGCCCCACAGCTTTCTTCCCATCCAGTGTTAAACTAACCCCCATGCGGCAGATTTTCGCCCTGGCAGGACTCTCCTGCCTGCTCCTCCTCCCTTGCGATTCGCAGACCGCGAGTTCCACCAGGACGGCCGGAAAAGCAGCAGCGCAAAAAAAGGCCATCGCGCAAAAATCCACCGCCCGGAAGTCCACGGCAACCAGCCGCGGCTCCGTTTCCCGGACCGGCGCCGGGCATTCCGCCACGCTGCGCAGGAACGGCAAGCGCGCGCCCTCGCACACCGCGACCTGGCGCACCGGGCAGATGGCTCCCACGCCGGCGCGATACCGCGAAATTCAGCAGGCTCTGGCCGCCAAGGGCTACCTGAAACCCGAACAGGCCACCGGAACCTGGAATCAGGAGTCGATCGACGCCCTGAAGCGCTTCCAGGCCGAGCAGAAGATCGAGCCGACGGGTAAAATCAACTCCCTCTCGCTGATTGCGCTCGGGCTGGGCCCGAAGCACGAGTCCGCCGCGGTCACGCCGCCGGCCAATGCGCAGCCCATCCCGGACAGGCCGGCGAAGTCCGAGATGCCCGTCCGTTGAGATACCGGCCCCCAAACTGGCCGCCGGGGTTTTGTGCTACATCTGGAGATAGATGGGCGGTTGCGCCCGAGAAGCGCCATCCCCTCGTAGTGCGTCATGTCGAGAGTTTTTGGCATCCTCATCAGTTTCGGCCTGCTGGCCTCCTCCGGTAAGATCATCAATTTCGATGCTTTTTCGCCGGGGCGCGCCCCTTCCGGCTGGACGGTGGCGATGACGAACGCCGGCGGCCCGCCGCGCTGGCAGATCGTGAAGGACCCCTCCGCTCCGACCCCGCCGTACGTGCTGGCACAGCTTTCGAACGAGCCGAATCGCACCCGCCTGCCTCTGGCCATCCTGGATAACCTCAGCCTGCGGGACGCCGATATCAGCGTCCGGCTGAAGCCGGTCTCGGGCACCGAGGAACAGGCCGGCGGGCTGGTGTGGCGCTATCGCGACGAGAACAACTACTATCTGGCGCGCGCCAATGCGCTGACCAATACCGTGACCGTGTATAAGGTGCAGAACGGGCAGCGCGTTCCGCTCATGGCGAGCGCGAAGCACGAGGTTCCGGCCAGGGCCTGGAGCATCCTGAAGGTCGCGGCGCGCGGCCCGCGATTCCAGATTTATGTGGACCACCGCCGCATTCTGGAGGGCCGTGACGACAGCTTTACCGGCTCGGGCAAGGTCGGGCTCGCGACGGTCGGGGATTCCGTGGTTTACTTCGACGACTTCCGGGTGAACCCGAAATAAGTCACGCTGCCGGGCGTCCGGCGCACCAAAAACCGCCACGGCGTGGCGGTTTTCCCAGTTAAGCTACTGATTCTATTTGACCGAAACCGCCACGCTGTGGCGGTTTTTCGTTGGCACGCCGGGGCAGGCCATGGGCCTGCCCTACTGGTATGTGGCCGTCGCGCCGGTCCCGGTCGTCGCCACGAAGATGCCGTTGACCGAGCCGCCCGCGGTGAGGCCGGCCTGAAACGTGCCGTTGGAGCCGGAAGGCGAGGTCGCCGAGAAGACTCCCAGGAATCCGGTGGCATTGGCGCCGGTGGTCGCGGGCAACTGTGCGAGCACGGATGCCGGGATGGTCGCGGTTTTGCTCCCGGCGAGAGCGGCGCACAAGAATTCCGTTGCATTTACCGTCTGGCTGGCGCCACTGCCGGCGGTGGTGCCGGAGTAGCCGATGATCTCGACCAGGTCGGTCGCGTTGCCGCCGGTCCAGTTGAGCGTCAGCGCCGAACCGCGGCTGATGGTGGACGGAAGCCCGCCGGTGATCGTCAGAGGCGAGGCCAACGCCACGGATGCCGTAAAGCTCTGGACGTCCGCGCCGCCCGCCCCGGTCAGCGTGTAGGTGCCCGGCACCAGCGTCACGCTGGGGCTGCCGGGAAGGGAAAGGCCCTCGATACCGAGCGACAGGCTGTAGTTGCCCGAGTTCTCATTGAGCTGAAGGCTGGTCACGCCCGAACCGGCGGGGCCGTTCAGGCTGATCTTACCGGCGTCCAGCCCGGGCAGGGTTGCGCCGGCGACGATCTGGCTGGGACTACCGGAGAAACTCACCACCTGGCAGGAGCCGGGGGAAATCGCCAGAGACTGCTGCGCCAAGGCGGCGAGTTGGAAGCCGGTGAACCTGGCAAATCCGCCGGAAATGGAATCGGACTTGACGGTGCCGCTCGAGCCGTTAGGCACCTGCATTTGCGAGAGCGTGAAGGCTCCAGCGGTGACCGTTCCTCCCTGGTCGAAGTTCTGCAACTGGGCGGTCGTGAAGCCGGGCTGGACGCAGGCGGTGGAGGAGGCGTCCGGCGCGATCGAAATGAACGTCGGCGCGCTGAGGACGCCGTTTTCCGAGATCTGGAAGGGCACGGTGCAGCCGGTGGGCACGTTCGAGGGCAGGGTGATATTGATCTGATCGAGCCCGGCGAGCGTCGGCGTCCGGCCGGCGTAGAGCGCGGGGATGGTCACGCCGCCGACGATCGCCTGGACGGTCACGCCGTTCTGGGTGAAATCGTAACCGGATGAAGCAACGTTATCGCCGCCGGGGACCGGCCCCAGACCGGTCGCATAGACGACCAGCGTCTGGCCCGGCTTGGCGGGCGAAATCGTCGCGCCACCGACGCTGCCGGTGGTGAACCGGTCGACGTCGTATTGCGACGCGGAGACCACGTTCTGCGCGAGCACGAGTCCGCTGCCGGTGGCATCCTGCGTGAGCAGGCCCGGCTTATTTTTGACGACGGTGGCGGCAAACGGAGCGCTGGTGGCGCCCTTATAGCTCACCGTGACGTTGTAGTTTCCGGGCGCGACGGTGGAGGGCAGGATCGCGGCCAATTGGTTTACGCCGTTTTGATTGTAGGTATAGATCAGATACGCGTTCGTGGCCGAGCCGCCGCCCGCGGGCGCAAACGAGATCTGCACGTTGCCGGAAGGCGACTGCTGCGGGAGCGGGAAGCCGAAGGAGGCATAGCCGGTATCGCTGAGGTTCGTCCCCTTGACCACGAAGATGCTGCCCGCGGCCACGCTCGACGTATAGCTGCCGGCATCGAGGACGGCGGTGACCGTCGGGGGCGTCGGGCCGCCGGAGCTGCCCGTGGTCACGGTGCCATCGCCACCGAAGGTGAGGCTCAGGCCGGCGGTGATCGAACCGCTCGCCGTTCCGGTCAGCGACGGGAACGAGCCGGTGGCATTGGCGAAGGCGCCGGTGCCTCCGGTGACGGTGGCGGAGCCGCTCAGCGATCCGGCCGCGAGAAGCTGCGACGCCGGGACCGTGACGGTGAGGTTCAGGGTTCCGCCGGAAAGCACGATCGGGAGCGGCAGACTGACGTTCGCGCTGGTCCCCAGCAGACTGGAAAGTGAGAGGGTTTCGTTGATCGTGCCATCGCCGATGCCCTTCAGGGTGGCTGTTCCCTTCACATCGATATTGCCAGCCGAATTGAGCGCGGCGGTCGCGGTGGCCGACAGCGTCGTGTTCGTGGTGGCGGCATGGAGGACGCTCAGAAGCAGCGCGGGCAGGAGCAGGGCGGCGGAACGGTTCATGGAGTCTCCGATCAGGCGAAATTGTGTAGTTTATCCTGGTGGTGAGGCGGCGTCTGTGAGTTTGCTCGCAGTCCGGCGGGGCCACCCGCGCGCGCAGCACATCCGACCCGGACGACCGGCCCTGCGCGATCAGAGGAATTCATGAAAATTCATCCGGAAGATGCGCTGGAATACCATGCGGCGGCGCCAGCGGGGAAGATCTCGGTCACCCCGACCAAGCCCTGCCGCACGCAGCGGGACCTCAGTCTCGCATACACGCCGGGCGTCGCCGTCCCATGCCTGGAAATCGAGCGCGACCCCGCGCTCGCCTACCAATACACCGCCAAGGGGAACCTGGTGGCGGTGGTCTCGAACGGCACGGCGGTGCTGGGCCTCGGCAACATCGGCCCGCTGGCCGGAAAGCCGGTGATGGAAGGCAAGGCGGTGCTGTTCAAACGCTTTGCCGATATCGACGTGTTCGACATCGAGCTCAACACGGCGGATCCGCGCGAGGTCATCCGCACCTGCCAGATTCTCGAGCCCACCTTCGGCGGCATCAACCTCGAGGACATCAAGGCGCCGGAGTGTTTCGTCATCGAGGAAGAGCTGAAGAAGACGATGAACATTCCGGTCTTCCACGACGATCAGCACGGCACCGCGATCATCTCCGGCGCCGGTCTGCTCAACGCGCTCGAGATCGCCGGAAAAAAGATCGAAGACGTCCGCGTGGTCTTCAACGGCGCGGGAGCGAGCGCCATCTCCTGCGCCGCGCATTACATCCGGCTCGGGGTGCAGCGCGAGAACATCGTCATGTGCGACACCAAGGGCGTCATCTACGAAGGCCGCACGGACGGAATGAACGAATATAAGGCGCGCTACGCCGCGAGGACCGATGCCCGTACGCTGGCGGAGGCGCTGGCGGGCGCGGACGTGTTCTTCGGGCTTTCGAGCGGCGGCGCGGTCACGCCGGAAATGGTGAAGACGATGGCGCCCAACCCGATCATCTTCGCGCTCGCGAATCCGGATCCCGAGATCGCCTACGACGTGGCGCTGGCCGCGCGGCCGGACGCCATCGTCGCCACCGGCCGCTCCGATTTTCCCAACCAGGTGAACAATGTCCTCGGCTTCCCGTTCATCTTCCGCGGCGCGCTGGACGTGCGCGCCACGACGATCAACGACGAGATGAAGCTGGCGGCGACGCGCGCTCTGGCCGCGCTCGCCAAGGAAGATGTGCCGGACTCCGTGCTGCGCGCGTACGGCGTCGAGCGCCTGGAATTCGGGCGGGAATACATCATCCCCAAGCCGTTCGACCCGCGCGTGCTCATCTGGGAAGCCTCCGCCGTGGCGCAGGCGGCGATGGAGACGGGCGTGGCGCGGATCCCGGTGGACCTTCGCCAATACCGGGAAGAGCTGGAGAAGCGGCTCGGGAAAGCCGCCGAAGTCATGCGCGGCACGATCAACAAGGCGAAGAGGCAGCCCAAGCGCGTGGTGTTCCCGGAGGGCGAAGAGGGCAAGATTCTGCGCGCCTGCCAGATCCTGATGGAAGAGAAGATCGCCGAGCCGATCCTGCTCGGCAACGAGCGGACGATCCGCGAGCGCGCCGCCGATCTGCGGCTGCACCTCGATGGCGCGCAGATCGTCGATCCCCGCCGCTTCCCGCGGCTTGAGGCCTACGTGGAGGAGTTTTACGGCATCCGCAAGCGCAAGGGCGTGACGCGCCGCGAGGCGGAGCAGCTCGTGCTGAACCCGGTCACGTTCGGCAGCCTGATGGTGCGGCTCGGCGATGCCGACGCCGTGGTCGGCGGGCTGACGACGCATTATCCGGACACCATCCGCCCGGCGCTGCAGGTGATCGAGGTGCGGCCGGAGCTGCGCAAAGTGGCGGGCGTCTACCTGCTGATTACGCCCAAAGGCGACATCTACTTTCTGGCGGATGCCACTGTGAATATCGAGCCGACCGCGGAGGATCTAGCGGAGATCGCCATTATGGCGGCCGAGAAGGCGCGCCGCTTCAGCCAGGAGCCGAGGGTCGCGATGCTATCGTTTTCCAATTTCGGCAGCAGCCGGCATCCGCTATCCGACAAGGTGAGGCGCGCGGTCGAGCTGGTGCGGGAGCGCGCGCCGGGCCTGATGATCGATGGGGAAATGCAGGCCGATACCGCCGTCGTTCCGCAGATCATCGAGGAGACCTATCCGTTCAGCGCGCTGAAGGGCGGGGCCAACGTGTTGGTCTTTCCCAACCTGGAGGCGGGCAACATCGCCTACAAGCTGCTGCAGCGCATCGGCGGCGCGGAGCTGATCGGTCCGCTGCTCACCGGGCTGGCGAAGCCGGTCCACGTGCTGCAGCGCGGCAGCGAGGTGAACGACATCGTCCATGTGGCGGCCGTAGCGGTGGTGGATGCGCAGGAGGTGGGGAAACCGTACCGGACGCTGACGGCGGGCTCGGAGTAGATGAGAAGAACAGGCAGGCGGCAGGTCCTGCGAGGAGAGCCGGCCACCTGCCCGCAAGTGCGCGGCGCTACTGCTTGCACTTCCGGCGTTTCAGGAAGGCCAGCCCGATGAGTCCGGAGCCGAATAGACCGCAGGTAACCGGTTCCGGCGTTTCGGACTGATACTGCTGCGCGTCGTTCGCATCCACAATATCGCTGCCCGGCATGTAGACTTCGCTTCCGCTGGTGAGGGTCACGTTGAGGCCACCCACCAACTGCACCACGCCGCCGGCGATCGGCGTCCGCGCTACCTCGAAGAACCGAAACGGCGGAGCGTTTACAAAGGTCCCGAAAGTGGATGGTGTCGTCAGGCTGAGCGTGGGGGGATTATTCATGACCCCGCCGGCGCCGATGATGGGCGCACCGAATGCATAGTTCATCTGCGCCTGGCTGGACGCGCTGTAAGTGCCGAACACCGGCACCACTCCAAGACCCGGAGCCGCTCCGTAGTAGCCCGTCGCGCCGACGCCTGCCGTGCCCGCAACACTGGGATTAAAAATGTCGCTGACGAAGTAGATATTGTCGCTGATGTTCCCCAACCCGGTGTCGATCGCGTAGAAGTTGGTAATCGAAATATACGCGGAAGTCGTTGGATTGCCGCCCGCGTTTCCGGTAATGCTCTCATTGATGTCAAAGCCGAACACCAGGCCATCAGCCATCGTGAACTGCAGCCCGGCGTTGGTGATGTTGACGCCGCCGAGCCCCGAGTCGTCGGCGACACCCGGTCCCACGCAACTGAAAACGGAACCGGTCCCCACCGCGCACAGCAGGCCCGCGTGAGCCGGCTGCGGCGCCAGCATCATCGCCGCCACAAAGGCGAGACCGGCTGCCGGTTTCGCCCAAATCGATCGCGCTTGCATTCCTCCTCCTTGTGAAGTTGAGAACTTCGGAAATGAGTGTAGGACCACAGAAAAGTCGGTTCAAGGACTTGTTTCCTATTGAGTACTGGAACCTAGTACGAAGTTGGAGATCCTGGCTGGCGCGCATTCCAAGGGCGTTAGAATGGCGTTCCATGCTACGCAGGCACTTCATCCGCAGCGCCGCAGCGCTCCCGCTGGTTCGGGTGGCGCGTACCGCGCCGGCTTTCGACCTGATCGCCATCGAGCGCCCGCGCGTGCTGAAAAACGCCGCGCGCTGGCTCGGCGAGCCCCCGGTGACGGTCACGGCTGCCACCTCTCCCCGCAGCGCCGGAGGCAAGCACGATTTCTTCTCCGAGGGCGATTACTGGTGGCCCGACCCCAAAAATCCCGGCGGCCCATACATCCAGCGCGACGGTATGACGAACCCCGATAACTTCGTCGAACACCGCCGCGCGATGATCCGTCTCAGTCTCGCGGTACCCGCGCTGGCGGCGGCCTATAAGTTAACCGGCGAGAAGAAATACTCGGCGGCCGCCGCCCGCCATCTGCGGGCATGGTTCATCGATGACGCCACGCGCATGAACCCCAACCTGCAGTACGCGCAGGCGATCCATGGCCGCTTCACGGGCCGCGGCACCGGCATCATCGACACGCTGCACCTGGTGGAAGTCGCGCGCGCCGCCGAGTATCTCGACCTGGCGCCCGGCGATCTCGCCGGCGTGCGCCAGTGGTTCGCGGATTATGTGGAGTGGATGACCACGCATCCGTACGGCATCGCCGAGCGCGACGCCAGGAACAACCACGGCACGTGCTGGTGCACCCAGGTGGCGGCTTTCGCGCGGCTCACCGGGAATCGCGAGCTCAGCGATTACGTCCGCAACCGATTCCGCACGGTGCTCATCCCGAACCAGGAAGCCGCCGACGGCAGCTTCCCGCAGGAACTGCGCCGCACGAAGCCGTACGGCTACTCCATCTTCAACCTGGACGCGATGTCGATCCTGGTCCAGACGCTCACCACGAAAGAGGACAACCTCTGGACCTGGCAACTCCCCGACGGCCGCGGCATGGCCCGCGCGGTAGCGTGGATGTTCCCGTACCTCGAAGATAAGAAGAAATGGCCGAAGCCGCCCGACGTGATGTATTTCGACCAGTGGCCGGTGCGGCAGCCCAGCCTGTTGTTCGCGGGACTCGCGCTCGACCACCCGGAATACCTGGCGCTGTGGCGCAAGCTGCCCTCCGACCCCACGGTCGAAGAAGTGCTGCGCAACTGGCCGGTGCGCCAGCCGCTACTCTGGGTGTGACACAGCGATCTCGCCTTTGCCCCACACGGCTTGCCGTCCGACGCCGGTCCATCGCGCGGCTTCGAGATAGGGCAGGAATTCGCCGGGCACGTCCTCGTACTCCGCCCACCCGGTGAAGCCGCCGAGCGGATGCGTCTGCCCGGTGCGGCTGCTGCGCCGCTCGATTGCCGCGTGCCGCAGCTCGCACGCGGTCATGAGCACTGCGGCCGCGCGCGCGCCGATCGCGGCGAAATCGATGGGGAGCGATGCGCCGCCGTAGAGGGCGCTCAGGGTGGCGATGCGGTCGCGGACGCGCGCGAAGAGAGTGGCGAATTCCGGCCGCTCCACAATGCGCCCTTCCTGCTTGAGTTCAGTTGGCGAGAGAAAGTCGATGCGCAGGCGCGCGGCGGAGGCGGGGGCGGCATCTAGTTCGATGGCGATCCGCTCCGCTGCCGGAGCGTGCATCGCGGCCCTTCCCCGCCCCGGTCCGAAGCCCGAGCGCGCGGCCTGCTCGAAGGCGTGTGCGATCGCCTGGTGCGCTTGCGGATCGGGCGTGAACACGTGCAGGTCGAAATGAAACGCGTCCCCCGGCTGCGCCGTGACGCCATCCAGGCGCCGCGCGCGGAACACGAAGGGCCGCGGCGGGTCCGCGAGGCCGCTCGGCCCGGATTCGCTGCGGGGCGAGAACAGCCGGGGATCGATGCGCTCGAGCGCCAGCCCGAAAGCCCCGCGCAGCATGTTGGCCGCCTTGCCCGGGGGGAAGTGAATGGCGTCAAGGGCGGTGAAGGCGAGGTGAAGGCGAGTGAGCTCGAATCGCGTGAGCCCAGAGTATCATGGGTTCAGGACTTCGCCGCAGATCTCTGGCGGAGGATGGAGTTCATCCCGGCATGTTCATCAGACTGGTGCGGATGAAGGGACTTGAACCCCCACTCCCTTGCGGGAACTGGAACCTAAATCCAGCGCGTCTGCCAATTTCGCCACATCCGCACGCGCTGAACCGATTATACCGAGGCTCGGGGGACGCATGCCCGGCCCTACACCAGTCCGAGGAACTTCGGGTTGTAGCCCGGGAAGACGCCAGCGAGTGAGCCGTTGCCCATGTGCTTCGCTACGAGTTCGCCCAGAACGTCGCGGAAATCCGTCGTGAGCGCCAGGTCGCGGCCTTCGTAGAGCTGCTCTTTTTCCAGGCCCGGCCACTGGCCGTACACCTTGCCGCCTTTGACCGCGCCGCCCATCACGAACATGCAGTTGGCGTGGCCGTGGTCCGTGCCGCGGTTGCCGTTCTCGTGCGCGGTGCGGCCGAATTCCGACATCGTCACCAGCGCCACGTCCGCCATGCGGTCGCCCATATCCGTCCAGAACGCCGCGAGCGCCTGCCCGTATTCGCGCAGCAGATTGGCCAGTTGGCCCTCGGAGGCGCGCTGGCCGAGCTCGTTAACGTGGTGGTCCCAGCCGCCGATATCGGCGAACGCCATCTCCACGCCGACGTCCGCCTTGATCAGTTGCGCGATCTGCTTCAGGCTGGCGCCGAAACGCCCGGCGGGATACTGAGCACCGGCGGACGGCTCGTACGGCCGCTTCTGCACGGATTGCAAGATGCTCACCGCCTCGAACGTCTCCTGGCCCGCGGCGCGCAGCAGCGGATCGCTCGAGTTCATGTACATTTCCTCGAACTCGGCGCCGGCCGCCTTGTCCCGCACCTGGAAGCCTTCAATCGTCTGCACCGCGACGGCCGGGTTCGGCCCCGCCAGCGTCCGCGCCAGCGTCGGCCCGAGCGAGACCGCGCGCACGGGAGACGGCTTGCCCTCGGCCTTCGGCAGCGCGCGATTCATCCACCCGCCTTCGGTGGCCTTGCGCCCGGGCGTGCCGGATTCCATATAATCCTGCGCGTCGAAATGGGAGCGCGTCGGATCCGGCGAGCCGGCCGCATCCACGATCGCCAGGTGGCCCTGATCATAGAGCGGCTTGAGCGGCGCAAGCGAAGGATGCAGGCCGAAGAAGCCATCGAGATCAATCGCCGCATCCGCGTTGCCGGCGGCCGGACGCGGCACCGCGATCGTGGGGCGCAGGTTGTAATATGCCTTTTCCCCGTGCGGCACCACGACGTTCAATCCATCCGCCGCGCCGCGCTGGAAGATCG
>Ga0209062_1002465_pt1 | contig 24744 bp, 29 predicted proteins | sample Coa_R2_2_FD_187158 | JGI IMG/M metagenome (GOLD analysis project Ga0209062, IMG submission 187158) | Surface soil microbial communities from Centralia Pennsylvania, which are recovering from an underground coalmine fire - Coalmine... | ecosystem: Environmental > Terrestrial > Soil > Unclassified... | reverse complement strand
CAACTATCCTCGCCATTGAAGGCGACGAGGTCGGCGCCGAGCTGCTTGTGGATCGCCTGCAGGTCTTCGGGCAGGTGCCAGCGGATTCCGAATTTCGCGGCTAGTTCGCCGCCCTTGTCGCCGACAATGGGGAATCCGAGCCGATTGCTGCGCTGAGACTTGCGACTGTTGGCCGCCGTCTGTTGGGACACGGCCAAGAGCAGCGCACCGCGCGCTTCGATGCCAGGCCGAACCTCCTCGAGCGCCTGAAGATCGAGATTGCAGAACGGGCACCAGGCGCCGCGATAGAATGTCAGGACGAGCGGACCTCTGGCCAGCAAGTCCTGCGAGGACACGAGCTTGCCGTCGGGATCGGGCAGCGCAAACACCGGAGCGCGGTCGCCGGCGTGCAGAGCACGGCCAGCCTGACCTGAGGCGATCAGTTCGTCGGTGACGCGGTGCATGACCGCCACGACTTCAGGCGGAGCCATTTCGGTTTCGAATTTTGTCTTGAGGGCATCCAATTTGTCTTGAAGGGACATCGCTTTTTCCTCGGTTGTGACGCATCTGCGTCCGGCGACCGGGAAAGTGCTCTATCCAGATCGAAGGCGATAGACGGAGAATATGGCTTTGAGTTATTCATCATAGCCATGAATGATCACCTCTCGTCGTTGCGTCTGTTCGCTCGCGTCGCCCGGCGGGGGAGCTTCTCGGCCGGAGGCCGCGAACTGAATATCCCTCAGCCGACGGTGTCCCGCACGATTGCGGCCCTCGAGCGCAAGATGGGCGCAGCTCTGTTCACACGCACGACGCGCGCCGTCACCCTGACTGAGGCCGGCGCCGACTTTCTGGCACGGGTCGAACCGATCCTCAGCGCGCTCGACGAAGCCGAATACGCGGTGCGCGGGACCGGCGAATTGCGCGGCGTTTTACGGGTCGGCCTTTCATCCACCTTCGCGATCCGGGAGATCGCGCCGCGCCTTCCAGTTTTCATGGACAAGCATCCGGCGCTGCGGGTCGAACTCGTGGCCGACGACATGCGGCAGAACTTCGTGAGCGAAAGCATCGATATCGGGCTGAGATTCGGGTCGCTTCCGGATTCGACGGCAGTGGCGCGTCGTATCGCGGCATGGCCACGCGTGATCGTCGCTTCGCCGGCCTATCTCGAACGGTTCGGCGTTCCTCAGACGCCCGCCGACCTCGCAGCACATTCCGTCATCGTGGGACCGTCGCGCCTCGGCCCCGCCTGGACGTTCCGCAAGAACGGCAAGGCGACGTCGGTGCGAGTGGGTGGCCGGCTGACGGCGACCGTCAATGAAGTCGCGACAGCGGCAGCAGTTGCCGGCCTCGGCCTGACCTCGATGGCGAGCGTCGGTTGCCGAGGCGAGATCGAGAACGGCTCCCTGGTTCGGGTGTTAGCCGACTGGGATATGGGGTCGGTCGAACTGCATGCCGTGTTTCCGGACGGCAGGGGCACCAAACCCTCCGCAAGGACCTTCGCCGATTTCCTTGTCGCCGAATCCGCCAAATGGTCGACTGCCTAGGCTAGCACCCGCATCCCTTGCCTTGCTGGAGTTTTGAGGTTGATTGTCTAGGCTTACTCAACCAAAGGACTAGTCAGCAAAGAGGATCATTGTGGCCGCCATTGACGACTGCGGCTTTGGCGGGACATGGCTATTTCGAGAGTCTGGCGCGCTTCGTCAGCCTCAACCCTGCTCCGCCGCCATTTTCATCTGGAAGATCGTCGCATCCGGCGAGGCCACGCCCGTGGCGCCATGCCCGGATTGAACCGCGCCCTCCCTCTCGCCGACTGAAGGGCAGTCCACGCTGCGATCACGCCAGATTTGCCGACAACCGGACCGGAGATGGAAATGAAACTTGCCTGGATTTTGCCCCTTGCTCTCGGCGTCAGCCAGGGCACGGCTGCGCATTGCCAGTCCTATCAGCTCAAGCCCGCCCAAGTGGCGCACAAATATCGGCTCAGCGCCGGCGACGGAAAAAAATCTGACTGTGTTGTGACGCTGGCGCTCGCCGCAACCGGCGATGGACGGGTCCTCGATTTGTCCGACGCGTGCCGGGACAAGTTCGGTCTGCAATCGTTAAGCGGCTGGCGGCTGCACAATAACGCGATCATCTTCGTGAGCGAAGGCGGCGCGCCGATTGCGTCGTTCCAGGAGGACGATGAGGTTGAGGCCGGTACAGGTGGCTTCGTGTTTTCCGAGACCAACGGCGGAACGCGATATCTCAGCGAATGGCGGGGAAAGTGAACGACGTCGGACCGGTACGAAGGGACTCCTGCGAGATCGACGGGGATATGAGGCGCGCGATGATCCGATACCTGGTTGCTCCGATGCTGCTGACATCAGTTTTGCTGTCCGTCCCTGTTCGGGCCGGCGAGAGACACGCCTGCGCCCTCTTCAGCAAGGCCGAGATCGAGCAGGCGGCCGGCAGCGGGCTTGGCGAGCCGAGAGCCAATGATCTGCCGGCCGACAATCAGATCAGCCTGTCGAGCTGTAGCTGGCGGGGCGCCGCAGGCGCCGCGACGCGAAGCTTGACCGTGACGCTGCGGATCGCGCCCCATCCGGTACCCGACACCGAACCAAAGGTCGTCGAGGCCCTCAAAGACGGCGGCGCCTCCTTCGTCGAGACGCGGGTCGCCGAACAGCGTGCTCTGTGGAGCGCGCGCGCGACGCCGCTCGGGCTGAACGGCGAGCTGCATGTCTTCAAAGATGGCGGCGCGGTCTATCTGATGATTGCCGTGATGGGGACGGGCGACGATCAGGCCCTGCAAACGCGAGCAAAGACGCTGGCCGCCCTGGCTCTGACACGGGCGGGACCGTGAGGACGTCGGCATGCGAACTGCGAACGCGACAGACCCAAGGGCGAGAACAAAGATAGCAGCCCGCGTCTTTCCGACCACCCGCTGCAGTGGGGCTGCGATCGGACCACGCCCTCGTCGACCGCTATCGGTGCCGGCGAGGTCATGGAATGGCCCACGGCGGCAACGGATTGAACGCGGCGACGAGGAAGTCGATCATGACTCGAACCTTTGCCGGCGGCGAGCGATCAGGGGGGTAAACAAGATGGATGCCCCCGACATCCGCTCCGGGGGCGTCGAGGGCCACGCCCTCCAGTTCGCCTCGCCGGATCGCGTCGGCCACCATGAATTCCGGCTCATACAGAACGCCGTACCCGGCGATGGCCGCCGCGACGAGGGCATCGCCATTGTTGGCCCGCATCGCTCCCTTGATGGCGACGCGCTTTCCACGATCCTTGCCGTATTGCCATTCATCGGGCCGCGCGACGGCCGAGATGGTGGAACCAAGGCAATTGTGGTCTCGTAAATCGCTCCAGAGCCTGGGCCGGCCATGCGTCGTCCAGTAGCGCGGAGACGCGCAGACGATCATGCCACTTTCGGCCAGCTTGCGCGACACGAGGCGGCTATCCTTCAGGCGACCGACCCGGATCGTGAGATCCCAGCCTTCATCCATCAAATCGACGACGCGATCGTTCAAGCCGAGATCGACGGTCACGTTGGGGTGCAGCCTGCCAAATGCCGGGATCAGCGGCGCGACGTAACGGACTCCGAACGACAGAGGGGTGTTCAGCCGGAGCAGGCCGGACGCATCCACACGCTGCGAAGCGATCATCGCCTCCACTTCCTCCAGTTCGGGCAGAAGCCGGGTGCAGAGCTCCAGATATTGCTGCCCAGCCTCCGTGAGGCTGAGTTTGCGCGTGCTTCGATGAAAGAGACGCAGCCCAAGCCGTGCCTCCAGGGCGTCCAGATGCTTGGTCGCCATCCCCGGCGACAAAGCGAGCAGCCGAGCGGCGGCCGAAAGGCTGCCGGCCTGTGCCGCACGGGAGAACACCTGCATGCCCGTGATACGGTCAAGCATGATTATTTCGTACTCCTGGTGAGAGCTGATCAGTCGATGGGCGATATTATCACCCAAGAGGAGGAGACATAAGGTTGCCGGACTGTCTGGCAACGAAGAGGACTGCGGAACAAAATGAGGGCATATCAGGTTCAGGCCGGCGCCGGCCTTGGCGGGCTGCAGCTCGTCGAACGCGCCAGCCGCGCGCTGGAAGCCGACGAAATCCGTGTAAGTATCGCGGGCGCTGCGCTGAACTACCGCGATCTGAGTGTCGTGCGCGGGCAATTCCACAATACGCCTCAGCATCCACTCATCCCGCTCGTCGACGGCTGCGGCGACGTCGTTGCGGTCGGCTCGTCGGTCACCCGCTTCAAGCCGGGCGATCGCGTGCTCACGAGCTACTATCCGCGCTGGATCGATGGCGGGCTGTCGCCTGCCAAGACGGCCGTTTCCTTCGGGGCACAATGCGACGGCACGCTGGCGCAGGAACTGATCGCGAGCGAGGAGGCTTTCGTTCGTGCGCCGCGGCGTCTCGATGCGATCGCGGCCGCGTCGCTCACCTGCGCCGGCGTGACGGCGTGGAACGCGCTGTTCGTCGCCGGCGGGATCGGGCCGGGCGCGAGTGTTCTGCTGCTCGGCACGGGCGGCGTCTCCCTTTGGGCGCTGCAGCTGGCCAAAGCCGCGGGCCTCTTCACTATCGTGACCTCATCCGACGATGAGAAGCTCGAACGCGCGCGCGTGCTCGGTGCCGACGCGACGATCAATTATCGAGCGACCCCGGAATGGCAGAACGAGGTGTTGCGGATCACCGCCGGCGTCGGCGTCGATCTCGTGGTGGAAGTCGGCGGTGAAGGCACGCTGGCAAGGTCGCTCAAGGCGACCGGGTTCGGCGGAACGGTCGTCGTCATCGGTCGTGTCAGCGGCGGCGGCGCCGTCTCGATCGAGCCGGGGGCACTCATCGGCGGGGCCAAGCGTCTGGTCGGCATCACCGCCGGAAGCCGTGCGATGCTCGAACAACTCGTCCGTTTCGTCGAAGTGAATGACATCACCCCGACGATCGACAGGGTCTTCCCGTTCGAAGAGGCGCCGGCAGCCTATGAATATCTCGAGGCGGGGCGGCATTTCGGCAAGGTGGCGATCGCTATCCGCGCCTAGTGCTGCGAGTCTGACACTTCATTCCGTCATTCCGGGGCGCCGCGTCAGCGGCGAACCCGGAATCTCGAGGTTGCGGCGCGAGATTCCGGGTTCGCCCTTCGGGCGCCCCGGAATGACACCGAGTGAACCAAGCGTCCGGGTCACAACACTAGGACGTTGGGGCTCGGGGCACCACTCGATCGCTCGTACCAGTCGGGCTAGCGATGTTGACGCATGGCAAATGGTCTTGCCTCGCTGCGGGCAAGACCATCGTGCTGATAAACGCCGGCACTGGCCGCCGTCGCGCACGGACACGTCACGCACGGTCGAGCACGACCAATTGTCCAAAGCCGGGCTCGTCGGCGGCGGCTGCCTCCTCCGAGACCACCACACGGCCCTCAAGCGCGACCGCCAGCTTCTCCCGGTCCAGGCAGCCGTCCCAGGCGGCAACCACCACGGCGCCGACCGCGTTGCCGATGGTGTTGGTCACCGACCGCGCCTCGGCCATGAAGCGATCCACGCCGAGCAGGAGCACGAGGCCGGCGACGGGAATGCTGTGCATCGCGGCCAGCGTCGCGGCAAGCGTCACGAAGCCGGCGCCGGCGACACCGGCCGAGCCTTTCGAGGTCAGCATCAGGACGCCGAGGATCGTCACCTGCTGCAGGATGGACAGCGGCGTATTGGTCGCCTGGGCGATGAAGAGCGCCGCGATCGTGAAATAGATGGCGCTGCCGTCGGCGTTGAAGCTCAGGCCGCCCGGCACAACGAGGCCGACAACGGCTTTGGGCACGCCGGCCGCCTCGAGCTTTCGCATCAATTGCGGGAGAACGGATTCCGAGGAGCACGTCCCGGCGACGGTGAAGATCTCGTCACGAATGAATTTCAGGAATTTCCAGAGGCTGAAGCCGGACAGCCGCGCGGCCAGTCCGAAGCCGAGCGCGCCAAAGGCGAAGCAGGTGAGATAGACGCACAGCAGGACCTTGCCGAGGGGCAGAAGGCTTCCGAGCCCGTAGGCCCCGATCGTGAACGCCATGGCGCCGAACGCCCCGATCGGCGCCACCCGCATCACCATGGATACGACCCGGAAAACCGCGGTCAGGAAGCTCTCGATGACGGCGACGGCCGGCTGCGCCTTCGATCCGATCTGCGACAACGCGATCCCCAGAAGAATGCCGAAGAACAGGATCTGCAATATGTCGCCGCGCGCGAAGGCGTCGACCACGCTCTCGGGAACCGTATGGACGATGAACCCGAGGACGCCATCCTGTTTCGCCGCGACCTGCGTATATTGGTTGACCGCGCGCCCATCCAAGGTCGCCACGTCGATGTTCATTCCGGCGCCTGGCCGGATCACGTTGACGACCAGCAGTCCGACCAGCAGGGCCAGTGTCGACGCCACCTCGAAATAGATCAGCGATTTCACGCCGATCCGACCGAGCTGCTTCATGTTGTCCATTTTTGCGATGCCGAGCACGACGGTACAGAAGATCACGGGTGCAAGCACCATCTTGATCAATCTGATGAATATGTCGCTCAGCACCTTCAACTCGGTCGCGAAACCGGGCGCCAGGTGGCCGAGAGCGGCGCCGGCAACGACGGCGATGACGACCTGGACATAGAGCTTCCTGACTATCAATTTTGTTGCCTCCCTGGCGCCAGCCTCATGGACAAAGCCATCGGCTGACGGGAATTACGCTAGCGATCCCGCGAATTCCGCGGCCAACAGATTTTGCCGATCAAATCATCCGAAATTTGCATGAGCCGCCCGGCGGCGCCGCCAATATGGTCGGCTGCGACATTTCGTCCGGGGCCGATAGGGTGAAAAAAGCACGAACACTTTACGACAAGCTCGTCGACAGCCACCTCGTTCGCAAGCTCGACGAGCGCGGCGAACAAGTGTTGCTCTATGTCGACCGCACGGTCCTCAACGAATACACCTCGCCTCAGGCATTCACAGGGTTGCGTGAGGCCGGACGATCCGTGTGGCGCCCGCAGGCGGCGCTAGGGACGGTCGATCACGTCAATCCAACTGCAGCGCGTCGCGTGGCCGAGATGCCGGACGCCGGCGCGGCGCGGCAGACCGCCTATTTTGCCGAGAACTGCCGGGAGTTCGGCATCGAGCTGTTCGATGTGCTGCATCCGTTGCAAGGCATCGAGCATGTCGTGATGCCGGAGATCGGCCTCGTCCTGCCCGGAATGACCATCGCCGCCGGCGACAGCCACACCACCACCTATGGTGCGCTCGGCGCGCTCGGCTTCGGCATCGGAACGTCCGACATCGAGCATTACCTCGCGACCCAGACGCTGATCTACAAGCGCCTCAAGACCATGCGCGTCCTGGTGGAGGGCAATCTCGCGCCAGGCGTACGGTCGAAGGACGTCATCATGGCGCTGATCGAGAAGGTCGGTGCATCGGGCGCGACCGGCTATGCGATCGAATTTCAAGGATCGGCGGTGCGCGATCTGAGCGTCGAGGCGCGGATGACCATGTGCAACATGGCGGTGGAATGCGGCGCCCGCGGCGCCCTGGTCGCGCCCGACGAAAAGGCCATCGCCTATCTGGCTGGAAAGCCGAGGGCGCCGAAGGGTTCTCTCTGGAATGCTGCCGTCGAAAGCTGGCGCGCGCTGCAAAGCGATCCCGACGCCGTCTTCGACGCTGAAGTTGCGCTTGCCGCTGCCGACATCGCACCGATGGTGACCTGGGGAACGAGCCCGGATCAGGCCGTGAAGATCACAGGGTGCATACCGGACCCGCGCAGCGAAGCCGACCCTGGTCGGCGGCGCGACATGGAGCGGGCGCTTGCCTATATGGGCCTCGAGCCCGGCCAGCGCGTGGATGCGATCAGGATACAGCGAGCCTTCATCGGGTCCTGCACCAACGCCCGGATCGAGGACCTGCGCGATGCCGCGCGCGTCCTCGACGGCCGCAAGGTTGCTGCGGGCGTGAGAGCCATGGTCGTCCCCGGCTCCACGTCAGTCAGGCGGCAGGCCGAAGAGGAAGGGCTCGATCGCATCTTCATCTCGGCCGGTTTCGAGTGGCGTCAGTCGGGATGTTCGATGTGCCTGGCCATGAACGACGACATCCTCGCGAGCGGGGAGCGCTGCGCGTCCAGCACCAATCGCAATTTCGAGGGCCGTCAGGGCACCGGCGGGCGCACACATCTGATGAGCCCGGCGATGGTCGCCGCCTCGGCCATTTCGGGCCACCTCGCCGATACCCGCGGATTCACGGACATGCATTGAGATGGAAGCCTTTGTCAACGTCAGCGGCATAGCCGCGTCACTTCAAGCCGCCAACATCGACACCGACGTCATCATGCCCAAGCAATTCCTCAAGGGCGTTGACCGCAGCGGCCTGAAGGACGGTCTGTTTCACCACCTGCGCTTTGATGATCAGGGCAAGGAGCGACCGGACTTCGTTTTGAACAAGCCCGAATGGCGGAACGCCAGGTTCCTGGTCGTCGGCCCCAACTTCGGCTGCGGATCGAGCCGTGAGCACGCCGTCTGGGGCTTGATGCAATACGGCATCCGCGCGCTCGTCGGCACGAGCTTCGCAGGCATCTTTTTCGACAATTGCGCGCGCAACGGGCTGCTTGCGATCACGCTTGACGAGGAGAAGACCGGCTGGCTCATGCGAGCGGCCGCCTCGCCTGATAACAGCGAATTGACCATCGATCTCGACTGCCAGAGGATCGTCGGTGACGACCTCGACATCGAATTCGAGATCGACCCGATTCGCAGGAACGCCCTGCTGAACGGGCTGGACGCCATCGGGCAGACGCTCACGTTCCGAGACGATATCCTCGCCTTTCAAACCAGGCATTTGCAGGAGAATCCATGGTTGGGCTGACATGACTGAGCCGACACGCACGGTCTCACCGGGATTTACCCCGATCGGCGCGTCGTCCTTTCTGACGGGCTTCGCCCTTCAGGACTTCGAGACGGCCCAATCCACACGCTTGCGTTTGGCGATCGCAGGTGACGGCCCGCCGCTTCTCCTCTTGCACGGACATCCGCAGACGCATGTCACCTGGCGCAAGATCGCGCCCGCGCTGGCGCAACGGTTTACCGTGGTTGCGGCCGACCTGCGCGGCTACGGCGACAGCAGCAAGCCGGAGGGCGGCCAGGACCACGTCAACTATTCCAAGCGCCTGATGGCGAATGACCAGGTCGAGCTCATGCGGGCGCTCGGCCACGATCGCTTCTTCGTGGTCGGTCACGACCGCGGTGGCCGGGTTGCGCACCGAATGGCGCTCGATCACGCCGATGCCGTCGCCAAGCTCGCTTTGTTCGACATCGCCCCGACCGCGACGATGTATGCACGGACCGACAAGGCGTTCGCGACGCGCTATTTCTGGTGGTTCTTTCTGATCCAGCCCTATCCGCTACCGGAGCGGCTGATCGACGCCGACCCCGAATTTTTCCTGCGCAGGCATATCGACGGGCAGAACAAGATCGCAGGTGCGACCGAGCCGGAGGCATTCGCCGAATATCTGCGCTGCTACCGCGATCCGATGACGCGCCACGCCATCTGCGAGGACTACCGTGCCGCTGCGGGCATCGATCTCGCCCATGACGCGGCGGACCAGGACAAACGGATAACCGCGCCCTTGCTTGCCCTGTGGGGCGGCCGTGGCACCGTCGGCGCCCTCTACGACGTCCTGGAAACCTGGCGCGAGAAGGCCCTGGACGTTCGGGGCCGGCCGCTTGACTGCGGCCACACTCTTCAGGAGGAGCGCCCGGACGAGGTGCTCGACGAGTTGTTCGCGTTCTTTTCCTCCTGAAGCGCCTGGCTACTGATGCATTGCCAGAAATGCTCGGCAGCCTGGCTCTGCCGAGCCCTGGGACGAAACAGGTGAATGGCGATCGGGACAGCGTCGCCGGGTTGACCGACCCTCACCAGCCGGCCGGCGGCGATATCCTCGCCGACGAGGCTGAGGGGAGACCATGCAAGGCCCCGCCCGTCGCGCGCCATGGTCGCCAGCACCGTTGCGAGATGGGAGGAAAATGCCGGCCCTGGCGGCGGCCGCCTGCCGGCCTCCTCCCAGGCCGCGCTGAGAATTCGCCCCATGCCTGACGCGGCCGAATAGCCGAGATAGGGGCCGCTTTCCAGCAGGTCGGGCGACGCCAGCGAGGGAGAGGCGACGGGTACGAGCACATCTTCTCCCAGCGGGATCGATCGGAATCGATCGCTGGTCAGCCGGGTGGAGGCCGTCGGGTGGTGATGACAGAGAAGAAATTGCGCTTTGCCGTCGATCATCAGCCGTTCGCAGCCCACCATCGTATCGGCCGTCAACTGCACCGAGGTCATCAGCGGTTTGTGGCTTTCCAGCTTCCGAAGCCAGGGCGGAAAGAAGGTCAGGGCAAGCGCATGGGTGGAGGCGAAGAGCAGCGCCTCCGTTGCCGCCTCTGCTGCGCTCATCGCGTCGCGCCGCGCGGCTTCGAGTTGCCGGAGGATTTCCTCAGCAAACGGCTTCAGCCTCTCGGCGGAGGGCGTCAGTTCGACGGCGTGGCTTCCTCGGACGAACAGAGGGCTGCCGACCCATTCCTCCAGGCACTTGATCCTGCGGCTGAAGGCCGGCTGGCTGATGGCCCGCCGCTCGGCGGCCCGTGAGAACCCTCCCTCCCGAATGACCGCGAGAAAGTCCTCAAGCCAAGCCGTATCCATCCGTGATGTCTCCAAGCTGCGCGCCTTGCGCGATTGGCAACTGCCTGCTCTGGTTGCGATGGGGTTGCCGGCGAAAACAGATCCCATCATGGGGTCGGAGTCCGCATCGGCCAAGGGCCATCTGTGCAAGAATGTTACCAAGCCCGCCCCGGGTGTCGGCTGCCGCCAGCAGAGATCGAGATTATCGATGAATTTCAATGACCTATGTGGTCGCAATTTTATTCTGCATGGCGCGCCAATTTCCAAGTGATCCCTCAATAGTTGCGAACGCCCCACTCCTCGCCGTTCGGAACCTTGCAGCTGGTTGCGCGTCGACACATCACCGCAGGAAGATTGAACATGCACGGATCACAAGCTGGCGGCCGCGATCGCGCGATCGCGCCCGCATCCTCCGTAAGAATGCCCCGCCTCACCTCGAGCCGCACGCATGACGAGCGCACCGTGGCCGAAGAATGTCCTGTGGCCCTCGTATATGACGGAACGACGGCCGCCGTGCTCATGGCGACACCCGCCGATTTGCGCGATCTGGCGATCGGCTTCAGCCTGACCGAAGGCATCGTCCACGAGATCAGCGAGATCAAGGAGCTGGATATCGTTCCGGGCGCCGATGGCATCGAACTGAGGATGTGGCTGCGTCCGGACAGCGGCCGCCTGCTGAAGCAAAGACAGCGGCGTCTGGTCGGGGCGACGGGCTGCGGCCTGTGCGGCATCGAAAGCCTGCAGGAAGCCAAACGCACCGGCCCTGCCGTTGCGCGCGAAATATTCCTGACGCCGGGACAGATCAGTCTGGCCGTCGAGACCCTGGCAGCGTCTCAGCGGCTCAACCGCGAAACGCGCGCCACTCACGCCGCGGGATTCTTTGTCCCCGGCGACGCGGGCATGATGGTGCGCGAGGACGTCGGCCGCCACAACGCGCTCGACAAGCTGGCGGGAGCGCTCGCCGCTGCCGATATTCCGGGCCGCCGGGGCGCCGTGATCCTCACCAGCCGGATATCGGTGGAGATGGTTCAAAAGGCGGCTGCGATCGGTGCCGGGATCGTGGTTGCCATTTCCGCACCGACGGCGCTTGCCATCCGGACCGCCGAATCGAGCGGGATTACACTTGTCGGAATCGCGCGAGGACGCGAATTCGAGATTTTCTGTCACCCCGCCGGGATTGCTCTCTATTGAAACGTTGATCGGCCGTTTCACGAACGTGCGGCCCCGTCGGGACCGCACGGCGTGAATCCGAACCATTCGATCAAGGCTGCCCCGTGCCGCCGGCGGAGCCGTAGACCTGGCCGGTGGCGAAGCTGGCGTCGGCTGCCGCGAGCTGGACATAGATGGAGGCCAGCTCTGCCGGCTGTCCCGGACGTCCAAACGCGGTCTGTCCGCCGAACTTTTCGAGTTTCTCCATCGTGGCTCCGCCGGAAACCTGCAACGGCGTCCAGATCGGCCCCGGCGCGACACCGTTCACCCGGATGCCCTTGGGCCCGAGTTGCTTGGCGAGCGACTTCACGTAGTTCATCGTCGCTGCCTTGGTCTGCGCATAGTCGTAGAGATCGGGCGAAGGATCGTAGGCCTGCTCGGACGTCGTGCCGATGATGACGGAGCCGGGCTGGAGGTGCGGCAGCGCGGCCTTGATGATCCAGAACGGCGCGTAGATGTTGGTCTTCATCGTCGCGTCGAAATCCTCCGACGACAGGTCGAGGATCGATTGACGCGCCTGTTGCCGCGCGGCGTTGCTGACCAGGATGTCGAGACCGCCGAGCCCTTCAACAGCCTTGCGGACCAGATCCTGGCAGAATTGCTCGTCGCGAAGGTCGCCCGGCAACGCGATGGCGTTGCGCTCCTCCGCCCTGATCAGGTCGATGACCTGCCGCGCATCGGGCTCCTCGCTCGGAAAGTAATTGATGGCCACGTCGGCGCCTTCGCGCGCGAACGCGATCGCCGCCGCCCGCCCCATTCCGGAGTCGCCCCCGGTGATCAGCGCCTTGCGCCCGGCAAGCCGCCCCGAACCCCGGTAGGACTTCTCGCCGTGATCGGGCGGCGGATCCATCTGGCTCGCAAGCCCGGGCCATGGTTGCGACTGCCTCTTGAATGGCGGCTTCGGATATTTGTCGGCCGGGTCTTTCAGAGCCTCGGCCGTCGGGCTGCTTTCCCGCGCAACCGATGCAGGACTTATCGACGCTGCGGCGACGGCTGCGCCCGCACCGACGACTTCACGGCGGGAATGTGCTTTGCTGGTCATTCATTTCTCCACTTGGATCAGCGGAGCTAACTTCCGATCGGCGCAAACGTTTCTAACGAGGCGCCATTTCGACGCCTCGACCTGCTCGCGCCTTCGCGCAGGGAACGGAGACCGGCACGCAGCGTTGAATTGCCGGGCCGGTGATTGCACCCTTTTGAAGAACGAAGCGCTTCGTGGCCTCCAACCGGACCTCCACCTCTACCGCCAGCCCGCTCTGGAAACGTGGCGTCATGGAAGCGCGTTCCGTGGACGCACTGCCAGCCGGCGCAGTCTGGCGCTACGAACCCAAGTGGGACGGGTTTCGATGTCTGCTCGTCCGCCAGGGCGTTCGGGTTCTGATGATCTCAAAATCCGGCCAGGACCTTGCGCGCTATTTTCCCGAAATCGTGGCGGACGCGGGCGCGCTGCCCGAGCGGCATTTTCTGCTCGATGGCGAACTCGTCGTCCCGAACTCCGGACACTTCTCGTTCGACCATCTTCTGCAGCGCATTCATCCGGCGCCAAGTCGCATCGCGAAGCTCTCACACGAGACGCCGGCGCTCTTCATCGCCTTCGACCTGCTGAGCCGGGGCAATCGCCGGCTTGACCGGGCGCAGCTGGACGAGCGTCGCGACGCCCTCGAGACATTCGCTGAAGACAATTTTGGCGGCACACGGTTTCGCCTGTCGCCGTCCAGCCCCAAACTCTCGGTGGCCCGGCGGTGGCTGCAGGCTGCGGGAAGCGGCAGCGACGGCGTCATCGCCAAACGGCGCGATCGGCCCTATCAATTCGGAAACCGCGACGGGATGCAGAAGATCAAGAAGCATCGAAGCGCCGATTGCGTCATCGGCGGCTTTCGTTACGGCGAACGTCGCGCCGCACGGGGGAAGGTCGTCGGCTCGCTGTTGCTCGGCCTCTATGATGACGACGGCCTGCTTCACCACGTCGGCTTCACCTCCGCCCTCAAGGAGGCGGACAAGCCAGCCCTGACGGACATGCTCGAAGCCGAGATCACCGATGCCAGCTTCACGGGGAACGCGCCGGGCGGTCCCAGCCGCTGGTCGACCAGGCGCTCGGCGGAATGGGTGGCGGTCAAGCCAAAGCGGGTCGTCGAGGTGAGCTACGACCACTTCACCGGCGGCCGGTTTCGTCACGGCACGACAATCCTGCGGTGGCGGCCCGACAAGACGCCGCAGCAATGCACGCTGGTCCAGCTGACGCAGAAGTCGGCCTTGCCCGCGCGCTTGCTGCGCAGCCCGGCCGATCGGCGGAAAACGGGTTGAGCCGTAGCCCTTCGCCGCGCAGAACCTGAGGTCCGCAAGGGAATGCCGGCCGTCAGGCTCTCGCGCGCAAGGGCCATTTGGATCGGCCCGGAGGAGCCTTGCGCGATCCCCAACCCAGCTGAGAATGACGCCTGAGCAAAGCCATCTGCCGCGGCGTCATTTGTCGCGCAGCAATTGCTGCAGCTTCAGCGCGTCGGCCGGAGCCGCGCTCTTCTGGTCGTTGTCAAAATAGACGTAGACATCGTGTCGCGTCCGCCACGCTCGAATACGGCTCGCCCACTGTTGGAGGGTGGACGTGGCATAGCGGCCGCGATACCGGCCGCCGGGACCATGACCGCGGATATAGACGAAGTCGGCGGTTCGCTCCCACGGCGCCGGCGCATCGTGATGGTCGGACAAGCACAGCGCGATATTGTGGGCCTGCAGCAGCCGCAGTATTTTTGGCGCGTACCAGCCCGGGTGACGAAACTCGAAGCAGTACCGGCGCTTGTGCGCCAAGAGCTCAAGGAAAGCCGCGAGCCGCTGCTCGTCGGCCTCGAATTGCGGCGGCAGTTGAAAGAGAATGGGCCCGGCCTTCTGGTGCAGAAGCGACAGCCTGTCTTCGAGCAGGGCCAGGCTGTTCACGGCGTTCTGCGAGAGGCGCTTCCAATGCGTAATGAATTTGGACGCCTTCCAGGAAAAAATGAAGTCGTCGCCGGTCTCGGCATACCAACGTTGCACCGCTTGCGGCGTTGGCGTGCGGTAGAATACCCCGTTGAGCTCGGCTGTGTCGAATTGGCTCGCATAATACTGCAGCTGGTGTTTCAGCCCGAGGCCTGCCGGGAAAAACGGTCCGCGCCACGACTCATAGTGCCATCCGGACGTACCAATCCGAACCCGGTGCGATTTGCGTGTCGTCGGCGCTCGGCCCATCCGGCATCACCTTTTCCCGTTCAATCGGGCGGGCGAGAACTGGTTCCTCGTCCGAGGCTGGATGGTGGTGGTCGGCCGGCAGGATGCCCGGCTTCCCTCTGGCAGAACCTCTTCTGAGCAGGAGCCGAACGCATGGACATCCGCAAACACATGGAAATCGTCGATTCCGAAGGCAAGCATGTCGGCACGGTCGGCAAGATCGAGGCGAGCGCGCGCCGCGACCGCTGACGCAGCGAACTATCTCGACGGCCGTCGAGTTAGCGGACCTGCGCGCGATATCAGGAACCTTTGTGAAAGGCTGGCCTTTATCCGAACGATTTCGAGACATGGCGTTGCAGCGGAACGCACTGGCCCGCCTGCGACCACGGGTACCGGTCGCCGGGAAGGCGGCTTCGGCGCCCCACGTCACGAGGCACAATTGCAGGAGGACGCGATGGGATCCGCAAATTACAAGATCTTCGGGAGCCCGGGCGCATGGCACGTCGAGCACGACGGCAAGGTGGCCAACACCTACCTGACCAAGGCCGCCTTTAAGGCCGCAGCAGCCGCCGCGTCGATGGCGCTTCGGGAAGGCCATGAGATCATGATCACGGCTGCCGGCTCCGATGGCGGTCGGCAAACATCCACGGGCGCGCGCGAATAGGCGTTCACATCAACTTACTTCACCTTACTTGGGCGGCTGCAAGCCAGGTGATGTGATCCATTCGGCCATATGGGCCACCAGCTCGTCCTCCCGAGCCTTCCGTAACAAGCCCTCCCGTGCCGGGCCGGGCGGCAGCCTTTTGGCTTCCTCGCGCAAGCGGTTGGCCTCGTCGGCGAGACGTTCTTCCAGAGTACGCGTGTGCTTGATCCGGCGACGACGCTGCATGGCACGACCTCATGCTGACCGGTCCTGAACCGTGGGTTTGCAGTTTCGATCAATCCTAAGATGCGGCCGCCCGTCCGTCGGTCCCTTTCTGAACACAAGTCGAATTGGTCACGCCAAGTTTGATCCAGGCAGCGGAGATCAAATACGACGATCTGGCCGCGATGAGAGACGATTGGCCGTCTCCCGGCTGTCCATGCGCAAGATTGGTCCGCACGTCGCGTCACCTGCGGCAGGCCGCGCGACATTGCGGAGCCGTCGTCCCGCATTGCTCAGCGGGTCGGCGGCGGGCGACTGGATTCACAGGCCGCGCTTTGGCAAGACCGTCGCCATCCGCATCTCGCCGAATGGGATCATTTGTACCAGGCCGCGAGAGCGGAAGGAGCAGGAGTAACTATGCCGCCAGCCCGGCAAACAGGCCCTCGCGGCGCGGCAGCCACCATCGCGTGTCGATCTGCGGCTCGGTCGGCGGCTCGACATCTTCCGCTTCGAGATCGTCCGCCTCGACGTCTTGCGGCTCGATCTCCTGCAGCTCGATCTCTTGCAGCACTTGCAGCGCCAAATCGTCGTCGGAGCTTTCATCGGGCTCGCATGGGACATGGAGCTCCATGGCGGCAAGGCGCTCCCACTCCTCGGCCTGTTGCAGCAGAGACATCCTCTGCGCAGGACGAAAGGCCGCGGTCTGACGGCACAACGACGCAATCGCGCGGTACTTGCGCACATTTTGCAAGACCGCAGCTTCCAACACAGCTTCGCCACCCATAAGATCAATCCGTTTATTCTCGTTCGGTCGCCAGCTGACTTTGGGCAGGATGCTTTGCCAATTTATTATCGGCGCAACCGACGCATGGACTTGGTTTCCGAGCTATTGAGAACGCCGGTACGCCGATCATGGGTGGTGATCGCGCAGGCGGGATCACTTGATGAGGAACCCACAAGTGCTATGTTGGACGAATTATTATCAGGAGATCAAAGTGGCCAAAGCGAAAAAGAAACTAACCGCGCGCAAGCCCTACACTGCCGCCGACGTCAAATTGCTCAAGCAGCATTCGAAGGCGAGGACGCCGGTATCGAAGATCGCCAAGGTCATGAAGCGCTCCGTCGGCTCTTTGCGGCAAAAGGCCTTGAAGCTCGGCATCGGCCTCGGCCATCAACGCTGAGGGCGCTGCGCCGGCGCCGTCCCGAGGTCGGAATTCCCGACTGCTGGCTCGCCGATTTCGGCTTCAGCCGGCCCGTGCTTTCCCACCGGTCGCCGCGCGTCGCGTTCGGCGCTCCTCGGCTCCCGCGATGGCCGGCAAAAACAAAGACCCCGGCTCTGGCAGCCAGGGTCTTCAAGGACGACCGACGTACATCCGGCCGGTTGTCTTCATAACTACATCTAGCAGCCGGACGTGATGGATTTGCGACGAATTGGTCGCAGTTTTCCGACGCTGCGGATCCGGGACAGCCACCAGGGGCTGCGGCTCACGATTGTCATGACGCCGAGCTCCCGGTCCCGAGCTGGAGGCGGCCGCGAAACCTTTACGCTGCGGCGATCATTCCGCCATAGGACGGGACCCGCGGCTGCAGACCAAAGGCAGGGCTGTCATACCCTCTGAAATAGGCCTCGAGCTCCGCCACCGCGCGATTCTCCCACTCCTCGGCCTGGCCCAAGAGCGAGGCTCGTTGCAGGGGACGGAAGGTCGCGGTCTGGCGATACAGAGAGGCGATGGTCCGATAGCGGCGTACATTTTCCAGCACGGCGTTCCCGTTCATTGCCTGACACTCCCCAATACTTAACGCGTCGCAACTGTCGTTCGGTCAATTGCGACTTTCATCGCAACGCTTTGCCAATTGGTTATCGGAGGTGAGAGAGCGGATTGATGGTTTGCGAACTGTTGCCCGGCAGCAACGCGTAGTGCCGGTGCCACTGGGTTAAGAGCGTACTAATGCAATGACTAAATTGCGGAGGCGCGGCCGATCCGAAGCTTAAAATCTTAGCTGTATGAAGATCGCACGGGATTTCAAACAGGCGGGGGCCTCACATGAACATCGAAATCATTATCGCGGTCGGACTTGTGTTCGCGGCAGCATCACTCGGGCGCTTTGCCTATGAACGCCACATGGACGTTCTGCACGGCCCGTATATCGAGGGCCGCAGCGCGCAGCCGGCGTTGCGCATCATCGCAGGACCGCTGTCGTCGCTTGTCGATCGCCTGCGCTTCAGGCTGCGCGGCATGGTCTATCTCGCGTCCATCGCAGCGTGCTGACAAGCCCGCAGCAGGAATGAACCGGGGCGAGCCGAACCCACCAATTCGGTCCAGCCTGATGCGGCTGCGGTGATCTACTCTATCACCGCGAAGCCGGCCTCGGTGAGCTTGGGCTCGCCATCGCACATCTCGACCATACCCATCTCGAGCAGCAATTGCAGATCGCCGTCGGCAAGCGGCAGGAATTTCGTCCGGCCGGCAACGATGTCGCGCAGCGTCCAGCGCAGCGCAATCGCGCGTTCGATCGTCAAGTCATTGAGCGGCGCGTCCGGCGTCGTGACGTATTCGAGGTCTGACATGATGGGTCCTCAATTGGCCGCGGCGAGGCGAAAACGAGCGCTGACTTCCCTCAGCTTGGCGCGCCTTGGATCCGGCGGCGCAAAGAGCCTTTCGAACTCGACGGGATCGACCGTCTTGCCGTCCGGATCGGTCACGACGACGTCCCAGCCGACGCTCGCCCAGACGCGCGCCTTGGCCGCGGCGATCAACAGGCTTTCCCGCTCCGAGCGCAGAACTTCAGCGCCTTTGATCGCGACAATCTTGTACGGCATGACCACTCCACCCACTCTTTGTTCCCGCCGCCAGTGGAGCCGTCATGTTTGGCTCTAATTTGCCTCGAAAGTGACAGTTCGGAGGCGATGCGTTGGCCATGCTGGGTTCGGGAAGGACCGGATGCGTCGCTCTCGTGATGATGGAGCGTGCTGTTCGACGCGCGCATCGCGCTCCGCAAATCAAATCAAATTTGCCGCTTTCCAGTAAGCCGATGGCACGAGGGCTTGGCTAACAATCCCGGCGAGCCCCAAGGAGCCATCTCATGCTGCGAGACCTACCCGACCATGGCCTGCCTCTTGTCCAGCTGAAGGAGCAGCGTCGCGAGCTGATTGTCGCATTTCAGAACCGCACCGGGCCCGTCAGCGGCTGGGAGTTGATGCAGATCGCGGCGATCCAGCAGGCGATCTCGGCCTTCGAGGATGTCATCGCCGATCTCGACGCCGAGACCGAGACCGTGCCGCAGGCGCCGATCCTCAACAGCATGCAGCGCCCTCACATCGAGCCCGCCGAGTGAACGGCGCGAGCAGATAAAATCCAGGGAGCATCACGCAGGCCATGAACAGATCCAACACGCTGGACGAAACCCAGGGCGCGCGCAGGCCGTCACCGCAACCCTTCAGGGCCAATCGTATGGCCGAGCGTACGCGCGCGGCCGAGCCGGACCGGGTCGATCACCCCTCGCGGGCCGCTTCACCGGCGCGACAGCATGAGCCCGCACGGCGCGAATGAATGCCTCCGGAAATCTCCGGAGGAGGCCGAAACCGTTTGTTCACCATCCGGACAGAGCCGCGGGAGCGGAGCGGCAAATCGGCCCCCATCCCAACCATGCTTATACCATTGCTGCCTAATCGTGCTTACCGGGATGCCGGTTCCCGCCTGTCCTCCGGCGCGTGGCAACAGTAAAAGCGTATGAACACCGCACGCATCGTCGTTCTGGTCATCGCCCTCGGCGCCGGTGGCGTCGCGGCCTATCTCGCCAGTGGCGCCGACAGCAATCACGCGCCGCCGCCGGCGCCGGTCGTGCAGTTGCCGACCGTCGAGGTGCTGGTCGCCAAGACCGACATCAATCTTGGCCAGACGGTGAAGCCCGACGACCTGCAGTGGCAGGTCTGGCCGGCCTCGACCGCCAGCAACAGCTTCATTCGCAAGTCCGACCGGCCCGACGCCACCAAGGAGCTCACCGGCGCGATCGCGCGCACCGCCATGATGGCCGGCGAGCCGATCCGCGACCAGAAGCTCGTCAAGGCCGACGGCTCGGGCTTCATGGCGGCGATCCTGCCATCCGGCATGCGCGCGGTGTCGACCGAGATCGCGCCGGAGACCGCCGCCGGCGGCTTCATCCTGCCGAACGACCGTGTCGACGTGCTGTTGACGCGGCACATCAAGAACCCGGATCCGCGCGGCAACATGCCGGACATCGTTCTGACCGAGACCGTGGTGCGCAATGTGCGCGTGCTCGCGATCGACCAGGCGCCGAAGGAGAAGGACGGTCAGAACGCGCTGATCGGCAAGACCGTCACGCTGGAGCTGAAGCCCGAGCAGAACATCCTGCTCGCAAGCGCGCGACAGGCCGGCACGCTGTCGCTGGCTTTGCGCAGCATCGCCGACGCGGATCAAGTTGAGGTGGTCGAGGCCTCGCGGACGAATCGCCAGGATGTGCAGATCGTCCGCCACGGCATTTCAAGCGAAGCCACGGCACAGAAGTGACCGAAAGGAAAGCACGATGACACGCAGGGCAAATCGTAAGGCGTACCGGACCTCGCTGGTTCGCGCCCTGTCGCTGACGGCTGCTGCCGTGCTGGCCTTCGCGGTCGCGCCGCTGCGCGCGGAAAACCAGCCCGCGGTCGGAGATGCACCGCCGATGGTCGCGGCCCCGGCCGTCACCGAGCCGGCCACGACCGGCTCGACCGGGACGCCCGAGGCTCTGCCGTCCGCGAAGCCTCATCTGCCGCCGCTGGTGGTGAAGACGCGCTTCATGCCGCTCGGAATCGGTAAATCGGCGGTCGTCGACCTGCCGCGCGAGGCCAAGGATGTGCTGGTCGCCGACCCCAAGATCGCCAATGCGGTGATCCGCTCGGCCCAGCGCGCCTTCATCATCGGCGTCGGCGTCGGCCAGACCAATGTCGTGTTCTTCGACGCCGACGGCCAGCAGATCGGCTCCTATGACATCGCGGTCAAGCGCGACCTCAATGGCGTGCGCTCGGCCCTGCATCAGAGCCTGCCCGGCGTCTCGATCGAAGGCGTCGGCGACGGCGTGATCCTGACCGGCTCCGTATCGTCGCCGGTCGAGGCGCAGCAGGCCGGCGACATCGCGGCAAGGCTCGTCGGCGGCCCCGACAAGGTCGTCAACTCGATCGTGGTGCGCGGCCGCGACCAGGTGATGCTGAAGGTCCACGTCGCCGAAATCCGGCGCGACATCGTCAAGCAGATGGGCATCGACCTCTCCGCCAGCATGAACTACGGCACCGCGGTGGTGAATTTCAACAACGCCAATCCGTTCACGGCCTCGGGCGGCCCGTTGGTGTCCGGCAATTCGTTCAGCGCCTCCTCGATCGTCAAGGGCTTGCCCACCGTCACCACCACCATGCGCGCGATGGAAAGCGCAGGCATGATGCGAACGCTGGCCGAGCCGAACCTGACGGCGATCTCGGGCGAGTCCGCAACCTTCCTCGCCGGCGGCGAATTCCCCATTCCTGCCGGCTATTCCTGCGACCCCACCACTCACGTCTGCACCACCCAGATCTCGTACAAGAAATTCGGTGTGTCCCTCAATTTCACGCCGGTGGTGCTGTCGGAGGGCCGGATCAGCCTTCACGTGCTGACCGAAGTATCGGAGCTCTCCCCCGACAATGCCATTACGGTGTCGCAGGCGCTGACCTCGACGACGACGAACTCCATCACCATTCCCTCGATCCGCACCCGCCGGGCCGACACGACGCTCGAGATTCCTTCCGGCGGCACCATGGCGATGGCCGGGCTGATCCAGGAGCAGACCAAGCGCGCGGTCAACGGCCTGCCCGGCCTCGACTCGCTGCCGGTGCTGGGCCAGCTGTTCCGCAGCCAGGATTACGTCAACGACGAGAGCGAGCTAGTGGTCATGGTGACGCCTTATGTGGTGCGCGCGGTCGCCGAGAAGGATCTGTCGCGGCCGGATGACGGTTTCGCGCCGGCGTCCGATTCGGAATCGACGCTGCTGGCGCAGATCAACAAGATCTATGGCGTCGCCGCGCACACGCCGGTCGCAAGCTGCAAGTGCAGCTTCGGTTTCATCATCGATTGAGGCCCGCGTCACTGGACAGGCAACTGAACGACGGCCTGCGACGGCGGGGATGGGGACAGGACATGGGAACGACGACGAGAGGCGAACGATACCGGAAGGCCCTGCTATCGGGCGCGCTGTTCGGCCTCGCGCTGGGGCTCGCCGGCTGCAATACGACGTCTGACCAGATCGTCACCGGCGGCGTGCCGGAGGATGTCCGCCTGCGCCATCCGATCGCGATCGAGGAAGGCCGGCATTCCATGGTCGTGTTCGTCGGCAGCGGCCGCGGCGGCCTGTCGCCGGAGCAGCGCGGCGACGTCGCCGGGCTGGGCCGCAGCTGGGTGCATGAGGGCACCGGCGCGATCGTGGCCGAGGTGCCGGTGGATTCGCCGAATGCGCGTGCTGCGGCGTCGGCATATCGCGAAATAAGGTCGGTCCTGCTTGCGAGCGGCGTGCCGTCGAACGGCGTCCTGCTGCGCAACTATGCGCCGAGCGATCCGCAATTGTTTCCGGCGATCCGGCTGAGCTATCCCAGGATCAAGGCGACCGCCGGCCCCTGCGGCCTGTGGCCCGAGGATCTCGGCCCGTCCGTGCTCAATCCGGAGTACAGCGACAACAAGCCCTATTACAATTTCGGCTGCGCCAATCAGCACAACATGGCCGCGATGATCGACAACCCGGCCGACCTCGAGCAGCCTCGCGCCGAGACGCCCGCTTATACGCCGCGCCGCACCGAAGGATTCGAAAAGTACCGCAAGGGCCAGACGACCACGACGACCTATCCGGAAAGCGATAAAGCCAAACTCAGCGATACCGCCCAATGATCAAGTCCGCACATCACAAGCAAGACGACGCCGCGGACGGCGCAAGCCCGCCTGCCGCCGGCGAATATATCGCCCCCGTGCCGCGCATCTCGGTGCAGGCCTTCTGCGAGAGCGAGACGACATTCGACGTCGTCAAGGCGGCAAGCCAGGACCGACGGCTGGCGAAGGCGCATATGACGGTGAAGATGGGCGGCGTGGAAGCCGCGGTCGAGACCTATCATTCGATGCCGACGCCGAACGTGATCATCCTGGAATCGGCGGGCCGCAACATTCTCGACGGGCTCGACGACCTTGCGAGCGTCTGCGATCCCGGCACGCGGGTGGTCGTGTTCGGCAGCGAGCAGGACGAGGTGCCCTATCGCGAGCTCGTGCGCCGCGGCGTCAACGACTACATCCTGGGCCCCCTCGAGACCCTCGACGTCGTGCGCGCCATCTGCAGCCTGTTCTCGGCGTCAGAAGCCGTGGTCACCGGCCGCATCATTGCCGTTGTCGGCGCCAAGGGCGGCGTCGGCGCCTCGACGATCGCGCATAACGTGGCCTGGACCATTGCGCGCGACCTCGCACTCGATTCGGTCGTGATCGACCTCGACATGGCGTTCGGCACCGCGAGCCTCGACTATAACCAGGACCCGCTGCAGAACCTCGCCAATGCGGTATTCCAGCCCGAGCGGCCCGATACCGCGCTGATGGAACGGCTGCTTGCCAAATGCAGCGAGCATCTGAGCCTGCTCGCCGCACCCGCGACGCTCGACCGGGTCTATGATTTCGGCGCGGAGGCGTTCGACGCGATCTTCGACACGATGCGCATGACGACCTCCTGCATCGTGCTCGACGTTCCGCATCAATGGTCGGCATGGACGCGGCGCGCACTGATCAGCGCGGACGACATCATCGTCGTCGCCGAGCCTGACCTCGCAAACCTCCGCAATGCCAGGAACCTGGTGAGCGTGCTGAAGGCGGCGCGGCCGAACGACCGGCCGCCGCTCTATTGCATCAACCAGGTCGGCATGCACAAGCGGCCGGAGATCGACGTCAAGAGCTTCGCCAAGACGATGGAAAGCGCACCGGTCGCGGTGATCCCGTTCGATTCGAAGGTGTTCGGCACGGCGGCCAATAACGGGCAGATGGTCGCGGAGCTGTCGAAGAGCCACCGCGCGTCGCTGATCTTCCAGCAGATCGCCCGCCAGCTGACGGGCCGCGCCGAGCCGAAGAAGTCGCGCTCCCTGCTCTCGCCCGTGCTGGACAAGCTGCGCGGCAAGCCCAAGCGCTCGCTCGCGGGCGGCATGTGACGGCCTGCTGCCGCCTTCCTCGATGATCCCGCAATAAAAAAGCGGCGCCCTGGGGCGCCGCTGCTGTCCTGGAGCGTTTTCGAGCGAGGTGGATACCGGTTCGCGCGGAGACGACGCCTCGCTACAAGAAAATCCGGAGCGCCGGTTCTGATTCGACCAGAACCGGAAATGCTCTCATCAGTCGATGAATTCGGCGCCAAACTCGCAGCCGATCCGCCACACCAGCCGGCATTGCCTGGCATGGTCCTGGGCGAAGATGATGGTGAATTGCGGCGGCACCTCGAGATATTCGGCCACCACCTTCACGCCGCCGTCGGAAATATCCGTGATCGTGCAATCGCGCGGCAGTGAGCCGGTCCCGGTCTGAATTTTTGCAATCCGCCTGCACAGGCGACGTTCGTGTTTGCGTCGATTAGATGCGAGCATGTTCACGAGGTTTACCCCAATCGATAGAGCTTGATCCGTCCTTATTGGTGTAGCCGACAGCTGTTAGAATGTTTTTAGCCTCGTGGCCTGGAATCCGCGGGTTCCCTTAAATGTCCGTTTACTAGAGCGTTTCACGTTTTGATGGAAGCGTATCCGGCGTTTTTGAAGTAGTTGCCGCATTCGCTTGGCTGGATGGTTGTGACGAGGCCGCCGATGTGGC
>Ga0209062_1002460_pt1 | contig 24795 bp, 24 predicted proteins | sample Coa_R2_2_FD_187158 | JGI IMG/M metagenome (GOLD analysis project Ga0209062, IMG submission 187158) | Surface soil microbial communities from Centralia Pennsylvania, which are recovering from an underground coalmine fire - Coalmine... | ecosystem: Environmental > Terrestrial > Soil > Unclassified... | reverse complement strand
TCGCAGCTCGCTGTGACATGGGGGTGCTCCTCTTGTGGGCTTGGCAGCCGCAGTTGGAGTACCCCTTCCTGCCCCTGACACAGAATCTCTTACGTCACCTCCCGAGGGGGCGCGGCTGTCGCCCGGGCGCGTCGATGCTATGATCCCCGCGATGATCGTGGTCACACCGCATATCGCGCTCGATGAGCGCGAGCTCGAAGAGCATTACATCCGCGCCGGCGGGCCCGGCGGGCAGAATGTCAACAAGGTCGCGACCGCGGTGCAGCTTCGCTTCAACGCCGCGGCATCGCCGGCGCTCGATGACCCGCTCCGCCGCCGGCTTGCGACGCTGGCCGGGCGGCGGATGACGCGAGACGGCGTGCTCGTCATCACCGCCGAGCGGCACCGCACGCGCGAGCGCAACCGCGCCGACGCGCTGGAGCGCTTGATCGATCTCATCCGCCGCGCGGCGGTGGTGCCGAAGAAGCGGCGCCCGACCCGCCCGACCGCCGGCTCGCGCGAGCGGCGCTTGGCCTCGAAGGCCGTGCGGTCGCGCACCAAGCGGCTGCGCGGCGCCGGCGGCGACGAAGCCTTCTGAGGAGCCAAAGCCCATGGAGAGAAAAGCGGCGATCGTCGGCGTCCATGACACGCCCTTGAAGGACGGCATCGTCGCCGCGGGCGGCACGGTGCTGCAGATCCAGGCGCGCGCTGCCAAGGCGGCGCTCGACGAGGCGGGCTTGACCCTCGACGATGTCGATGCGCTCTTCACAGCGGGAAGCTGGGGCATTCCCGGGCCTGGCGTCTTCGTCGCCTCGACGCTCGCCGAATATCTCGGCATCCGGCCGGGCTATATGGACGGGACGCAGATCGGCGGCTCCTCCTTCGAGGCGCATGTCGGGCACGCCGCTGCGGCGATCGCGCAGGGCGCCTGCGAGGTGGCGCTCATCCTCTATGGCAGCACGCAGAAGAGCGACGCCTCGCGCACGCTGGGCGCGCGCGGCGCCATGCTCAACAGCCAGTACGAGGCGCCTTATGGCCTGCCGAGCCCTGTCGGCGCCTATGCCATGGCGGCGATGCGGCACGCCCATGAGCATGGCACCACGCCCGAGCAATTGGCGGAGATCGCGGTCGCGACCCGCAAATGGGCGGCGCTCAATCCGGCGGCGACGATGCGCGATCCCTTGTCGATCGAGGATGTGTTGAAGAGCCCGATGATCGCCGATCCCCTGCATCTGCGCGATTGCTGCCTCATCACCGATGGCGGCGGCGCCATCGTGATGACGAGCCTCGACCGCGCCCGCGACTTGAAGCAGAAGCCGGTGGTGGTCGCGGGCTTCGGCGCAGGGCTGAGCCATTGGGGCATTTCGCAGATGCCCGATCTCGCCTGGCTCGCTCATGCGGCCGAGAGCGGCAAGCGCGCGATGGCGATGGCCGGTGTCGCGGCTGGGGATATCGATGTCGCCGAGATCTATGACAGCTTCACCATCACCGTGCTGATGTCGCTCGAAGCCTTGGGCTTCTGCAAGCGCGGCGAGGGCGGCGCGTTCGTTGCGGGCCAGCGCACCGCGCCGGGCGGCGACTTGCCCCTCAACACCAATGGCGGCGGCCTCTCCTATTGCCATCCCGGCATGTATGGTCTCTTCCTCTTGACCGAAGCGGTGCGCCAGCTCCGCGGCGAATGCGGCCCGCGCCAAGTGAAGGACGCCGAGGTGGCGCTCGCCCATGGCACGGGCGGCGTGCTCTCGACCGCCGCCACCTGTATCCTCACCGTTGCCTGAGGGGATGCGCCATGTCTGAGAAGCCTTTCCCGATCATCGATGCGGAGTCGCGTCCCTTCTGGCAAGGCACGCGCGAGCGGCGGCTGATGATCCAGCGCTGCACGGCGTGCCGCCGGCATTTCTTCTATGCCCGCGCGCTCTGCCCCTCTTGCCATTCGGATGCCGTCGACTGGGTCACGGCAAGCGGCCGCGGCACCATCTACACCTTCACCATCGCCCGCCGCCCCGCGGGTCCCGCCTTCAAGGGGGACGTGCCCTATGTCGTGGCGCTGGTCGAGCTCGAAGAGGGACCGCGGCTGATGACCAACATCATCGGCATCGCTCCCGAGAGCGTGCATATCGGGCAGAAGGTGAAGGCGGTCTTCGAGGACGCGACTGACGAGGTGACGCTGGTCAAGTTCGCGCCGGTGTGAGCGACGGATCCTGATCTGCCGCTTCCCCGCGTTGAGGCAGAGGTGCGGGATTCAAGGACCTGTCAGGCCACTCGTGCACCGATATCTTTTCACCAAGGTATCGACCAGAGTGCCATGAGTTTTACTCGAAGCTTATCCTGTGAAACTCCTCTCCGCCCCTGGGGCGGAGAGGCAGGGGAGGTGGGGGATTCCAGAGCGTTCAACGCGCAAGCGGCACCACTCACCTCATCCTAATCCTTCTCCGCCCTGAAGGGCGGAGAAGGACTTCCTCCGCGTATTTTCCACAAACCTGATCGCATCACGCGCTATGCACCAGGCCGATACCGTGCGCGCAGTGTCGGCGGGCCGTCGCAGGCTGCCTGGCGTGTTTCGACGAGCTCGATGAGATGCGCCAGCACCGAGCGTGCGGCGGCGCCGCGTAAGCGGGGATCGAGGCCGATATAGACGTTCTCGACGATGTCCTCGATCGTCTCGTCGCCTTGGGCGAGCCGCGCGAGGATCGCCTCGCTGCGCTCGCGGCGATGATCGATGAAGGCCTGGACGAAGGGTTGGGGATCGGGGATCTCGGGGCCATGGGTCGGCCAATACACGGCGTCGTCGCGCGCCAGCAGCTTTTGGAGCGAGTGCATATAGGCGCGCATATCGCCATCGGGGGGCGCGATGACGCTGGTCGACCAGCCCATCACATGATCGCCGGAAAAGAGTGCCCGCTCCTGCGGCAGCGCAAAGCACAGATGGTTCGAGGTGTGCCCCGGCGTGTGCACCGCCTCGAGCCGCCAGCCCGGCCCTTCGACGGCATCGCCCTCGCGCATCGCCACGTCGGGGACGAAAGCGTGGTCGCCGCCCTCCTCGGTGACGCCGCCGACGCCGCTCGCATCCTCGGCGCGGCCCGAGCCATGGGGGCCGAAGCCATAGGTCTTGGCGCCCGTCGCCTGCTTCACCGCCGCCGCGGCGGGCGAATGGTCGAGATGCGTATGGGTGACGACGATGTGGCTGATCGTCTCGCCGCGGAGCGCGCCCAAGAGCGCCTCGACATGGGCGGCGATGTCGGGCCCCGGATCGATCACCGCGACGCGGCCGTGCCCGACGATATAGGTGCCGGTGCCCTTGAAGGTGAAGGGGCTCGGATTGCGGGCGACGACGCGGCGGATGAGCGGCGTGACGGTTTGCGCGACGCCGTATTCGATGTCGATATCGCGGCGGAACGGGATTTCTGTCGCCATGCGCTTCGCCTCGCTCTGCGGCCTCCGTCACGCCATAGCCCAGGGCGGCATCGCTGCCAAGCCTTGCCACCGGGGCGAGGCCGCGGATAGGGTGGGTCGCGCCGTCGAAGCGCGCGGCCGGCGAGGAGAGGGAAATGGCGGATGTCCCGGTGCGATCCGAGGTGGCGGGGGTCGTCTGGCGCGTCGTGGCGGCGGTCGGCGGCTCCCTCGCCGAGGGCGACGAGGTGGTGATCCTCGAATCGATGAAGATGGAGCTGCCCGTCCTCGCTCAATCCGCCGGCGTCGTTTCCGCCATCCTCGTCAAGGAAGGCGATGCCGTCGCGGAAGGACAGATCGTCGCCAGGCTATCGCGCTGAAGGCCGGGAGAGGCACCGTTGCGCCCTCCGCCGGCGCGCGGCGGCGCTCAGGCTTGAGCCCGAGCATCGGCGCCTCGACGAGATGCCAGGAGAGCCAGGCGATGGCGAGCGCGATCGGCAGCGAGATGAGAAACACCTGCCACCACGAGGCGGTGCCGCCGGAGAGATGCGCGACCGTGATCTCGACGGGCCAGCCATAGATGTAGAGCCCATAGGAGAGATCGCCGAACCGCGTCGCCGGGATCACCGGCAGGCGGCGGTCGAGCGCGAGATAGAGGGCGAGATAGCCGCCGAAGAGCGGAAAGAGCTCGATGAATTGCCGTGCCGGCACGCTGAGCACCAGCCCCGCCAGGGCCAGGAGCGCCACGCGCCCGTCGAAGATCCGGGTGTGGCGCAGCTTGTAGAGCACCATGCCGATGGCGAAGAAGGCGAGAAGCCATCCCCAGGTTCCGAGGAAGCCGAGGAAGTCGAACTGAAGGCACGCCAATCCCAGCGCGAGCAGCAGGAGCGCGACCCGCCAATCGAGGAGGCGCAGCGCGCCGAGCACGAGCACCATCAGATACATCATGAACTCGTAGCGCAGCGTCCAGAGCGAGCCATTGATCTCGAGCCCGACGGGATTGTTGACGAAGAGCACGCCGGGGAGCTCGTGGACCGAGAGGTTGAGCAGGACGTTGCCGACGACATAGCCATAGACCCTGGGATCGCGGAGGTAGTCGGCGAGCGGCAGGGTCGTGACCAGGGGGCCGAGAATGAAAGCGGATGCCAGAAGTGCCGCGAAGAGTCCCGGAAAGATGCGCAAGCCGCGCTTCACGAGAAAGCGCAAGGGCGAGCCCGTCGCCTCGTAGCTCTGGGTGACGAGAAAGCCGCTGATGGCGAAGAAGACGAAGACGCCGGCGAGGCCCAGAATGCTCTGGCGTCCGGTGAGAAGGATCAGCGGCTCGTGCGCGTCCGTCCCTTCGGCGATGAGGAAGGCGTGCGAGAAGATGACGGAAGCCGCGGCGAGCAGGCGCAACGCATCGAAATTATTCGCTCTCGTCATGCCGCGTCCCCGGTTCTGCGGCGACGCGTGCGCGCCAGCACCGGGTAGACGAGCCACAGGCCCAGGAACACTGCGAGCGCGACCAGCGCCGCCGCGATGGCGAAGGCGCCGTCGCCGCCGACCTTCCGCGCGACGATGTAGAAATCGCCGCAGACGCCGAGCGCGAGCGGCGGGAGCGCCGCCAGCATCAAGGCGCTGCCGACGCGATCGACATCCTCGCGATCCTCGCCCTGCGCCACGACGCGGTGAAAGGCGGCGGGCGCGATCAACAGGATGGTCGCGAGCGTGACGCAGGCGAGCGCCGCGAAATGCACGAGCTGCGACTCTCTGGGCAGCTTGAGGAAGCCATCGCTCAGAAAGGCGATGAACTGGAATCCCAGAAGCGCCTGCGCGCCGGGCAGGATGACGCGCGTCTCCGTCATCAGCGTCTTGATCTTCTCGCCGAGATCGGTGTCGGCCTGCCCGTCGTCGGATTGCCGGTCGCTCATGGCGGTTCCTCCGTAGCGTCGGCGGCGCCGGTATTCGAACCCATACCAGAAGAACGCGGCGCAAGCGGTGAAGGCGATGCCCGCGACGGCGCCGCCCAGCGTGGCGAAAAGGGTCTCGGCGACGATGAAGATGTCGGTGCCGATGCAGAGCGCGACGGGAACGAGCGCCCATTCCGCCATCGTCGTGGTGAAGCCGTGGAGCCGCGGCGTGTCGCGCGCTCTTTCGCTGATGCGGTGAAAGGGCGCCGGCGCGATCAGGAGCGCGACCGCCGCGACCATCAATCCCAGCCCCGTCAGCTCGAGCCAGCGCGCATGCAAGGGCAGGCGCTCATAGCCCGGCCGGAAGACGGCATGGAACTGGAAGCCCAAGAGGATCTGCGCGCCGAGGATCAAGGTGCGCGTCTCGCTGAGGGCGTTGGTAACCTTGTCCTTTAGCGTCGCCATGACCTGCGCTACTCGAACGCTCGCGGCGGGCGAGCATCCCGCAGGCTCGGAGGTCAGCCGCCGGGCGGCTTCATCGCCACCGAGAACATGACGTTGGGCAGGATCTCGCGGATCGCCGCGCGCAGGCTTGCCTCATCGGCCGCAGCCGCCATTGCCAAGGCGCGGCGCGGGTTGCGGCGCAGGATCACGGCCGAGGCGCGGCCCCCCGGCCCCGAGCGGATGGTCGCGAAGACGCCGGCGGGATCGATGCGGTTGAGCGCCTTGGCCAGCGCCTTGCGTCCGCCGTCGCTGTCGATGTCGTGGACCGGCAGCTCCTTGTCGCTTTCCTCGGTCTCGGGCGGCAGCTCGGCATCGATCGCTTCGACCGGCTGGTGGCGCGACAGGCGCTGGAAGATGGCGCGCCCCTCGCCGGTATCGACGCGGAATTGCAGCTCCCAGGTCTCGCCGCGCGCGGCCAGCTCGGAGATCACCGCGAAGAGGTCGTCGCAATCGGGATCGTGGCTGCAGGTGAGGAAGGCAAGCCGCCCCTCATGCTGGATGACGCGGTCGTCATCCTCGGCGAATCCCAACTCGTCGAGCGCGTTGGTGAGCGCGCGTTCGGAGGCGATCAGCAGCGTACTGACGTGAAGCTTGCCACTCTCGGCCGGGGTGTCGGCGGCGTCCATGGCATTGACTTAGCGCGTCCCCCGCCCGGAGGACAAGACCGCCAGCGTTGCGCTGAAAAGGCGGTATCCGAGGTCAAGCGCCCACGGAGAGGCGAAGCCCGAGAGCCCTCAGGACGCGCGCGACGGTCGCGAATTCCGGATTGCCGGCCGGCGATAGCGCCTTGTAGAGATTGGCACGGCCAAGCCCGGCAGCCTCGGCAATCCTGGACATCCCTTTGGCGCGCGCGATGTCGCCGAGAGCCGCCTTGAGCAAATCAGGATCGCCATCCTCGAGAACAGCGTCGAGATAGGCGGCGATATCCTCTTTGGTCTCCAGAGTGTCGGCGGCATCCCAGGGGGTGGTTTTGCGAGCCATATGGTCCTCTCTAAACCTCCTGCGCCAGTTCGACGGCACGCGCGATGTCGCGATCCTGGTTTCGTTTGTCGCCGCCACAGAGCAGGACTACGACCATGCCGCCGCGCCGGACGAAATACACGCGATAACCGGGACCGTAGTCGATCCGCATCCGGAGGGGTATGGGAGCTGGGTCGAGCGTGCAGGGCTCCGCGGATCGCTCGGGACAGGCGAAATCGACCATGCGCCATCCGATCCGATGCTGGCGGCGTGCCACCGCCGTCCTCGTTCTCAATGCCCTTGCCACCCACCTCTCCTGACCTCTCCGCCCTAAAGGGCGGAGAGGAAAATCGTAGGCCGAGATGTGTGAATGCGATAGGGCTTCCCCTTCACCCTTGCTGGCGGATGAGCTTCGCGAAATCCTGGAGTTCGGCGGTATTGAGGTCGGATACGGCCCAATAGGTCATGCCGCCTTCGGTCCAATGGAGGATGTTGAAGCCGTTCCGCTCGATCGGCCGCGCGATGCCATCAGGCTCGTCCGAGGGAAAGACGAAGAGGTTGATCGGGTGCTTGGCGTGATGATAGACGAGCGCCGCGACCGGGCGATGGTCGACGTAATCGAGCCGGCCGCCGACGAGCGGAAAGCCCTTTGCCGTGGTGTCGTCGACGGGCGGCGCGTAATCGAGCCGGCCGTGGAACCACGGCTTGACCGTGTGCTGGTCGGACGAGGCGACATCGGTGAGGTGATCGGCCATGAGCGAGCGCACATGGTTCGCGACGACTTCCTGCACGATCGGCTCGGCCGGAGAGGGCGCCACCACATAGGCGGTGACGCCCGAGGAGAGCGCCACCGCCAGCAGCAGCGACGCCGCCATGGCGAGGCCGCGCCAGGGCGTCGCCAGGCGCGCGGGCGCCTGCTCCCTGGGGAGATCGGCAATGCGGCGGCGCAGATCGTCCGGCGCGTTGTAATAGGTCGCGGCATCGCGGATCGATCGCCGCCACGCCGTCTCCTCCTCGACCAGGCGGCGGCAATCGGCGCAGCTCTCGATATGCGCATCGGCTTCGCGCCGCTCATGCGGCAGCAACTCGTCATCGACATAGCGATGGAGAAGAGCGTGGAAATCGTTACAGCCCATTGCTTGCCGCTCCTTGCTCCCGGCGCCGCCAAGCCGCCTTCAGCAGGGCACGCGCGCGCGCCAGCCGCGACATGACGGTGCCGATCGGTACGCCGAGGATTTCGCCGATCTCCTTGTAGGAGAGCTCCTCGAGCTCGCGCAGCACGAGGATCTCGCGGAAGAGCGGGGGCAGCTCGCCGATGAGCGTATCGAGCAGCGCCGAATCCCGCTGCTGCGCGATCAGGTTCTCGGGATCCGGGACCTTCACGCCGAAGCCATCCGCGGGGCGCGCCTCGACCTCCGCCTCGACCTTGCCCATCAGCGGCACGACGACGGCGGAGCGGTTGCGCTCGATCCAGCGGTAACAAGTATTGCGCACGATCATCAACAGCCATGCCCGCGCATTCTCGCCGCGGAACCCGTCGAAATAGGTGAGCGCCCGCACGAAAGCCTCCTGGACCACATCGGCGGCGTCCGCCTCGTTGCGCGTCAGCCACCGCGCGAGGTTGTACGCCGCGTCGAGATGGGGCAGCACGAGGTTATCGAATTGCTGCCGCGTGGGTTGCTGAGCCAATTCGCCTCTCCGCCGGTGCACCGGCCCGAAAGCATGATCCCGCAAGGTGGCATATTATTCCCGCGCGGGGTGCAGGGAATATCGAGCATGGCAAGCGACGCGACGTCACAGGCCGTTGCCGCGCCCGTTCGGGAGACACCGCTGACGCGAATATCTTCGCATCTCGTGTATTTGCGCCGATGCGCACCAGTGGCCGTTGCGGCTCGTCGCCCGATCACCAGATCTTGAATTATCAGCGCTTTTACCAGCCGCTAACCTCACACCCGAAGGGGTCAAATTCAGGTATGTCCTCGGTGTCGCCGCTCATCGGTGCGACAGCGGGGCAGGACGCGGTCATGGAAGGCGCAAGGATCATTGACGACAGCGGCGAAACCTGGCCGCTCGGTGCACCGCGGCTTCGCGAGGCCGTGATGTCCGCCGACCCCGAATTCGATGTCGCGGATTATGCGGTGCGCAATCTCGGCTATGTCTTGCTGCGCCCGCAAGGCCGCCTGGTGCGTGCCGAGATGCGCCCGGCGCTCGTCAAGCCGCCGACGCTGATCGGACTCTACTACAATCTCATCGATCTCAACCCGCGGCAGATCCTGGTGTCGCGCCTCACCGCGGATGGCGCCTCGCACGAGCTCTTCGACGACCTCTCCGAATTCGCCGCGACGATCGAGCGCGATATCGACGACGAAGGAATGCAGCGGCACCGCCCGGTCTACGCGCTGTCGCAGCGCTCTCTCGACGATCTCGAGCGCTCGCGCTATTCGCGCTTCAAGGCAGTGATGTCGCTGTGGCACAGCGCGCGCGGCAGGTTGCCCAAGAACCTGATGGCGCTGCTGCATCAACGCGGGCTGCAGGGCCGGGCGTCGCTGCTGCGCAACCCTGCCGGCACCGGGCGCCTCGTCTATGAGCATGTCGGCAGCGGTTATTCCTTCATCGACAATGCCTGCCTGCCGTTTCTCCTCATCGGCAAGGACATCGAGATGCTGCCCGACCGCGACTATGGCGGCTTCGCGGCCAAGAGCTATTACGAATGCGTGAGCGAGGAGAAGCCGCGGCTCGAAACGGTGAGCGCCACCATGCAGCGCAGCGACGGCCAGCGGCTGTGGAGCTATTACGACCGCGTGCTCTTGCCCTGGCGTGCCGGCAATGGCGAGCGCTTTGTGCTCGGCCTCTCCGAAGTCCGGCGCCGCAGCCTCGCCGCCTGAGCCCGCGCCTTAGGGATTTTCGCCACCATCAAACGAGACGGGCTGTCTTGCGATCGTTGCGCTGGACGCGCCGCGCGATTGCGCTAGCAATAGCCGCGGCGTGTCGGCCATCGCCGACGCAACGGGAGCGGCCATGGCGGGGGAGCCGGAGAGGGGCGCGGGCAGCGCGTTCAGCCATCGCGAGATTCTCGGCATTCTGAGCGGGATCCTGCTCGGGATGCTGCTGGCCGCCCTCGACCAGAGCGTCGTCGCGACCGCGCTCCCGGCGATCGCCCGCGAGCTCAACGGACTCGAGCATCTCTCCTGGATCGTCGCGGGCTATCTCCTGACCTCGACCGCATCGACGCCCATCTACGGCAAGCTGAGCGATCTCTACGGCCGCCGGCTGTTGCTGCAGATCGCGATCGTTCTTTTCGTCGCCGCTTCGGTGCTGTGCGGGCTCGCCCAGGATATGGGCCAGCTCATCGCCGCCCGCGCGCTGCAAGGGCTCGGCGGCGGCGGGCTCATCAGCATGGCGCAGGCGGTGATCGCCGATGTCATCGCGCCGCGCGAGCGCGGCCGCTATCAGGCCTATCTGAGCGGCGTCTGGGCGACGTCGAGCGTCGCCGGCCCGGTGCTCGGCGGCTTCTTCGTCGATTACCTCACCTGGCGATGGGTATTCTGGATCAACCTGCCCGTCGGCATCGCCGCCTTCCTGCTCTGCCGCCGCGCCTTGGCGGCGCTCGTCACCCGGCGTGCTCCGCGCGGCCGCATCGACTATCCCGGCGCGGCGCTCTTGACCGTGACCGTCACCGACCTGCTGCTGATCGCCACCTGGGGCGGCACGGCCTTCGCCTGGACCTCGACGGCGATCCTGCTCCTCCTCGCCGCGGCGCCCCTGCTGATCGCCGCCTTTTTCCTCCAGGAATTGCGCGCGCGCGAGCCGATCCTGCCGCTGCGGCTCTTCGCCGATCCGGTGATCGCCGTCGCCAATGTCGTGAGCTTCATTGCGTCGATGGCGATGTTCGGCGCGATCGTGCTGCTGCCGGTCTTCCTGCAGCTTGTCGCCGGCGTGGGCGCGGGCCGCTCCGGTCTCCTGCTCATTCCGCTGATGGCCGGCACCGTCGTCGGCGCTTTCACCTCGGGCCGGCTCATGCGCCGCAGCGGGCGCTACAAGGTGTTTCCGCTGGTCGGGCTTTCCCTGGCGACGCTTGCCTTCGCACTCCTTGCGACGATGGGTGCGTCGACGCCGCCCTGGCTTGCCATGATCTACATGGCGATCCTCGGCGGCGGGATCGGCACCTCGATGCCGGTGATGCTGGTCGCCGTGCAAAACGCCGCTGAGCCGCGCGACACCGGCGTTGCCACCTCGACCATCGCCTTTTTCCGCTCGCTCGGCGGCTCGTTCGGTGCGGCGATCCTGTGGTCGGTGCTGCTGGCGGCGCTCAGCCGCCATTTGGCGGGAGCGGGGGCCGACGGCCTGGGCCCCGATCTCCTCAATGGCGGCGCCGGCGCGGCGCAACTATCTCAGGAGCAGCGGGCGCTCCTCGTTCCGGCGCTGGTGCAATCGTTCCATCTCGTCTTCGCGGTCGGTGCCATCATCGCCGCGGCGAGCGCCACCGCTGCCCTTCTTCTCCGGGAGTTGCCCCTGCGCACGACCCCCTCGCCGGGGGCCAAGCCGGGCTCAACCGCGGCATAAGCGACGCCTTCCCGCGGCATCATCGCGGGCAGAGACATGGCTTACCGCGCCGGCGCCCGGCCTGCGCCAGCCCGATCCGGCCGGGGGCCGGCACGGGCGCCGCAACCGGTCTAACCGAACAGGCGGCGGAGGTGACTCCAAGGCTTCAGCGAGCTGTTCCACCATGTGCCCGCCGGCGACGTGGATGCCGGTGCACGCTCGACCACGCCGTTGACGACATTCTCCCGGGCCTGTTGCAGCACCTTGACGACCAGGCCATGCGTCGTCAGCGGATGGTCGTTGAACATCTCGATGCGGAGATAGTCGCGCCCCGTCACCTGCTTGATCGCCAACAGGATCGGCTCCTTCAGCGCGATGGTCGCGTCCGCCGCCATCATGGCGCCGAGGATGCAACGCCGGCCATCATAGGACCGCAGTTGCTGCTTGCACCACCGATCCTCGCGGGCCAAGAGATCGATAACCTTGTCCATCTTGTCGAGGGCGTCGATGCGGCCTTCATAGCCGGTACCGTCGAAGGGCATAGCTTTTTCCTCTTTACCGTCGAGCACCGGTGTCGCAAGCACCCTGCTTGCCGGTGCTAAAGCAACCAACGGCAACCCGGGCACAAAGTTCGCCTATGGGACAGAGCGCGCGAATTTTTGTGAAGCGCGACGCCCAGGGTTGAGAGGCCCGGGACGGGACCTTCCGCTCAGATATCGATCTGGCCGCCGAGCTCGATCACCCGGTTCGTCGGGATGCGGAAGAATTCGGTCGCATCGAGCATCGTGTTGGACATAAAGATGAAAAGCTGCTTCCGCCAGCGCCAGAAGCGGGTCCGCTGGCCGGCGACGATCTTCTCGCGGCCGACGAAGAACGAGGTCTCCAATAGGTTGAAATGGAACTGCATCGCCCGGCACTGGGCCAGCGCCCGGGGAATGTTGGGATGATCCATGAAACCGTAATGGAGCACGATCGTGTGGATGTTCTGGTCGAGGTGGCGGATCTCGAGACGCTGGTCATCGCCGACATGGGGGATATCCTCGGTCTGGACGGTCATGAGGATGACCCGCTCATGCAGCACCTTGTTGTGCTTGAGATTGTGCAGCAGCGCATTCGGTACGACCCGGATATTCCCGGTCATGAACACGGCGGTCCCGGGCACCCGCACGGGGTGGCCGGGGCGCAGGCTGGCGATGAAGGTTTCGAGCGGCAGGGCGTCACGCTCGCGCTCGGTGACCAGGACCTGCCGGCCGCGCCGCCAGGTCGACATCACGATGTAGACGACCGTGGCGACGGCCAAGGGGAACCAGCCGCCTTCGCGGATCTTCAGCATATTGGCGGCGAAGAAGGCGAGATCGACCGTGAGGAAGAAGCCGAAAAGCGCGGCGGAGATCCCCGGATTCCAGTGGCGGACCCCGCTCATATAGACGAGGGCGAGCACCGTGGTGATGCTCATCGTCCCGGTCACGGCGATGCCATAGGCGGCGCCGAGATTGTCCGATGAGCGGAAGCCCAGCACCAGCGCCACCACCGCGATGAGCAGCAGCCAGTTCACCTTGGGCACGAAGATCTGGCCGATCTCCATCTCCGAGGTGTGCCGCACCTCGAGCCGCGGAAGATACCCCAACTGCACCGCCTGCCGCGTCATCGAGAAGGCGCCGGAGATCACGGCCTGGGAGGCGATCACGGTGGCGGCCGAGGCAAGCACGACAAGCGGGTAGAGAGCCCAGTCCGGCGCCAGCAGGAAGAACGGGTTCTCGAGCGCGGTCGGCATCCGCAACAGCAGCGCGCCCTGGCCGAAATAATTGAGGAGAAGTGCCGGAAAGACGAACCACAGCCAGGCGCGCCGGATCGGCAGCGCACCGAAATGCCCCATATCGGCATAGAGCGCCTCGGCCCCGGTCACGGCCAGCACCACCGCGCCCAGCAGAATGAAGCCGCGGCCGGGGTCGGCAACAAGAAATCTCAACCCGTAGAAGGGGTTGAGGGACAGGAGGATGGCCGGATGACGGGCGATCTCGATGAGCCCCAGCACGGCGATGACGACGAACCACAGAGCCATCACCGGGCCGAAGAAATCGCCGACCTTCGCCGTGCCGCGGCTTTGCAGCAAGAAGAGGCCGACCAGGAGGACGACGGTGATCGGCAGGACGTAGGGATCGAAGAGCGGGGTTGCGACCTTGAGCCCCTCGACGGCGCTCAGCACCGAGATGGCCGGGGTTATCACCCCATCGCCATAGAACAGGGCCGCCCCGACCAATCCGGCGGCCAGGATCCAGTGATGGGCATTGGTCGCGCGCCCGGTCGCACGCAGGGCGAGCGCGGTGAGGGCGAGAATGCCGCCTTCGCCGCGGTTGTCCGCCCGCATGATGACGATCACGTATTTGAGCGTGACGACGACGAAGAGCGCCCAGGCGATCAGCGACAGGATGCCATAGACCGACTCGGCGTTGACGTTCTTCACGTCGTCGAAGCATTGCCGGACCGTATAGAGGGGCGAGGTCCCGATATCGCCATAGACGATGCCGAGCGCTCCGATGATTAGCCCGTGCCGCGCCTTGTCGACGATCCCAGCGCTGCCGTTCAGGGTCGATTGCGCCATCCCAACCTCATCGGGCCGCGCGATCGCAGCAACGGCCCTGCCGGCCGGCCGCGAGGCTTCGGACATGATGCGCTGCGACAAGAACAAATGGATCGCGGTTAGGGTCCGCCAAGGCCGACACTATCTTTGCTGGCCGTCTCCGCGGCCGGGAGGGGCGCAAATCTAGGCCGAAGCATCGGCAAAAGCCACCCCCGAAAGTACCGATAGGAGTGGGACGGACCCTACCGCGCCGGCCGCTTCACGCGCGCCGTCGGTGCCGCCGCCAGCGGGTCCTCCGGCCAGGAATGCTTGGGATATCGCCCGCGCATCTCGCTGCGGACGGCGGGATAGCTGCCAGTCCAGAAGCCGCCGAGATCCCGCGTCACCTGGAGCGGCCGGCCGGCCGGCGACAGCAGATGGAGCAGCAGCGGCACGCGGCCTTCGGCGACCGCAGGCGTCTCGCTGGCGCCGAACATCTCCTGGAGCCGCACGGCAAGGACCGGCACCTCGCCCGCGCCATAATCGATCGGCAGGCGCGAGCCGCTGGGCACGGTGACATGGGTCGGCGCCAGCCGGTCGAGCGCCCGCCGGCGATCCCAATCGAGGAGGCTCAGCAGGGCCGCGGCAAGGTCGAGGCGGGCAAGCTGGCTGCGCCGCGTGACGCCCGGCAGGAAGGGGCCGAGCCATGAGTCGAGACCAGCGAGGAGGCCGTCATCCGAGAGATCGGGCCAGCACGAGCCCTCGCCTTCGAGCCTGCGCAGGAAGCGGACGCGCTGCCGCAGGCTTTCTGCTTCCCGCGTCCAGGGCAGCGCTGCGAGGCCGAGCCGGCGGATGCCGTCGATCATGGCCGCGACGACAAGCTCGCCGGGAGGATCGGGGAGCCGCTCCTCCCGCAGCACCAGCGCGCCAAGCCGTTCCTGCCGGCGGGACAGAACCGCCTCCTCGCGATCATCCCAGCCGATCGTCTCGACGGTTTCGACGAGATCGGCGAAATCCTCCTCGATCTCCGCGCGTGTCAGCGGCGCCGCCAGAAAGATCCGCGCATTTCTGCGGTCGCCATCGAGATCGGCGACGGCGAGGAATTCCTCCGACGCGAGCGCATCGGCCGCCGGCAGCTCCGCGCCGCTGCCATTCGCAAGCCGGAACTGGCCCGACGCGCCGGCCCGGCGCTGGGCGATGCGGTCGGGATAGGCGAGAGCCAGGAGGCGGCCGGCGTCGCGCCGATCGCTATCCTCCTCGGCGAGATGCAAGCGATGTCTCAGAAGCCGCGCCGATTGCCGGATCCGTTCCGCGCCGCCGCGGTCGAAGGAGAGGCCCGGCGGCAAGTGCCCGGCCGCGCTGCGCGCCGCCACGAGATCGAGCCTCAACCGCAGATCGGCATCGCGTTGTCCGGGAGCGGCATTGAGAATATCGCGCTCGCCGAGAAGCGCGGCGATGTCGGCAGCGAGCCCGCCGCGCCCGCGCTTTTGCGCTATGAGGAGCATGTGAGCGAGCCGGGGATGAAGACCCAGCTTCGCCATTGCCCGGCCATGCGCGGTCATGCGGAAATCGCCGTCGAGCGCGCCCAGCTCGCGCAGCAGGTTCTGCGCCTGGGCGTGAGCCGCGGGCGGCGGCGGGTCGAGCCAGGCAAGCGCCGCGGGATCGCCATTGCCCCAGCCTGCGAGTTCGAGGGCGACCGGTGCGAGATCGGCCTCGAGAATCTCGGGCACGGTGTGGGGGCGCAACTGCGCCTGCTCCGCCTCGCGCCAGAGACGATAGCAGACGCCCGGTGCGAGGCGGCCGGCGCGGCCGCGCCGCTGCTCCGCCGAGGCCTGCGATATGCGCGTGGTCTCGAGCCGGGTCATCCCGCTGCGCGGATCGAAGCGCGGCGCGCGGCGCAATCCGCTATCGACGACGATGCGGATTCCTTCGATGGTGAGGCTCGTCTCGGCGATCGGCGTCGCCAGCACGATCTTGCGTCGCCCCGCCGGTGCGGCCCGGATCGCCTCGTCCTGCGCCGCTTGCGGAAGATCGCCATAGAGTGGCGCGACCATGATCTCCGGGCCCAGATCGCGCTCGGCGATGAGACGCTCCACCCGACGGATCTCGGCGCCGCCAGGCAGGAAGACGAGCATGCTGCCTTCTTCTTCGCGGAGTCCGCGGCCGATGGCGGCCGCGACGGCCTCTTCAAGGCGATCGCTCGGCGCGCGGTCGAGATAGCGCAGCGCCACGGGAAAGCTGCGTCCGCTGCTGGTGACGATTGCCGCATCGCCGAGGAGCCGCGCCACCGGCGCGCCGTCGAGCGTCGCCGACATCACGACGATGCGAAGATCCTCCCGCAAGTAGCGCCGCAGATCGAGCGCCAAGGCCAGGCCGAGATCGGCGTCGAGGCTGCGCTCGTGGAATTCGTCGAAGATCAAGGCGCCGACGCCATCGAGCGAAGGGTCGTCCTGAAGGAGGCGAAGGAGGATGCCTTCCGTCACGACCTCGATGCGCGTCGCGCGGCCAATGCGCGAGTCGAGCCGGGTGCGATAGCCCACGGTCTCGCCGACGCGCTCGCCGAGCATATCGGCCATGCGTCGCGCGGCGGTGCGCGCCGCGAGCCGGCGCGGCTCCAACATGATGAGGCGCCGGCCGTCGAGCCATGGCGCCGCGAGCAACGCCAAGGGCACGAGCGTCGTCTTGCCGGCTCCCGTCGGCGCTTCCAGCACGGCCGAGCGTCCGGATTGCAGCGCGGATGCGAGCGCCGGCATGGCTTCGCCCACGGGCAACGCTTTCATCCAGCGGTCGAGAGCGGGCGGGGACATGCGCGGAGCTATAGCGCATCGCTCACGGTGCGGGCAGTTCGCGCGCTTCCCTCGACACGGCGAACGTCCTATGCTTGATGCTCGCTTCCGGGGGAGGCGCCGATGCGGACGTTCCTCGCAAGTGCGGCCTGTGCCGCCTTCCTCTGTCTCGCGACGCCCGCTGCGCCGGCCGAGACGCTCGACACCGCGCTGATGCTCGCGGCCGATGTCTCGCGCAGCATCGACGATCAGGAGTTCAAGCTTCAGCGCGAAGGCTATGCCGCGGCGATCACCAATCCGCGCGTGCTGCAAGCGATCGCCGATGGCCGGCACGGCGCCATCGCCGTCTGCTTCGTCGAATGGTCCGGACCCGACGAGCAGCAAGTCGTGGCGGATTGGACGATCATTCGCGACGGCGAGACGGCGGCGAGCTTTGCCGCGATGCTCCTATCCGCGCCGCGCTCCTTCTTCGGGCGCACCTCGATCAGCGCGGCGCTCGATTTCGGTCGCGCCTATTTCGCCAAGGCGGCCGAGGCCGAGCGCCGGGTGATCGATGTCTCCGGCGACGGCACCAACAATTCCGGGCGCCCGGTGAAGGAGGCGCGCGACGAGGCGCTGGCCGCCGGGTTCATCATCAATGGTCTCGCCATCATCAACGAGAATCCCAATCCCGGCTATTTCGCCCATACGCAACCGCCCGAAGGCTTGCCGGAATATTACCGCCAGAATGTGGTCGGCGGTCCCGGCTCCTTCCTCATGGTCGTGCACGACTTCAACAGCTTCGGCGAGGCGATCACCAACAAGCTGGTATCGGAGATCGCCGCGGCGCGCCAGCCGATGCGGACGGTAGAGAAGCGATAGCGGCCGTCAGCCGGCGAAGAGCCGCGCCACCAGACGGCGCGCCAGGACGCCGGCGACGCGGCGGCGGTAATGGCCCGGCGTGAAGGTCGTTTTCATCGCCATGATCTGGTCGCGGATGAGATCATCGAGCCCGGCAAAGACGCGCTCGTCGAGCGCGCCGCCGCAGAGCGCGTCGGTGCCCTTGAGCAGCACGGGACGCGGGTTGGTGCCGGTGATCGCGACGCGCAGATCGGCGAGCGTCCCGCCCTCGCGGCGCAGCGCGACGGCAACTCCCGCGACCGGATACTCGATCGATTTGCGAATGCGGATCTTGTCATAGGCCGAGCGCAGGCCCGGCGTATTGCGGGCGCGGACGGCTATTACGAGCTCGCCGGGATTAAGCGCCAGATAATTCTTGCCGTCACCCGCGGAGCCGTCATGGCGGGCATGGCCGATATAGAGATCCGCAAGCGGCAGCGTGCGCTTTCCCGCGGCGCCGAGAATGTCGATCTCGGCGCCGAGCGTGAGGAGCGCTGGCGCCAGATCGCCGCTGAAGGTCGCAAAGCAGACGCCGCGGCTCTTGGGCGCGACATAGCACATCTCGCCCGTCGTCTTGAGGCAATGGTCGTTGGCCGAGCGCCACCAGTCGCTTTGGTTGTAGTAGATGCAGCGCGTATCGAGGCAGAGATTGCCGCCCAAAGTGCCCATCTCGCGATGGGTGGGCCCGGCGATCGAGCCGGCGGCCTGCGCCAGCACCGGATAATGCGCGGCGATGTCGGGATCCTTGGCAAGGCGCGCCAAGGTGACCGACGCGCCGATCTCCAGCTTCTCGGCATCGGCTTTGACCGAATGCAACTCGCCAATGCCGGCGGTGTCGATGAGCACCGACGGCGCCAGGATGCCGCGGCGGATATTGACGAGAAGATCCGTGCCGCCGCCGAGCCAGCGGCTCCCCGGATGAGCGGCCGCGGCTTGGGCGGCTTCGGCGAGCGTGCTCGGCCGAATAAGGTGCCACTCGGGCAGAGCGTCCATCAGGCGGCTCTGGTGTCCGCCGAGCGGGCTGCGCGCTGGCGCTTTTCAAGCGCCGCAAAGACGCGGTCGGGGGTCACGGGAAGCGCGGTGAAGCGCAGATCGAGCGCATCGGCAATCGCATTGGTGAGCGCGGGCAGGAAGGCCGCGAGCGAGCCTTCGCCCGCCTCCTTGGCACCGAAGGGACCATAGGGATCGTTGCTCTCGACGATGCCGACCTCGATGGGCGGCGAATCCTGGATGGTCGGCACGCGGTAGTCGAGCATGTTGGCGGTGACCATGAGCCCGTCATGATATCCCGCCTCCTCGCTCATCGCCTGGCCCATGCCCATCCACACCGAGCCCTGCACCTGGCCTTCGACGGTGAGGCGGTTCAGCGCCTTGCCGCAATCATGCGCGACCCACACCTTGTCGACGGTGACGACGCCGGTTTCCTCATCGACGCTGATTTCGACGACCTGGGCCGCATAGCTGTAGCCCATCGTGCCGCCGATCGCGGCGCCGCGATATTTCTTGCCGCCATGGGACGCCGGGATCGTCGAGAAATTGCCAGTCACGGTGATCGTGCCGCTCTCCTTGAGCGCCTCGGTCACGACCTCGTTGAAGGTCATGCCCTTGTCCTGGGCGCCGGCGCGATAGAGCTCGCCCAGGCATTCGATATCCTCGGGCCGCGCCTCGAGCTTGCGCGCCGCGGCGGCGACCAGCACCTTCTTGAGGTTTTGCGCCGCTTCGATCGCGGCATTGCCGACCATGAAGGTGACGCGCGAGGAATAGGAGCCATTGTCCTTCGGCACGACATCGCTGTCGCCGGTGACGATGCGGATGCGCGACATGTCGAGCCCCAGCACCTCGCCGACGCTCTGCACCAGGATGGTCGAGGAGCCCTGGCCGATCTCGGCGGCGCCGGTGAGCACGACGACCGAGCCGTCGAAATCGAGCTTGAGCTTCACCGTCGCATGCGGCTCGCCGGTCCAATTGACCGGCTTCGATGCGCCGCTGATGTAATGCGAGCAGGCCATGCCAAGGCCCTTGCCCTTGGGGAGCTTGCCCTTGCGCTCCTTCCAGCCGCTTGCCCGCTCGACCCAATCCATGCATTCGGGGAGGCCGTAGCTGTTCACCATCAGATCGTTGTCGGTGAAGGTCGGCGCGGTCAGGAGATTGGCGCGCCGCACGGCGAAGGGATCGAGGTCCAATTCGCTCGCCATCTCGTCGAGCAGCGCCTCGAAGGCGAAGCGGATATTGACCGTGCCGTGACCGCGAAACGCGCCGCAGGGCGGCGTGTTGGTGAGAACCCGCTTGCCGATATATTTGACGCGCTTCAGATCGTAGATCGCGTAGAGCATCGATCCCGCATAGAGGATCGTCACGATGCCATAACCGCTATGCGCGCCGCCGCGCTGATAGCATTCGCACTCGACCGCGGTGATCCGCCCGTCCTTGCGCAAGCCGAGCTTCAAGCGCATCCCGGTCTCGGGCCGTCCGCGATGGGTGATGAAGGTCTCTTCGCGGGTGGTGACGATGCGCACGCGTCCGCCACCCGCCTTGCGCGCCAGAAGCGCGGCGATGAGCTCGACATTGAGCGTCTCGGTACGGCAACCGAAGCCGCCACCGACATGGGGCTTCACCACGCGGATGCGCGACATGTCCATATCGAGAATGCGCGACAGCATGAGATGCACGTAGTAAGGCACCTGCGTGCTGGCATGGACGGTCATGCGCTCGCGCCCGGGGTCCCATTCGGCGACCGCGGCATGCATCTCCATCTGGTTCTGGCACACCTCGGCGCAGTGATAAGTCTTCTCGCGCACGAGATCGGCCTCGGCAAAGCCTTCACCGACATCACCCAGCTCGAAGAACACGTCGCGCTCGATATTGCCGGGCCGGTGGTCATGGAGATTGACCGCGCCCGGCGCCATCGCCGCCTCGGCCGTGAAATAGGCGGGAAGCTCGCGCACCTTCATGCGGATGAGGCGAAGCGCGCGTATCGCGGTGGCGTCGTCGACCGCGGCGACCGCCGCCACCGGCTCGCCGCGATAGCGCACGCGCTCGCGCGCCAAGGGATGCTCGGTGCGCGCCACCGGCAGCACGCCAAAGGTCCTATCGCAATCGGCACCGGTGACGATCGCCACGACGCCGGGCAGCTTCGCCGCCGCGGAGATATCGACCTCGAGGATCTCGGCATGGGCATAGGGGCTGCGATAGATGCGGCCCGCAAGCGTGCCGGGCTCGATCAGATCGGCGGTGTATTTGGCGCGGCCCGAGACCTTCTCGGGCCCATCGACCATGGGGATGTAGCCGCCGATCGGATGCGCCGGCGCGATCTCGCTCATGGGGCCTCCCCGCTCGCGCGCAGGCGCGCCGCATGCTGCACGGCTTCGATGATCTTCACATAGCCGGTGCAACGGCAGATATTGCTGCCGAGCGCCTCGCGGATTTCCTCCTCGTCGGGGTCGGCGTTGCGGCGCAGCAGCCCTTCCGAGGCCATGATGAGGCCGGGCGTGCAATAGCCGCATTGCGCGCCGAGCTTCTCGTGGAAGCCGCGCTGCACCGAGGAGAGCCGGCCATTCTGCGCGAGCGATTCGATCGTATCGACGCGCTTGCCCTCGCAGTTCGCCGCCAAGGTCAAGCAGGAGAGGCGCGGCCGGTCGTCGACCAGCACGGTGCAGGCGCCGCACTCGCCGCCGTCGCAGCCGGTCTTGGTCCCGGTGAGACCCAGCCCCTCGCGCAGCCAGTCGAGCAGCAGGAGGTTGTCGGCAACGGCCTCGACCCGCTTGCGGCCGTTGAGCACGAAAGTCAGCAGCCTTGCCATGACTTCGAGCCCGTGAAATTGTTTCTCGCGCTGATTATTGGTGTACTCCGCAACGGGCGTTGAGGCAAGATCGACAATCAACAGGGTCGGTCGAAGGGGCGCAAGACCCCGTGTCGGGGCAATCGGGAGACGAGGGGATGACGTCGAAAAGGGGCCGCGCCGAGAAGACGAGAGCCGTCTGGCTCGAGACGATCGAGCGGTTTCGTCACGATCGCGACGCGCCGGGCTCGCCGCTCTTTTGGTCGCCGCGTCTCGACACCGCGTCGCGCGACGAGATCCGCGCGATCCAGGATGCGAAGCTCGCCGCGCTCACGCCGTTCCTCTACGAGAACAGCCCGTTCTACCGCCGGCGCTTCGACCGGCTCGGCTTGACGCCGTCGGATATCCGCAACGTGGATGACCTCACCGCCAAATGGCCGGTCGTCGACAAGCTTGAAATGGCCGAGGATGCGCTCGCCCATCCGCCCTACGGCACCTATACGACGATGACCGACGCGGTCTGGGCCGAGCGCGGCTGGATGATGTTCTCCTCCTCCGGCAGCACCGGGACGCCGCGCGTCTTCCGCTATTCGCATATCGACCGCGAGCTCTGGGCCTGGGCCAATGCGCGGGCCTTGCTGGCGATGGATTTCCGCCAGGGCGACACCGTCTTGATGGTGACGGGTTATGGTCCTCATGTCTGGGCCTGGGGCGTGCAATATGCGCTCGCCAAGATGCGCCTTCCCACGATCCCCGGCGGCGGCATGGACGCCAAGGCGCGTGCCAATATCATCCTGCGCTTCAAGCCGACGATCCTGCTCTGCACGCCTTCTTATGCGCTCCATCTGGGGCGTGTGATGCAGGAGATGGGAGCCGATCCCGCCGCCACGACGATACGGACTCTGTTCGTCGGCGGCGAGCCGGCCATGAGCGTGCCGGCGACGCGCACGCGGATCCAGGATCTCTGGGGGGCGCGCATGGTGGAGTTCTATGGCTGCACCGAGGCGGCGCCGCATGTCGGCGGCTTCTCCTGTCCCGCCTCACAATCGGCGGACGGCCCGGTGACGACGCATCTCCTCGAGGATGTCCAGGTCTGGGAGACCGTCGATCCCGTCGAGCGTAAGACACAAGCCGGTGGCGAGCGCGGCCTCACCGTATGCACCAACCTCCATTCGGAATCCTCGCCGCAGCTCCGCTTTCTCGTCGGCGACTACACGGTGCTCGACCGCTCGCCTTGCGCCTGCGGGCGGACCCATGCCCGTGCCATCGGTTCGCTCACCGGCCGCTCCGACGATCTCATCAATCTGCGCGGCATCAAGATGTTTCCGATCCAGATCGAAGAGGCCGTCCGCTCGGTTGCGGGAACCGGCGACGAGTTCGAGATCGTCCTCACCACGACGGAAAGCGGGCTCGACGTGATGACCGTGCGGATCGAGCATCAGGAATTCGCAACGCCCGCCCGCCTGACGCAGCTCATCGGCGGCGAGATCCGTGCCCGCTGCGAGGTGCGCGTCGATGTCGAGGTCCTCCGGCCCGGCACCCTGCCCAAGACCGAGTTCAAGGCGGCACGGGTGAAGGACCGCAGACGAAGGGTTTGACAAGCGGTCAGATCAATCTTCTTGCGCTTGCATTATGCGGCACGAGTAAACGAGGGTCCCGCGCGGTTCGCCCGACATGCGCTTGACGGCATATGCCCTAGATGGCATATTTCTCCAGTGTGGATTGTCGAGCTCGTTCCGGAATTCGAGGAAGCACTTCGCGCATTTTCAGCGGCGGTGAGGGAGGAGCTATTGGCACAAGCCATGGTTCTTCGCAGGTTCGGTCCGCAGACCAGCCGACCGCGTGTGGACACGCTCAAAGGCTCGAAGCACGCAAATATGAAGGAACTTCGCTTCAGCGCCGACAATGGCGTGTGGTGGTATGCGTTCGCGTTCGACACGAGACGACGGGCAATCCTGCTGGTTGCCGGCGACAAGAGCGGGCGAAGCGAGAGAGCATTTTACAAGCATCTCATTGCCAAGGCGGATCTGCGCTTCGATGCGCACCTGGCGAGACTCGGGACGGAGAAGGTGACAAAAGGCCGGTGACGGAGGTGACGATGGCGCGGACATTGGATGAAATCCTGGCAGCGCTCCCGCGCGAGGAGCGAGATCGGATCGAGCGGCGCGCGCGCCTCCTTATCGACGAAGAAATGTCTCTTCAGGAGTTGCGCAAGGCCATGAGCAAGACGCAGGCGACCGTTGCAAGGCGTCTCAAGGTGCGACAGGACAGCGTCTCCAAGATCGAGATGCGCTCGGACCTCCTGCTCTCGACATTGCGCGCCTACATCAAGGCAGTGGGCGGCGACCTGGAGCTGATCGCGCGTTTTCCCGACCGGCCACCCATTCGAGTAAAGGATCTGAGCGGCCTCTCCCCCCGGCGCAGGCGCGAGAAGCACGCGGTAGCGAGATGAGAGGGGGCTTAACGGCGCGGTAAATAGCCCATGGTTTCGCGCCGGTGCCGCCGGTCATTCCTTAATTTTTCGTTCACCAAAGCGAGGCCATACTTGGGTGCGGCATGGCGAATCCGCGTGCAAGGCGCCGTGGTGTATGCTGGCGAACACCATGGAAGATGGCCGCGGCGGCAGGATCGGTTCGCACGGTGACGGGAATGACACGCCCAGCCGGCCATGACGCGCCATCACCCTCGCGGCCCCTCATGAGGTCGTAACGAGAGCGCGTGCCCAGAGATCCCCGATCCATGAAAACAGCCGGCCCAAGGCACAGCGTCAGTCGTGGCTACACGACCCGTTTCGTGCTGATCAGCTCCATCTTCATCGGCATCCAGATCGCGGTGCTCGCGCTCGGCTGGGTGGCGGTGCGCGTCATCAACACCACGCGCGCCTATGCGATGGGCGAGTCGTTCTACTCGAAGGGGCAGAATGCGGCCGTCCTCAATCTTTACAAATACGCCCAGTCCGGCGATGAGAAGTATTTCGACGCCTTTCGCCGATCGATCGACGTGCCGCTTGGCGACCGCAAGGTTCGCGAAGCGCTGGATCGCGCCGATCCTGATCCTGCCGCCGCCGCTGCCGGCCTGTTGCAGGCACGCACCAATCCCGATGACATTTCCGATGTGATCAAGGTGTTCCTCTGGTTTCGCCATTGGGGTCCCTTCGAGCGTGCCGTCGAGGATTGGAGAGTGGGGGACGAGCTCATCGGCAGGCTTTTGACAAATGCGGCCGAGCTCCATCGTCTCGGCCAGAGCGGAGCGCTGCACGGGCCGGTCCGCGACCATATGATCGAGGAGATGGACGAGCTCAGCGCCGAGGTCGCCAAATTCGAAGACAGTTTTTCCGAGCGAATCGGCGATACCGCACGCGCGGCGACCCATCTGGTCGTCTCGGTGCTCGGGTTCAGCAGCATCGCGCTCTGGTTGCTCGGCGTCGGCTTTGCGTGGCGCACTTACCGAAAAGGCATCAATGCCGACCTCCAGCTCCAGGCGAGCGAGGCGCGGTTCAGGGACTTCGCCGAGATCGCCTCCGACTGG
>Ga0209062_1002457_pt1 | contig 24809 bp, 29 predicted proteins | sample Coa_R2_2_FD_187158 | JGI IMG/M metagenome (GOLD analysis project Ga0209062, IMG submission 187158) | Surface soil microbial communities from Centralia Pennsylvania, which are recovering from an underground coalmine fire - Coalmine... | ecosystem: Environmental > Terrestrial > Soil > Unclassified... | reverse complement strand
CAGATATATCGATGGCTTTTATAACCCCGTCCGCCGGCATTCGGCCCTTGGCTACAAAAGCCCCATAAAGTTCGAGCACGAAGCAAAGCAAGAGACAATGGCTCTCCACTAACCGCGGGCAAGTCCAGGGCGCGTGCCACTACGTATGCTTCCGCCACCGGCGGAGTGAAGAATCTAAGGGGCGCTGAACAACAGTTCAGCGCCGCTTTTTCCACTGGATGTAACTGGGCGGAGTTACGGTTTGCGGGTCAGCATGATCCCGCGTTCCGCCGCCTGCCTGCGCTCATGGATGCGCAGCCAACGCGCGGCGGCGGGATCGTCGCCAAAGAGAAACGCCATCTCGGAGGCGAACCGGCCTTCCTTGTCTCGCAGCAGGAAATCGCAGCGCCCGCTTTCAGCGAGGATGACCAGAGCCCTCCGCGCCTTGGCCGCTGCTCCAACGTGCAAGGCACTTTGTCCGGTGCGCGCATCCTGCCAGTTGACCGGAAAGCCTTCCTCGATGAAGCCCGACAACATGCGCAAGTTTCCTCGCCGCGCGACATGCAGGAATTCACGGGCGAGCGCGTTGATGGTTCTGTCTGCGGCGAGTTGCGGCAGAAGATCGTCGGCGATGTATTCGCCGCTCTCAATCCTCGATGCGTAATCCGCCGCGAGAAGATGCCAGCGCGCCTTGCGCTCGCGCGCCGTATCGGCAGGCTCGGGCTGCCACGAGGCGGCGCGGCGCTTTTCGATGCGGTCGTGGAGCTGCGCGACGGCCGCCGCCACGCCTTGAGCTCTTTCCTGCATCGTCGGCATGGCTAGGCCGTCCTCTCGAACAGAACGATCTTGCCGCCGATCTTCTCCCTAATCGCGGGCATCGCCTTGGGGGCCAACGGCGCATCGTCGGTGGTCTCGATCGGATAATCGTGTTCCAGCACGGCCAGGCCCGCGACGGGGCTTTGCCTCGCGTGCCATTGATCCGAGACCATCGTGAGATAGTAGAGGTTGGCGCCGTTATCCGCGCATTTGAGGAAGAAGAGAAGATTGTCCTCGGGCGTCAGCACGGCCCAGCCGCCGTAAAGCGTCTGGCTGCGGCGCTGCTTGTGGCGTTGTTGCGCGGTCCATTCATCGAATTCCGCGACCGCGACCGGATCGTATGAGTCCTCCGTCATGGTTATCTGGATCAGTCCTTCTTTCGAGGCCCGCTGCAGTGTGACCTCGCGTACGACAAAATCCTCCTTCTCGCCCTCTAGCGGCTCCAGCCGCCCGTTCCTGTACATGCCTTCGAGCGTCGCGGGCGGCAGGATTCGCTCGCGGTCGGTCGCGAGCGCGAGATATTCGAGCAGGCGCAGCGCGGCATGATGCTCTGGCGCGTGCTCGCGCAGTTCATCCTCGGTCAGCAACGCATAGTCCTCGTGCAGCGCGAAGCGCAGCGTGGCGTTCAGCCATTCATCCTGCAGGCGCGGGCGCTTGTGGCGTCCCTCCACGGTCACCCCCTCGACGAATTGCCGCAGGCGCTCCGAGAATTGCCTTACGCGCTTTCGGCGCTGGTCGGTATCGCGGTCGTCCGTGAGACCGAGAAGCTCGGGGCCGGCAACGTCGAGAATCCCTTCGGCAACGTCTTTCCAGTTGAACGGCTCGCCGCTGCTACCGTGCCCGTAGGCGTGATAGGCGGCCAGCGCGTTGCGCAGCCGGTCGAGTTGCCAGTCCGAAAGACCCATTCCGTCCGGTCCTGAAAACGGCCCCGCCCGCCGCATCCGCGAGGCTGGCGCGAGGAAACCGTGAAACCCGGGATTCTACATAAGCCCTGTCAGCGATGAAACCCCAGACAACGGCAACATGGCCGTCTGATTGAGGATTTGAGGACAATGGCCCCGAAAGCCCGCTCGCCCTTCGCCGGATTCCCGGCTGCGTGGCAGACAATTGACCGGGACGGCAATCCCATATTCCACGTGGAGCCGCGCATCCTGACGCCCCTTCGGGCCGTATTTTTGCGCCATATGAGCGACCTCGCGGTGTTTGCCGGGATCGGGTACGGCCTGTGGTCGTTTGCGACCACCGAACATGCCTCTGTCTGGATGCTGGCCGGCGCCTTCATCATCCCTATTGCCCTCGAAAGGCCGATATACAAGACGCTGGAGTCTTTCATCCGCAAGCGCGTCAGCATCCGCCTGACGCTGGACCGCTTCAGCATCAAGAAATGGTACGGCTGGCGTCATTTCGACCGGCAATTGCCGCACCGCTTCGCAGTCCTGCAACATGATTGGACGCGGGCCGAACAGGACTTGGAAGAGCTGCGCCAGCAGGAAATGCAGCTCAAGCGCCAGCCGACCTTGAGATACCGGCTCTATGGCGAGTCATTCCATCTCTCGTTCGACTATCTCGGCCAGCGCAACGACCTGATGACGGTGTACGGCCAGAAAGATGCCGTTGCCGTCGCCATGCGGCTCAAAGCCTGCGACGACGTGCTCGACGCGCTTATGCAGCGCGGACACGGAACGCCGCTCGATCCCGGTAAGGAATGGTCGCAGCAGCCGGGCGCAATCCCCGAAGAAGCTTAGAGGGAAAGACCATGCCCCGCGACTCCAATCACCATCTGCGCCAGCAGGCCGAGGAACGGGTGGAACAGCGCTTCGCGCAGCAGCGCGAGGCGCTGTTCGCGCAGCACAAGGAGCAATATGAGCGTGATCGGCGCGCGCAGGAGCAAGCCGTCGAACGCATTGCGCGAGAGCAGGCGCGGCTGTCCGAACAAAAGCGCCAGATGCTCGAACAGCACGAGCGCAAATGGGATCAGATGCGCGACCGCATCGCCTACAAGCCCGAGCCCGCGCCGTCGCCGTTCGGCCTGACGCCGCGGCGAGACATAGAGCGCGAGTACCGGGAAATGCGACAACAATGGCTCGACCAGCGCGAGACCATCGAACAGGCCTACAACGAGCGTATCGAGAAGTGCCAGTCGGCGCAGGACGATCTGCGTTTCGCCTTCGATGCCACGAATGAGATTCAGGCGCAACGAAATCGCGCCGACTATGAGGCGCTGCTTGGCACTCAGGGACGCACGCGCGAAAGCGCAATCCAGCGCGAGGAATCGCGGATCGAGCAATCAGTGACACGGGAATTCGAACAGCGCAGCCGCGACGCCGGAGCCGAGCTCGAACTTTAACCCGAACGCGGCGTAGGAACCCTTTCGGCGTTGCGGATCGCCGCCTCGGCTTCCTCCACCCAACGCCAGAGCTGATCCTTCGAGAATTCATTGCCAGCGTGCAGCTCCGAGAGGAGCCACACGTAGCGTTGGGCGAGTTTCCGCAGTGGATCGTTATGATCGCTCATCGAATACCCTCCTCGTCTAGGATGGCGCGGATGCGCTCCATGGTGCAGACGTTGTCGCTAAGGATGTCGCGCGTTTCATTCCACTGCTGCCAGCCGTAACAGTCGAAGCGAGCGCGGATTTCATGGCGCCGGCGAGCGCGGCCTTTGCGGATGAATACCGCATCGACCGCGCCGTCAGCACGGAAGGTTAGTGTCAGGCGGGAGAGCCGCGTCATGACGCGGCCTCCCCGGCCGGGCGGCCGTCATGGTCGGTGAGATCGAGCGATGCGGTTACGCTGACAAAGAGCGGCGTGATTGTGTAATCGTCGCCGTCACGATTGACAGCGACGATTGCGGCGGCGGGCTCTCCGTTCACAAAGCAGGAGAATACTGCGAAGTTGCCGTAGTCGCCCGACGTTAAGGCGTCGAAGGCGGCGCTGTGCTCAGGTGTGATGTTTGTGCTCATGATGCACCTCACGCTCTGATCGCGCCGTGCTGCCGCGCCTCGTCCGCGTAGATCGACAGCGTCTTAGTCGGATTGAAGTGCTGGTCGCGCTCGATGGGCAGGCCGAGTCTGCCGCGCACGGATTCGAGTTCGGAGAGGCTAACCGAGCCGATCTCGGGATAGCCCATGCCGAGGTCGCAAAGGCCGAAAGCGATGTCCGGGTCCTCCGGGTCGATCTCGGTCAGAAGCCAGGTGCAGCCGGCATCCGGCGTGAACAGCTTCACGACTGGCAGAAAGTCAGGCTCGTCCCTGCCTTCCAACTGGAATTGCAGGCGCAACGTGCCGTTGCGCATCAGGCGTTCGCGTAGGTCTTCGGTCAAGAGTTTCATGTGCGTCTCCTTTCGCTGAGGTTTTCTCAAGACGCGGAAGGAGAGGCCGGGCGGAAAAGCGCCGGGGTCACCCAAGATTCTGTTCGTTTCGGGAGGGTCCCGGCAGGGAAACCCGCAAACGAAAGAATCTCTGGATTGACGACGGCGCGCGCCCGGCCATCGTGGAGCGTCAATGCTTGAGAAACCCGCGAAAGAAAGAGATGCGGTGAAACTGCGGACGCGCGGTCAGGCGCTCTGTTGCGCCTTGGCGAGCAAAGCCGTGAATTCCTCGGCGGAGATCAGCCGGGACTCGTAGGCGTTCATCACATCGAGCGTGAAGCTGTCATCGCGCACGAGCTTCTTTTGTGCGGCGTTCCAGACCTCGCAGGACTCGGGCCGGTCCTCCGTATCCGTCATGATGCGCGCCGGGCGGCCCGCGTAGTTGAAATATCGGAATGGCAAGTTCGGTCCTCGGAAATTGAGACTAGCGCGAGTCGTTGCGATTCGCTTGCTCCATGATGCGAAGCAGGCAATTAAACAAGCTCGGCTCGTTGTAACGTGCGGCCACGGTGCGCTCGGCCTTCGGGCGGCAATCCTCGATCAGCGGAAACAAGGCCGGTTGTTCCGGCCTTGCCGCTTTCCATGCCGCGATCTGCTGGCGGCGCATTTCCAGAATATCGCGCCAGCGATAGGCGCGGCCACCGATTAGGATGGTGTCGGGGCGGCTCATTCTGCCGCCTCCTGCACCGCTCCCGGCTGCAAGCCGTGCAGGAAGTCGGCGGCGCGCTGTGCGTGGGCAGCGGCGGTGAATATCGCCCGCCGGTCGTTTTTCAAAACCGTGAGCCAGTTCGCCACATAGGACGCGTGATCCTCGCGCGGCTCCAGCGTCAAATCGAGGTCGGCTGACAGGAAGGCCGAGCCAAGTTCGGCGATCAGCTCTTCCGCTGCGTAAGATTCGGAACCAAACCGGCCTGACAGGTCGCGGTTGAGTCTGTGCTTCGCGCCGCTGCTGTGCGTGATCTCGTGAGCGAGAACGGCATAGTAGCTTTCCGCGTCCTTGAAGCTCTCGAAAGGCGGCATCTGCACGCGGTCGTGCAACACGGAATAAAAGGCCCGGTCGCCGCCATGCTGGATATTGACTCCGGTCGCCGCAAAGAATGCTTCGGCGCGCTCGATCCGCTGCACCGGATCAATCCGGGGTTCGGCCTTGGCGTAATACTGCGCGGGCAAGCCCTCGATCTGCTCGACGTTGAACACGTAATATGCGCGAAGGAAGGGAATGTCGCGCTCGACCTCGTTGCCGGTATCTTCCTCCGTTTCGGTGCGCGTGATCTTGGAGGCGTAAACGACAGGGCTGCCCTTCTCGCCCTTCTTCACATGCGCGTTGAGTTCCAGCGCCTGTCTGAACGTCATCCAGATCGGCGCGACATAGCCCTTGCTCATGGCTTCTGACCACAGCATCAGCACGTTGATTCCACGATACGGGATGAGATTGCTGCGCAGGGGCCGCGTGATGCGTCCTGCCGCGTGTTCCGCGTTCCACGGCTTGAACCAAGGGCGGACTCCCTTCTCCAATTCGCTGACAATGCTTGACGTGATCCGCTCATAAACATCGGATTTCATAATCTTCCTCCTAGTCTTTGGGTTGCGCATGCAACCGACTAGGCCCGCGCCAATGAGCGGGGGTTCGGCCGTCACAGGCCGTCGCGGGGAGAGGGGGATCACCCGTTCTGCACGACCGAAGGGAGGAAGAACGGGGATACGCCCCGCGACGCCCCTAAAGGGCTTGGCCTTGGCGGCCAGGGGGCCGCAGGCCCCGTACTTCAGAAAGGAAGAGAGTCAGCCGAAGGCTGTCATTCGCATCGAAGATGCGCATTCACGACTCGCCACAAACTCGCCACAAGAACGGAAAGAGAAATGCGGGGAATGTCGGATTTCTGCGGGTTTGCGGCGAGTCAGTCTTTGTGGCGAATCTGTCAGCTTTTTACCGCACTATGAAAACTGCTTCTTGATATCACATTGGTTTTATTGATGGAGCGGGTGATGGGAATCGAACCCACGTAGCCAGCTTGGAAGGCTGTTCAACTTCATGCTGTATCAAATACTTGGATAATGTCCGCCACAGACTCGCCACAAGAAGTCGGACCAGCTCAAATAGCGATATGCTGGAGATGAGCTTTGCGCGCTTAGACTCTCAACTCGTGTGCATGGTGGCGGGTGCGGCGTTTGCCGAGAATTTCATCCGCCAGTTCTTCGGCTGTGCCCCTGTGCGCGTCATCGCGGCCCTTCAGCAGATGGCCATAAACGTTAAGCGTGATCTCGATCTTGGAATGGCCCATTGCATGCTGGATGAACTTCAGGTCCTTGCCCTTCTCAATGAGCTTGCTGGCGTAGTAATGGCGTAAAGCATAGGGCGAATATTTCGCCGAGCGAACTCGCTCGCCGTCGATCTTCTCCGTCACCATCAACCCAGCTTCCTCCATCAACGGAAGCCAAGCGCCGGCGCGGAAGTTATTCAGCGCGATCGGCTTACCGGAATCGGTCGGGAAGACAAGATTGAACTTGGAATCGGGGCTATAGTCCTGCCACTCAAATACCATCTCAGTGACGATGCGCGGGAGATAGATCGTGCGCTTGCCGGCTTTGGACTTCACGGGACCGATGATGCCTGTCTTATCAGCGCGCTGTTTGACGTGGACGGCCGTCTCGGTGATGTGCGACCACGGCAGACCCCGGATTTCCGAAGGGCGCATGCCGGAAAAGCCAGCGAGGTAGACCATTGGCCGATAGCGCCGCCAGCACTTCTCCATGAAGTCGTTCTTGTCACCCATGATGTCAGCGGCTGCGTAAATATCCCGGACCTCCGCATCGGACGGAATCTCCATTTCAGAATCTTCATCCTCGTAGCGGCCCGTGCTCTTGATCGTGATGTGCGAAGCTGGATCATCTTTGGTGAAACCCTGATGCTTCATCTCGATCAGAATAGAATGGAACGAGGACAGCGTTCGCCGCGCCAAATCGCGGCTCTTATTCTCCAGCAGCCAGTTTCGGAAGTGAACGATGTCGGAAGCTTCAAGCTCCGGCAGAGTCTTCGGCCATGCGTATTCGTCGATCACGCGCGCGCGGCGCTGGTATTCTTTCAGCGTTTCAGGTTCGACCTTCTCGCGCCCGTCGCGGCCGATCTTCTCGCAGACTTCGAGCCAGCGCGTTACCGCTTCTGAAACGGTGATGACACCGGACTTCGGCCGCTGCGGCATGCCACCAAGGTTTTCGAGGAAGGCGCGAGCCTCCTTCATCGTATCGAAGGAAGCGTAGGCGTACCCGGATTTGACATCCTTGCTAGGGTAACGAACCTGATATTTGACCCCCTTGGGTCCGTTTCTTCTTCTTATGTCTGCCATGCGGAATCATGCAACAAAATCAGATAAAAATGCAAGTTCTTAGAATAATTCCAATCACTCTGTCCTGAGGTTATTCCTCGCCTCCGCCTGTCTCTTGAAATATGCGCTAAGCAGATCGTCCTTCTCAATCTTGAGCTTGTGCTGGATCGGATCGACGAAAAAGGGAAGCTTGCGCCGGCCCTGCGCGTCCTGTTCCGCCGCGCGCTGCATCTGACGTAGGGATAGCTTCACACCCATATCCGCCAGCACCTGACGGGCTCCTTCCAGATCGAGATAGCAAGGCTGTTTCATGGCTGCCCCCTACAAGTGATAATCGAGACAGGCCGGGTGATAGTAGTGCGTGTCCAGATATCTCACTCTGGCGCCGTTAGATAAGCGCTTGACGATGACAGGATCGCCGAATTCGTTGGTGGCCCGAACAATCAGCTTGGAGCCGTTGACGAACGAGATGCCGAACCCGTCGTGCAACGCCTTGATGTCTTCCCAAATTGCTTGCTCAAATTCGGCCAGCGAAACCGTGCCTATCTTTGAATAGCCGATTTCGAGAAAATTATCCGACTTGCTCATGTATCCCCGCCCGCAATATCGCTTCAAAAAATGAATGTGGTGCCCGCAATAATTCCCATAATACAACCAAAGGTATTAAAGCCGCCCAAAGACGAATTGTGACTCGGCGCACTCTCGCATCGCACTTGCGGTTTGTATTCGCGTTGAGCGCAGAATTCCCTGTTGCCCTGCGGAATCTTTTTCTCACCGTCCGAATTGTGCCGCGCTCCGTCTCTCTCCGCTCTGCTCTGCCAGACGAATGCACCGCGCGCGCATCACGCGGTTAATGATCATGACGATTCAACGTCGCCGCTGCTCGCTGCGCGGGGCGCAGCTACGGAAGCTCTCCCTGACCTTCGCGGTTCGTTTTCGCTCGATCCCTGAAGTTTGACAGCGGCTGCCAGCAAGCCGCGTCGGCCAGTCTTTCTTTCCTCTTTTTGTCCTCTTTCGCGCCCGCCGCCCACGCGGGCCGTCCTGCTGCTGATTGTGACCTCGGGACCGCATGAACGGCCCCGATGGTCGGGGCCGCGAGGACAAGAGGAGAAAAACATGTCCACGGTCTTGACAATGGCAACCCTGCAAACCCGCAGCGATCTGGAGCTGCAAACTCTGGCGCGGAAGGCGCAGTACGATCTTGAGTGCAGCGCCCCCGGCTCCGCCGAGCGCCGCGACGCGCTCGCCACGCTGGAAAACATCAGCCGCGTGAAGGCGCAGCGGGCCTTCCGCCCGCGCCCGCCGGGCTTCTAGCCCGGCTTCGCGCCGGCCCGGCGGTCCCCGCCGGGCCGGTTTTGTGTCCACGAGGTTGCCGCGAGGAATGCCTGTGCGGTGTGCATCCAGATTGGCGTCATGGACAAGGGTGTTCATGGCGAATGGCGCACGGATGGTCCGCCCGGTACGGTGGACACAGACCCTCGCTGCGCGCCCGAAACACCGTCCAGACCGCGCCGCCGCAGCGCCAGCGAATACAAGGTTGTGACCGATTTCCCAGCCGTGCTGCCGGTGACGGAAGCCGAGCTTGAATTGCTCGAAAGCGAACTCGCCGAATTCATTGCGGAGTTGATGAAGAAGTAGGAAGATTCGTTACGGAAAATGATGGTGCGGGCATGAAAGTCGCTCTTTATCTGCGCGTCTCTACGGCAAGACAGGCGGAGAAGGACTTGTCCATCCCCGACCAGCGCAACCAGCTTGAGCGCTGGGCCAAAGACAAGGGCTGGAGCGTCGTCGCTGAATATGTGGAGCCCGGCGCCTCCGCCACGGACGACAAGCGCCCGCAATTCCAGCGCATGATGGACGACGCGGCGCGCGCCGACCGGCCCTTCGACGTGGTGCTGGTTCACAGCTTCTCGCGCTTCTTCCGCGACTCGTTTCAATTCGAGCTGCACCGGCGCTCCCTCGAAAAGCACAACGTCGCGCTGATCTCGATCACGCAAGCCGTGACCGACGATCCGGGCGGACAGATGTTTCGCCAGCTCTGCGCAATGTTCGACGAGTACCAGAGCCGCGAGAACGCCAAGCACGTCCTGCGCGCCATGAAAGAGAACGCGCGGCAGGGATTCTGGAACGGTGCACGCCCGCCCTTCGGTTACAAGGCGGTTATCGTCGAAACCCGCGCCGATGCCGTCAAGAAGCAACTCGCCATCGAGCCGGCGGAAGCCGCCATCGTGCGCATGGTGTTCGACATGTACCGCGCCGGGAACGGCGTGCGCGCCATCGCACACGAGTTCAACCGGCAGGCCATCGGCTATCGGGGAACGAAATTCACCTCAACCCGCGTCCATGAAATCCTCACCCGCGAAGCCTATGCCGGGCAGCATTATTTCAATCGCAAGGAATGGCGGACGGGCAAGCGTAAGGAACGCGGCGAATGGATCGCGTTCGAGACGCCGGTCATCATCGAGCCACATGTGTTTCAGGCCACACAGCGCGGTCTTGAAGCACGCCGCCCAACGCGCCAGCCGCCGCGCGTCATCAACGGGCCGACACTGCTGACGGGCATTGCCAAGTGCGCCACCTGCGGCGGCGGGATGACGCTGCGCACCGGCAAGGGTGGGCGTTATCGTTATTACGCCTGCCACAACGCCATGCACAAAGGTAAGTCGGCCTGCCGGGGGCGCAGCATTCCGATGACCGACCTCGACAATCTGGTCCTCGGTGAAGTCGAAGAGAAGATTCTCGCGCCCGAGCGGCTAGAGGTGCTGCTCTCGGCGCTGATCGCTCGTGCGAAGAACCGCAGCCACGACGACGCGGCGAAGGCGCAGCAATTGCGCAAGGCGCTGGCGGTCACGGAAGGCAAGATCGAGCGCCTGTACGGCGCGCTGGCGGATGGAACGGTCAAGGACACTGACCTTTTCCGCAAATCCCTCGCGCGCGTCGAAGCCGAACGAGAAGAGGCCCTGAAGCTGATCGGCTCGCTCGAACAGCAGCGCGCGGTCCCCAGGCAGCTCGTCAGCCGCAAGAACATCGAGCGGTTCGCGCTAGCGGCGCGCGAGCGCCTGCATGCCGAAGACTCGCGTCTGCGCAAAGGCTATGTGCGGCAGATCGTCGAGCGCATCGAAGTTGCCGACGATACAATCACTGTCCGCGGCTCCAAGGCCGCGCTGGCATCCGGGCTGTTTCCCCCCGCCGAAGAGGGCGCGGGGGAAGTGCCCAGATTTGTACCGGAATGGTGGGCGGTGACGGACTCGAACCGCCGGCCCTCTCGGTGTAAACGAGATGCTCTACCAGCTGAGCTAACCGCCCGCTTGCGCTCGCAGCGTCGTCGCACACCGGCTTTGGCGCGTCAACCGGCCGCTCCGGCTCGCGCCTGGTCAAAGCTCTTTATGGCTGCCGTCGCAAAGCGGCTCTTTCTTCGAGGCCTTGCAACCGCAAAAATAACTTGTTCCGGTCTTCTCTGCGGTCCAAGCCACGGGGCTATGGCCACTCTCCTTATGCGAGCCGTCGCAGAAGGGCTGTTTGGCCGAGAGCCCGCAAGCGCACCAATAGTAGGTTTTCCCGGCCTCGACATCGATTGGATAAGGCGCCTTTTGAGCGATACGGCGTGGCGTCAACTCTCGACCTCCTCGAGTTTGTTGCAGAGTTTGAGGTAGATGCGCCTAGCAGGGTTTGCTGCCGCGGGGCAACCCGAAATGGGGGCTGGAGCTGCAAGACTTGGACAGACTCAAGCCGTCCTCTCTACCCGAGGCTTTTTGGCAGACCCGCCCGCAGCTTGGCCCGCAGGTGATCGATGGGCTGCGGCTTGCCTTCGATTTCGGCGTGCCAAAAGATCCAGCCGTTGCACGCCGGCAGGCCCTGAGCCAATGCGCCGATCTTATGAATTGAGCCCATGATCCCGCCCAAAGAGATCGTGCCATCGGCGCGCACCAAAGCTTGGTGGCGCCTTTTCTCGTCAAAGAGCACCTCGCCCGCGCGAAGGAGCCCGGCCTCGAGAATTGCGGCAAAGGGGATGCGCGGCTCGCAGCGCCTCGGTGCAGCCGCGGCGATTGCACCGGCAGGCAATTGGGTCAGCTTCGCGATCCTCGCTTTGGCCGCACGGGCGTAAACCGCATCGCGCTCAATGCCGATAAAGGAGCGGCCAAGCTTTTTCGCAACGGCTCCCGTGGTGCCAGAGCCGGAAAAGGGATCGAGCACCACATCCCCCGGATTGCTCGCGGCAAGCAAGACACGCGCAAGCAGCGCTTCGGGCTTTTGCGTCGGGTGAAGCTTGCGCCCCATGGCATCCTTGAGCCGCTCGGCCCCCGTGCAGAGCGGCAGCAGCCAGTCGGAGCGCATCTGGCAATCCTCATTGCCTGCCTTGAGCTGCTCGTAATTGAAGGTATAGCCTTTCGCCTCAGCGCTCTTCGCCGCCCAGATCAGTGTCTCATGGGCGTTGGTGAAGCGCCGCCCGCGGAAATTCGGCATCGGATTGGCCTTGCGCCAAATGATATCGTTCAAGATCCAAAACCCGAGATCCTGCAGAATCGAGCCGACGCGAAAGATGTTGTGATAGGTGCCGATGACGAAAATCGTGGCGGCTGGCTTCATGACGCGCCGCGCAGCGCCAAGCCAGGCCCGCGTAAAATTGTCATAGCCGGAGAAGCTCGCAAACTTGTCCCAGGCGTCAGCCACGCCGTCGACACGGCTCTGATCCGGCCGGAAGAGCTCGGAGCGAAGTTGCAAATTATAGGGCGGATCTGCGAAAACGAGATCGGCACATTGCGGCGGCAGGCGCGCCATCTCCTCGATACAGTCGCCGGTGATGACTTGGTTGAGCGGCGGCTCGCCAGCCTTGCTGAGACCGCCCATGCCGGAGGGCGCGGGATTCCCAGTACGCATGACCCTGAGCTGGGATGCTCTCGCCGCTGCTCCGGCACGTTCGTTACGCATAAGCAACCCTAGACGCCGCGCGTTCTTGCCATTCCCGTTGCGGCAGCTTGCCGGAAAGGCGCAGCTGTGCAGGAGGCCGAAAACGCGACTCAACTGTGGCGCACCGCAGGGGAACTGCGGACTGCGCCTAAAGAGAACCTGAGGCAGCTGAGTAAAGACCAGGTTTAAGTGGGATTCCGGCGATGTCTCTTTTTCGCACGCGCCGGACAGTCCCATGACTAAGTGCAAATGGCGCTTGCGCGCGCAGTGAGAACGGGCTAAAACTCAGCCTATGGATCGGGCATGGCCCATGCGCGGCAACGGCCGCGAGATGGGCTTTGGTCGCATAGCCAAAATGCTCGGAAAACCGGTACACGGGATAGACGCTGCACAAGCTGCGCATCATGCGGTCGCGCGTGACTTTGGCGACAATCGAGGCGGCCGCGATGGAGGAGACGAGACCATCGCCTTTGATGATCGCCTCGCCTGGCACCGGAAGGTCCGACGGCAGATCATCTCCATCAATGAGCAGGCGACGGGGCGCGAGCCCCAGCGCATGAACCGCCCGCCGCATGGCGGCGAGCGCAGCCTGACGGATATTGATCGCATCGATCTCAGCCGGGCTCGCAAAGCAGACGCTCACCGAAAGCGCATGCGCCATGATGTTTTCATAGAGCCGCTCACGCTCTTCTGGCGAAAGGAGCTTTGAGTCGTTAAGCCCGCGCGGCACCCGCGCCGGGTTTAAAATCACGGCCGCGGCAGCGACGGGCCCCGCAATCGGCCCCCGCCCGGCCTCGTCGATGCCCGCCACCGGCCAAACACCTTGCTTGAGCAGCGCCCGTTCGGCGGAAAAGCCCGGCTTAGCCATTGCAGAGGAGGCCTCGAAAACGGCCGGGCGGGCCCGCTTGGGCGGGATTATACCCGGCGCGCAAAAGCGCAAGATCCGCCGCATCGACCTTGCGCGGCCGCGCCGCCTTGAGAAAGCGCACGCCGATGTCCCGTCCCCTTCGCCAGACCGCAGCCACTTCCATCAAAACCATTTGTGTTTCGTCGAAAAGCCGGAAGCGCCGGGGAATTGATGCCGCACCGGGAATCCGCAGCCTCGCTCCGCTCGCCGAACGGTCGTAAACCTGGCACTCGGTGGCATAGAGCTCGCCAGGGGTAATAATCATCGCCGGGCACAGGCGCGTGCGGACCCTGCAAGAAGATCGCTTTTCGTCGCGTGCCTTTGGGGCAGTTCTACTTTGCCCAGCAGGCGCCGCCGCCGAAGAGGCGCTCTGCACGCAGTAGGTGACCTCATTGGTCCAGGCACGCTTTTGGCTTGGATGAATCTTGATGGCGTTAAGGACTGGCCTGCGAGCTGCAACTTTCAAAGCAAAACCCCATCCATGGCCTGTTCCGGAATCAAAGTACCAAATCATTCGTCTGAACTTGGGCCTCCGACAGCCGCTGCTATGCTGTTAAGCGTGCGGCTTAAACTGCCGTTCCGCGGATACGCCCACATCTCTTTTAAACCGTTTTTGGACTCGAGTTTAGCGGACCGTCGAAATTTGGTGAATGTGCGAGACAGGGGGCCGCGTGGTCCGCCCGCGGTCCGCATTGACACCAGTCTCGCATGCTCGTCCGCTAGGTCCAGATGATTCACATCGGGGCCTGAGGATTTACGCGCTGGCGACGGCGCACCCGTGCTCGTCGATGATGCGCTCGCCGTTTTCCCTGAAAAATTCGCCTTTCTGGGGAGGTAAAAGGTCAATCACGAGCTCCGGGGGCCGGCAGAGCCTTATGCCCTTTGGCGTCACCACAATCGGCCGGTTGAGGAGAATGGGATGCTTTTCGATTGCATCGAGCAATTTATCGTCTGAGAGGCTTTGATCTCCAAGCCCAAGCTCGCGATAGATGGGTTCTTTGTCGCGCAAAAGCGCGCGCACCGGCACACCCATTCGTTCGGCGAGCTGCCGGATCATCGCGCGCGCCGGAGGCGTCTTCAGATACTCGACGATATGCGGCTCCACGCCCGCGTTGCGGATGAGGCCAAGCGTCACGCGGGAGGTACCGCAGCGCGGGTTATGATAAATGACGGCATCCATGATTTTTCCTTTCGCTTCGAATTGCACTTTCCCGGGTGCCCATATGGCCGGACCGGCCAGTGCACAAGAGAAAATCGGCAGCGCTACTTTCCGGTCACGAGTAGAATTTTGCCAAGATGCGAGGACGAATCCATCATCTCATGCGCCTCGCGCGCCATCTCGAGAGGAAATGTCGCATGGATCGGCGGCTTGAGGAGGCCCTTATCCAACAAGGGCCAGATCCTCTCGCGGAGAGCCGTGGCGATCTCCGCCTTTTGCGCAACGCTCCGCGCGCGAAGAGTGGAGCCTGTGAGCGTCAGCCGGCGCAAAAGGATTGGGCGCATGTCGAATTTTTCCGCGACCGGAGATTGCAAAAATCCAATCTGGATGAGACGGCCCTCTGGCGCCATGAGGGATAAGTTACGCTGAAGATAAGTCCCGCCGACCATATCAAGCACAACGTCAACGCCGTGCTTGCCGGCAAATTTCTTCACCTCCTCGACAAAATCTTGCGTCTTGTAATTGATGGCAAGATCCGCCCCAAGTGTCCTGCAGAACGCGCATTTCTCGTCCGATCCTGCTGTTGTAATGACCCGTGTGCGGAAATGTTTCGCGAGCTGAATGGCCGTAGCGCCAATGCCGCTCGAGCCGCCGTGCACGAGCAAAGTCTCGCCGCTCTTCAACCTGCCGCGCGTAAAGAGGTTGTCAAAGACGGTGAAATAGGTCTCGGGCAGGCCTGCCGCAGAGATGACATCCAAGGCCTTGGGCACCGGCAAGCAGAGCGGCGCATTTGCAAGCGCATAGTCCGCATATCCGCCAGAGCCCAGGAGCGCGCAGACCTCTTCGCCTTCACGCGGGGCCGCCACTCCCTCGCCGCGCGCAACCACTCTGCCGGATACTTCGAGGCCCGGAATTTGCGACTCGCCTGGCGGCGGAGGATAGGCGCCGGCGCGCTGCAAACAATCGGGGCGGTTGATGCCCGCCGCGGCCACCTCGATTAAGATCTGCCCAGGGCCTGGTTCGGGGATGGGCGCATCCCCGAGCCTTATGACTTCCGGCCCGCCGTGGCCATCGAAATAGACCTGCCGCATTCTTCCCGCCATCGCCCGGTCTTAGAATTGAACGGCGCGTTTCTCAAGCTGGTTTCACGAAGAAATAGATGGTGAGCACCAGGCCCGCCCCGGCGACGAAGGCTTTGACTAGCTGCGGCGGGACACGGCGCGCCGCATGAAGCCCCGCATAGCCGCCAGCCAGCGCGCCAAGCGCCACAACGGCTGTCCATTTCCAATGGACGATTCCCGCTGCGGTGAACGTCACCACGGCCGCAGTGTTCGTGAGCGCGGTCAGCAGAATCTTGAGGCTGTTCATCTGCCAAATATCGCGCAGGCCCGAAAGGGTCAGCGCGGCGAGCATCAATATGCCGACACCGCCGCCGAAATAGCCGCCATAGACCGCAACCACGCTTTGGACGGCAAGGACCCCTGCCCTGCTCAACCGGAATTTCTTGGCGTCCAGAATCCAAAAGTTTCCGCCAGCGAAAATCAATGTTGCGAAGAGAATGAGCCAAGGCAGGATGCGGCTAAACACCGCTTGCGGCGTGATGAGAAGAAGCAGCCCGCCAGCGAAACCACCGATGATGCTGATCGCGGCGAGGGCCCGCACCGGGATTCGGCCATCGTGCGGCAAGGCGGCAAGCCCGCTGCGCGCGGCATAAGCCGTTGCGATCTGGCCGGGGAAAAGCGCAACCGTGCTCGACGCATTGGCGTCAATTGGCGGCAATCCGGCGGCAATGAGCGCCGGAAAGGTTAGGAAGGAGCCTCCCCCCGCCACCGCATTAATGAAGCCCGCCGCGAAGGCGGCGGGCGAGACGAGGATGAAGATCATCGCCCTGTCTTAACCGGTGATTTTGTAAGGGTGCATCAGCTCTTAACGCCCCAATTGCCTTCCGGCAATCGGTAATGTGTTCAATGGCAAGATAAGCTTAACCGGAAAGCCGTGGGATGGTCAAGGAAAGCACGCCGTTGCACTCAATGGGACAATCCACTGCGCGACGCCTATCGTAAGTGCAAGACTGAGCGTTCCGCTGACTTGGTGACCGCAGGCCGGAGTCGATGCTGTGAAACTTGGACTGCTCGGACCAAAATAACGCCTGCTGGCGTACGTCTGAGCCGTGGTCGCGCTGCCGCACTGACTCGCATTGACAGAATAGCAGCGCGCTGCTCCCTCGACTGCATAATGTAGGCTGGCTGCCGCAAAAACGACAACACAGGCGGATAACGTGCCTAAGAGAAGCATGATCATTGGCGGTAATACCAATGCGAATTCCACTGCCGATGCCCCGCTCCGGCATGAAACAAGCCTCGGCATTCGCATTCTAGCCATAGCTCAACCAAGCCTCATCCAGCTCGTCTTGGTGATTGACGATATCCCCATGGCGCTCATCACACTCAGTCCAGAAAATAATGGGGTGTAAGGATAAGTCACTTGCACCTGGATATAATCACCGGGACTTGCGCTCGCGTTCCCAGCTGCTGAGCAGTCTGCCGGAGCGCTTTGCGAGACGCTGCCGACATACTGCAAGACATTCGAGGAGTTGATACAGTAATACCCTTCCGCCGGGTATCCAGAAACGAGAGAAACGCTCATGTTGTTTCTATTCAGCGATGTGCTCTGGATAGCGGTCGTGATTGCGCTATTCAGCGCTGGGCAGCTCTGAGTTGCCGGCAGCTGCTGCGGGGGACAACTTAGATCGGTACAGGGGGGGATACAGGTATTGTAAGCGGCCTGGGCGCCTGCTTCGGCGGCATATTCGACTTCCATCCGTTGATAGATATAATAACCAACATCTATGGCATTCAGGACTCCTAGAGCCAGAATCAGAGCGGTAAAGGAAAAGTCGATTCCTGCAACGCCGCGGCGGTCGGCCCCGAACAGAGGGAGCCTCTTGAAATCTAATGCCCCTGTGCGCCCGTGTGCCATGGCTGCTCCCCCTTTGCACTAGTTGATCAAACCGCCGCGAACTCCGCCTTTCGGCTGGGTAAGGCCAGCCTCGCCGCATTGTGTGTTATTGGCAAATATGCTGGCGGTTCCATTCACCAACATCGTGCCGATCACCATTCCAAAGCAATAGACGCCATTACTCGCTTTGTTGACCGCACCGCTGAATGTGACGTTTGAGTTGGGCAGATAAATGAGTCCAGTGATATCCCAGGTCGGGCTATTGCCTGCCGAGGAAATATTGACATTGGTCGTCAGGGCAGGATCTTGGTAGATAGCGACGCCTTTCCAAGGACCCGTTTTTGGCGCGGAAATGTCCAGGGTGCCGCCGCCGCTCGGTATATGCTGATAAGCCGAATTATTGGACCCAGTGAATACAACCGTCAGCCCGGAGCCAGCCGTCGTCTGTAACAAATAACCGTTGGTATCTAGCTGGCCGTTTTCGATCACGAGAACTGCGTTCGCCGGGGCGTCGATATAAGTATTGCCCGTCAATTGAACGTCACCGCATTTGATCACGTTGCCACTCCAAGAGAGATTACCGCTCAGCTGGTTTGATGCTGGAAGCGGTGGGTCATTTTTCTTTTGTGGCTCGATCGCATAATTGCCGCCGCAAGTGTCAATAGGAATATTTGAGTCGAGCCCTGAATAGGGATCGCGAACTTGAGGCATGTTGGAATGCTGCACAATTCCGCAGCCATTATTCGTTCCGTGCGCATCTCCGTGGGCAGCATTGAGATTATGGCCGGTGCATGTCGAGCTGCTATTCGCCATTATACTGCAGCCGTTGAGGTCAGCCTTGGGCGCGCCATGGGTGACGAAATCAGTCGCGACATTTCCGTTCAGCGCGAGGATGCAATAAGGATAGGCTGGGCCGCTCGCCGCTACGGCACTCGCGGAGATAGCCGTCACACCATTCGTGGATGTGTTGCCGGTGTAGCCAATCACTCGCGAGAAAAATGACGGCACTACGTCTGAGACCGTAACGGTGTAGCAATTCTGGCCAGCGGGGCAGCCTGTGGCGGTGTTCGTCTGGGCCACGTTGACGTTTACATTGCCCGAACCATTCTGAAATCCCAATTTGGCCGCCACCGCCCTGGCTGTAGCACTCCTGGCGTCTGGCGCATAACTCGAAGTTGTTTCGCTAGCTACAGCAATCGCGGCCGCGTCGGCGGCATTCTGCATGGCGCGCTTGTGCAAATACCAGTAGGACGTCTCGGCCGCGAGGCCCACGGCTCCGATCAGCGCCGGCATCGCAAAGGCGACGAGCAGAACCATGGCGCCGCTCTCCTCCCCGAGAAATCTGCGCAACAGCAACGCAGGGGCTGTGTCCGGCGGGCTTGGAGTGGGAGGTGCTTTATGATGGCAAGAAATACCACCCGTGCACTTAAAAATTCTGATAAATATAAACATTATAGTTTCTGCCGTTAATAGTGTGGCATTCTGGTGCAAGCATAATGATCCCGTATTAAGAATGGATTAACCGAACAATTACAATTTAATAGATTTCTCAGCACAGTCCCCCAATTGATCCATGGGGCCGTGTTGCGGCTGCTTGTTGCGAAAGGGAGGGTGGCGCAGGCCAACAATCTTTAATTCCATTGGCCTGGTCACCGCGTGACTAATTTTGTCCGGCGCTGGCAAAAGGAGGCGAACGGCTATACTGTCTGGCGCCGGGTTTCGATTCGCACCGCCGCTTGCCGCGGCGGATTTTTGGGAGGAGCTTGTCATGGCCGACATCAACGAAACCATTTCCAATATCGCCGAGCGCTCCACTAAACTCATCGAGCGTCTTTATGGCGAACAACTCACCAAGATCATTGAAAAAGTTTATGGCGCGATGGCGCTTGGCGCGGGCCTCGCCCTCGTCATCCTCATTCTCTATCATCACTCCGAGCTTGGGGGCAGCTACATCGGCCCATTCTTTACTTTCTTGCATGTCCTCTCAGGGATCGCATGGATCGGGCTTCTTTACTATTTCAACCTCGTCCAGATCCCGATCGTGCCGGGAATGCCCTCGGAGTTAAAGCCGGCTGTCGCGAGGTACATCGCACCCGAGGCGCTCTTCTGGTTCCGCTGGGCTGCTCTCTCGACGGTTGTCACTGGCCTCATCGTTTTTGTGAGCGGCTGGGCGGTCATCAACTTCACGCTCCTCACAGGCATGGTCCTCGGCCTCATCATGGCCTTCAACGTGTGGTTCATCATTTGGCCGAATCAACAAAAAGCGCTGGGACTCGTGACGGTTCTTGAGGAGGAGAAAACGAAGGCCGCCCGCATCGCCATGCTGACGTCGCGGCTCAATTTCGTTTTGTCGATCCCGATGCTTTATTGCATGGTGATGCCGCGGTATTTTCCGTGACTTAATAAGTCCGCTTGGTCCGCGGCGCTTCGCGCGCAGGCGCCGCGAAAGCTATTCGACCGTGACGCTCTTTGCGAGATTGCGCGGCTGATCGGCATCCTTCCCCATAACCACCGCTGTGTGATAGGCGAGGAGCTGAATCGGCACGGCATAGGTCATCGCGGAGAAGTTTGCCCCGACGTCGGGCATTGCGATCGCGGCGCTGACCTCGCCAGCGAGATCGCGCGCAAGATGGCGATCCGAAATTAAGACGAGCTTGCCGCCCCGGGCGGCAGCTTCCTGCATGTTCGAAATCATTTTTTCGAGCACGCCATCGTGCGGTGCGATGATGATGACCGGCAAGTCGTCGTCGATGAGCGCAATTGGCCCGTGCTTCAACTCTCCCGCCGCATAGCCCTCGGCGTGAATGTAAGAAATTTCTTTCAGCTTGAGCGCGCCTTCAAGAGCCAGCGGATAGGACGTGCCGCGCCCGAGATAGAGCACGTCCCGTGCCTTGGCGATCTCGCGGGCAAGAGCCTCGATCGCCTCTTCCGGTTTGAGCGCCTCGGCCATCAGGCCCGGGACGGCCATCAGCTCGGTAACGAGGCACTCTTCCTCTTTCTCGTCAATCACATTGCGCGCCCGGCCAAGCGCCAGCGCAAGGCAGGCAAGCACGGCAAGCTGGCAGGTGAAGGCCTTGGTCGAGGCGACGCCAATCTCGGGGCCAGCGAGCGTTGGGGCGACAAGGCCGCTCTCGCGCGCCATCGTTGAAGTGGCGACGTTGACCACCGAAATGACATTTTGCCGCTTCGCTTTGGCGGCGCGGAGCGAAGCCAAAGTATCGGCGGTTTCCCCGGACTGAGAGACGAAGAGCGCAAGGCCGCCGTCATCAAGCGGAGGATCGCGGTAGCGGAATTCGGAGCCGAGCTCGACATCGGCAGGAAGCTTTGCAAAGCGCTCGAACCAATATTTTGCGGTGAGGCCCGCGTAATAGGCGGTCCCGCAAGCGCAGATCGTAAGCCGCGAAAGTTTCGCGGCATCGACCGGCAATTCGAAAGGCAGCGCCACGCGGCCTTCGGACATATTAAGGTAATGAGCGAGCGTGCGGCCCACGACTTCGGGCTGCTCATGGATTTCCTTCGCCATGAAGTGGCGATAGTTGCCTTTGTCGATGAGCATGGCCGATGCGGGCGGCCTGATCCAGTGCCTCTCGACGAGGGTGCCGCTCGAGTCGTGGAATTTGGCGCCGTTGCGCGTGAGCACGACGAAATCGCCCTCCTCCAGATAGGCGGCGGAGCCGACGAAGGGAGCAAGCGCCAGAGCATCGGAGGCAAGAAACATTTGTCCCTCATGGTCACCCTGGCCGATTCCGGCAACGAGCGGCGCGCCGCGCCGGGCGCCAATTAGGAGTTCCTCCTCTCCTTCGAAAATCAGAGCGACCGCGAAAGCCCCCTTAAGCTCGGGCAGACTCGCGGCAACGGCCTCAACGGGCGGGTAGCCGCGGCGGATGGCATCGCTCACAAGATGCGCAATGACCTCGGAATCGGTTTCCGTCGAAAACTGATGCCCCTTGGCTCTGAGCTCGCTGCGCAGCTCCCGGAAATTTTCAATGATGCCGTTGTGGACAATGCCAACATCCGCGCTTAGGTGGGGATGGGCGTTGTTTTCGCTAGGCCTCCCATGGGTCGCCCAGCGCGTGTGGCCAATGCCGATATGCCCGGAAAGGGGCTTTTCGGCCAAGCAACTCTCCAAGTTCTTGAGCTTGCCGAGGGCCCTTCTGCGCGTCAGATGCCCGTCTTCCAAAGTGGCAATTCCCGCCGAATCATAGCCGCGGTATTCGAGGCGCTTTAAGGCCTCGAGCAGGCATCCCGCAACCGGTTCCCGGCCAAGCATCGCAACAATCCCGCACATGAAACACCTTTTCTCCCAATAACTGGGGCTTATTATTAGATTTTATTGCTGGAAGCCGTGTCCGTCAGCCCGTGCGCCTTTTCAGCCCCGCCGCCCGACCGGGCTTTCTCTTTTGAGCATTTCTGCCGGAATGATTTGGCCCATCCAGGCTTTTGCACTTGGCGGGCGCGGCCAAGGGCGAGCGCGTCCGGCAAGACGTCGTCAGTAATCACAGAGCCGGAGCCGACATAAGCCCCGGGGCCAATCTTGACTGGGGCAACGAGCGCAGCATTCGAGCCGATAAAGGCGTCTTCGCCGATCTCCGTGCGATACTTACCAAAGCCATCGTAATTGCAGGTGATCGTGCCTGCGCCGATATTGGACTTGGCGCCGATTCGCGCATCGCCAATATAGCTCAGGTGGTTGATTTTGGCTCCCGCCCCGACCTCCGCGGCTTTGAGCTCGACAAAGTTGCCAATATGAACGTTGTCCGCGAGCACGGCACCTGGACGCAATCGTGCGAAAGGGCCGATCGAGACATTCCGGCCGGCAGTTGCCCCCTCGAGGTAGGAGAAAGAGCGGATCAGAGAACCCTCTCCGACACTGACTCCGGGGCCAAAAACCACATGGGGCTCGACGGTCACATCGCGGCCAAGGCGGGTATCGAAAGAAAGGGTAACGCTTGCCGGGTGGATAAAGGTGACTCCTTCTTCCATTGCTTTTGCGCGAAGCCTCTCCTGCAGGATCGATTCGGCAGCCGCGAGCTGCGCCCGGTCATTGACCCCCATGACCTCGTCTTCGCCGGCGATCACTATCCCCACCGGCAGGCCGCGCGCTCTTGCGATTGCGACGGCATCGGTTAAGTAAAACTCTTTCTGCGCATTCGAATTCCCGATCGCTTCGAGGAGGCGCAGGGCGGAGGAGCCAGCGAGCGCCATGACGCCAGCATTGCAGATCTTGATCTGCTTTTCGGCCTCACTTGCGTCCTTATGTTCACGAATCGCCGCAAGCTCGCCGCCGTCGACGATCAGCCGGCCGTAGCCCGCGGGATTTTCCGCTTCGAAGCCAAGGACGGCGAGCGCGTTTTGGTCTTCCGCAAGCGCTCTGCGCATGGCCGCGAAGGTCTGAGGCCGGATAAGAGGCGTATCCCCGAAAACGATCAGAATGTCGTCATACCCGGGCTCTATCTCCTGCCGGGCCGCCAGCACAGCATGCGCTGTTCCAAGCCGCTCCTTCTGGACCGCAATCCTGACCCCAGGCACGAGGCGAGCTGCTTCGGCGGCGACGGCATCGTGGCCGGGGCCAACGACGACCGCGATTTGATGGGCTCCGGCGAGACTGAGCGAGTCGAGGACATGGGCGAGCATGGAGTGCCCCGCGAGCTTGTGCAGAACCTTGGGCCTCGCCGAGCGCATCCGCGTGCTCTCGCCCGCCGCAAGGACAACAGCGAGACATGTCCGTTCTGTATGAGAAAGATGAAGCATGAGACCGTTATCCTAAGGCGCTGGCCTTGCCGTGACGCGGAAGCCGCTTGGGTCCAGCCTGCCGGACTGCCCATGGCGAGTCAACTTCCGGCCGAAGAACTTTAGGAGAGGGCACCTCCGCATCAAGTCATGAAAGAGTTGTCGGCTCAAAATCGTAATAAGAACGGAACTTACCTCCATTCGATTATGCTCTATAAAAAAGACAATTCGGCTTTGGGCCTGGCGCCGCCACGCGCCGGCCAAGCGGGACAGATGATCGGGCGCCGGCAGACATTGAAACTTATTTTGGGCGGGGCGGCGGGCGGGCTAGCGGCCCGGCCCTGCATCCTGCCGGCCTTTGCTCTCCCAGCGCCCAGCGACCCGGGCGGCGCGCCCCGGGATTTTGCCTTGGGCGAGCCATCGCCATTTGGCGCGGGCACGGCTATAGCGGAGGCAAAGGACTTGTCACGCAAGCCGTTTAAACCAATTTCAAGTGAGCTGCCGCCCCCATTCCGCGGCCTCACCTACGAGCAATACGCGTCGATTCGCGAGCAGCCCGGAACTGCGATTTGGACAGCAGAAAAAACCGGCTTCACCATCGAGCCTCTTCATCGCGGGTTCATTTTTGCTAGTCCAGTGGAACTCAATCTGGTGGCCGATGGTCAAGCGCGCCGCATCCTTTACGATCCCGCTCTTTACGATTTTGGAAGCCTCACTGTTCCAGATAAAATAGGTGATATGGGGTTTTCTGGCTTCCGCATTCTTGCGCAAGCTTCTGGCGGGCCTGCACTCCTTGCAATTTTCCAGGGAGCGACCTTCTTTCGCGCCGTAGCCGCCGGACAAACGCCAGGCGCGATTGCACGGGCGCTTTCCATCAATACCGCCGATACGCGAGCCGAGGAAATCCCCTTCTTCCGCAAGATTTGGATCGAACGCCCCTCTCTAGCCGCGGCTGCTCTTGTCATCTACGCGCTGATCGATTCAGAGAGCATAACCGGCGCCTGCCGCTTCACGCTGCGGCCGGGCGAAGCCACTATCATCGATACCGAATGCACGCTCTTTGCTAGAGCTGCGGTCGACAATCTCGGCCTTTCGGCCATCTCCGCCGCACATTTTTCCTGTCCTCTCGGACAGCGCAGGAGCGATGATCTGCGCCCGTGCATTAGCGAGACCGGCGGTCTGCAGATGCTGACGGGCAAGGGGGAATGGCTGTGGCGGCCTGTATCCAATCGTGACACTTTGCAACTATCCGCTTTCGCCGATGAAAATCCGCGCGGCTTCGGATTTCTGCAACGCGACCGCTTCTTCGATCATTACCAAGACGATGATCAGCATTTCGAGTCGCGCCCCTCTTTATGGATCGAGCCGATCGGCGATTGGGCGCAAGGCGCCCTGCAGCTCATCGAAATTCCGTCCGATTCTGAGGCGAACGACAACATCATCGCTTATTGGAAGCCCAAACAGCCGCTCGCCGCGGGAAGCGAAGTCTCTTATGCCTACCGCCAATTCTGGTGCTGGAGCCCGCCCGAGCAGCCGCCGCTTGCGGTCGCCATGCAGTCGCGTTCAGGTAAAGGTTCTGCGCCAAAGCGGCGCCGTTTCCTGGTTGAGTTTACAGGCGAGACTTTGGGCGAGCCGGAAACTTTGGCGGCGATGAAGCCAAACTTGA
>Ga0209062_1002449_pt1 | contig 24867 bp, 23 predicted proteins | sample Coa_R2_2_FD_187158 | JGI IMG/M metagenome (GOLD analysis project Ga0209062, IMG submission 187158) | Surface soil microbial communities from Centralia Pennsylvania, which are recovering from an underground coalmine fire - Coalmine... | ecosystem: Environmental > Terrestrial > Soil > Unclassified... | reverse complement strand
TCCAAGCGATCAAGGCCGCGAGTGATCGCGGGTTGGCCGCTTTTCACGTCCTGCCCCACTCGAAATTCAAAAGAGTTTTCCACCGGGCCTGGCCCGACCTGCAGCGCATGAAACTTCTGCTACCCGGTGGCGCGGTCCTGCCGGGTAAGTTTCTTCCTAGCCCAAAATACCGGCATTATTGTATTGTGATTTAGTCCATGCTCCCACCAAATCTCCGGTTTTTCATGACAAGCACTCTCTGTCCCGACGCCTTCCTCTCGCCGTTCGCCATTGAAGAAGCCGTGGCCCGGGCGTTGGCCGAAGATCTCGGCCGAGCCGGCGATGTGACCTCCGTCGCCACCGTGCCGGCCGGCGTCACCGGACGCGCTGTGGTGACAGCACGCGAGGCGGGGATCATCAGCGGCCTGCCGCTTGCTGAAGCGGCGTTCCGCAAGCTCGACGCCGAGGTCAAGCTTACGGCCCATGGCCGCGACGGCGATGCGGTCGCCGCCGGGACTGTGCTGATGACGGTCGAGGGCCAGGCGCGCGGCCTGTTGGGCGCTGAGCGAACCGCGCTCAATTTTCTTGGTCACCTCTCCGGAATCGCCACCGCAACGGCCGCCTTCGTGCGCCTGATCGCCGGCACCCGGGCGCGCGTATGCTGCACGCGCAAGACCACGCCGGGCCTGCGGGCGCTGCAGAAATACGCCGTGCGCTGCGGCGGCGGCTTCAATCACCGCTTCGGCCTTGATGACGCGATCCTCATCAAGGACAATCACATTGCGCTCGCGGGCGGCATTAAAGCGGTGCTCGGGCGCGCCCGCGGTGTCGCCGGGCATCTCGTCAAGATCGAGATCGAGGTCGACACGCTCGATCAGCTCCGCGAAGTCCTCGACGCCGGTCTTGCCGACGCCGTGCTGCTCGACAACATGGACCCGGCGACCCTCAAGGCGGCGGTTGATCTGGTGGCCGGCCGGCTCGTCACCGAAGCGTCGGGCGGCATCACCCATGCGAGCGCCGCGGCGATTGCCGCCACCGGCGTCGACTATCTGTCGTCCGGCGCGATCACGCATTCCTCGGTCCATCTCGACGTGGGATTGGACATCGAGATGTGACCAGCCATGCAGGGCGGGCGGCGCTTAAGGCGCGACGACCACAAGGGGTCGCATGGCAAAGCCGTAGCGATCGCAGCCCGGATCGAGCGCAGCGAAATCCGGGGTTGGCCAGAAAATAGGCGAGGCAGTTTTCGGGTTTCGCTGCGCTCAGCCCGGGCTACGTCTCTCCACGGATTGGAGATTTACAACGTTCTCGCGGCTTCTGCGGTCGCGTCAGCGTCGCCCCAGATCGGCGATTTCGAACCGTCACCCCAATTGCGCGGGCGGTAGAAGGTGTGCACGCCGATGCGGTCGAGCCTGCGCATTTCACGCACCCACCATGGATGGACCCAGCGGGCATGGTAGTGGGTCGCCTTGCCGACATCGTTGAGCCAGAAGTTGCCGTCGAGCGCATCGCGGGCGATGTGCCTGGCGCGCTCCCAGGCAACCGGCTCGTTGATGCGCTCCGGCAGGCCGTCGCACGCAAAGGTGAACTGGCAGCGGAAGCGCCGGTGCGCGTTCTGGTAAACGACGCCGCAGATATTGTTGGGATAATATCCCGAGAATACCCGGTTAATGACCACCTGGGCGACCGCCATCTGGCCGCGGACAGATTCTCCGCGGGCTTCGAAATAGATGGCGTCGGCAAGGCATTTCTCGTGCTTGGCGCGGGCGGCGCCGACGAGGCCGAGGCGTTCGGCCGGGCTCTTGGGCCGATGTTCGAAACCGGTTACCTCGCCTTTCGGCGCGATGGTCTCGTTGCGCGGCGGCGCAAACGGCGCTGGGTTGTTCGCCGGCGGGGCCATTTCCGGCTCTGGCGGCTCGAAGATCGGGGCCCGTCCGGGCCCCCAAGGCTCCATCGTTGCCGGCGCGCCGCCGAGCGGTGCAGTCCCGAAGTAAATCCGTGCCGCGCGGAGCGTGGGGTCGTCGCCCCCCGCCAGCCATTGCTCGCCATCTGCGCTGACCGGCGGGTCGAGATTCGCGGCAGCCGCATCATCCGGCGGCGGTGTGGCGTTCGTCGGTTCGGCGCGCTCTCGGGTCGGCTCTTCGGCGACAGCGACCGGAGGCGTCCCTGGCGCAACGGAGTGCAGCCCCGGCGAAGGAGCGGCTTTATCGATGGCTGGGGGCTGCGGCAAATAGAATTCCGGTCGGACCCGCGGCACAAGGCGCGGTCCCTTCGCGCCACGGTTGATATCCGGAAATTCCCGTTGCCAGCTGCCTTCTCCAGCCGCCCCCCTTCCCTCCCCTGCCTGCGGCGCAGCGATTGGCACGGGGGCCACGACGGAGGAGGAAGCGGAGCTCACCGGCACCACAGTTCCGACCGGCTGCGGAAAGCTGAAAGTTGCAGCATGTATCGTGCCGAACGGCGAAGAGATGAGATGCGCCCAGTGGCCCTCGCCGGCTACCGGCTCCCTCGCGAGAGCCCCTACCCCGCCTTGTAGCCCGGATCGCGCGCAGCGAAATCCCGGACCACCTTCTCCGCATTGGAACGCCGGCCCCGGGTTTCGCTGGCGCTCAACCCGGGCTACGGGGTCAAGAGGATCGGCTGCGGGTTGATAGCCCTGCCGGGGAGCCGGCATCGTCAAGATGACGACCGCAACGGCGAAGGGCGCTGCCCCCTTCGTCATGCGATGCAAGGCCCAATGTTGCCGCTGACGCAACGCGAACCAATCCCCGACATGCGAGGCGTGCCCCTGACGCCGCAGCCGAAGACGGCAAGGCCCGGCAGGGTTTCCGCCAAATCGGAGCAGCGTGACGATTTTTCCTCATCGAAACGCGCTCTCGATTCTTTATGAGGCCGCCATGCTTGACATCGCGTTAATGGCCGGAAGATCGAGCCGAAACGGCGCCGCCTCGGGAGCGACAATGCCTATGCCGATGGCTTCGACCGCGCTGACCATACGGCCCCGCCGGGCCAGCAGCTGATCGGCGATCGCAACGATGCGGCTGTTCGGCGTCGCGGTCGGAGAGGCGCGCCGCAGCGCGATGGCGATGCCCCGCTCGTCGCTCTCAGGGCTCAATGCGCACACTGCTGCGAAGGCCGCGGCGGATGAACGGCTGACGCCCGCGTAGCAATGGATGACCAGCGCCTGTTCGCGCGGCCAACGCTGCACGAAGGCGATGAGCCGTTTGACGTGCTCGATCTGTGGGGCTACGTAGCCTTCCTGGGGCGCGCTGATGTCGTGCAACCGCAGCCACAAATGATTTTCAGGCGCAATTGTTGCCGGACGCGTCAGGTTGTCCTCATGCGCCAGCAGAGAAACAACGTGGCGGGCTCCGGTCGTCCTCACGGTCTCATGGAGCCGCGCCAGCGAACATACGTAAATCATTACACCTTCCTTTCTCGGGCGCCCCGCAGCCCCCGCAAGGTTAATCCTGTAGCAGACAGCACAACCCGTGGCGACGGGTGAGTGACGAATTGGTGACCATGTTTTCTGGCAAGCGGCTTTGCGGCATTTGCCGAGGTCATTCAGTCTGTCTGCAGTTCATTGAAATGTTGAAGAAATCTCCGCTTGGCCGTATCGGCGGGCCAGGGCGTGAGATAGTCGCTCTCGACGGCGGCCGGCAAGGCCGGGCGCGGACCGAAAAGTCGCCGCGCTTCCGCCGCGCTGAAGCCTGCAAGCGTCGTTGCTTCCAGAAAGGCGGCGCCGCGGTCAGCAGCCTTGATGATGGCCGCGGTTTCGGCCGGCAGAGCGCGCGGCAGACCGAAACGCAAATGGATCGCTTCCAGCAGGCGCTGTTCGACGGCCTTGTAGGCGCCTCCGATCACGACCTTGAATGGCGAGATCATGTCGCCGATCACGTATTCGGGGGCATCATGGAGCAACAGTGCAAGCGCAAGCCTGCGATCGCTTCCGCGGTTGCGGCGTCTCGCAATCTCCTCCGTCAGCAAGGTGTGCTGCGCGACCGAGAAAATGTGGTCGCCGCGGGTTTGTCCGTTCCAGCGCGCCACGCGGGCGAGGCCATGAGCGATATCCTCGATCTCGATGTCCAGCGGCGACGGATCGAGGAGATCGAGCCGGCGGCCGGATAACATTCGCTGCCATGCCCGCGGCGCAGCGCCGCGGGCGCTGGCCTTGATCATCGCCATCTTGCCGCCGGCCCTGTCCCTGCCTCCCCGTTTCGCCCGCGCTTGCACGGAAGGATCAGAGGGGGGCGCCGGTAAGGTGGGCAAAGCGAAGCACGCCCACCCCCGGCTCGTTGGGCTCGCTGCTCCTGAGCTTGTCGAAGGGGCGCCTTTGCCCTGCCGGGAGCGCGACTCTTGTCACTGGTTCGCTGCCCCTCACGGCTCTTGTCGCTACTTCGCGGGCGACCGCCCGAGCATCTTTGCCATCTCGTCCTCAAGACTCTCGACAGGCGGCTCGGCCTTTGCCTTCCCTGGCAGGACCTTGAGATCCGGGGCTGGCGAAGAGACCTGCTCGGGCAATCTGGCGCTCGCTTTGGCATTGACGGCGTCGAGAAGAGGTTTCCGCAGTGGCGGCGGTTCGGTGCGTCCAGGGGAACGCGACGCCGCAGGCGATGGCGCCGGAGACTCGGTTGGCTTCGGGGGACGGCGCAATGCGGCTTCGAGCCGCTGCGCCATCTCGGCAAGGCTGTTCTCTTCGGACTGCCCGGCCCGCGGCGCGGCGCCAGCCGCGCGCTTCGCCTCAGCCGCGGCCCCCTCCCTACCCTCCCCCGCAAGCGGGGGAGGGTAGGGAGGGGGTTCCGCTGGGGCCGCCTGCAGCCGTTGCGCCTCCACCAGCGATGGCGTGCGCCGGGCCTCGGCCACCGGCGACGCGCCGGGGCTTGCCTCGGCGGTTGAAGGCGGCAACGGCGCGGCAGCGGCGATTTCGTCCTCCGGCGGCGTACCGGGCTCGGCGGCGGGGCTTCGCCGCGCTGCCGGGGAGGATCGCACCGCCTGCATGGACTCCACCATAGCCTCCCTGGCCGTGCGCGGCGGGGTTTCGGGAAGGGGGGCGTCGAGGTCGCCAACAGCTCGCAAGGTGCGCACGGCCGGTTCCAGCGGCAGCGTCCAATCGGGACCATCGGTGGACATCGCGTGGCGAGAATTGCTCTCAGCAATTGGACGCGTCTCAGGAATTGGACGCGGCTCACGCGAGACCCCAGTGGCCCCGACGCGTGTAATGTTGGACTCCACGACGATATCGGTCGGCCCGCCGATCATGAGCAGGTGCTCGACGCTGTCCCGCTTGATCAGGACCAGCCGCCGGCGGGAGTCGACCATAGCCGCGTCGATCACGGCGAGACGCGGTTGCCGGCCGCGAGGGCCGAGAGGACTGAGCGGCCCGGCGCCGAACCTGCGCCAGAGCAGAGCGCCGGCGCCGATGAGGCCCAGCACAAGCACAAACGCAACGATGAATCTTCCCGCGTCCGGCATCCCGCCAAATATCAGTTCCATAGATGTGCTCCGTATCCCCGCGGCTCGGCCAATGATTCCCCACAGCGCGTGAATGAAGTTTGACTTCGATTCGGGCCGCCTTAATGACGCCAGGCATATTTCGCCGGCCGGACTTCCGGTCCCTCCCTTCCCCGGAGGAAGGGAGGGAGAAGCCGACACGCGCGACGACCGCCCCAAAATCCCGGATTTTTCCGCTCCGGTTCGCGCCTGCATCTTGGGGGGCGTCGCGGTGGGCCGACTCGTTTAACGTTCATTAACCATACGCTCGCCAAGCTCTGCTTAGCGGACAAACGCCAGCAAGCCAAGTACAGCGAACCCGGCGTAGCCCGCAACACGAGGATAGCCGATATTGGAACTTTTTCGTGATGCGGATGAGGCCTTCCTCGCATGAGGGGCGCCGAAACCGCGACGCCACGCGCTCCATGTCATTCTCCCGACCTTAGCTTCGCTCTTGCGGGAAAATCGACATTGTGGCCATTATCGCCGCCATCTTCGGTGCCTATGATGACAGCGCACGTGGAGTGACCATCAATCATGGAGGGGGGAATGAGCAAGCTGGCGCTTTCTGTCGCCGGAATCATGATTGCCGCCGTCAGTTCTGCTTCCGCGCAGCAGGTTTCGCCAAACGGGGTCAAGACGCTGGCGCCGGCGGGAGCGATCAAGCCGACCGGCACGTGGAACCTCGGCACGCGGGCGGGCGATTTCGTCTATGTCGCCGGTATGCGCGGCATCGATCCCAAGACCGACACCTTGGTCGAGGGCGACGAAGCGCGGGTGCGTCAGGCGTTCATGAACATGAAGCTGATCGCCGAATCGGAAGGAGCGACATTGCGCGATGCCGTCCGGCTCGTGGTGTACGTCACCGACATGTATCGCTTCCGTCCGCTCGTGAATAAGATTCAATCCGAGTTGTGGGGCCAGGGGCCCTATCCGCCGCGCACCATCGTCGAAGTCCACCGCCTCAATCAGGACGATATCGTCGAGATCGAAGGGACGTTTTACGCCCCAGCCAACAGGGCCGTCGCTCAGGCCGCGTCGCCTGGTCTGGTCAAGACGCTGGCGCCGGCGGGAGCAATCAAGCCAACCGGCACCTGGAACCTCGGAGCGCGGGCCGGCGACTTCATCTACGTGGCCGGAATGCGCGGCATCGATCCCAAGACCGACACGCTGATCCGCGGCGACGAGGAGCGCGTCCGGCAGGCGTTCATGAACATGAAGCTCATTGCCGAGTCGGAAGGGGCGACCCTGCGCGATGCTGTCCGTCTTGTGGTGTACACCACGGATATGTTCCGCTTCCGTCCGCTTGTGAATAAGATTCAGTCCGAATTGTGGGGCCAGGGACCCTATCCGCCGCGCACCATCGTCGAAGTCCACCGTCTCAATCAGGACGACATCGTCGAGGTTGAGGGAACGTTCCTCGCGCCGGCGAGCAGAGCGTCGGCGAGCACGCGGGCCAGATAAGGAAGCCGGAGCGGATGCGCGATGCGCGCCGTGCGGCAATGGGAAGGGATTCGATCTCACCGAAGGGTGCGCCCAGCAACAGGGTTTGACGGGGCGCGCCGCCAGTAAGGCCCTTGGGCTGCCTTGACGGCCTGAGCGCTTGGGTCGATTGACAGCAGGGATCCGGGGAGCGAACGATGTTCAGGCTGGTGTTGGTTGTCGCCGCAGCCGCGGTGTGGACCGTTGGTTCTGCTTCTGCCCAAAAGGCTCCGCCAGCAACAGTCAATCCTCCAGTCAGGGTTAATCCGCCGGCTACAGCCAGCCCCCCAGCCACGCGCACATCAGCTACGGACACGCGCGCCGCCAGCGACGGGTCGCCAGCGACGGTCAAGACGCTGGCGCCGGCGGGGGCAATCAAGCCGACCGGCACATGGAACCTGGGAACTCGCGCTGGCGACTACATCTATATCGCCGGGATGCGCGGCATCGATCCCAAAACCGATACGCTGGTCGAGGGCGATGAAGCGCGAATTCGTCAGGCTTTCTTGAACATGAAGCTGATCGCGGAGTCGGAAGGGGCAACCTTGCGCGACGCCGTCCGGATCGTGGTATACACAACCGACATGTTTCGCTTCCGTCCGCTTGTGAATAAAGTTCAGGCCGAGCTGTGGGGTCAGGGGCCCTATCCGCCGCGTACAATTGTCGAGGTGTTTCGGCTCAACCAGGACGACATTGTCGAAGTTGAGGGGACATTTTACGCCAAACGCGCCGCATTGACGGCCAAGGAAATGGCGCTGTACCGCGATTTTCTGCAATGGCGTGCGCGGCAGAAGCCGGTCGCCGATTCTAAGCCGCAGCCTCGGCCACAACCCGCTGCGCAACGTGGGCCGTAGCTGTGCGCTCGGTCAACTCGTAGTCCAGGGGTTGATCAGTCGAGTGCCCCGCCGCTGGCTTGGCAGCGGGATAAAGCGGGCCAGATAGCCCAGAGCATCAACCAAAACGACGATCTTCGTCGTCAGCCCACCGCGCGAACGGCCTATAGCTTGCTCCTGACTCCCCCTTTTGCCCCGGTCCCGTGCCGGTGAACTTTGATGATCGTACCGTCGATCAGCGCGTATTCGAAGTCCGGATCGCCAGACAGCACCCCGAAAATCTTCTCGAAGACGCCTTTGAGCGCCCAGCGGCGGCGCAATATGCGCCGCCGTCCCACTTTCGTTTTATCGGCGGCTCGTCACCTGCAAACCTGCCTGCCATTTTCAATCGTACATCTTCTCGCGGCTGCCGGCGGAGGAGGAGCGGGCCGCGCGATCGCGGGCGGAGGCGGCGCGGCGTGCGCCACAGGAGGCGGGGGCGGCGCCGGCCGCGCTGCCGGAGGCGGAGGGGCTGCGCGGGCCGGCGGGGGAGCGACATGGGTCGCCGGCGGCGGGGGCGGAGGCGTCAGCCGCGCAGCCGGCGGCGGGGGCGCCGCATGCGTCACCGGAGGCGGCGGAGCGAAGTGGGTGGCCGGCGGCGGGGCGGCGTGTGTCACCGGAGGAGGCGGCGGCCGATTTACCGCCTGCGGAGTGCGCGACGGCGGTGTGACTGGACGGTTGATTTGCGGAACAGTCGGGGGCGGCGGCGCGGCGCCCGGACCAGGATGGGATGGACCGGGCGTCGTCGTCGCAGTCGAGGGTCCAGGCAAACGTCCACCTGGCAAACCAGGTTGCCGCTGCGGACCCAAACCGGGCGGCACCCCAGGCGTCGTGGTGGCCGTAGCCGGACCCGGCATCGGACGCGCGGGTCCGGGCGGGGTTGGTCCCTGAGGCTGCCCGCCGGGGGCTGTCGTTGCCGTGTTCGGGCCCAGGTTCGGACGCGCCGGGCCAGGCGGGGTCAGTCCATGAGGCTGTCCGCCGGGAGGGCTCGTCGCTGTGTTCGGGCCCAGGTTCGGACGTGTGGGACCGGGCGGAATTAGCCCTTGGGGTTGTCCGCCAGGGGTCGTCGTCGCGGTGTTGGGCCCGAGGTTCGGACGTCCGGGACCGGGCGAGGTCAATCCCTGAGGTTGTCCGCCAGGCACGCCCGCCGCCGTGTTCGGACCTGTGCGCGGCGGCTGAGGCGCGAGCGTGGTCGGCTTGCCGAGCGTCGTGGCGCCGGGCAGCGCGGCTGCATGGATCGGCGGCGGCGGCGGCGGCGCCGGCGGCGGCGCCTTGAGCGCTCCGCTGTTGACGCGGGTCACAACCGCACTCGGCAATGGGGCGCTCGCCGCCGCGGCGCCGCCCCCGAGACGCTGATTGATAATCGTCGTATTGTTGATCGTGATCTGCTGGATCGGCGGTCGCGGCGGCGCTTGCACGAAAGCAGGTGGGCGTATCCATGGCCGCGGCCCGCCGAAGAAAGAAACCACCGGCACCGGCAGGAAGAACGCCCCGATCGGCGGCGGCGGCGGCGCCAGCACCACGAATTCAGGCGGCGGCGGCGGGCAGAAGAAATCCGGAATCGGCGGCGGCGGCAGGAAGCCCGGACCATCGAACATGACAACCGGCTGGCTCAGGTAGACCACTTCGTCCGGCGGCGGCGGCTCGACATCGGCAAAGGCCATCGGCGCAAACGACGGCGGCGGCTCGTAAGCGGCGGCGAGCCGCGCCAGGCGGCGCTCCGCATCGGCGACGTGGGCGCCTTGCGGGTAACGCCGCAGATACGACCAGTAGGCCTCCGGTGTGTTGATCGAGACGGCGCGTCGCCAGGTGACCGCTTCACGGCGCACCGCGATCAGAGCGCGCACGCGGCCCGCGAGCGGACTGTCCGGGAAGGCCGCAACGAATTCCTCATAACCCTCGAGCGTATCGCGCTCCAGCGCCGCCACATAAGCCTCCTGATCGCCGCTGAATTCGCGGATCGGCCGGCTCTGCAGCTCCAAGCTGGTTGCGACTTGCGGCGGCGGCGGCGCATCCGGGGTGCGCTCCGTGAATATGAACGGCTGCGTGATCTTCGAGGCGTACCACGGCACGGCGACGCCGTTGGTCTTTTCGCTGACCCGCAGACGCACTCGAGCAAACAGGTCGTCCAGGCCGAGACCGCCGGTGCCGATCATCTCGGCAAGCGCCTGTGCGAATGCCCCGTATGGCCCGTCCTCAATGGAGGCGATCGAGCCTGGCGCGGCGTTGAAGGCGATCAGCGTTCCGGGATCAGGCTCAACCAGCGCAAGGCCGCTGGCGAGCGGGGGTCCCTCCGGCGCGAAGGGAGTCTGGCGTGCGGCGTCGATCACAAACAGCTTCACGGCTCCGGGCGTGCCGGCGAGCGGCTGCGTGAAATCGGAAATCCGGATCGCTTCGATCGGAATATCCTCGTCGCGCCGAATGGCGGCATCGATGGGAACGATGTAGTTCTCGCCTGCGAACTGCAGGCCATAGCCTGCCAGATAAATGAAGGATACGGCTTGCGGCCCCGCCGCTGAGACCTTGTCGATAAACTCGCGGATCGACCGGCGCAACGTGTCCTGGTCAAGGTCACGTGCGCCAGAAACGTCGAAACCTGCCGTACGCAGCGTCTCGGCGATGAGACCGGCATCATTGGCGGCGGTCGGCAAGCGGCCGGCCTTATATTCGCTGTTGCCGATGACGAGTGCGAAGCGCCGCTCCGGCGTCTGTGCGTTGCCCGGCGCCACAAACAGCGGCGCCAGCACAGCCAGCACGGCGACAATGCGGTGGAGAAATGACATGGGGCTTCTCCCCTCTCGTTATTTGTGTTGGTTCGTTTTTGGAGGCGCGAACCGGTTCCCAGCCCTACGTGAAAGCGCGTCTTCGACGTGGAAATGATCCGACCCCGTCGATGAACGCGCGCTGAATCCGCCGTTGTCAAACGTTCCGGGGAGTAGCCACGCTCGGGGATAGCTTGCGCAAAAATACACGCTCAGACGCGATTGTGGGACGACTGCGGCTACAAGTCACGCATGGCGCCCCTTCCCGACCCTGGCCCCTCGGAGCGTGGGCGTCCCGCCCGCTCTTTCTTCTGCAATGCTGGCGAGACCCGCGCGCCCAGGAGGCCGCGCAAGATCACAATCCACAGTTTGACCGCACAGTCGCTCTATTCGCGCCGGAATTGCCGGAACTCACGCATGGGCGCTGGGCCGCGCCGAGACCTGCGCATGCCACTTTGCGATGCTGGTGTGCTCGAACGGCGCCGCAAGCTTTGCGGGTTTCATAAAGTCGATCGCGACGAGAGCCGTTATGTCGGCGACCGAGTAACGTGCGCCGCACACGAACGGGCCGCTTTCAAGCTGGCGTTCGAGGATCGGCAGGAATGCGGCCACGCGAGGCCTGTTCGCCTCTCCCCAGGCTGCGATCTGAGGGATCTCCATCTCCTTCATGGCAGGGTGCAGATGACGGAAGACCTGCGACACTGGAAAGAACAGGTTCTGTTCGATCCGACGGGTCCACATCTCCACCACGGCCTGTTCGAGAGGGCCGACGCCGAACAGCGCCGGTTCGGGATTCAGGGCCTCGAAGTAGCGGCAGATCGCAATCGACTCCGTGATGACGCTTCCGTCGTCGAGCAAAAGCGCCGGCACGCGCTGCAGCGGGTTGACGGCTGTGTATGCCGCAGACTTTTGCTCCATTGCGCCGAGATCGACTTGCTCCGTCGGGACCGTGATGCCTTTCTCCGCGAGAAAGATGCGCACGCGGCGCGGATTGGGGGCGCGAGCAAAATCATAAAGCTTCATTTCCGACCTCCGAGATCAGCCGGACGTCAGATGAGAGAGCCGAGGGGGCTTGTCTGATTTGTAAGCATCCGACATCTGCGTCAAATCGTTAACCATATCAAATCGTTAACCATAATGGATCCATAACCTCAGTCCCGTTAAGCATGCCCTTAAGACTTTTGGGCGAGATTGAGGGCGCCTTAACAACCTCAGCCGAGTGATGAGTCTACCCCCAACGATCCCTTCACGGCTACCGCCGGACCGGAGGCGACGCTCAGCCGGATTGCGGCTTGGGGAATCCTGCGACCCGCGCGACCGCCTCACCGCTCCAATCTCCGGCAGACCGCGGCCGAAACGGCGGATTTCTCGGGGCGATCAATTTCTGTCGCCGTCGCTGCAACGGCGACGCGCCGCAAGCGACGTCGCGCGGCCGCGACCTTGCGCGTTGCCGCTGGCCGCCGCCCCGAGCGGCCACAAGAGTCGCCGCTGCAGGCGCGTCTGGGAGCGATCCTTGCGGTCGCCCCCTTGCGCGTCGCGTGCCCGCGGGATCGCCCTTCCTTCCCCCGAAGCAGGGGAAGGGCGGCGGCAGCATCCCGACGTTGCCGAAGTGCTCGCACCCGGATGTGCGAATAACTGGTATATACGTGAGTTGAGTCGCGCAGCGAGGCGAAACGACGCCGCTTCGCGGCTCCTCAAAGCAAAGGCTTGGGAATTGCATACCGGCGGAGAGTTGACGTGCGCGGCTCGTTGAAGACCTTAGGCCTGCTCGCTCTCGGCGGCGCATTGATGATCGTCGTGGTTCGCAATGGCGGCGCAATGGCGGGGCTTGACGATCACCAACAGCTGTCGCTCCTCTACAGGATCGGCCTCTTGATTCTCGTCGGCAGCGCTTTGGCTCGCATGTTCCGCGGTCGCTTTGGCGAGGCGGTCCGGATAGCCTTCATGTGGATCGTCATCGGCCTCGTGCTGGCGGTCGGTTATACTTACCGGTTTGAGCTGAAGGATGTGGCCAACCGGATTCTGGCGGAACTGGTGCCGGGGCGCGCGGCGGCGCGCGGACGCACCGTCGAATTGGCCCGCACCGGCAGCGGAGACTTCCAGGTCGCCGCTCAGGTCAACAACGCGCGGGTGCCGATGGTGCTCGATACCGGGGCAAGCACCGTGATGCTAACCCGCGACGCCGCCATTGCGGCCGGCTTGCCGGCGGAAATGATCAAGTACAACGTCAATATCGAGACCGCGAACGGCCGCACCTATGCGGCGGCCGCCATCATTGACCGCATCGCGGTCGGCAACATCGTGGAACGCGCGGTGCCGGCGCTGATTGCCCAACCCGGCACCCTCAAGACCAGTCTGCTCGGCATGAGCTTCCTGTCGAGGCTGCAGGGCTGGGAGGTGCGCGGCGACAAGGTCGTGATGCGAGGTTCGGAGGACAGACGACGGATGACGGAGGACAGATGACAGATGATGGCGTCTCCGCCCCCTGTCGTACGTCTTCTGTCATCCGATGCTGGCGACCATAAACCTCACGGCCATGACCGCGAGGAACAGGCCGAAGACGATCTCCAGACGCCGCCGCGCCATCTTATGGGCGAGCCTCGCACCGAAGCCGGCCACATAGCTTGAGACCGGCGCCATCACGACGAAGGCGACAAGAGACACATAGCCGATGCTCAGCGGCGGCATCAGGCTCTGATGCGGCAGGCCGGCCAGCATGAACCCGATGGCGCCGGCGATGGCGATCGGGACGCCGAGCCCGGCGGAGGTCGCCACTGCCGTGTGGATGGTCTTGCCATAAAGCATCATGATCATGTTGGCGACCGAACCGCCGCTCACGCCCATGAGCGAAGAACAGAGCCCGATCACGTAGCCGAACAGCCGCAGCGTCGCGCCGCGCGGCAGGTCGTCGGAAATGCGCCAGCTTTCCCGGCCGAACAAGAGCTTTATGGCGATCACGCCGGCAATGCCCGCGAATGCCACCTTGAACACGGCGGCGGGCGCGACCGCCGCAACCGCTGCGCCGGTCGCCACGCCTGCAATCGCCGGCAGGGTCCATTTTCGGACCACATCATCAAGGCCGAGGTTTTTGGACCGGTGGGTGAAATAGGAACGCAGAGTTGTCGGCACGATGATGGCAAGCGAGGTGCCGACGCATAGCTGCATGCGGATATCTTCCGCCACCCCGAATGCCCCGAATACCTCGTAAAGCACCGGCACAATCACGGCGCCGCCGCCGATGCCGAACAGGCCCGCCATCACTCCGGTCACGGCGCCGCCGCCTGCCACGGCCGCCGCCAGGATGGCCAGCTCGCCAATCGGGACGCCGAACATGTGAGGACTCCTCCCGCGCTGTAGGGGCGACCCTTTTGGTCGCCCAACTCGCGCACCGGATCTCGGGTCCACCCAAGATCGGCACCTGGGCGGCCACAAGGAGTGCACCCATTGGGGCTAACTTAGAAATTTTCGCTTTAAGCCAACCTCTCCGGAAGATGCAGCATCGCATTGATCGCCTGCACAGCAAGCAGCCCGGGCTGCAATGGCCGGTCAAGGGGCACACCCGCTGCGCGGCGCACCGCTGCACCATCACGCGGCCGCCGCGTCAGCCAGCGCCGCGCCGCTCCTGACGAGGCCGAGAGCCTCGCGCAGCACCTCGGCGCCGGCGCCGGGCTTGACCGAGGCGATTGAAAGATGGCGACGAAACGCACGGGCGCCAGGTACGCGGTGAAACAGTCCCACCAGATGACGCAGGATCGAACTCGCTCGCACGCCGGCGGCCGTCTCACGCTCCACGTATGGAATCATCGCCTCCGCCACGATGCTGACTGTGGCTGCGGGGGCCGGCGCATGGAACAGCATCGGATCGACATCAAGGAGCCGCCACGGCTCCTTGTAGGCGGCACGGCCCATCATGACGCCGTCAATGCCTGTGAGGTGGACGCGAGCCTGTTCCACCGTCGCGACGCCGCCATTGATGACCACGGGAAGCGCCGCAAGGCGCTGCTTGAGACGATACACGCGCGCGTAATCGAGGGGCGGCACGGTGCGATTCTCTTCCGGCGACAGACCGCTGAGCCATGCCTTGCGGGCATGGACGATGAGACGATCGACGCCCGCGGCCACCGCGGCGTCCGCAAGCGCGTCGAGCGCCGTTTCGGGGTCCTGGTCGTCGATTCCTATGCGGCATTTGACCGTCACCGGCACCGCCACCGCCGCCTTCATGGCGGCGACGCATTCGCCGACCAGCGCCGGCTCAGCCATCAGGCAAGCGCCGAAGCGGCCGTTGCGGACGCGATCGGACGGACAGCCGACGTTAAGGTTGATCTCGTCGAAGCCTGCATCCGCGCAGATGCGCGCCGACGCTGCTAGCGCGCCAGGGTCGCAGCCGCCGAGCTGGACAGCGACAGGATGCTCGCTTGGATCAAAGCGCAACAGCCGCCGCCGGTCTCCATGCAGCACCGCGCCGGTGGTGAGCATCTCCGTGTAGAGCAGCGCGCGCCGCGTCAGCAGCCGGTGGAAGTAGCGGCAGTGGCGGTCGGTCCAATCCATCATCGGCGCGATAGCAAATTTATAAGCGCTTATTTTCCGGTATTTCACCTCTCTTTCAATGGCTTGCATCGCCTTAACAGATGTCTCATTTGCGCTCATTGTAGCACTTTTCAGCCCATTTTTCCTGTGCTAGTGCTACGGCGTAGCACCGGAAAGGGTTTGTAGCACCGGCCGCGCCGACCGGCCAGACCGGCACTACCAATGCTCTTCCTCTGGCTGCTACAGCGGGAGCGTAGCACCGATGGGAACCATCACACCCAGAAAGCGCCAGGATGGGACAATTGGGTACACCGCGCAGATCCGTCTCAAGCGCGGTGGCAAGATCATCCACACCGAGGCCCAGACCTTCGACCGCAAGCCGGCCGCCGCCGCGTGGCTCAAGAAGCGCGAGGGCGAACTGGCCCAGCCCGGCGCGCTTGACCGCCTCGCCGCTGACGATCCGCCGCTCGCCGACGTCATCGACCAATATATCAGGGAGTCCCGGAAAGCGTTAGGGCGCACCAAGGAACAGGTGCTGCGCGCGATCAAGGGCTACGACATCGCCAGCCTGAAATGCTCGCAGGTCGGCAGCGACGAGATTTCAGCGTTTGCCCAGGAGCTCGTGAAGAAGGTCGAGCCGCAGACGGTCGGGAACTACATCTCGCATCTCAGCGCCGTCGTCGCGGTCGCCAAGCCGCTGTGGAAATACCCGCTCGACCGGCAGGCCGTGAAGGACGCCATCACGGCACTCAAGCGCATGGGGACGATCAGCCGGAGCAAACAACGCGACCGTCGCCCGACCCTCGACGAACTCGACAAACTGATGAAGCACTTCGGCGCGATCCGGGCCCGGCGCCCGATGTCCACGCCTATGGCGGCCCTCACCGCCTTCGCAATCTTCTCGACGCGCCGGGAGGACGAAATTAGCCGGCTTGCCTGGCCCGACCTCGACGAGAAGCATTCGCGAATCCTGGTCAGGGACATGAAAAATCCCGGCGAGAAGATCGGCAACGACGTCTGGTGCGATCTTACGCCGGAGGCGCTCGCCATCATCCGCGCCCAGCCGCGGACCGGCGAGCGGATTTTTCCCTACTCGACGGACACCATCTGCGCCGCGTTCACGCGGGCGTGCTACTCGGTCGGAATCAACACGGAAGAGATGCCAGCAAAGTTGCGGCTGCACTTCCACGACCTGCGCCACGACGGCGTGTCGCGCCTGTTCGAGCTGGGGTGGAATATCCCGCATGTTGCGGGCGTGTCCGGCCACCGCAGTTGGCAATCGCTGAAACGCTACACGCATATCCGCCAGACCGGCGACAAGTATGCCGGCTGGCCATGGCTTGCCGTTATCACGGCGGGTGGCAGGCCATGACGGTCTATGTTGACGGAGCCTTCCGGGGCAGGAGTTCGAATCTCTTCAGTCGCTGTGCTTGTCGCAAACTCAAACTCGAACATAATGGTGATGTAGCCCACCCAAGACTGGTATCGGTAGCACGCGGCCTCTCCTGTGGACGTCGCGCGGAACCGGCGCATCCTTCTGCAGCGACAAGTGTGTCCGGACCTCGTTGTAATATTTTTGGTACGAAACGAGCAGATGGCGAAGATGTCGCTCGCCAAGGACGACAACGTGGTCAAGGCAGTCCCGCCGGATCGAGCCGATGAGCCTCTCCACGTGCCCGTTCTGCCATGGCGAGCGCGCTGAGATCGGTCGGTCGCGAATGCCCATCGCCCTGATACGCCGAATGAAGGCCTCGCCATAGGCGGAGTCTCGATCGCGAATCAGATAGCGCGGCGCTTCCTTCCAGCCGTACGCTTCGATCAATTGCTGTGCGATCCATTGGGCGCTCGGATGGGCGGTTACTGCCAGCCACAGCAGCTCCCGGCGCGCATGCCGCAGGATCAAAAGCCCGTAGAGCAGCCGAAACGACACCGTCGGCACGACAAACATGTCCATGGCGGCGATGCCGTCCGCGTGATTGCGAAGAAAGGTCTTCCAGCCCGGCGAGGACGGCCGGCTTTTTCTGGCCATGTACTTGGCCACCGTAGTCTGGCCGACAGTGATGCCGAGCTTGAGCAGCTCACCATGTATCCGCGGTGCGCCCCACAGTGGGTTGGCGATGCTCATCTCGCCAATCAGCGCGCGAACCTCGGGCGATACTTTTGGCCGGCCGCCGCGCGATCGTGATTTCCAACGCCAATAGGCGCGGAAACCAGCGCGATGCCATGCGATCACTGTCGCGGGCTTGAGAATTTTCAGCGCGTTGAGCACGCTGGGCGTCAGGCCATAGAGACCAGCAAAAACGAGCCGATCGATGTTGCTGAAGACAAGGCGCCTCGGTGACTTACGCCGCAGCACATTGAGTTGATGGCGAAGGACGAGAATTTCGGCGTGCAAGGCAGCACGCGACCGGAACAGCCCGGCCACAAAGCACCAAACCAACGTGCAAAGATCGACCATCGCACTGAATATCACCCGATTCGCAGGCAACCGCTAGCTGCTTTGGGTTTGCGGTAGGGACAGGACGTGCAAAACTCAATGTGCAGACAGACACTTGGCTACCACGTCGCGCACCAGGCGACCGCGAACGCCAGTTCGCTTTATCTCGCCCTCCTAATTGGGCGCCGTCGGCAACAACGTTATCGCCAGCGAGGTGCAGCTCGGCATCGCATGTATTCACGGTCCCGGTAGACGAGCAGTTGTCATGGAATCCGGCGTAGTGGCGCACGGCCATCACGCATCGCTCGGATGTTGTCGACCGGGTATTCATACTTAGTGATAACAACCGTGGGATACTCGCCGTGCTCGATTTCCAGATACTGGTGTCCTGGCGTGTTCGAGGTGAGTAATGCTTCAAGCTGCGCCGCGACGAAGGCAGAATTCGTCGGCGTGATGCGCCAAGTAAATTCCGAATGACCGCAACGCTTGATCCTATCAGAGTCTGCACCATGCGCGCCCACTACGGTGAGCCTACATCTGTCATCAGATCCAATGGGCGCGCCATCGCCAATCATAAACGATTCGTTGGGTTCAGCCTCTACGAGGCCACCAAAACGGTCCTTGAGCCAGTTAAGCCCGTCGGCGTCGCAACTAAGTACAAACGTAGGACCACGCTCAAGCTTAAACTTCGGAACTAGCGCTATGAGGTTAGTGGTCATGGTAGTTTTCGAGGTGGTAGGCTGTCAATTGGAATGTTTTGCCACTTGTCGGTTGCATGATTCCATGGGTTATAGTCCCAATGTGGGTTATGAAATGCATCCTCTGGTGCATACCGCCATTCGCCGCCGTTCGAATCCCAGAGGCTCAGACCTGGCTCTGATCTACGACTAGCCGGTCCAATTGTGAATGGACCTTCTCCCGGCGGAGTGACGCCGTCCGGCGGTAAACCGGTGGTGTTGGGACCGAAAAAGTAGATCAACGTGCTGTACAGCACTCTAAGCGCAGTACCTCCAGGCGCCGCGTAATCAACCCACCCTAAGGGATCCGACGAGGCTATGTCCCTGTCCGGATACCAGTGATCATAGCCCCGTTGATGGTAGTCTCCGGCCTCGCCGTGCGCCTGACTAATGTCCTCATTAACTTCCGGGCTCGCCTGTTGACCAGCCTGCGGGCTAAACAGGTACCCGAACGCGCCTGTGACTGCGCCGTTTGCGAACTTGCCGCCGCCGGCGACGCTGGCGAGGCCGCCGACCGTGGAATTCATCACCAGATCGGCGATAAAGCCATGGCCGTTGGTGACGGGCGCGGCAAGCGCGGTGACGCCGCCGGCGAGAGCGCCGGGACCGCATTTGCCGCCCGACGCCGCGGCCGAGGCGCAGCCGATGGCCGCGCGGCCAGCCGCATTCAACAGGAAGCCCTGGTCCCCCAGACCTTTCGTGATGTCCCCGACCCCGTAATTCAGCAGCGCGGTGACGCCGGCGATCAGCCCCGCCCTCAAGGCATAGCCGAGGTTGCCGCTGGCGACGCCGGTCACGAACGTGGTCGACCCGAAGGCCGCCGCCGCGCAGACGGGGTTGGGACCGGCGACCAATGTACACAATCCCACCGCGGCGATCTCGAACAGCGTCCCCAGGATCGGCACGTCGCGGAACAGCACCCCGAAGCTGCGGTCGAAGAACGTGCTGATGGCATGGCCCCAGGTGCACATTCCGAGGAAGCAGTAGCCGCTGGGGTCGGTAAAGGCGAGCGGGTTGTTGATGACGTAGGCGTAGCGGTTCCACGCCTGCCCGTTGAGCGGATCGGGCACGTATGGGTCGGCGCTCATCATGCGGCCGACCAGCGGGTCGTAGACCCGGCCGTTCAAGTGCACGAGGCCGAAATCAAGCTCCTCCTGGCCGGTGAAGCCCCGCGTGGTGGTCTGGCTGGTGATTTGTCCGGCCGGGTCGTCGGCCCCGGTCGGGTAGCGCCGCTTGCCCCAGGCGTCGTAGCCGTCGCGCTCCACCACGTTGCCGTTTTCGTCGGTGATGACGGCGATCGAGCCGAGGTTGTCGGTGTGGAAGTAGCGCGTGGTGACGCTGCTGTCGGCGTGCAGCACACGCAGCCCGATCATGGCGCCGCCCACCATCAGAAAGTCGTTCCACTGCGAGGTCGCGCCGAGGAACAGCTCGGCATGAACCCCGAATGCATCGAAATAGTAGCGCAGGTGGTCGGCCGCCTTGCTCGCGTGGCCCGGCATCTTCGGCCCAAGCGCGCCTCGCTGGTTCCGGCAGGGATCGTGCTTCACGACCCGGGCCTTGACGACGACGCGCCGCGCCCGGAACCGCCCGGCGGAATCCCGCTGCCAGCCGCCGCCATCCCTGGGGAAGGAGAGCCTGGCGCCCCGGCCGCGGGCGTTGAACCGCCCGCTTCTCTTCCCGGCCGGACCGCCAATCCAGTTCGGGTTGCCGCCCGCCTTGCGGATCGCGGCCTCGACCTGCTTCACGAAGGGCCGGAAGCGCGTGTCGGCGCATCCGGCACGACTGCGCGCACGGCCAAGGGGGATGCGCAAATCATCTGCGGAATCGCGGGCCATCCCGAGAGGATTTGTAGGATGCTGTCGCCGTCGCAAGCAGCCCCGCGAGCGCATCGCGGCGCCGCGCAGGGAAACTTGCGCCGGCGCAGAAACGGCGCTGCGACCGAAGCTTCAGCTCGCAAGCGGTGCCGGTCTCCAGGCTGGAATCGAAAGACGATCGTCCTCACGCAGCACCAGGCGCACCTCGCAAAGTGCCGGTCTGGCGCCGTCGCGCGTGGTCGCGGTCGCCCCGAAAGACAAGATATCGTGCTTCCCGCCGCCCTTGGTCCGCATCAGAGCCGTCTCCGCTCACGCGGATCCCTCGACTGCCCAGTCTCCTTTGCGCTGCATGGCGTGCGCCGTCATTTGTGCATTACGCTGCTACGCCGATGAGCTTTGGCGCGGGTCGGTGGTCTGGGTCAGCTTGCCGAACGGATCGTAGACGTGCCTAAACAGAGGACATGTAAATCAGAATCCTTACAATGAGCAGTTCCTCTCCCACTCAGAAAGCTTGTCGCGGATCATCGCGTCAATCCGAGAAAAAAGCGCAACATTCTCCTCTTGTAATCTATAATCGATAAAAAATCTATTGATGATAACAGTTCGAGTGCAACTGTTAAAACTCTTCCCTCGATAAGGGCCTAACGGAATATTTCGATAGTTGCACGTGGCTACAATGAACTCGTTCGGATTCGGCATGACAATTGTCGGATCTGGCGCTCGACTCCATATCGCGCTATAATTTGCTTCCGCACTGCATTTCACCTCAAATAGCCCGGTGTCTACGATAGGAGTAATACTCGGCTCAGGGCACTTGTCCCGTGCATACCACTCGTCTTTGATGTCCCTTGCCCTCATTGCAGGACCGAACCGCGCTCGATCGTCCTGCCCGAGAAAGCCTACCGTCCCCGAGAGGTTATTGACGTAGGGATGCTCCTCGAACCCAGGTACGATACTGTATCCACTTATGATCGACCGCATAAATTTCGAGCTGAATAAGAACGAAAAGCCAGGAGTATGCCCCGATCCCGGATTGAGATTTGTCGACTCATCTGCATAGCGCACCAACAGGGGATCCATATCAGAGTCGGGGACGCAGAGAACAGGTTTCCCATTGATCCCAAAAACGTGTTGGTAGCCCCCGGCCAGAATCAGTGCCGTGAGGGCGACCGTCATGCTCATGATCTTGGGTATCACGGTTGCTTCCAATTGAGCGATGCTGTCATGGTCTAATCTTCGCTTCTATTTGCAGATCGGACACCAAAGTCCTTTGAGGACTATGGGCCCCAAAGCGCCAAACGGAGTCCCCCCAAAGGTACTCGGAGGCAAACCGAACGTCCCGAATTCATCCCAATGAAATTGCGCAATATCTCCGGCGACAGGAAATCGCGCGTCACTTTCACTTTGAGGCAAATAATTAGCATAAGCGTTTGCCAGATCGAGAGGAATTATTTTTTGAACCAGATAGTATGCTTGTTCGATGCCGTAACCAACGTTCTCCAACGCTCGCTCCAAGGTTACTCCGGGACCCGGATACTCACCTGAAGCCACACCATAGGAGAAACATGCATACCCGTCGCCGCCTTCGCAAGCCTTTGAGTAGTAGCCAAGAAAATCGCCATTAGCAAGAATTGACCTTTCCTCGCCGGTTGTCCAGCAGCCGCCTTTCCCGCATGCATTGAGCAAATACCCGAATGCCCCTGTTATGGCGCCGTTTGCGAACTTGCCGCCGCCGGCGACGGAGGCGAGGCCGCCGAGCACGGCGTTGGATCCCACATTGGCGGCGAAATTCTGTCCAGTGATGAACGGCCCTGCGGCCGAGGTGATGCCACCTGCGAGGGCTGCGGGGCCGCACTTGCCACCTGAGGCGACAGCCAAGGCGCAGCCGACGAGGGCATGCCCGGCGACGTTTTCGAAATATTGCGAGGTCCCGAACTCGGGATTGTGCCCGGTAACTTCTCCCACTTCATAGAACGCGACCGCGGTTGCGGCGGCGATCAGCCCAGCCCTTAATGCATAGCCGAGGTTGCCGCTGGTGACGTCGGCCACGAAGGCGGTGGACGCAAAGGCAACGGGGATGGCGCATACCGGGTTGCCGAGGCACAGCGCAGTCGCTCCGATCTCGAACAGCGTCCCCAGGATCGGCACGTCGCGGAACAGCACCCCGAAGCTGCGGTCGAAGAACGTGCTGATGGCATGGCCCCAGGTGCACATTCCGAGGAAGCAGTAGCCGCTGGGGTCGGTAAAGGCGAGCGGGTTGTTGATGACGTAGGCGTAGCGGTTCCACGCCTGCCCGTTGAGCGGATCGGGCACGTATGGGTCGGCGCTCATCATGCGGCCGACCAGCGGGTCGTAGACCCGGCCGTTCAAGTGCACGAGGCCGAAATCAAGCTCCTCCTGGCCGGTGAAGCCCCGCGTGGTGGTCTGGCTGGTGATTTGTCCGGCCGGGTCGTCGGCCCCGGTCGGGTAGCGCCGCTTGCCCCAGGCGTCGTAGCCGTCGCGCTCCACCACGTTGCCGTTTTCGTCGGTGATGACGGCGATCGAGCCGAGATTGTCGGTGTGGAAGTAGCGCGTGGTGACGCTGCTGTCGGCGTGCAGGACGCCAGCGCCCGGTGGATGGTGTCGACGATGTTATTACCCGCACCGGGCTGGCTGCGCTGAGGATTGAGCTTGACGATGCGGGCCTTGACGATGACCCGCCGCGCCCGGAACCGACCGGCGGAATCCCGCTGCCATCGAGCGCCATCCTTTGGGGAAGGAGAGCTTGGCGCCCCGGCCGCGGGCGTTGAACCGCCCGCTTCTCTTCCCGGCCGAACCGCCGATCCGGTTGGGATTGCCGCCGGCCTTGCGGATCGCGGCCTCGACCTGCTTCACGAAGGGTCGCAAGCGCGTGTCGGCAGGTCCGGCACGACTGCGCACACGGCCAAGGCGAATGCGGAATTCATCTGAGGAATCGGGCGCCATCCGGGGACGATTTGTAGGATGATTTCGCCCTCGCAAGCAGCCCCGCGAGCGCATCGCAGCGCCGCGCACGGAGAGTTGCGCCGGCGCAGAAACGGCGGTGTGGCCGAAGCTTCAGCTCGCAAGCGGTGCCGGTCTCCAGGTTGGAATCGAAAGACGATCGTCCTCAGGCGGCACCAAGCGCACGTCGCAACGTGCCGGTTTGGTGCCGTCGCTGGCGTGCGAAACTCAATGTGCAGACAGACACTTGGCAAGCCTTGGCGGCTCGGGCAAACAGCGAACGTCAGTTCGCTTTATCTTGCTCTCCTAATTGGGCACCCTGGTCTCCGTGTGCTGGCCACGAACTCCTCCATCGTTCAACGTAGACTTGGGTCGGGCACCGTCGGGTCGACGCTCATCAGGAGGCGCAACCCGAGCGGCGGTAACAGTGCGCGCGGGTTCCGTCACGGTAAACCACCCTATCTCGGCTTGATTCGAATGACCTCGACCACCTCGAACGGAAAGTCCGCATCCCATTCCTTGTGCGCTCGGTAGTCGCGAAGATAGTCTTCGGCATCAGTTCGGGAAGAGAAAAGGCCGCTACTGTTCAGCAGGCGCCGGTAGGGGATCGCCCAATCACTTGGAGAAATATCGTCAACAATTGACCAGTATTCGGTACGAACCGTCGCAATGTCATACCCGAGGGGTTCCGCGGTCTCTATCTCTAGTTCGGATCGGGGAAACGGTTGGTCCCCATCACGACAGTAAATGATCTCGAACCGTCGACTGCCGCAATTCAGCATGTTGCAAAGCCGAACCGCCGCGCCTAGTGACGGAATCATATTAGTGTCGGGATCCTTCACGCCCCCAAACACATATTCGTCCATGGCAGGCTCTTGCGCCGGCTCGTTGCTGGGGTACGGTGGCACCCTTCCGACGCCGGCGTATAATTTGCCGGTATTGCGACTTACCTTCGGCTCAAGAACAACGAGGAATCCTGATACCACTGGGATACTCGATCATGGCTTGAATGCAGGGTCAACCGGGATGTGCCTTCCGTCGACATTGATGTGTGGTACGTCCCACGTCGTTCCGGGGTGACCCGGGTCTAGGCGCGGATTCATACCCCTTCCTGTTAGGGCATCCCATATTGTTTGCGAGTCTGCGAGCGAGTAGGGATTATCTGGGGAACGGCTGCTCCGGAACCAGGACCTAAACAGCCCGTCGTCTGCAAGAATGTCAGCGAGGCTTCGACCGGTACCTTTGGCCACAGTCGACGCGGCCACCTCTGCTGCGTCGATGTCAGGTCCAAACAGGAAGTACGATACGACGTCTGCCCACGCTTGGAACATCTGACCAAGCAGATTCGGGCCCCGCTGATATTGGAATATTGGCCGGCGGCCCATGCCTCGGCCTGGTCCTTCGTCGCCTCGCCGCGCGCGTCACCGTCCTCTTGGTCACCCGCTTGCGGGCTGAACAGATATCCGAACGCGCCAGTGACGGCGCCATTTGCGAACTTGCCGCCGCCGGCGACGCTGGCGAGGCCGCCGACCGTGGAATTCATCACCAGATCGGCGATAAAGCCATGGCCGTTGGTGACGGGCGCGGCGAGCGCGGTGACGCCGCCGGCGAGAGCGCCGGGACCGCATTTGCCGCCCGACGCCGCGGCCGAGGCGCAGCCGATGGCCGCGCGGCCAGCCGCATTCAACAGGAAGCCCTGGTCCCCCAGACCTTTCGTGATGTCCCCGACCCCGTAATTCAGCAGCGCGGTGACGCCGGCGATCAGCCCCGCCCTCAAGGCATAGCCGAGGTTGCCGCTGGCGACGC
>Ga0209062_1002447_pt1 | contig 24911 bp, 21 predicted proteins | sample Coa_R2_2_FD_187158 | JGI IMG/M metagenome (GOLD analysis project Ga0209062, IMG submission 187158) | Surface soil microbial communities from Centralia Pennsylvania, which are recovering from an underground coalmine fire - Coalmine... | ecosystem: Environmental > Terrestrial > Soil > Unclassified... | reverse complement strand
GATGAATCCGCTGACGGGCCAGGCGGAGTTCAACGGCACCTCGATCGTCGATGTGACCGATCCCCATCACCCCAAATATCTGGCGCATATTCCGGGCGAGGAAGGGCTCTATGAGAGCGGCGGCGCGCAGATGGTGCGGGTCTGCGACGGCAAGAGCCTGCCCAAGGGCGATCCCTCGGCGGTCTACCTGCTGCGCCCCTTCGGCAACGAGGCGCAGGAGATCTGGAATACGGCCGATCCCGCGCATCCGAAGCTCCTGCTGCGCATCGAGGAGGGGCTGAAAGGCACGCACAAGAACTGGTGGGAATGCGATACCGGCATCGCCTATCTCGTCTCGGGCGAGCCGGGCTGGCGCGTGTCACGCATGACCGAGATCTACGATCTCGCCGACCCCGCCCACCCCCGGAAGATCCGCGATTTCGGCCTCCCCGGCCAACAGCCGGGCGCCTCGGGGCCGGTGCCGACCGCGCTCCATGGCGCGATTTCGCTGGGACCCAAGGCGAACCGCGTCTATTTCGGCTATGGTACCAATCAGGGCGGCGTCCTCCAGATCGTCGATCGCGACAAGCTCTTGAACGGGCCAGCCGAGCCTACCGACGCCAATCTGCGCTATCCCGAGATCGCCGAGTATGTGATGTCGCCGCTCAACGGCGCGCACACCGCCTTCCCCGTGCTCGACATGCCGATCGCCGAATTCGCCAAGGACAAGGTCGGAAGCGTGAGGAGCTTCGTGGTGATCACCGACGAGCAGATCCGCAACGAATGCCAGGAGGCGCGGCAATTCGTGTGGTTCGTCGATGTCACCGTCGAGCAGCACCCGGTCTCGGTCGCAACCTGGGGCGTGCCGGAAGCCTCGGGCGATTTCTGCAGCCGCGGCGGCCGGTTCGGCACCCATTCATCGAACGAGAGCATGACGCCGATCTATTACGGCCGCATCATGTTCTTCGCACATTTCAACGCGGGCGTGCGCGCCGTCGATATCCGCGACCCCTATCGCCCCCGGGAGATCGCGCACTACATCCCGGCGATCACCGCCGCAACCGACCAGCGCTGCACCAAATATCCCGACCACGAGCATTGCGCGCGCGTCATCCAGACCAACAATGTCGAGGTCGATGACCGCGGCTATGTCTACATCGTCGACCGCGCGAATACAGGCATGCATATCCTCGAGCTGACCGGCTCGGCGCGCGAGATCGCGAATTTTCCGAAGTAGCCGCGGCGGGGAGCGGCGCGAGCGCGGCGAGCCGCGTCACCCATAGCTCTTTGCCATGCCCTCGGCGGGATCGGCGAAGGCGCCGTAGGGCGGAATGGGATAGCGCAAGCCCGCCTTGGAAAGACCCTTCAGTCCTTCGACGGCGCGCGCGAGCTCCTGCGGCGGCAGCGCCATCAGCATCTCATCGTCGGCGACGCCGCCATAGCGGCGCTCGGCATAGCAGGGGATGGAGAGGCTGGTCTCGCGCGTCTTCAACGCATGGCCCCAACTGTCGGCACAGGCGCTCTCGCCCGTGATCGAGAAGTCGTAGCGCTTGTAATTCTTCCATTGGAGCCCGTTGATGAAGAGGATCATCTGCCCCGGCGTGCCGTAGAACAGCACGATGTCGGGGGGATCGAGCCGCGCCGCGCGCAAGGGCGACACGACAAGCGCGTTGTAGCGGCCATGCGGCACGCGCGGCATTTGTTGCTGATGCGCATGCGCCGCCTCGCGGTTCTCGAACCACACGCCCGTCATGCGCTCGCCCGAGAGGAATTTGTCGTCGGGCTTGTTGAGCCCGATGATCCCGCCGCAATTGCTGAAGGGCCGCAGATTGTCATGGACGATGCCGAGGGTGAGGCCGGCGACGCGGGCCTGTGTCACGAGCTGACACGTGCTGAACTGCGCCCCCTTCTTGGGCCGGCGCAGGCCGGGTATGGCGTCGAGCGCGGCGGGATCCTCGAAGAGCTTCATGCCGATCGGCAGGGTACGCAGGCGCAATAGCTCGGTAAGCTCCTGCGCCAAGCCGCGCAGTTCGTCTGCACTGGGGACGGCGATCTCGGTCATGGACTCTGCCTCCATCATTGCACGCGGTTTATCTTTGCAGCGATCGGGCGTTTCGCAAACCCGAATCCCCATTGACAGGCTTTCATTGCCCCGGCAAGTCACGGGCGGCTAACCACGCACATCGAGGAGAAAGCGTCCATGCCGATCCCCCGCGTGATGCAAGGGAACCTAGCGCTTCCCGCCATCGGCGCGCCGCTTTTCATCGTCTCGGTGCCGGCGCTGGTGATCGCGCAATGCAAGGCCGGGATCGTCGGCGCTTTTCCGGCGCTCAACGCCCGGCCCAAGGAGCTGCTCGAGGAATGGATCGTCGAGATCAAGAGCGAGCTCGCCCTCTACAAGAAGGCGCATCCCGACAAACCTGTGGCGCCCTTTGCCGTCAATCAGATCGTCCACGCCTCGAATGACCGGCTCGACCACGATGTTGCCGTCTGCGTCAAGCACGAGGTGCCGATCATGATCACCAGCCTCAGGCCCCCGGCCGACGTGGTGAAGGCGGCGCATGGCTATGGCGGCATTGTCATGCATGACGTGATCAGCCTGCGCCATGCGGAGAAGGCGGCCGAGCAGGGCGTCGACGGGCTCATTCTGGTCTGCGCCGGCGCGGGCGGCCATGCCGGTATGCTGAGCCCCTTCGCGCTCCTGCCCGAGGTGCGGCGCTTCTTTGACGGCACGATCGCACTCTCGGGCGCGATCGCCACGGGAAAGTCGATCCTCGCGGCGCAGGCCTTGGGTGCCGATCTCGCCTACATCGGCACCCGCTTCGTCGCGACGCGCGAGGCGAATGCCAAGGATGCCTACAAGGAGATGATCGTCGCTTCGAGCGCCGCCGATATCGTTTACACGCCGCTCTTCACCGGCGTTCACGGCAACTACCTGAAGCCCAGCATCGCCGCCGCCGGGCTCGATCCCGACAATCTGCCGACGGCCGACAAGAGCAAGATGAATTTCGGCTCGGGCGGCAACATGAAGCAGAAGGCCTGGCGCGACATCTGGGGCGCGGGCCAAGGCGTCGGCAGCATGCACGACATTCCCGCCGTCGCCGAGCTCGTCGCCCGGCTAGAGCGCGAATATCGCGAGGCTCTCGACGATCTCGATGCGGCGCGCTTCTATCCTTCATCGCCGCTTATCGGTGGGCGACACGCTGCTTCATGACGACCGAACCCTTCGACCACCGCAGCCACCGCTTCGCGGCGCCGCGCTACTTCGAGGATTTCACGGTCGGCGAGCGCTTCTACATCCCGAGCCGCACCGTCACCGAGGCGAATTTCGCGGCTTTCCAAACGGTGTCGGGCGACAATCACCCGATCCACTACGATATCGAGTATTGCCGGGCGCAGGGTCATCCGAACCTTCTCGCCCATGGCTTCCAGGTGCTGTGCCACACCGCCGCGGGTGCCGGGCTCTTTCCGCATATCGTCGGCGAGGCGCTCATGGGTTTTCTCGAGCAATCCTCGAAGTTCCTGCGCCCCGTCTATGCCGGCGACACGCTCTACCCTCTGCTCGCCATCGCCGAGCTGGTGCCGCAGCGCACGACCGGCATCGTGGTCGTCTCCTCGAGCGTTCATAACCAGCGCGACGAGCTGGTGATGACGGGCGTGCAGAAATATCTGCTGCGCAAGCGCCACCCTCACCCCAAGGGATGAGGCAAATTCGCTTGCATGATCATGCGTCGATCGTCATAGTGCCGACATGACCAAGCTCGTAGCCAAAACCATGTGTCTGAAGCGCTGGCATATCGCGTCGCCGGCGTGCGGCCGCATCGGCTTCGAGCGGGGGAGATGATGTAGACCCGGCTCAAAGCCCCGAATGCAAAGCCGCCCGCGACCCGCGAGGCGGCTTTTTCAATGGCCGCCTCGCCGTCACGGACCGGCAGGAGGTGGGAATGTGGAATGAATGGCTGGCGAGAACGCTGCGGCCGCGGCCGGAGCGTGAGGAGAGACCGCGCGCGCCCTGCCCGCTGCTGGCGCGCGCGGAGGTGCTGAGGGAAGAGAGTTCGGTCACGACCAACACCCCCGCCCCAACCCTCCCGCTCAAGGGGGGAAGGGGGAGTGCTATGCACCTCGACGATACCCTCCTCCCTTGAGGGGGAGGGAAGGGAGGGGGGAGCTGTCTTGACGCTTGCGCGCCACGATATGGAAGAGATGCCAATGCTTGGGTTTGCCGTAGGGCGTTTGCGTGTCGCTCTCCTCCTCCTCGAGCATCTCGACCACGAAATCCCGGAGCAGCCGGTCGATGGCGGCGCGGTCGAGGAAGGTCATGCCGGGCTTGCCGCTCCATTCGTCGCGGATGCCGAAGAGTTGACCCGCAAAACGCCCCTCCGGTTGGAGCGCCGCGACGATCCGCGCCCAGAGCTCGGCGAAGCGGTCGGGCGGGCAGAGCGGCAGCGAAAAGCTGGCATTGACGAGATCGGCGGCTGGCCAGCGCGTCTCCTCGAAGCGCGCGATGCGCGTTGTGAGCGTGGCACCTTGCGGCAGGTCCGAGCGTGCGAGAAGCCGCTCGATCGCCGCCGGCTCTGCGTCGATGGCGAGCACCGACCAGCCGCGGCGCAGCAGCTCGATGGTGTCGCGCCCATCGCCACAGCCGAGATCGACGGCACGGCGGCCCGCCGCGCCACCAAAGCGCTCGAGCGCAGCAAGCAAGGTCGGCCGCGGCGGCCGAAGCTCCGTCCGCTCGTAATACTCCTTCCAGTCGCTGTCGCGATTGCCGCTGGCCATTCTCCATCCTAGCGAAACGGCGCGATTGAATCGCCGGACATCGCTGCCTAGAGTGGCGCTATGTTCCGACGGATTAGCGCTGTCCTCCTGCTGTGCGGCGTGATCGGCGCCGCGGGGTGGGGTGCCGCGCGGGCCGAGGAGCGCATCGTCACGGACGGCGCCGGACGCCGTGTCAGCGTGCCGGCGCATATCGGCCGCGTCTTCGCCGCAGGCTCTCCTGCCGCCATCACGCTCCTGACCTTGGCGCCCGATGTTCTCCTGGGCTGGACCGAGCCGATCCGGGCGGAAGGGAAATCCTTTCTGCCCGCGCGCTATGCCGATCTACCGGTCCTGGGCCGGCTCACCGGGCGTGCGAGCACGGCCAATGCCGAATCCGTGCTCAAGGCCCGGCCCGACATCGTGCTCGATTTGGGCGAGGTCGATCCGTCCCATGTCTCGCTCGCCGACCGGATGCAGCAGCAGATCGGCGTGCCCTATCTCATCTTCGACGGCAAATTCGACCGCACGCCCGAACTCTATGAGGCGCTGGGCGATCTGCTCGGGGCGAAGGAGAAAGCGGCCGAGCTCGCGGCCTACGCGCGAAGAACACTGGCCCAATTGAGCGAGGGCATGAAGCGCGTGCCCGCCGACCACCGTCCCCGCGTCTATTACGCGCGCGGCATCGACGGGCTTGAGACGGCCCTGGCCGGCTCGATCAATACCGAAATGCTCGGCTATGTCGGCGCCGTCAATGTCGCCGCCGCGCCCGACCGCCACAGCACCGCGACGGTCTCGCCCGAGCAAGTGCTCGCCTGGAACCCCGATGTCATCATCACGCAGGATGACCGGTTCTATCGCGCGGTCTGGACGAGCCCGCTTTGGCAGGGTGTCGCGGCGGTGCAGAAGAAGCGGGTCTATCATGTGCCGAACCGGCCTTTCGGCTGGTTCGACTCGCCGCCCGCGGTCAATCGCCTGATCGGCGTTCGCTGGCTCGCCTCGGTGCTCTATCCCGACATATTCGGCGGCGATCTGCGCGAGGTCACCAGCGACTTTTATCGCCGCTTCTACCATATCGATCTCACCAGCGCGCAGCTCGACGAGCTGCTGTTGCCGCCCAAATGAGCGCGAGCGGCCTGGCGCGGCTGGGATTGCCCTCGCTGCTGCTCGTCCTGCTGTTCGTCGCCGCCTTCGCCATCGGCAAGTTCCCGGTGCCGCCGCATGATCTCCTGGCGGTCCTCTGGGCGAAGCTCTTCGGCGGCGAGAGCGGCGTGCCTCAAGCGGTCGAGACGGTGATCTGGCAGATCCGGCTTCCCCGCATCGTCGCCGCTGTGCTGGTCGGCGCGGCGCTTGCGGCTTCGGGCGCCACCTATCAGGGCCTCTTCCGCAATCCCCTGGTCTCGCCCGACATCCTCGGCGTGGCGGCGGGCTCGGGCTTGGGCGCGGTGCTCGGCATCTTCCTGTCGCTTCCCGTGGCGGCGGTGCAGATCATCGCCTTCCTGGGCGGGCTCGGCGCCGTCGTCATCGTCTATGGCATCGGCGCCGCGATGCGCGGGCGCGACCCGGTCCTGGTGCTGGTCTTGGCTGGCGTCGCCATGGGCACGCTGCTGGGCGCGGCGATCTCGCTCGTCAAGGTCTTCGCCGATCCCTACAACCAGCTCCCTGCCATCACCTTCTGGCTCTTGGGCAGCCTGACGTCGGTGACGCTGCCCGATCTCAGGGGCGTATTGCCGGCGGTGCTGGTCGGCCTCGTGCCGCTCTATCTCCTGCGCTGGCGAATGAACCTGATGTCGCTGGGCGATGAGGAGGCGCGCGCGCTGGGTGCGGAGACGCGCGTCCTGCGCATCCTCTTCGTCGGCGCGGCGACGCTCATGACCTCGGCCGCCGTCTCGATCAGCGGCATCATCGGCTGGATCGGCCTCATCATTCCGCATGTGGCGCGCCTCATTGCCGGACCCGAATTCTCCCGCCTCCTGCCGGTCGCGATGCTGCTGGGAGCGGGATATCTCCTCGCTGTCGACACGCTAGCGCGTACCATGGCGGCGATCGAGGTGCCGATCGGCATCCTCACCGCCTTCATCGGCGCGCCCTTCTTCCTCTGGCTCCTGGCGACGGCGCGGCGCGGCTGGCAATGACGCTCAGCACCGACAATCTCGGCTTCGGCTATCATGGCAAGCCGGTCGGGCGCGGCGTCAGCATCGAGATAAGATCGGGCGAGGTGCTGTGCCTCCTCGGCCCCAACGGCGGCGGCAAGACCACCTTGATGAAGACGCTGCTGGGCCTGTTGGCGCCCCTCGAAGGCGCGGTGCGGCTCGATGGCGAGGACGTCTCGACCTGGTCTAGGAAGCGCGTCGCGCGCGTCGTCGGCTACGTGCCGCAGGCGCATGCCGCCTTCTTCCCCTTCAACGTCATCGACATCGTTCTGATGGGGCGGAGCGCGCATATCGGCCTCTTCGCCGCGCCCTCGCGCCATGACCGCGCCGTGGCGGAGCGCGCGCTTGGCATGCTCGGCATCGAGCATCTCAAGGAGCGCATCTATACCGAGATCAGCGGCGGCGAGCGCCAGCTCGTGCTGATCGCCCGCGCGCTGGCGCAAGAGCCGCGCATCCTGGTCATGGACGAGCCCACCTCGGCGCTCGATTTCGGCAATCAAGTGCGTGTCCTGCGCCAGATCGCGGCCCTCGCCCGCTCCGGCATCGCCGTCGTGTTCTCGACGCACGACCCCGACCACGTCTTCCTCTGCGGCGACCGTGTCGCCTTGTTGCATGGCGGTCGCCTCGAAGAGATCGGCCCGCCTGAGACGGTGATCACGCCGGACGCCTTGAAGCGCATCTACGGTGTCGAGGTTCAGGTCGTCGATCTCCCCGACCAGGAGACGCGCACCTGCGTGCCGGAGGTGCATGGGTTGCGGCGGCGACGCGAAGGCTGACGTTTGAACTCCCCTCGCTTCGGAGGAGAGGGTCAGGAAACCGCCACCTCGTACCGCAGGGGGAACCCCATCAGCATCTCCTCGCAGCGCTTGACGATCGCCGCCTTGTCCGCGCCCTTCGGCAAGGCGAGCGTGATCGTCGCGAGCGTGCCATGCGTGCGATGCGCGGCGACCTCGACCGAGATACCGACGCCGCTCTGCGCCAGCGGCGCCAGTTCGCGCTCCAACGTACGCTTGGCGGCGTCGAAGCGGAGCTGCGGCTTGAAGACCTTGCCGACATTGGTCTGCGGGAGCGCGGGGATAATGGTGATCTCGAGCGGCACGGCCGCGCGCTCGGCGATGCGGGCGCGGGCGAAATCGAGGAGCTCTTCCTGTGTCGCCTTGGCGCCCGGCTTCAACTGCACATAGGCCACGGGAAGCTCGCCGGCGTAACGGTCGGGGCGGCCGATCGCGGCGGCGCCTTCGACGGCGGGATGCTGATAGAGCACTTCTTCGATCTGCAAGGGATCGATGTTGTGGCCGCCACGGATGATGAGATCCTTGGCGCGGCCGGTGAGCCAGATATAGCCGTCCTTGTCGAGCCGTCCCAGATCGCCGCTGTTGAACCAGCCGCCCTCGAACCAGGCGCCCTTGTTGTGCGCGGGATTGACATAGCCCTTGAAGACCTGCGGCCCGCGCATCAGCACCATGCCGATCTCGTCGGTCGCGCACGGCACGAGCCTTCCTTGTCCGTCGAGCTTGCCGATCATCAGCTCGGTATAGGGCGTGCGGAATCCGACCGAGCCGATGCGCACCTCGCCGCCCGTCGGGTTCATCGCGGTGAAGCCGTGGACCTCGGTCATGCCGTAACCCTCGACGAGCTTCTTGCCGAGCTTCTTCTCGAGCGCGCGCGCGATCTCAATCGGCATGGTCGAGGCGCCGGAGAAGAGATAGCGCACGCTCGAAAGATCGATGTCATCGGTCGGCGCGTTGAGGAGCGCCGCCCAGGCGGTCGGCACGAGCCCGAGAGAGCTCGCGCGGAAGCGCTCGGCGATGCGGAAATAATCGCGCATCACATTGGGATTGCGCATGCCCATCGGGCTCAGCATCACGACCGTGCTGCCGTTGCAGAAGGGCGAAAGGCCGCCGCAGAGCGCGCCGCCGACATGGAAGAGCGGCAGCCCGTTGAGGATCACCGCATTGTCCGCCGAGTCCCAGGCGATGGCGTTGGTAAAGGCATGCACCATCTGGCCCAGATGCGTCTGCTGCGCGAGCTTTGGCACCCCGGTGGTGCCGCCGGTGTGGAAGAGCGCCGCGACGTCCTCGCCCTTGATCGCGCGCGGCGCCAGGAGCCGGTCGGCGGGATAGCGGTCGATGACATCCTCGTAGTCGATGATGCCATCCACCTTCGTGCTGCGGCTGCCGATGCGGATCACCGCCTTGAGCTCGGGCAATTCGCGGCGTGCCGCCTCGACCTTGGTCCAGATATCGGGAACAATCGCGGGATCGCAGCCGACCAGCACCTTGGTGCCGGCTTCCTTGAGGATGCCGACAATATGCGGCGTCTCGAGGAAGGGATTGATCGGATTGGCAATCCCCGCCATTTCGCCGCCCCAGAGGAGGAAGAAGGCCTCGGGAATGATCGGCAGCAGCAGCGACACGGCATCGTTCGGGCCGATGCCCAGATCATGCAGCAGATTGGCCGTCTGGGTGATGCGCGCGAAGAACTGGCGATAGGTGTAGGTCAAACCGGGATCGTCGACCGTTCCGGTGGGGAGATAATGGATCGCGGGCTTGTTCGGCATTTTCGCCGCGACGCGGCCGATCGCGTCATAGACATGGGCGCCGACGAGCCGCTCCGCCACCGGCACGCGCTCGATCTCGGCAATGTCGGCATATCTCGTGATAGCCTGCATTTCGTCCTCTCCCATCCTCCCGCGCCGCGGCCGCTTTCGCGCGCTCTTCCGTCTGGGGCGGCGACGCCGATAATGCCATGCCGCGCCCCGCTGTGGTACCGATGTGAGAAGGCCCATGACCAAAGCGTTCGACGCCGATCTCGATCTCGCCGCCTATATTCGCCGCGGCGACCAAGTGGTGTGCGGGCAGGGCTGCTCGGAACCCCTGACCTTGACCGAGACTCTGGTGCGTCAGCGGGCGGCGATCGGTCGCTGCCACGTTTTCCTGGGGCCGAGCTTTTCCGGCACCTTCCGACCCGAGCATGGCGATCATATCGGCTTCACCGCTTATGGCGGCAGCGGGCGGAACCAGGAGCTGGCGCGTGCCGGGCTTCTCGACATCGTGCCGAGTCATTATTCGGCGCTGTCCCGGCTCTTTGCCGAGGGCGCGTTGCGGGCCGATGTGGCGCTGCTCCAACTGAGCCCTCGCGATGCCGGCGGCCGGCACAGCATCGGCATGGCGAACGATTATCAGCTCGAAGCGGCGCGGCGCGCGCGCGTGGTGATCGCCGAGATCAATGATCAGGTGCCGTGGGTTCCCGGAAGTGAGCTCCCCGATGATCTCCGCATCGACGTGGCGATCCATACGTCGCGCGCACCGGCGATGCTGCAACCTGCAAAGCTCGGCGCGGTCGAGGCGCGCATTGCCGCCCATGTCGCGCCGCTCGTGCCCGACGGCGCCACCATCGAGCTCGGGATCGGCGCGCTCCCCGACGCGATCCTGGCGGCGCTCCGGGAGCATCGCGATCTCGGCATTCACTCCGGGATGATCGGCGACGGGATCGTCGATCTCGCGGAATGTGGCGCGCTCACCAATGCGCGAAAGCCCATCGATCGGGGTGTTACCATCGCCGGACTGCTCTTCGGCACGCGCCGGCTCTTCGACTTTGCGCATCGCAACGAAGCGCTTCGCCTGATGCCGCCGGGCTACACGCATGGCGCCGAGACGCTGCGCCGCTTGCCGCGCTTCATCGCCATCAACTCGGCGGTCGAAGCCGACCTCACCGGTCAGGTCAATGGCGAGATGGCGAATGGCGCCTATCTCGGCGCGGTGGGCGGCCAGGTCGATTTCATGCGTGCCGCCGCGGCCTCGCCCGGCGGGCGCTCGATCATCGCACTTCCCGCGACCGCGAAGGGCGGGGCGGTGAGCCGCATCGTCGCGCGCTTCGCCGATGGCGTCACGACGAGCCTGCGCAGCGATATGGATGCGATCGTAACCGAGTACGGCGTTGCCGAACTCAACGGCCGCTCGCTCGCCGAGCGCGCGCGCCGCATGATCGCCATTGCCGCGCCGCAATTCCGCGAGGAGCTCGAACGCGCGGTGCTTCCTCTGTTGCGGGCTGGAGAGTAGAGAAAAGTAGAGCTAATCCCGTCTAATCGGCCAGAATATAGGTCGTCATTGCGAGCGCAGCGAAGCAATCCAGTGCCGAGCGCATATGGCTGATTGTAGATTGCTTCGTCGGTTTCGCCTCCTCGCAATGACGACCCTCGAAGTGATTCCATCTGCTTGACATCTGCTCTCGCTAAGGAGTCGCTGCGTCCACTGCCGCGTCTTCCAAGATCATCGCCGCCGCCTTCTCTGCGATCATGATGACGGGCGCGTTGGTGTTGCCGCTGACGATCATCGGCATGATGGAGGCGTCGACGACACGCAAGCCTTCGATCCCGCGCAGGCGCAGCCGCTCATCGACCACCGCCATCACATCGCTTCCCATCTTGCAAGTGCCGACGGGATGGTATTCGGTCTCCGCCGTCGCGCGGATGAAATCCTCGAGCTGCGCATCGGAGAGCTGTGCGGCGCCGGGAATGCGCTCCTTGCCGAGATAGGGCTTGAACGCCTTGGCGGCGAGGATCTCGCGTCCCTTGCGGATGCCCGCCATCAGCACCTTGAGATCGTACCCCGAGGCGAGATAGTTGGGATCGATGACCGGCGGATCCTCGGGATTGGCGCTCGCCAGCCGGATCTCGCCGCGGCTCTCGGGCCTGAGGCAGCAGGCATGGAGCGTCACGCCGTGGCCATCGAGCCTGGTGCGACCGTGATCGATCACTTGGGCCGGGATGAAGTGGAACTGGATGTCCGGCGCCTCGCTGTCGCCGCGGCTGCTGAAGAAGGCGCCGGCCTCGGCGACATTGCTGGTGCCGGGTCCGCTCTTGAACAGCATGAATTGCAGCGCGACGCGAAGGGCGGTGAGGCCACCGCTGAAGCCGTCCAGCGTGATCGGCGCCAAGCAAGCGTTGATCACATTGACATTGAGATGGTCCTGCAAATTCTTGCCGACGCCGGGCAGGTCGTGGATCGCCTTCATGCCGGCGGCGCGCAGCTCGTCGGCGGGTCCGATCCCCGAGAGCAGCAGGAGATGGGGCGAGTTGACGGCGCCGGCGGCGAGCAGCACCTCGCGCTCGGCACGCGCGATCATCCGGATACCCTGGCGGTAGTATTCCACGCCGATGGCGCGGCCCTGCTCGACCAGAATCCGCGCCGCCAAGGCATGCGTCACCACCGCGAGGTTGGGGCGCGTGCGAATGCCGTGGAGATATGCCGATGCCGCGCTCCAGCGCTCCCCGTTCTTCTGCGTCACCTGGTAGAGGCCGCAACCATTCTGAACCGCGCCGTTGAAGTCGGGATTGAGGGGTATGCCGGCCTCCTGCGCCGCTTCGACGAAGACCGGGCTGAGGGGATTGGTATAGAGGCGGTCGCTCACATTGAGCGGGCCGTCGCGGCCGTGCCATTCATCGTCAAGACGCTCGTTGTGTTCCGCCTTGCGAAAGAACGGCAACACGTCCTCATAGCTCCAGCCGGCGTTGCCGAGCTGGCGCCAGCGATCGTAATCCTGCGCCTGGCCGCGGATATAGACCATCGCGTTGATCGAGCTCGAGCCGCCCAGCAGCTTGCCGCGCGGCCAGAACATGCGCCGCCCTTTCATCGCCGCCTGCGGCGCGGTGTCATAGAGCCAGTTGAAGCGCGGCGTTCCCAACCGCGCAATGCCCGCGGGCATGCGCACGAAAAGGGAGCGGTCGGAGCCGCCGGCTTCGAGCAGCAGCACCTTGCAATGAGGATCGGCGCTCAGCCGGTGCGCGAGCACCGAGCCCGCAGAGCCCGATCCGACGATGATGTAATCATGGGCCGCGTTGTCCATCGCCTCCGCTGGCCCCTAGAACTGATATCGGCGCAAGCCGCCATCGACCGGGATCACCGTTCCCGTGATGTAGCGCGCCACCGGCGAGGCGAGAAACACCGCAAGCGCCGCAAGATCTTCGGGCTGCCCGTATTCGCCCAACGGGATCTCCTGTGCCGAGAAGCGGCGCCGCTCCTCCTCGGGATAGTTGCGCAGGATCTGCTCGCTGATGATGCGGCCCGGCGCGATCGAATTGACGGTGATGCCGTATTTCCCGACATCGCGCGACAAGCCCTTGGCCCAGGAGTGAATGGCCGCCTTCGCGGCAAAGGCCGCGTTGAGCCGGTCGGGCTCGGACTTGCCGGAGATGTTGATGATGCGGCCCCATTTGCGTTCGATCATGCCGGGAAGGATCGCATGGGTGAGCTGGCGCTGGCGCGTGAAGTTGAGGGTCATCGCCTCTTCCCAGCGCTCCTCGGCGGCATCGATCGGAAGCGGACGGCTGCCGCCCGCGCAATTGACCAGGATATCGACATGGCCCAACGCCGATCGCGCCGCCTCGCTGATCCGCATCGCGGCGTCGGGCGCCATGATGTCTTGCGCGATGATCGTGACGCGCGGACGCTGCGCTCGCTCGATCTCGGCGCCGAGCGCTTCGAGCAGTTCGCGTCGCCGCGCCACCACCGCCAGCCGCGCGCCTTCAGCCGCCAGACCCGCCGCAATGGCGCGGCCGATGCCCATACTGGCGCCGGTCACCACGGCGGTTCGTCCGCTCAATTGCAGATCCATCTCACGCCTCGTTCCCTCGCCTCTTCCTCCCCACTCTAGTCAAACGCCGGCGGATTTGCGCCATCGCGGTAACGAGAGCGGCCAGGGGGGTGTTTACCCGGAGGGGTGAAAAGCCTTACCGAGGAGGATCCGCCGCCATGCTGCGTCTTGCCGTGCTGCCCGTCATTGCCGGGGCCCTGGCGCTCGCCGGCTGCGTCGTCGCTCCGCCGACCGGCCCGACCATCACCGCGCTCCCGGGCAAGGGCAAGAGCCTGGAAGCCTTTCAGCGGGATGACGCGACGTGCCGGCAATACGCCTCGCAAGCGATCGGCTATGGATCGCCGGCCGAAGCCGCGCAGCAAAGCGCCGTCAACAGCGCCGCGCTCGGCACGGTCCTCGGCGCGGCGGCGGGCGCGGCGCTGGGGGCGGCCACCGGCAATCCCGCGGCCGGCGCGGCGTTCGGTGCGGGCAGCGGCCTCCTGGTCGGCGGCGCGTCGGGCGCCAATGCGGCACAATATTCGGCCGCGACGCTCCAGCAGCAATACGACCGCAGCTACGCGCAATGCATGTATGCCAATGGCAACAGCGTGCCGGCGAATGCCGGCGCGGCGAGCGCCTATGCCTATTACCCCTATGCCTATCCCTACCCTTATCCTTACCCCTATCCGCCGGTCTATGGGCCGCCCGTCAGCATCGGTCTCGGCTTCGGCTTTGGCGGACATCGTCATTGGCGCTAGGCGGCTCGCCCGCGCCGTCCTGCATCAGCGGGCATAGGCGTAGGCGCCGCCGCGTTCGAGCGCCTTCTTGTAGGCCGGGCGATCATGCAGCCGCTTCGTCCAGGCGTCGAGATTGGCATAGGCGGCGCGCTTGCCGAAGGCTTCGGCGACCTCGCCGACAAAGCTCATCTGGATATCGGCGGCGGTGAAATCCTTGCCGAGCAGGAAGGATCGATCCTGGAGCGCGCCATCGACAAATCCCAAGTGATTGGCGATCTCGCTCTCGATGCGCGGCATCAGTGGCGCCTTGGCCTCGCCCAGGCGCGAGGCGTAGAGATTGAGCAGCAGCGGCAGCATGGCCGAGCCTTCGGCATAGTGTAGCCACTGGACATAATCGTCATAGGCCGCGCTATCGGGTTTGGGCTGGAGCCGCCCGCCGCCATGACGGCGGATGATATAGTCGATGATGGCGCCGGATTCGTGGATCGTCCTCCCGTCATCGGTGATGATCGGCGATTTGCCGAGCGGATGGATCGCCTTCAATTCGGGCGGCGCGAGCCGCGTCTGCGCGTTCCGCTGATAGCGCTTGATCTCATAGGGCAGCGCCAGCTCTTCCAGGAGCCACAGAATGCGCTGGGAACGCGAATCATTGAGATGATGGACGATGATCATGCGCGCCTCCTCCCGTTTCCGCTTTTGCCGAGGCACTTACAGGTGCGCCGATCCCATGTCAACCGAACCGCGCAACCAGATCGCGCCCCCGGGGTTTAAAGGACATGGGCCCTGTCTCAAGGTGCCCGCGTGGAGTCGCTCGATAACGTCATCAATCACGTCGTCGGAGGCTGGGGCTACTACGCGGTCTTTGGCATGCTCGCGGTCGAGGGGTTCGGGCTCTTCTTCATGCCCGGCGAGACGACGCTGATCGCGGCGTCCTTCGCCGCGGGCGCCACGCACAAGCTTGGCATAATTCTCGTCCTCCTCGCCGGCTACGCGGGAGCGCTCCTCGGCGACAATTTCTCCTATCTCGTCGGAAACCGTTACGGCTTCGGGCTCATCCGCCGCTATGGGAGCTATGTCCGGCTCAATCCGAAGCGGATCAAATTCGTCCAGGTCCTTTATCTCCGCTATGGCGCGCCCATCGTCTTCATCGGCCGCTTCATCATGTTGCTGCGCTCATGGGAATCGTTCCTCGCCGGCGCCAATCACATGCCGTGGCGACGCTTCGCCCCGGTCAATGCAGGCGCAAGCCTGGTCTGGGTCTGCGCCTGGGGGCTGGGTGCCTATGCCCTGGGCAAGACGTCGAAGACCGTGCTGGAGGCGATCAGCATCGCCATCTTCATCATCTTCTGCGCTCTCTTCGCCGCGGGATGGATCTATTTCCGCTGGCACGAGGAGCAATTGGAGGGATGGGCCGACACGGCGCTTCCGGGCCCGTTGCACGCGGCCCGGCCGAAGGATCTCAAGCCGCAAAGCTGAGCGCCGAATCGCGCCGGGCGGCAGGAACGGTTGGTCTGATGGATCACCTGGATAATGCCCGTCCGTCGGAGCGCAGCCAGCGCGGCCTCGACTGGCTGACCTTCTTCGTCGCCGATGTCCAAACCACCTTCGGTCCGTTCGTGGCGCTCTATCTCTCGGCCGAGCGCTGGTCGCAAGGCGAGATCGGCCTCGCCCTGACCGTCGGAGGCTTGGCCGGCGTGCTGAGCCAGATTCCGGCGGGAGCGCTTGTCGATGCGGTCGCCGCGAAGCGGCTGCTCATCGGCATCGCGATCGCGTTCATCGCGCTGGGCGCGCTGATCTTCGCCTTCTGGCCGGTGGTCGTGATGGTGTTCATGGCCGAGATCCTCCATGGCTTCGCCTCCGCCGTCATCGCGCCGGCGCTCGCTGCCATCGGCTTGGGGCTCGTCGGTCATGCCGCGCTGAGCCATCGGCTCGGGCGCAATCACCGCTACGACGCCATCGGCAACGCCGTGACCGCGGGGCTCATGGGCGTGCTCGGCCATTTCATCGCGCGCCGGACGACATTTCTGGTGGGGGTGGCGCTCTGCGTTCCCGCCATCTGGTTTCTGACGCGCATTCGCGGAAGCGAAATCGACTACGCGCGCGCCCGTTCGGCCGGCGATCAGAAGGAACCGCGCAGGGCCGCGCGGCTGCGCCAAATCGCCCGCAACCCTCCGCTTCTCTTCTTCATTGCGAGCCTGGTGCTGTTCCAATTCGCCAATGCCTCGGTGATGCCGCTCGCCTCCGAACGGCTCAGCGCGGAGCATGGGAGCGAGTCCGAACTTGTCACCTCGGCGCTCGTCGTCGTGCCCCAGCTCGTCACCGCCATCATCGCCGCCTGGGTGGCGCGTCGCGCCGAGGATTGGGGGCGAAAGCCGTTGCTGCTCGCCGGCTTTGCCGTCTTGCCGCTGCGCGCCTTGCTGTTCGCCGTGGCGCCCGGCCCCTGGTACCTCGTCGCCATCCAAGGTCTTGGCGGTCTGACCGCTGCCGTGATCGGCATCATGACGCCGCTGGTCATCGCCGATGTCACCCGCGGCACGGGCCGGTACAATCTGGCGCAGGGCGCCGCCGGGACCGCGACCGGCATCGGCGCGGCCGTCAGCACCACGATCAGCGGCTATGTCGCCCAACTCTTCGGGTTCGGCATCGGCTTTCTCGGTCTTGCCGCGGTCGCGTTGGCCGGATTGGCACTGGTCTATTGGTGGCTGCCGGAGACGCGGCCGAAGCTTGATCGCCGCTAAGCCGGCTGGTGTTCGCCTCGGCGAACGCGCGAGGCGGGAACGTCTCGCCTCGACCCAAACTCGCCACGCCGGGCCATCAGCCGGATACGATCGCCGATTCGGCAGGCGAGCGCCTGAATGGTGAGCGACGGGTTGACGCCGCCGCTGGTCGGAAAAAGCGAGCCGTCGCAGATCCAGAGATTGGGAATATCCCAGGTGCGGCCATCGGCGTCGGTCACGCTGTCGCTCGGTTCGCTGCCCATGCGGCAGCCGCCCAACAGATGCGCCGTGCCGTCCTCGTGCCAGAGATCCTTGCCGCCCGCCGCCGCCAGCCCCTCGCGCATGAAGCGCAGCGCGTGCTCATAGAGCTTCTTGTCCGCCATGCCATAGGAGAACACGACGCGCGGGATGCGCAGGCCGTACTCGTCCGTCTCGTCGGCGAGCTCGATGCGGTTATCCTCGCGCGGCAGCACCTCGCCGACGATCTTGAGCCCGGCCTGATGATTGTATTTCGCCATCTCGTTGCGCAGCTCCATGCCCCAGAGCCCGCGCTTGCCCGAGACGCTATGCGCCCAGTTGATGGGTAGCGGACCCTGGCTCATGAAGCTGTATCCGCCCGGGAAATCCTTGCCCTGATCGGTGTAGTTCCAATGCTCGGTAAGGGCCATCACGGGTGGTCCCTTGTACCAGCGGATCTCCTCCTCCATCGTGCCCCAGACCGCGTGATTCGATTGCGGCATGAAATATTTGCCGACGAGCCCGCTGCTGTTGGCGAGCCCCTGGGGAAAGCGCGTGCAGGCGGAGTTGAGGAGGAGCCGCGGCGTCTCGATGGCGTAGCCCGCGACGACGACGTTCCGCGCGCGCTGGCGGCGCCATTGTCCTTCGCGGTGATATTCGACGCCGCTCGCTTGGCCCGCGCGGTCGATCTCGATGCGGCCGACCATGGCGAGATCGCGGATCTCGGCGCCGGCGCGGATCGCCCGCGGAATCCAGGTGACGAGCGCGCTCTGCTTCGCATTGGTCGAGCAGCCGACATGGCAGAAGCCGCGATAGACGCAGGGATGCGCGAGGCCGCGCGGCGCCGAGAGCGTCGCGAGCGGCGTTGGCGCCCAGGCGATGCCCATCGCCTCGCAGGCGCGCGCCAGCACCAGCCCCGCGGCATTGACCTCGTGCGCGCGGTAGGGATAGCGCGGGCGCGGCGGGCCCCAGGGATAGTTGACCGGTCCCGCGATCTTGAGCGCCTGCTCGACCTCGGTGTAATAGCGCCACATCTCCGTGGGCTCGATCGGCCAATCGACGGCATAGCCCAAGCGCGAGCGCGCCTTGAATCGGTCGGGGCCGATGCGCAGCGAGACCATGGTGAAATGGACCGTGCTGCCGCCGACGCTCCGGCCGCTGTTGTTGCTGCCGAGCTCGATCGGGTTCTCGCCGCCGGAAATTCGCTCGCCCAGCCAATAGAGCTTCTGCTGCTCGTATTCATCGGAGGCGAAATCCTCGAGCGGCCGCCAGAAGGGTCCGGCATCGAAGGCGACCACCGAGAACCCCGCCTCGGCGAGCTTGCAGGCAAGCGTGCCGCCGCCCGCGCCGGTGCCGATGATCGCGAAATCGACCGCATCCTCGTCGCGATGGCAGCGCATCGGGATCCAGGCGCCGGTGCGAAACACATCGGGCGCGCGGCCATCCTTGGCACGCGGTCTATCGCTCATATCGCTCCTCCGCCTCCCAGCCATCGCGGCGATCGAAGCCGAGCCGCACATAGCCGCGCGGCGAGGCGGGACCGCCGAAGCCGATCTCGCTCCAGGCGGCGGGATGGGCGTAATAGATGCTGGTCACCTCATAGAGGAGCGTGCTGCTGAAGAAGCGCTTGGGTGGCAGGCCCTGCCAGGCATCGGCGCGGACGTCACCATGCTGGATCGCGCGCAGCACCGCGTCCTGCTGATTGGTGGGGAGCTCGCGGAAGCCCCCGCCCCAGCGCAGCCGCGCCTCCTCGTCGATGGCGCGGATGCCGCGCCGCCACGCCTCGCGCATCGGCGGCATGCCTTCGTAGCGATAGCCGTTACCCTGGTTCTTCCACAGCTTCGCGTCGATGAAGGGCACGATCGGCACCGCATGGCCGACGCGGTCGGGCTGCGGGATGAGGCGGTCGCACACCGCTTGCAGGATGCTCCACTCGGTCTCGTCGAGGAAGCGCCGCTCCGGCACCTGCTCGAGCCGTTTGGCGACGACCGCGCGCGTCTGCTCGTTCCAGGACGGCGTGTCCCATTTCTTGAGCACGTCGTAATCGGGGTAACGTGCGTCAAATCGCTCGCTCATCGCTCCTCCATCAGTGAGAGCGCCGCGAGCCCGGCGAGCGCGACGCCGGTGAAGGAAGGCGGCGCCGGAAGCGGCGGTCCGTTGAGGATGTTCTGGCGCCAATTGCCGAACCCGCCCATGTTCCGGCTCACTCCGTAGGCATGGAATCCCATCCCGCCGAGGCCGAGCAGCGCGGTCGCGCCCAGCATGCCGCGCGCGATCCTGCGCCATTCGCGTTTGACGATCGACGCCGTCAACATCAGCGCGGTGAGCGGCGGCACGGTCACCGGCAAAAACATGAAGGGATCGTGGAAAGCGCCGCGGAAATGGAGAAGCGCCGCCTCGGCAACGGTGCCGCAGAGAGCGGCGGCGGTCCCGGCGCCCAGCAGCGGACCCGCGGGCACGCGCAACAGCCGCGCAGGCGCCTCGTCCTCCTTCTCGCCGACGAGCCGCAACGCCGCCAATCCGGCGAGCCCGGCCAGCGCGATCGCCGCCGGCGCGCCAAGCGGGGCGCCGTAGAAGAGGTTCAGCAGCGCGAACCCGCCTTCGCGCTTTGCGACGTTGTAGGCATGAAAGCCGGTGCCGGCCATGCCGGTGACAAGCGCCAAGCCGCAGAGCCCCGCACGAGCGACGCTCCGCCCTTGCGGCCTCGCGGTCATCATCAGGCCATTGCCGAGTGTGACGGCCGCGACAAGCGGCGCCACATACATGCCGGGATTGTGAAAGGCTCCCCGATAATGCTCGATCGCGCTGTCAGTGAGCACGCTGAAGGAGAGAATCGAAGCGGCGCCGTGCAGATAGCGCGCCGCGCGTCGCCTGCCGTCGCGCAGATCGGCGGTGCGCTCCTCCCGTGGCCGCTCGATAAAGCGCCAAGCCACCAGCACGCCCAACGCCAAGACCGTCGTGCCGAGGGCGCCCATGCCGATCTTGCGCGCCACCGAAGCGCCGCGCTGCGGCGGCTGAGGCGGCAAGGTGCCGATCGTCCGCCTCGGTGCCGCCGGCGCCAGAACGCGTCCGCCGGCACCGATTTGAACCGCGTCACTGCGAGGAGGCGCCGCGGACGAAGCAATCGATCGCTGAGCCCGTGCCGCTTGTTCTCGATCGCTTCGCGCTGCTCGCGATGACGGCCGGGTATATGGAATCCGCTCTAGCAGGTTGCCCACGGCGCCGTTTCCGCGTCAGCTACCGTGGGGCAGGAAATCTTCGATGATCTCCTTCGCGGATTCCTTGATGATCTTGAACTCGCTTGGATCGCCTTGCCACAGGGTGGAGGCGAAGGCCTTGGCCTGTTTCAGCGTGATATGGGGCGGCAGCGGCGGGATATCGGGATCGGCATAGGCTTCGAGGACCACGGGACGGTCCGCCGCAAAGGCCTCTTCCCAGGCGGATCCGAGCTGCTCGGGACGATCGACGAAGATCCCCTTGAGGCCGAGCTGCTCGGCATAGGCCGAGTAGCGGAAATCCGGGATCTCCTGCGACGCCTCGAATTTCGGATCGCCGCTCTGCGCCCGCATCTCCCAGGTGACCTGGTTCAGGTCGCGGTTGTTGAGGACGAGGGTGACGAGCCGCGGGTCGCGCCATTTATGCCAATACTTCGCGATGGTGATGAGGCCGTTCATGCCGTTCATCTGCATTGCGCCATCGCCGACGAGCGCCAGCACCACCCGCTCCGGGTGCGCGAATTTGGCGGCGATGGCGTAGGGCATGCCCGGCCCCATCGTGGCGAGCGAGCCCGACACCGAGGCCATCATGCCGCGGCGTATCTTGATGTCGCGGGCGAACCAGTTGGTGCCGGAGCCGGTATCGCAGGCGATGATGCATTTCTCCGGGAGCCGCGGCGACAGCTCCCAGAAGACACGCTGCGGGTTGATCGGCTTGCCATCGTTCATCGCCCGCTGCTCCAGCAACTTCCACCAGCGCGCAATACTCTTCTCGATGCGTTCCTGCCAGGAGCGGTCCTCCTTGCGTGCCAGGAGCGGCAACAGCGCCCGCAACGTCGCGGCGCTGTCACCGATGAGGTTGACCTCCATCGGATAGCGGATGCTCACCATGCGCGGGTCGATGTCGATCTGCACGCCGCGCGCCTGGCCTTCCTCGGGCAGGAACTCGGTATAGGGAAAGCGCGAGCCGATCATGAACAGCGTGTCGCAGCCCATCATCAGATCGTAGCTCGGCCGCGTCCCCAAGAGGCCGATCGATCCCGTGACGAAGGGCAGATCATCGGGCAGTGCCGCCTTGCCGAGCAGCGCCTTGGCAACGCCCGCGCCGAGCTTGTCGGCGGCCTCGATCACCTCGTCGGTTGCATGAAGGGCGCCCGCCCCCACCAGGATCGCGACCTTCTTGCCTTCATTGAGCACGCGCGCCGCGCGTTCGAGATCCGCTTTCGCCGGCAGGATCTGCGGCGCGCTGTAGCCGATGCCGGTCAGCACCGCGCCATGCTTGTGCGGCGGCGTCTCGACCGCCTTCATCTCCTGCACATCCTTGGGGATGATGATGCAGGTGACCATGCGCTCCGCCTTGGCAATGCGTACGGCGCGGTCGATGAGCTGGCGCACCTGCGCCGGGCTCGTCGCCATATGCACATACTCGCCGGCGACATCCTTGAAGAGCGAGACGAGATCGACCTCTTGCTGGTAGTTGCTGCCGAGCGCCGTGCGCGCCTGCTGGCCGACGATGGCGAGCACCGGCTGGTGGTCCATGCGTGCGTCATAGAGTCCGTTCAGAAGATGGATCGCGCCCGGCCCCGAGGTCGCGAGACACACGCCGAGTTCGCCGGTGAATTTAGCGTGCGCGCAGGCCATAAAGGCCGCCATCTCCTCGTGCCGCACCTGGACGAAATCGAAGCGGTCCTGCGCACGCTCGAGCGCGCCGATCAGGCCGTTGATGCCGTCGCCGGGAAAGCCGAAGATGCGCTTCACGCCCCAGGCCGAAAGCCGCTCCCAGAAGAAATCGCCGACCGTCTTGCTCATCGCACCACCCTGTTGTCACGCATCCACGCTGATCAGACCTTGAAGCGCTCCGCGTCCGCGCGCTTCAACTCGATGCCAAGCCCCGGCCTGCTCCAATCGACGGCGATCGAGCCCTTCTCGACGCGCGGCGCGCCGTCGAACAGCATCTGCTCGATGCGGACATGGTCGTGGAACCACTCGATGTTCCACAGCCTTGTCGCGGCGAGCGCAGGGTGGCGATGAAGCGAGGGCGCGCAATGCGCCGAAAGCGGCAGCGAGCGCGCATCGCACAGCGCATCCGCCTTCATGAAGCCGGTGATGCCCAGGCAGCGCGTCGCATCCGCCTGCAGCACATCGACCGCCTCCGCTTCGAGCATGCGGCGGAAATAGAAGGGGTCGTAGCCATACTCACCGGCCGCGATGCGCATGCCGGCGGGGGCGCGGTCGCGGAGCAGGTGGAGGCCCGGCAGGTCGTCGCTCGACACCGGTTCCTCGAAATAGATGACGCCGAGCTCGGCGAAGCGCTCGGCCATGGCAAGCGCCAGCTTGCGGTCATAGGCGCCGTTGGCATCGACGAAGAGCAGCGTATCGCCGATCGCCTCGCGCGCGGCGACGGCCCGCGACGGGTCGGCGGCGGGGTCGCTGCCCACCTTCATCTTGACCCAGCGCATGCCTTCGCTCGCCCAGCCGCCGAGCTGCTCCTTGAGGCGCTGCACCGAATAGCTGGTGAAGCCGCCGCTGCCATAGACCGGCACACGCTCGCGCGCCGCGCCGAGCAGCGCGGCCACCGGCTGGCCGAGAAGTTTGCCCTTAAGATCCCAAAGCGCCGCATCAACCGCCGAGATCCCCGTGGCGACGAGGCCAGGGCGGCCGAGATTGCGGATCGCATGGAGCATCGCCTGATGCAGCGCCGGAGTGGCGAGCGCGTCGCGACCGCGGATCGCCTCGGCGAGCTTTTCGGTGATCAGCTTGACGACCGACGCATCGCTATAGGTATAGCCGATGCCGCGCCGCCCGCCCGCCGTCACCTCCGCGACTATGAGCGTGGTCTTGTCCCAACTCAGCGTCCCGTCGGCCTCGGGACCGTCAGTGGGAATGACGAAGGCAGTCGCCTCGACGCGGTCGATGGTCGGATGGTCGCCCATCACCTGCTCCTTGCGCTATCGCCGGAGAGTGCGGCGAATGCGCCGTTCATCGCCCCGGACCAGCTATCTTGAGAACCATCTCGACAGCATGCTGTTCCACAGGGTTCGCCTAAACTGTGTGAAAGGTTGCGCCTTACGCCTCGATATCGAGCGTGCCGTCGCGGCGCCCGACCGAAACCTCGACCTTGCCGCCGCGCCGCTCGAAGATCAAATCGACCGTCGCAGCGCCGACGCGCAACGCACGAAGCTCGAGGCGATCGACGGATTCCGGCAACATCGGACGGACGATACGGAGCCGGCGGAGAAAGCCGTCAGGCTCAAGCCCCAGCAGGTTGATCAGCATGAAGAGCAACGCGCCCGAGGACCATGCTTGCAGCGGATCGGCGCGCGGACAGCGCGCCGGCCCGCCCTCGCCCAGGCGCGAGGCGCCCGAAAAAAATTCCGGCAACCGGCGATAATCGAAATAGTTTGCCGCCGCGAACGTGCCGGCGAAGATCCGCTCCGCAAGAGCGTCGCGCCCGTAGCGGCGAAACCCCGCAAGGATGATCGAATTGTCGAAGGGCCAGATGCTGCCGGTGTGATAACCGATTGGATTGAAGCGGCCGGCATGTTCCGAAAGCGTGCGCACGCCCCAGCCGGCGAACATGTCGGGCTCCATCAGCCGCTCGGCCGTGAGATGGGCCTTGTCCGGGTCCGCTATCCCCGCCCAGAGCGCATGGCCGGGGTTCGAGCTGATCACGTCGACCTGCCTGCCGTCCTGATCGAGCGCGAGGCAGTAGCATCGCGCTTCCTCCATCCAGAAATCGCGGTTGAAATTGCGGCGCAGCGTGTCGGCCTCCTTCGCCAGCCGATCCGCCTTGGCGCCCTGCCCGATGCGGCGATAGAGATCGGCGATCAGCGTGCGGGCGAGATAGGCATAGGCCTGAACCTCGACCAGCGACACGCGGCCGCGGACGAGGCTGCCGTCGGGATAGGAGACGGCGTCGGCGGAATCCTTCCAGCCCTGATTGGCGGCCTGCCCTTCCGTGCCGTTGTCGTAATCGATATAGCCGTCGCCATTGCTGTCGCCGTCGCGGCGCATCCACTCGAGCGCGCGCTCGACCGCGGTCGCCAGCTCCTCGAAAAGCGCCGTGCCGCCCGTCCATTGCGCATGGCGCGCCAGCGCGATGAGGAAGAGCATCGTCGAATCGACCGAGCCGTAGCCGGGGCGTTGCGCCACAAGGCCGAGCCTCGCCAATTCGCCGACGCGCAGCTCGTGCAGGATCTTGCCGGGCTCCTCCTTCTGCTCCTCCGCATGACGCGTGCCTTGCCATTTTGCGAGGAGGCGAAGCGTATGCGCGGCCAGTTCAGGCCGATAGGCAAGGCATTGCAGCGACGGCACGAGGCTGTCGCGGCCGAACAAGGCGACGAACCAGGGGACCCCCGCGGCGATGAAGCGGCCCTTCTCGCGCTCGATCGTCAGAAGCTGAATATCGGTCAGCGACCGGTGAAGGGCTGCGTCGAGACGCGCATCGTCGCTCTTGACCGTGGCATAGCCTTCGAGCCAGCGCCGCCCGATCTCGGGCTCCTTCGCGGCCGATTCATACCGCGCCGGCATCTCTCTCTGGACCGATTT
>Ga0209062_1002445_pt1 | contig 24933 bp, 19 predicted proteins | sample Coa_R2_2_FD_187158 | JGI IMG/M metagenome (GOLD analysis project Ga0209062, IMG submission 187158) | Surface soil microbial communities from Centralia Pennsylvania, which are recovering from an underground coalmine fire - Coalmine... | ecosystem: Environmental > Terrestrial > Soil > Unclassified... | reverse complement strand
TAATATGAACTATTCCTTCTTTCGGACGAACGCGAGAAAAGCTTTAGTACGTTTCTCGTAAGGCAAAGCTCGAAGCGCAATATGATTCTTCCTACCACCTACGCGGTCGTCCTGATTTTGGCTGTGGTTTCGATGCTCGGATGGGGATCCTGGGCCAATGCCCAAAAAATGTCGGGGAAGTGGCGATTCGAGCTGTTTTATTACGACTATTCGATCGGAATGCTGCTTTGCGCCTTAATCGCCGCCTACACGCTGGGCGAGATGTCGCCCAAGGACCTTACGTTCAGCGATAACCTTCTGATCGCGGGACGGCGGCAGATGGTATGGGCGCTGGGCGCGGGCGGCGTGTTTAATCTGGCCAACTTGCTGCTGGTCGCGGCGATTTCGGTTTCGGGCATGGCGGTGGCGTTCCCCATCGGCCTTGGCCTGGCGCTGGTGGTTGGCGTCGTTTCGAACTATCTTCTGAATCCGCAAGGAAATCCGATTCTCCTGTTCGGCGGAGTAGTACTCGTCCTCATCGCGATTATCGTGGACGCGTTCGCCTATGGCGGCTATCTGGATGACCGGATCGAAGAGGAAAAGAAAGCGGCGCTGATTGCTGATCCGCGCGCGAAAAAACGCGCTCCCCAGCCGACCGGCGCGGCTCGCGGAATCATTTTGAGCATCGTCTGCGGAATCGTGATGGGCTGCTTTTATCCCATGCTGGAGATGGCGCGGCAGGGCGAAGCGGGCCTGGCGCCCTATGGCCTTGCGCTGTTTTTTTCGATCGGAGTGATCGGTTCGAGCTTGTTTTATATTCCTTTTTTTCTGAATTTTCCCGTTTCGGGCGACCCCATTCAGGCGAGCGATTATTTCCGCGGCACCGGGAAACAGCACGCCCTCGGCCTGTTGGGCGGCGTGATCTGGATGATCGGCGGAATCTGCAACTTCGCGGCGGCCGCCGCGCCGGCTTCGATCCAGGTGGGGCCGGCGGTGAGCTATGCCATGGGCCAAGGCGCGACCATGGTCAGCGCTTTCTGGGGGCTGCTGGTTTGGCGCGAATTTAAGGGCGCCAGCCCGCGCGTGCGGACGCTGATCGCCTTCATGGTGGTCCTTTTTATTGCCGGGTTGGGGATGGTTTCCATGGCTTCGCTGCACGCATCCCGGTGAATTCGCGTCTAAGTTTTTTGAAGCTCGCGAAACTGAGTTGCCTTGTGGCCTTGGCCGGATCCGCGTACGCCGGCGAATACGTAGTCTTTTCAAGCGGTTCGCGGATTCATATCGACCGGCACGAAAGCTCCGGCCCATTGGTGCGGTTGTATGCGGGCCAGGGTTACAGCGAAGTTCCGGCCGCGCTTGTAACGTCTTTTGAAGTTGACGATTACATTCCTCCGCCGCCTGCGCCCGAGCCTCCAAGGGCGGCGCCTGCGCCGGTTCCCCCGCCCGATCCCAAGGCTCTGGTGAACGCCGCCGCCGCGCGTTACGCCCTGCCGGCGAAGTTTGTCGAAAGCGTGGCGCAAGTGGAATCCGCAATGGATCCGAAAGCGGTTTCATCCAAAGGCGCGATTGGCGTGATGCAGTTAATGCCGTCGACGGCGCGCGCTCTGTCTGCCGATCCGAACGATCCCGCGCAAAATATCGACGCCGGCACGCGCCTGCTGCGCGAGCTTCTGATCAAGTACAACGGCGACGTGGTCAAGGCACTGGCGGCTTACAATGCGGGCCAGGGCGCCGTTGAAAAGTACAACGGCCTGCCTCCGTATCGCGAGACGCGGAATTACGTCGATAAAGTGGTCAGGAACTATCTGCGGTAATAGGGCGCAGGGTGGTCCACAGAAAAATCGAGGCCGCGATCAACAAAGGCGAAGTGTAGGCGCCCGGCATCATCTCCCGGCGATGAAACGAAAACGCCAGGTGCGCGATGCCGTTTGACAGCATCAATAAAATGAAGATGTAGGCGGCCGCGGGCGTCCACCAGGTTCCGCGCCGCACCCAATAAGAAAGGATCAGCAGCCCGGCGACAGCCAGCGCCAGCAGGGTTATCCACACGGGAAAGTGAAAGCGCAGGGCGGGAAACCCGAGCGAGGCAACCTCCGGGTTCCACAGCTCCAGAAATCCGGTAGCCGCTTCCTCACCGATGTGCGCGGCGAGGGCGGCGCAGAGCAGCAGCCAGGCGATAAAACGCCGCCGTTCGGGATACACTGATGAGAATAGATGATTTTTGATTTCGAGCAGTTTCATACCCGCCATATTGGTCCCAATAAATCCGAACGTGAGGCAATGTTGAGGATCGTCCGGGCGGCGTCGCTCGACGCGCTGATCGAGGAAACCATCCCGTCGCGAATCCGCCTGAATCGCCCGCTGAACCTGCCCGAGGGCGAAAGCGAATACGAATTTCTCCGCGATTTGCGCGCGATTGCCGCCAAAAATCGCGTTTTTCGCTCCTATATTGGGTTGGGCTACGCGGATTGCGTCACGCCCAGCGTCATCCTGCGCAACGTTCTGGAAAATCCCGGCTGGTACACGCCGTACACACCGTACCAGGCGGAAATCGCGCAGGGGCGTTTGGAAGCGCTACTCAATTTTCAAACCATGATTTGCGATCTGACGGGAATGGAAGTGGCCAACGCGTCGCTGCTGGACGAGGCGACGGCTGCGGCCGAAGCGATGACCATGCTGCATCGCGTTTCCAAATCGAACGCGAAAAAGTTCTTCGCGGCCGATACCTGCTTTCCGCAAACCCTGGACGTTTTGCGCGGGCGAGCCGAACCGCTTGGGATCGAGCTGGTGATCGGCGATTGGCGCGCGGCGAACCTCGATCCGACATATTTCGGCGCGCTGATTCAGACCCCCGATGAATCCGGCGCGGTTCACGATGCGCGCGGTTTTCTGGCGGAAGCCAAGCGCCACGGAGTACTCACCGCCGTGGCGACCGATCTTTTAAGCCTCACTCTGCTCACGCCACCCGGCGAGATAGGCGCGGACGTGGTTTTTGGCAACTCCCAGCGCTTTGGCGTTCCGATGGGCTATGGCGGGCCGCATGCGGCGTTTTTCGCCACGCTCGAAAAGCACGTGCGCCAGGTTCCGGGCCGCATCATCGGCGTTTCCGTGGATGCGCACGGCAACCCGGCGTATCGAATGGCGCTGCAAACGCGCGAGCAGCATATCCGCCGCGAAAAAGCGACTTCGAACATCTGCACTGCGCAGGCGCTGCTCGCCAACATGGCCGGTTTTTACGCGGTGTGGCATGGGGCGAAAGGCTTGACGCACATCGCGCAGCGCGTTCATGGCCTCGCCAAGCTGCTCGAACGCGAGCTGTCGAAAGTGGGCGTCGCGCAGCGCAACGAGCTTTTCTTCGATACGCTGCGGCTGGAGCCGCCCGCCGGATCGATGGAGCGCATTCACCGCGCGGCGGTGGAGCATGGGATGAACTTCCGCTATCGCGACGACGGCGCCGTCAATGTTGCGCTGGATGAAACGACCACTTGCGAAGATGTCGCCGAAATCGTGGGCGTGTTCGCCGCGGGCACGGGCGCGCAGTCGAAGTTCGACGCCTCGCCGGAAAATCTGGTGCTCGATTATCCGGCGGCGCTGAAACGCACCAGTGAATTTTTGACGCACCCGGTTTTCAACACGCATCATTCCGAATCGCAGATGATGCGCTATATCCGGTCGCTCGAACGCAAGGATGTGGGATTGGATACGTCCATGATCCCGCTGGGTTCGTGCACCATGAAACTCAACGCCGCGACGGAGATGCTTCCGGTGACGTGGCCGGAGTTTTCCAAGCTGCATCCGTTCGTGCCGGTGGAGCAGGCGGCGGGATATCAGCAGATTTTTCGCGAATTGGAACAAGCGCTGGCCGAGATTACGGGATTCGCGGCGGTTTCCTTGCAGCCCAACGCGGGATCGCAGGGAGAGTTCGCCGGACTGATGGTGATTCGCGCTTACCATCTGGCCCGCGGGGAACGGCATCGCGACGTGGTTTTAATTCCCGCGTCGGCGCATGGCACCAATCCGGCGAGCGGCGTCATGGCGGGAATGCGCGTGGTGGTGGTCGCCTCCACGAATGAAGGAAACATCGATGTGGGGGACTTGAAAGCGAAAGCCGCAGCGCATCGCGATTCGCTGGCCGCGTTGATGGTGACGTATCCGTCCACGCACGGCGTGTTTGAAGAAAACATTCAGGACATCTGCCGCATCGTGCACGAAAACGGCGGGCAGGTGTACATGGACGGCGCCAACATGAACGCGCAGGTCGGCTTGACCAGCCCGGCCGCGATCGGGGCGGACGTTTGCCATCTGAATCTGCATAAAACATTTTCGATTCCGCATGGCGGGGGCGGTCCGGGGATGGGTCCGATTGGCGTGGCGGCGCATCTGGCCCCGTATCTGCCGGGGCATCCGATTATCAAAACCGGCGGCGAGAAGGCGATCCACGCGATCTCCGCCGCGCCGTGGTCGAGCGCGAGCATTCTGCTGATTTCCTACGCGTATATAAGAATGTTGGGGCGCGACGGGATGACGGAGGCCACACGCAATGCCATTCTGAACGCGAACTACATCAAATCGCGCCTGGAAAAACACTATCCGGTGCTTTATACGCGGGAAAACGGCCGGGTTGCGCATGAAATGATCTTCGATCTGCGACCGTTAAAGGCAGCGAGCGGCATCGACGAAACCGACGTCGCCAAGCGCCTGATGGATTACGGCTTTCATGCGCCGACGGTTTCGTTTCCGGTTCCCGGCACGCTGATGATCGAGCCGACCGAAAGCGAGCCGCGGGAAGAGCTGGATCGCTTCTGCGACGCGATGATCCAGATCCGCGCGGAGATCCAGGCAGTGATCGAGGGGAAAGCCGATCCGCGGGATAACGTCCTCAAGAATGCGCCGCACACTGCCGCCGCGGTGGCCGCGGACGAATGGCCGCACCCATATTCACGCGAGCAGGCCGCGTATCCGCTGCCGTTTGTGCGGGCGCGCAAGTTCTGGCCGGCGGTGGGGCGAATCGATAATCCGTACGGCGATCGCCACCTGGTGTGCTCCTGCCCGCCGATCGAGGCGTTCGCGGAAAAATGAGGGCGGCTCAGCCGGCCGGGGCGAACTCGCGAAAATAGGCGACGGTTTCCGTTAATCCATCTTCGAGCGAAACCTTGGGCTCCCAGCCGAGCACCCGTTTTGCCTTTGAGATATCGGGGCGCCGCTTCTTCGGATCATCCTCAGGCAGCGGCTCAAAGGTCAGCTCCAGCTTGCAGCCGATCAGCCGCGCGATGCGCTCGGCGAACTCGCGAATGGTAAGCTCGGCGGGATTGCCGAGATTCACCGGATAACGTTCTTCAGAGACACTCAATCGCAGCAAGCCATCGACGAGATCGGCGACATAGCAAAAGCTTCGCGTCTGGCTGCCGTCGCCGAAGACGGTTAGCGGCCGGCCACGCAGCGCCTGATCGAGAAACGCCGGTACGACGCGTCCATCGTTCAGTGCCATTCGCGGACCATAGGTATTAAAAATTCGCGCGATATTCGTGCGCAGGCCATGCACGCGATGGTACGCCATGGTCAAGGCCTCGGCGTAGCGTTTGCTTTCGTCGTAGCAGGAGCGCACGCCCACCGGATTCACGTTGCCCCAGTAGGTTTCCTGCTGCGGATGCACCAGCGGATCGCCGTAACATTCCGAAGTCGACGTGAGCAGAAAGCGCGCGCCGTCCCTGACCGCGACGTCCAGCATATTGCGCGTGCCCGTCGAGCCGACCTCCAGAGTCTCGATGGGATGCTCCAGATAATCCTTGGGGCTGGCGAGGGACGCCAGGTGCCAGACCTGATCGAAGCGGCCGTCGATTTCGATTGGCCGAGTCACGTCCCATTCGATAAACTTAAAATTGGTTTGTCCGCAAAGATGCGCGATATTGCGCGCGGAGCCGGTGATGAGATTGTCGACGGCGACGACGCGATCGCCATTGGCAATCAAACGGTCGCATAAATGCGAGCCGATGAAGCCGGCCGCCCCCGAAATCAGATGTCGCATCATTTTATTTTAACGGCCTCATGCTAGAGTAATCGCTTACATGACCTTTTCGCCCGCAGAGAAAATCATCCTGATCGCCGCGATTGTTGCGTCGGTGGCGGGTTTTTGGGCGCGCTTCGGCAAAGTGGTGGAGCGGATTCGCGCCGCGAAAGACGATCCCGATTTTTCGCTTCATCCGCTGGGGAAACGCGTCCGCGATTTCATCTGGGAGGTGATGTTCCAGGCCAAGGTGATTCGCGAACGGCCTCTTCCGGGGCTGGCGCACGCCTTTGTTTTTTGGGGATTCTGCGTATTTGCGCTGATCACGACGAACCATTTCCTCACCGGCCTGGGATTTCCGATTCTCGATTCGTGGTTCGGCGCGGGCTACCGGATCTTTGCCGGATACTTCGGCGTGCTGGTGGCGATGGGCATCGCGGGGCTGTTTATCCGGCGGTTCTTCGTGCGGCCGCCGTGGCTGGGCGAGCTTTCGATCGAATCCGGGGTGATCGCGCTGCTGATCTTTCTGCTAATGGTGACCTATATCGGCGTGTTTTTTTTTCCGGGATACGAGAAGCCGCTGTGGTGGGCGCACACGCTGACGCTGCTGGCGTTTCTGCCGCTGATTCCGCACACCAAACATCTGCATCTGGTGCTCAGCCCGGCGGCGATTTTTCTCTCCCGCGGAGGCTTCAGCCGCATTCCGCCGCTGGCGGGCGACGAGGATTTCGGGCTGGACGCGGGCAAGGATATCAGTAAACTGGTTGCGCTTCAGGTGTATTCCTGCGTCGAATGCGGCCGCTGCACGCAGCACTGCCCGGCGTTCAACACGCACAAGATTCTCGATCCGAAAAAAATTGCGCTTGGGGTGCGCGGTTATCTGAACGCGGAGGGTCCGAAATCAGAAAAACCAATTCTCGAAAGTTTTGTTTCGCAGGAGGCGGCGTTCCAGTGCACCACATGCGGCTCCTGCGAGTATCAATGCCCGGTGGGAATCGAGCATTTGCCGATCATCATCGGGCTGCGCCGCGGCGCCGTGAACACGGGCAAATGGGAAGACGATTACGGGACGAAACTTTTTCTGGCGCTGGAACGAAACGGCAACGCGCTCGGGTTCAGCTCCACGGAGCGCGATAAGTTCATTCAGAAAGAAGAGCTGCCGATCTTCGACGGGACGCAGGAATACTGCCTGTGGCTGGGCTGCATGGGCGCGTACGACCCGCAGGGGCGGGAGATTATCGCTTCGTTCGCGCGGGTGATGAGGCATCTGGGCGCGACGTTCGGTGTTTTGAAGCGCGAGCGCTGCACCGGCGATCCCGCGCGGCGGCTGGGCAACGATCTGGTTTTCCAGCAGCTCGCCGAACAGAACCTGGAGACGTTGAAAACGTCAAAAGCGGCGAAAATTGTTTCGATCTGCCCGCACTGCGTTCGCACCATCTCCACCGACTGGAAGGAGTTCGGCGAGGCGCCGCCGATCGAGCATCACAGCGAATTCATGGCGCGCCACATCCACAAGCTGCCCCGCCAGGACGGGCAGAAGATCGTGTTTCACGATCCGTGCTATCTGGGCCGTTATCGGGGTGTTTTCGAGGAGCCGCGGGCGGTGACCGGGTTGGCGGGCGAAGTAATCGATCCGGAGCGCTCGCGCGAGCGCAGTTTCTGCTGCGGCGCCGGGGGCGGACTCGCGTTTCTGGGCGAGGAAAAGGGCGAGCGGGTCAGCCATACGCGCGCCAAGGAACTGGTGGCGACCGGAGCGAGCGTGGTGGGCGCGGCCTGCCCGTTCTGCAATACGATGTTTCGCGATGCTCTGGCGGCGGTATCGGATGCGCCGCCGAAACTGCTGGACATCGCCCAGATCGCGGCGGCGAATCTGAAAAAATAAGATATGAACGATCGCGACTTGATCCGCCATGCTGTCGCCACCATCGCTTACCGCGGAGGGAAGACGATCCGCGACGCTCCGCCGGAATTCGCCGATTTCGCCGGCGCGGGAAAGACGCCGGCGCAGATTCTCGCCCACATCGGCGATCTGTTCGATTGGGCGCTGCGCACGGCCAAAGGCGATACGAGCTGGAGGGATTCTCAACCGCTCGCCTGGGAGCGGGAGAAGGAGCGATTTTTTTCGACGCTTGCCGCTTTTGACGCTTATCTCGCCGGCGGCGAGCCGGTGCGCGCGCCGCGGGAAAAATTATTCCAGGGACCGGTCGCGGACGCGCTCACGCACGTCGGCCAGCTTGCGATGCTGCGCCGTCTGGCGGGGTGCGCGATGAAAGGCGAAAACTATTTCGTGGCGTGGATCGAAGTGGGGCGTGTCGGTCCCGAGCAGGCCAAGGCCGCGCGCGAGTTCGATTGAAGCTCGCCTCTATGCGCTTCCGCTGGTGGGAACCGTGTTCTATTCCCCTGGCGCTTTGAAACGCAAGCCGAGCGTCTTCTCGACAAGATTCGCAACGCTTTAAATCCACAGCTACACTGGTCTTTCATGTTCCACACTTTGGAAACACGTGTCGCCGCCGCGATCGCCGCGCGGATCGAGCATCTCTACGATCTCAAAACGCCGGTTCAAACCGAGCAGCCGAAGCAGTCTTCCTTCGGAGAGATCGCCGTGCCCGCCGCGTTTCCGCTCGCGCGTGAGTTGAAGAAAGCGCCGAAGATCATCGCCGCGGAAATCGCCAAGGGACTTGAAATCGAAGGCGTCGGCGCGATTGAAATCGCCGGCAACGGGTATTTGAACGTGCGGTTCGACCGCGCCTACTACGCGACATCGCTGCTTGATCCGCCGGCGGCGCCGCGGGCGCGGAAAGAAAAGATCATTGTCGAGCACACCAACATCAATCCCAACAAAGCCGCGCACATCGGACATCTTCGCAACGCCGTTCTCGGCGATACGTTCGTGCGCATGATGCGGGCGGCCGGGCTCAACGTGGAAGTGCAGAATTACATCGACAACACCGGGGTTCAGGTGGCCGACGTGGTGGCCGCGTTCGTTCATCTCGAAAAAAAATCGCCCGACGAGATCCGGAGCCTGATTCAAGAAACGCGCTTCGATTATCTCTGCTGGGACATCTACGCGCGTATTTCGCAGTATTACGAGGAAAACGCGGGCGCGAAACAATGGCGGGTGGAAACGCTGCACGCCATCGAAGCCGGCCGGGGCGCTGAAGCCGAGATCGCGCATCTGGTCGCCGACGCGATTGTCCATGCGCATCTGGCGACCATGTATCGGCTGGGGATCGAGTACGACGTTCTGCCGCGGGAAAGCGAAATCCTGCATTTGAAATTCTGGGCGACCGCATTCGAGCTGTTGAAGCAGCGCAAGGCGATTTATCTTGAAACCGAAGGCAAAAACAAAGGCTGCTGGGTCATGCCCGGCTCGGCCTTCCGCGATCACGACGCCGGCGAGGAAGACAGCAAAGTGATTGTCCGCTCGAACGGAACCGTGACGTATGTCGGCAAGGACATCGCCTATCAGCTCTGGAAGTTCGGCTTGCTGGGCAAGGATTTTTACTATCGCAAGTGGCACACCTATCCCGATGGCCATGACGTCTGGGCGTCCACGGATGAGCCGGGCGGCGAGGCGCCGCATTTTGGCGGGGGATCACGAGTCTACAACGTGATCGATTCACGCCAGGCTTATTTACAGGACGTCGTCACCGCGGGATTGCGCGCGCTCAACTACCAGGAGCAGGCCGCAAACAGCGTCCATTTTTCTTACGAGATGGTGGCGCTTTCGCCGCGCACCTGCGTCGAGATGGGCATCGAATTATCGGAGGAAGACAAGCGGCGGCCGTATGTCGAAGTGTCCGGACGCAAGGGGCTGGGCGTCAAGGCCGACGATCTGATCGATAAATTGATTGAAAAGGCGCTCGATGAGGTTACCTCGCGCCACCCCGCCGAACCCGAGGCAGCGCGCAAGCGCGTGGCGGAGCAGATCGCGGCCGGCGCGCTGCGCTATTTCATGCTGAAATACACGCGCAATTCGGTGATCGCCTTTGACTTCGGCGAGGCGCTGAGCTTCGAGGGAGAAACCGGGCCGTACGTTCAATACGCGGCGGTGCGGGCGCGCAACATCATCCGCAAACTGGAAGAGCGCGGGGAAAAGCTCCCCGATTTTCGCGCGGCGCTTTCGCGCGAGGCGATGCAGCGCCAGCTCGCCGATGAAGATTGCTGGCAGCTTCTGCTGGCAGCCTCAAAACGCGACTCCGCCATCGAGGGCGCCATCGAAAGCGGCGAGCCCGCGCACGTGGCGCGCTATGCCTTCCAATTAGCCCAGGCGTTCAGCAATTTTTATCACGAATTTCCGGTTCTTTCGGAATCGAACGCGGAGAAAAAAACGTTTCTGCTGTGGATGACGGATTATTTTCGCGCGCAGCTCGAACGCACGCTCGACGTGCTCGGAATCGAAGTGCCCGAATACATGTAAGTGTCCACGCTAAAATAGAGTTACCCATGCCGAGTCTAAACTCCTTCGCCGCCGCGTCCGAGCTCCGTGTCGGCGGCCGAAGCTACACCATCTTCCGCCTGGCGGCGCTCGAAAAGGCGGGATTTAATCTCGCCCGCGTCCCGTACTCGATCAAAATTCTTCTGGAAAATCTTCTTCGTTTCGAGGACAACCTCACCAGCCGCCGCGCCGATATCGAATACGTCGCCAAATGGGATCCCGCCGCGCCGCCACGGGAAATTAATTTCCGGCCGGCGCGCGTCCTGCTTCAGGATTTTACCGGGGTGCCTTGCGTAGTGGACCTGGCGGCGATGCGCGATGCGCTCAAGAAATCCGGCGCGGATCCGAAAAAGGCCAACCCGCTGATTCCCGCCGATCTGGTGATCGATCATTCCGTGCAGGTGGATAAATTCGGCACGGCCGATTCATTCAGCGTGAATGCGCTGCTGGAATTCCAGCGGAATCAGGAACGCTACGCGCTGCTGAAGTGGGCGCAATCCGCGTTCAAGAATTTTCGTGTGGTCCCGCCCGATACGGGAATCGTCCACCAGGTGAATCTCGAATATCTGGCGCCGGTGGTTTTCTCGCAAAACAACGAAGCTTATCCCGACACCGTGGTTGGAACGGACTCCCACACCACCATGATCAACGGGCTCGGCGTGGTCGGCTGGGGCGTTGGCGGGATTGAGGCAGAAGCCTGCATGCTCGGCCAGCCGACGTCGATGCTTCTTCCGGAAGTGATCGGGTTCAAGCTCAGCGGCCGCTTGCCGGAAGGCGCCACCGCCACGGATCTGGTCCTCACCGTCACGCAGATGCTGCGCAAGAAAGGCGTGGTGGGGAAATTCGTCGAATTTTACGGGGAAGGCGTCAGCGCGCTGAGCGTCGCGGACCGGGCCACGATCGCCAACATGGCTCCCGAGTACGGCGCGACGATCGGGGTTTTCCCGATCGACGATGCGACGCTCGCGTATCTGGCGATGACCAATCGTCCAGCCGAGCAGATCGCGCTGGTGGAAGCCTACGCGAAGGAGCAGGGCCTGTTCCGCACGGAGCAAACTTCCGAGCCCGTGTTCAATGACACGCTGCACCTGGAGTTGGGGACGGTGGTCCCCTCGCTTGCCGGACCCAAGCGCCCGCAGGACCGCATTCATCTCCCCGAGGTCAAGAAGAATTTTCTTTCGACGCTCGGCGCCGCGCCGAAATCCGCGCAAATCGCATCGAACGGCACGATTCAGGACGGCGCGGTTGTCATCGCCGCGATTACAAGCTGCACCAATACTTCGAACCCCTCGGTGATGATCGCGGCCGGGCTTCTCGCCAAAAAAGCGGCGGAGCGCGGCCTCAAGCCGAAGCCGTGGGTGAAAACCAGCCTTGCCCCGGGGTCGAAAGTGGTGATGGATTATTTGAACGACGCCGGCCTTACGCCTTATCTCGATCAGATGCAGTTCAATCTGGTGGGCTACGGCTGCACCACCTGCATCGGCAACAGCGGACCGCTGCCGGAGGAGGTCGCCGCCGCGGTGCAAAAAGAGAAGCTCACGGTGGCCGCCGTGCTCAGCGGCAATCGCAACTTCGAGGGGCGGATCAACTCGCTGGTGCGCGCCAATTATCTTGCCTCGCCGCCGCTGGTGGTCGCCTACGCGCTGGCCGGGCGCGTCGATCTCGATCTGACCACGGAGCCGATCGGCAAAGACCAAAACGGCCGCGACGTTTTTCTGCGCGAAATCTGGCCGACTCCACAGGAAGTGCAGGAGGCGGTGCGGAAATCCGTGCGCCGGGAGATGTTCGCCAAACAATATTCCGAGGTTTTCGCCGGCGATCATCAGTGGAACTCGATTCAGGTTCCCTCGGGCGACCTGTATGACTGGAGCGACCGCTCCACCTACATCAAACGCGCGCCTTATTTCGATCAGGCCGTCGGGAATCAGGCGGCCGATATCAAGGGCGCGCGCGTGCTCGCGCTGCTCGGCGATTCCGTCACCACCGATCACATTTCGCCCGCCGGGAGCATCGCGGCGGATAGCCCGGCCGGCAAATATCTGATCTCGCTCGGCGTTAAGCCGGTGGATTTTAACTCGTACGGGTCGCGACGCGGCAATCATGAGGTGATGGTGCGGGGCACTCTCGCCAACGTTCGCCTGCGCAACCAGCTTGCGCCGGGAACGGAAGGCGGTTGGACCACGCATATCCCCTCAAACCAACGGATGACGATCTACGACGCCGCCATGCGCTACCGGGAGGAGCGAGTGCCGCTGATCATCATTGCGGGGAAAGAGTACGGCACCGGCTCTTCGCGCGACTGGGCGGCTAAAGGCGTTCTTCTGCTTGGCGTCCGCGCGGTGATCGCGGAAAGTTTTGAGCGCATCCATCGCTCCAATCTGGTGGGCATGGGCGTGCTGCCGCTGCAATTTCTGGAAGGCGAAAATCGCGAATCGCTCGGCCTCACCGGCTTTGAAACGTACTCGATCGAGGGCATCGGAGACTCGCGGGTGCGCGTCACGGCGGATGGCAAGCAGTTCGAGACGATTGCGCGCATCGATACGCCGGTCGAAGCCGAATACTTCCGCGCGGGCGGGATTTTGCCCTACGTTTTAAATCAGCTCACGAAATAATTTACTCGCGTCCGGGCGCGGCATCGGGCTTGCCGGCGGGAATAGTTGACTCCGTCAACTATTTGCGTCAATATAGACCCATGCCGCTGCCCGATCAGGTGCGCGCCTTCAATCGCTTTTACACCAAACACATCGGCCTGCTTCGCGACGGGTATCTCAAATCGCCGTTTTCCCTGACCCGGGCGCGGGTGCTGTACGAGATCGGCGCGCGAGCCGGGATCCGCTGGTCCGAGCTGCTTGAGGAACTCGCGCTCGACCCTGGCTATCTCAGCCGGATCATCAAGCATTTCGAATCGAAGCATCTGGTTCGCCGCTCCGCGAATGCGAAGGACCGGCGCGTCAGCCATCTCTCGCTCACCGCGCAGGGCCGCTCGCATTTCGCCAAACTCAACGCGCGATCGGAAGCCGAAGCCGCGGCGATGCTCGCCAAACTGAGCTCGGGCGAGCAGCGGCGCCTGATGTCGAGCATGAGCGCGATCCGCGAGCTTCTCGATCCCGGCGCGCCGCAATCGCCGATCACGATTCGCGCGCATCAGCCCGGCGATATCGGATGGGTGGTCGCCCGCCATGGCGAGCTCTACTCGCAGGAATACAACTGGGACATGACTTTCGAGGGCCTGGTGGCGGAGATCGCCGGAAAATTTCTCACCCGCTTTGATCCCGAGTGCGAGCACTGCTGGATCGCCGAGCGCAACGGCGAGCGCCTGGGCTGTATCTTCTGCGTGAAGCAGTCAAAATCCGTGGCGAAACTCCGGCTGCTTCTGGTCGATCCCGCCGCGCGCGGCAGCGGCCTCGGCACGCGGCTGGTCGAGGAATGTATCGCGTTTGCGCGGCGCGCCGGCTATCGAAAAATTGTCCTGTGGACCAACGATAATCTGCATGCGGCGCGCCGCATCTATCAGCGCGCGGGGTTCATGTTGGCGAAGGAAGAAAAGCACCACAGTTTTGGCCACGATCTTGTGGGTCAATTCTGGGAACTGCCTCTCGCTTAGAGCGGGTGGTAACACGCTGTAAATTTACCGCCGCATGAAAGCCGGGGCTTGATTGCCGATCGCATGTAATGGATGTCGCCGGTCAGCACATTCACGTGGGGGAAATCGCGGATGGGCTTAAATCACTTTGGAGCGGCGCAAAATCTCATCGATCTCCGGGCGCATCACCACGCCGGCCTCAATCTCGCGGAGGCGTTTTGCTTCACGCTCGATCTGCTCCGCCGCCAAGCGCGCGACCTGTTCCGCGTCTTCAAGCGGCACCACCGTCACGCCGTCGCGGTCGGCGACGATCACGTCCCCGGCGCGCACGGCGACTCCTCCGCACGCGATCACGCCCCCGATCTCGCCGGCGCCATCTTTGTTGCAAGCCGCGGCGGACAGCCCGCGCGCATAAACCGCGATTCCCAGGGTTTCGATCGCGTCCGCGTCGCGCACCGCTCCATCGACGATCGCCGCGCGCACTCCCATCTTCACCGCGCTTGAGGCGAGCAGTTCCCCGAACACCGCATTGTTCAAATTTCCCTGGGTATTCACCACCAGAACATCATTTGGGGCGGCGAGCGAGATCGCCTTGTGCAGCATCAGATTGTCGCCGGAATGACACCACACCGTCAGCGCCGAGCCGATAATTCGCGGCGACGGCCAGATCGGCCGGATGCCCGAATCCATGGCGCCCAAGCGCGACATACAATCGGCCACCTGCGCGCTCGATGCAATTCCGAAGGACGCCAGCAGTTCTTCCGATGCTCGCGGCCATCCGGGGCGCACGCGAAAACCTGGGTTACCTGGACTCATAATTTCGGCGGCAGCGCTAAGATCCGGGAGTCTTCGCCAACTGCTCTTTGGTGAATGCGCTTGCCGGATTCAGCTCCAGGGCCCGTTGGAATTCTTTGCGCGCCTCCGCGTTTCGATTCTGTTTCCGCAGCGCGAGCCCCATCCACAAATGCGCCTCGGCCAGTTTCGGATCGAGATCCATCGCCTTCTGAAAATCTTTTTCCGCCAGCTGGATTCCGCCGCCCAGCGCCGGCGGCAGGTAGTAATTCCCCACCCCGCGGCTCAAATAATTCATCGCCGATCTGGGATCGAGTTGCACGGCCTTGTTCACTTCCTCCTGCGCGCAGCGGCCGTATTTCAAGCCTTGCAAACCGGCGGAGGAAACAGCCTGCCCGCACAGCGTTCCCAAAATCCGGTGATATTCGGCGTCGTCGGGCTTCATCGACGCGGCGCGCCTGGCTGCCTCGATGCCCGCTTCGGCGGCGCCGTGCGCCTGATTTTTATCGCGCTGCTCGATCGCCACTTCCGCCACATAAGATTCGGCCAGCGCGAGCTTGTACTGCGCCGCCGCATCGTTCGGCTGTTTTTGCGCCTCCGCCGCTGCCTGCCGCGCCATGTTTTCGAGCGCCGCGCGATCCTGCGCATCGCGCGCCCGCTCCAGATCGCCGCCAAGCCAAAGCAGGAAAAAAATCAGCCACATGACTTCTTCGATTCTATCAGCCTGCTTTTCGTTACAATGGAAGTAATGCGCCCGTAGCTCAGTCTGGATAGAGCGTCTGCCTCCGGAGCAGAAGGTCAGAGGTTCGAATCCTCTCGGGCGTACCACTTCACTTTTCCCATACGCAACGTCGATCGAGGATCCCGCGATTATTGCGGGGTGATGCGAAAGGATTCGCGCCAGATGGCGCCCGGCGCGACGTGTTGCAAGCCGGCGTTGGAGTTGAATGCGTTAGTGGGAGCCGTCATCGGCTCGAAGCAGATGAAGTCGTGTTCCGGGGGCGCGTAGATCACCGCGGTCGTATACTTCGGGCCGAAACGAATCGAAAGGCTTCGCTTGCCGTCTTCGACCGCGAATTCTTCGCCGGTGAGGCGGGAGAAGACATCGTCGAAGGACTTGTCCTCGAGCGGCAACCATCCCGGCTCGAAGGGCTGTTTTTCGCCGGTTGGAATTTTTTTGGCGGCGAGAATCGCCTGCTCCCGCGCAGCGATTTTAATTCGCCACGTTTGGCGGGAAGACCCCAGACGAAGATAGGGATGAAAGCCGACGCACAGCGGCATCGCCTCATCGGAGAGATTTTCCATCGCCATTTCGATTTCAAGCGAGCCGTCCGCCAGCCGATGCGTGATTTCGATCGCGCAGGCAAACGGGAACTGCGCCATCCACTCCGGAACGCGCCAGAATTCGAGTCGAGAAGTAACCGAGGCGGCATCCTGACGCTTGATTTTCCAGCGGTCCGTAAACAGAACCAGTCCATGAATCGGCAGACGATTGGCGTCGTAACGCAGGTTGCCGAGCGAGGAGTTCAGGAAATAGCGCCAGCCGTTGGCCAGATAGGATTCGCCGTCGAGGCGATTCGCCCATGGCGCTAGCAGCGGGATGCCGGCGAGCGCGGGCGGCTTCCAATCCGCCGGCGTGTGGATGTATTCGGCGCCGCGATACACCAGCGAACGGCAGTTGTCGCCGCAGCCGGTATCAATCACGGCCTGAACCTCGCCGTCCCGGATGCGGATCATTCGCTTACATTCTTCGAATCGGCCAGCGCGCGCGCTTCGGCCACGAACTGCGCCAGCGGTTTCGAGCCCTGATCGCCGTGTTTGCGATGGCGCACGGCGACCGAATCCGATTCCGCCTCGCGATCGCCCACCACCAGCATGAATGGAATTTTTTGCAACTGCGCTTCGCGAATCTTCAAGTTTACTTTTTCGTTGCGATCGTCCAAATGGGAGCGCAGGCCCGCGGCTTCGAGCTGCCGGTGCACCTTGCGCGCGTACTCGACATGACGATCGGTGATGGGCAGCACCGTTGCCTGGATCGGAGCAAGCCACAGGGGAAACGCGCCGGCGTAGAGCTCGATCAGATAAGACACCATGCGCTCCATGGTGCTGACGATCGCGCGATGAATCATCACCGGCGGATGACGGTTCCCGTCCGGGGCGATGTAGCCGAGGCCGAACTGCTTCGGCAGATGAAAATCCACCTGGATGGTGGAATACGTCTCCTCGTGGCCCATCACATCGGCGAGCTGAATATCGAGCTTGGGACCGTAGAACGCCGCTTCGCCGCGCGCTTCACGATAAGGCAGGTTCAGCGCGTCCATGGCTTCGCGCAGAACGCGCTCGCCCAGCTCCCACATGGCATCGTTATCGACGTATTTTTCTTTATTGGCGGGATCGCGAAGAGAAAGGCGGTAGCTATATTGGGTGATGCCCAGATCCTTGTAGGCGCGCTCGACTAATTTCATCACGCCCGAAAATTCTTCCTTGATCTGATCGGGCGTGCAGAAGATGTGCGCATCATTCAGCGTCATGGCGCGGACCCGGCTCAAGCCGCTGAGCACGCCGCTGCGCTCGTAGCGATACATCGTGCCCAGCTCGGCGATCCGGATCGGCAGATCGCGGTAGCTGCGCATTTTCGATTCATAAATCAAGATGTGGTGCGGGCAGTTCATCGGCCGCAGGACCATTTTTTCGGTTTCCAAATCCATCGGCGGAAACATATCCTCATGATAATGTTCCCAGTGCCCGCTGCGGACGTAGAGATCGACCTTGGCGAGGTCCGGCGTGTAGACGTGCTGGTAGCCGAGCTCGCGCTCGCGTTCGAGAATATATTCCTCGAGCAGGCGGCGAATCGTGGCGCCCTTGGGAAGCCACAGCGGAAGCCCCGCGCCCACCGCTTCATTCACCGTGAACAGCTCCAGCTCCTTGCCGAGTTTGCGATGATCGCGCTTTTTAGCTTCTTCGAGCCGATTCAGGTAATCTTCCAGGTCTTTTTTGGTGAAAAACGCGGTGCCGTAGATGCGCTGGAGCTGCTGGTTCTTTTCGCTGCCCTTCCAGTAGGCGCCGGCGAGCGAGAGAAGCTTGAACGCCTTGATTTTTTTGGTTGACGGGACGTGCGGGCCGCGGCAGAAGTCGATGAAGCCGGGTCCCAGGGTGTATTCGGAAAAAACGTCGCCGGCGCGCTCCCTAATCAGCTCGATTTTCATGGGCTGATCGGCGTAGAGTTTCAGTCCATCTTCTTTACGCGTGTACTTTCGCTCGTAGGGCAAATCGCGCGCCTGGATTTCCCACATGCGTTTTTCGATGCGTTCGAGATCTTCCTGGGTGAACGGCTCCTCCCGCTGGAAATCGTAATAGAAGCCGGATTCGATGGGCGGTCCGATGCCGAGCTTGGTGCCCGGGAACAATTCGAGCACGGCCGCAGCCAGAAGATGCGCCGTCGAGTGGCGATAGACTTCGAGCGATTCGGGGTTTTTCGTGGTCAGGATTTCGAGCTTCGCGTCGGATTCGAGCGGCCGATTGAGGTCCCAGAGTTCACCGTTGACGCGGGCGACGATCGCATCCTCCGCGAGCCGTTTACTGATCGATTGAGCGATGTCGATGGGGCGCGCGCCAGGAGCGACTTCCTGGACACTGCCGTCGGGAAAAGTGACCTGCATTTTCTATATTGTATTATCGCCAGGAACACGCAGCCATTCCGTCGGGGAGCGCGAGATTTACGGATCGCGATTCCGAGCAGCACCAACGCGGTTCCGGGAAGCGCGAAACTTGAAGGCTCCGGCGTTGTGTCCATCGCGATATTCAGGACATCGTTCAATCCGGAGGCGAACATCACGAAGATGCCGCCGGTCAGCAATGCTGCGCGCGCCGTCGCGAAAACAGCAGCAGAGAGATTCCGATACCGGCGAGCGCGAGCGTCGATGGTTCGGGGACGTTGGAAAGGCTGGTGGCAATCACGGGCGGGCCGCCGGGATTGTAGATGTTGTAGTAGATATCGAAATCCTGGAGATAGTTGAACTGGCTGATATTGATGGACGATGGAACGCAGTTGCAAACCACGCCGGGCGTTGTTGTTCGCAGCCACATAATCAATGTGTCGGGCGATTCGCCGGGAAGGGCGAAATCCCAGCGATATTCGTACGGGGGCGCCCCGGTGTACCAGGTAAAGTTCGTTGTCCCAGTGCCGCTATAAACATCGATGTTGTTGGTAACGTCGTAGACGTTGATGTTCTCGACCGTAGCGGTATTTGCGACGACATCAAAGGAGACGTCCCAGGTGTCGCCGTCTTGAACGCCGGACAGCGCGGAGGCTGGATTCACGCCGAAGCAGCCGACGCAATAAACGGTCGAGTAGAACTCGTAATTGTAAACGGTCGTGGCTCTGCTGACAACGGCGGCCGTTGCCAGCAGAACCGTGAGCTGAAGCAATCTAAACATTTGACCTCCGACAGTGTTGCACTTGTAGAATCATGAGGCAGAGCAGGCATCTTTACAATCCCTGATACAGTCACCTGGCCGTTACGTAACGTAGGCAGCCATCGTGTTATCATGAACTTACAAATTTTTAAGATGTCGGACGTGAACCCGCTTGCAGACGATTTGGTTCGTCAACAGGTTCGGAAGATTCTCGAAAGCTCGGGGTTTTCCACAGCCCTGCGGTCGCGGAGATTTCTCCAGTTCGTCGTCGAGCAGACCCTCAATGGCTCGGAGGACGAAATCAAGGAATACACGATCGCGGTGGAGGTGTTCGGGCGGAAAGACAACTACGATTCGCGGGAACATTCCGCCGTTCGGGTAGAGGCGGCTCGCCTGCGGGCGCGGCTGAAAGAGTATTACCGATCCGAGGGAGCGCAGGACGAGCTGATTATCGAGCTGCCCAAAGGCGGCTATGTTCCCCAATTCACGGCACGGCGGCCGGGTTCCGACCCGCTTGCAGAGAACGCAGCGGAGCCGGTCGCGCCGGTGCAGGTCACGGCCGGACGGCCGCGGCGGATTTGGGGTGCTTTGGGGATCGCGGCAGCGGCTGCGCTCATGCTCTGGATTCTTGTCGCCCGGCCCAATCCACCGGCGCGATTCCGGTATGTGTCGCTGACGGAAAACGGGATTGAAAGCGCGCCGAGTATTTCCGCGGACGGCTTCGAGATGGTTTATGCGCGGCGCGACGGGCAGTTCTGGCACATCATGCGGCGCACGATCGGGCGAAAACCGGTCGATTTAACGAAGGATTGGGAGGACGACAACACGCAGCCGGTGATTTCGCCGGACGGCCGCCGCGTGGCGTTCCGGTCGACGCGCGATGGCGGCGGCATTTTTGTCATAATGGCCACCGGTGTCGGGGCGGCGCGCGTTTCCGACTTTGGATATGACCCGGCGTGGTCCCCGGATGGGCGCTGGATCGTCTGCGCGACCGAACCGGTGCTGCGGCCCCAGCAGCGGCTTGGCCTGAAGAGCTCGTTGTGGAAGATCGAAGTAGCCACGCGCCGCACGGAGCAGATTTACGCCGGTGATGCCGTGCAGCCGGCGTGGTCGCCATCCGGCAAGCGAATCGCGTACTGGACGGGATTGGCCGGGGATAAAGCGCCGGATATCTGGACCATCGGGGTGGACGGGCGCGATCCGATGCCGGTGACCAGCGATAAGCCGATCGACTGGTGCCCGCGCTGGTCGCGCGATGGGAGATTTCTTTATTTCCTGAGCGATCGCGAAGGCGCGATGAATCTCTGGCGCGTGCGGATCGATGAGGCGACGGGAAAAATCGCGGGTCTGCCGGAGCCGGAGACGACGCCCGCGCTGGAGATGTCGATCTTTTCGCTTTCAAAATCGAAACTTGTTTACGAAAACCGGATCATCCGGAGCCGGCTTGTGCGGCGCGAGATCGCCAGCGGCGAAACGGAAACGCTGGTCACGATGCCCGCGGGACGGCAGCCGATCGGCCCCGATTTATCGAAAGACGGAAAGTGGCTTACGTTTTACACCATCGGCAAGCAGGAAGATATTTACGTCGTGGGCGCGGATGGAAGCGGCATGCGCCAGCTTACCGACGACGGGTTTCACAATCGCGGGCCGCGCTGGTCGCCGGACGGGAAGCTGATTGCGTTTACTTCCAACCGGTCCGGCCGGAAAGAGATCTGGACGATTCATCCGGACGGCAGCGGGCTATCGCAGCTGACGCACACCAGTGAAGGCGAGCCGATTCAATCCGTATGGGCGCCCGACGGAAAACGAATCGCGTACAACATGACCGACGGCGAATCGGCGATCATGAATCTGGCGACGGGCGAGACGACGGCGCTGCCGGCGCGGGGTTTTCAGGCGAGAAGCTGGTCGCCCGACGGGACCAAGCTCATCGGGCAGATGGCCGATGCGGAAAATACGGTGGCGACGATGGTCGAATTTAACCTGCGCTCGGCGAGGACTCGGCAGCTTGGACCGGGCAACGCGCAGACCTGGGCGGCGGACGGATCGATCGTGTTCGAGCAGAATGGGATTATCTGGAAAATGAACGACGCGACGCTGAAGCGGGAACCGATCGCGGACCTGCAGCCGTCCGGCCCGATGGGCCAGAGATTATCGCCGGATCTGCGGTATTTATACGTCGCGCTGACGAGTATTGAATCCGATTTGTGGTTGAGGGAGGCCGAAAAATAAATATCGGCGTTAGTTCGCCGACGCCGGCACCGCATGGTCGATGACGAGCGTTCTAATGGGTCGCTAGCGCTTACCAGCGTCAGGGCCGACGTCAAAATCAAGGAACGATTTCCGACGGATCACACATGCCTCTTCGACATGTTCACCTGATCCGTTTTCAGATTTATTGACGAGATTGAAGGCCGACGGCGAAGATCGCGAAAAATAGGATTGACTGCCACAAAATAAAAGCGCATAATGCCGCGCAGAGGGAGAGAAACATGCGATCCGTTTCCAACCGAAAACTGACCGTTATTTTGTTAGCCTTGGGCGCTTCGGCTGCGGCCGAGGCCCAATGCGTGACCCTTGGCGACGATAGGTCGTGTCGTTCAGGTTGTTGCCTCGACTCAAACTGCGATACGATATGCACCGATTCCTTAAGAGCAAACTTCAATCCTCTTATGCCGGGCTTTCTGGTGCAAGAGACTGGAACGAAAGCGGTCGCTCTAGTGGTACCACATTCGCCCGCTGCCGCGAGCGGCATGCTCTCCGGCGATGAAATTGTCTCGGTTGATGGCCAAAGCTTATACTCGACGGGTGGCGTTGGTTGGCAAGAGGCGCGGACGCGGACAATTCTTGTGCGTCGTCATGGCTCACCACTTATCCTACGAGTGACTCCCACTCCGCTGAGTGCGATCCTCGCCCGGTTGGGCTCGAGGACGGACTCTGAGCCAAGCGTACGGCCCGCGGGCCTTCCGCTCCCACCCTACGTTTCGGGATTTGTCGTCTCGCGGTCCAGCGATTGTCCATGGGTGATCACGTTTGTGCTGCACGGCAGCGCCGCGGAGCGTGCAGGCATCTGGCCGGGTGATCGGATCGTCGCCATCAACGGCATTGACACGGAACGGCTGGATCGGCGCCATGTGCAGATCGAAGGGGCTGAACAGCCGCTGGCTATCGCTGTCACCGTCCGGCGTGGAGCGGCGCTACACTCGGCGGAATTGCAGATGACTGGGATCAGTGACGTTATCAAACATCTTGCGGAGGATCCCTCTACGATCTATCCTGATCTCACCTTGGCTACGGGAGATCCACGATGAGACTTGTACTCGGCCTCTCGATTTTTGCGATTACGGTTTGCTACGCGGCAGTTCAGCAGGACACGATCACTCCCCCCGACCCGGCAACGGAATTGTTGCGCGAAGCATACTCGATTGGAATGAACTTTCCACCGCAGGAGAGGGCGGACCTCTTAATGACGCTCGCCTACGCCGCAGTGGGAATAAATAGGGAGCTCGTGGCCCCATGGTCAGTCGAGCTCTTTTATTTTGCGGACAAGAATCTTCCGCCGGACAACAATCGGGCAGCGATAAAAAAGAACGCGCTCACAGCCCTGGCGCAGGTCGATCCTAACCGTGCTGCCGATCTTTTCACGCAGCTTGATCTGCCGCCGAGGCCGCTGGCTAGTGAAGATGTGAGATCTTTCGCAGCGCGGACGATTTTCGCGAAACTTTGGGAGGCGGATGGCGGCATAAAGTCGCTTGAGAAAATCGAGCGGCTCGCGAACTGGTTGGGCGAGACAGGTCAGTACCCTTACTCCGCCATGGCGGGGATCATTCTGAAAACCGCTGAGAAGGATCAGGAGAAAGCCGCTGATCTGTTCGCGGAAGCGCAAGGATTTCTCCAGCGCGACCCGGGCTTCCCGGTAACAAACAAGCAGTTCGTTGAAGATTTTCTCCTTCGCACATGGAAGATTCCCGACAAGGGCATTCTGGCGAGCGCGATCGCTTCCGCGCTAGCGTCCATCGAACGGGCTGAGAAGTCGAACCACACTTCCGCTAAGGTAGAGATTTTTGCTTCTCAAGGCAAGGTGGCGTTGCACTCCGAGGGGGATTATCTCGTTTACCGGCTCCTTCCTCTTGTGCAAGCGCTGGACGCAAAATGGGCTGATCAATTGCGTGATAAATATAAGGAAGCGGCCTCTGCTCCGAACGACTCGCTCGATTCTCCTTCGCCGGCGGCAGTAGCGGTGAGCCCTGACGGCAGTGCGTCCGATGCGGCAATGCGCAATGCGCTCGATCGCGGAACGGTGGCACGCGTTTCACAACTCGCGGCGAGTGACCCGAAGCGGGCGCTCCAACTGGCGCTTTCGATTTCCGACCCGAGCGAACGGAGTATCGCCCTTGCCTCAGTTTTTCCTACCTATGCCAAAATCGACGCAGCCGGGAGTGACACCGGGCTGGAAGCGCTCTCTAAGCAGCTCGACTCGATGGATTCCGGCATAGGAAAACTTCAGGTAATGACCGCGCTGATTGAAGCCGACTTCGCGTTGAAGAAAAACAAAGACGCAGTGGCTATGATTGGGCGGGCGTTCGATCTCGGCTCGGAATTGGTCGCCCGCGACCTGGAAGCGAACCCAGGCGAGATGCTCTACTTGGCGCCGGGTGTCGACGAACTCACCCGGATCACAGAGGATACGGCGAAGAGGCCATCCGTGAAATTCGACATTCTACAAAAGGTGCGTCGGGCAAGTCCCGATCTGCTGCGCGCTCGGTTGCTCGTAGCGGCGGCAAGAGGAATCGCCGCCGCTCCGAAACCTGTGGACGGAGAGCCGAACTAAAACTCGCGATTTCGTTAATTTAAAAATCAGCGCGGACCACCCAAGTTCCACGCATGATAAATCAAGGAAAACACGATGCGATCACCCCGGAAAACTCGAAGCCGAAAAAGGGAACAGACCGGCCGGTTAGGTTTTTTCGTGGCGGTGAAAATAATGTCGGCGAATTCAACGGCCGAAATAGCGCGGTTGGAACGTTTTCGGCCGCCTGCGCTTTATCGGGCAAAACGGAAACACCGCGCCCCAAAAACTATGTCTGCGCTACCGCTCCTAGGACTTATTCTTCGGGAGCTTCGCCTTCTTCCTTGCCTTGCCGCAGAGCCTGCAAGCGTTCTTCGCGGCGCTTGGCGCGTTCAGCGGCGCGCTTGACCAGCTCGCTGCCGACCAGCTCGAGCATCGCCTGCTCGGCGCCGTCGCCTTTTCGATTTCCCAGGCGAACCACGCGAACGTAGCCGCCTTCGCGCTGGCCGAATCGCGTGCCGAGCTTGTCGAAAAGCTTTTTCACCGCGGCCGGCGATTCAAGGAACGCCGCGGCCTGCCGGCGCGTGTGCAGCGTATCACGCTTGGCCAGCGTAATCATTTTTTCGACCAGCGGCCGGACCGCTTTGGCCTTCGGAACCGTGGTAACGATTCGTTCGTGCTCGATGACGCTGGTGACCAGCCCCTTAAAGAGCGCCTTGCGGGCGCCGGTGCTGCGCTTGAGTTTGTATCCCGCTACTTTGTGTCTCACTGGATCTTACTCAGCCCGGGGGCTGGCCTCCTCTTCGTCGTCCTGGGGTCCTTCATTTTCGAGATCCAGGTGATCTTCACCGCCCGGGCTGATCATCGCGGGCGTTCCCGCCGGCGACACCAGCCGGCCCTGCGCATCGAACTTCATGCCGAAGCTGAGGCCC
>Ga0209062_1002444_pt1 | contig 24944 bp, 25 predicted proteins | sample Coa_R2_2_FD_187158 | JGI IMG/M metagenome (GOLD analysis project Ga0209062, IMG submission 187158) | Surface soil microbial communities from Centralia Pennsylvania, which are recovering from an underground coalmine fire - Coalmine... | ecosystem: Environmental > Terrestrial > Soil > Unclassified... | reverse complement strand
ACAGGGGTCGGGGGTCGGGGGTCGGGGGTCGGGAGGTCGCCCCCCCTGGCCCCTGGCCCCGAGCCTCCGCCTCCCGCTCCGGTCCCTGGCCCCTGGCCCCTGGCCCCTGCGCTAGCGGCGCCGTGGCGAGCTGGCGGAGCGTGGGGGCGAGCGCGACGTACACGCGGCGGCGCTCGGCGGGCGGAAGGGCCGGCACGCGCGTCGCGCCGAACGGCTCGGCCGTGCGCGCCCGGTCGCGCAGGAACTGCTCGGCGCGGCTGCAGACGGCGATGGTCGCCTCGTAGGCCGCCCGCGCCGTCTCGCCCCACGTCGTCAGGCCGTGCTTCTCCATGACGACGTACTGGGCGTCGGGCTGGGCCGCGAGCGCCGCGTCGATCGCTTTGGCGAGGTCGAAGCCGGGGCGCACGTAGGGGATGAAACAGGCCGCCCCCTCGAACGCCTCCTCGGTCCACTGGCGGCCGTGCGGCGTATTGGTGATAGCCAGGATGGCGTCGGCGTGCGTGTGGACGACGTAGCGCGCCGGCAGCCAGGAGTGGAGCAGCGTCTCGATCGATGGCCGCGCGGCGCCCGACTCGACGGCGCAGAGGGCGAGGTAGGCCAGCATGTCGTCGTCGGGGAGGGTGGCGCGGGCGCGGAGGCGCTGCACCGCGTCGAGGCCCAGGCCGGGGAAGTCGCGCGGCTGCACGCTCTTGAGGTCGGAGCCGCTGCCCTTCACGCGCAGCACCGGCACGTCCTCGTCGAGCGCCGTGTGCTCGGTGCGCTTCACCGACGTGTTGCCGCCGCCCCAGAGCACGAGTGCCGGCTCCTGGCCGACGAGGCGCGAGACGTAGAGCAAGCCATCCAGGTCGGGCAGGGCGGCGGCGTCGGCGTCGGACCAGCGGCTGTCCATCGCGCTTCATCTCCCGCGTGTCGTCTTGGCCCGCGCCGTCAGGGCTGGGCAGCGGGTCGGTTATGCTGGCTGGTCGGTCAGGGGCCGCAGGTTATCGCCGGCTTCGGTAATCTCGCTCAGCGGCTCATCTTGGCCGCGACAATAGTAGATCGCGGGCTGATCCAGCCGTACGATATAGTAGCCTCCCCAATCGGGGTCGGGGCCAACCACTGTGCCATTGGGAGTGGTAAGCTGCAGGCCAGTCGGGGTGCCTACCAGGCGAACCCGATCGCCCGCGGACCAGGACCGAGGCTTGACGCGTGCCATGTCTCCCTCTCCCCTTACCTCAGGCGCCGCCAGTGCCCCTCGTATCCCGCTACCGGGCGGCCTGTCTCCGGGTCGAGATCGCGGTATTCGCCCGTGCGCGGATTGATCTCGTGCCAGGTGCGCGGTCCGGCACGATGCGTCGAGCGCGGGTCGGGCGCGTATTCTAGCCGTGTATCCGGATCGTACCAGACCCGGCGCCCGACCTCACGCCGCTGACTCATCCGCCACCGCCAGCGGCGGCCCCGCGCAAATGGAGGCGGCGTGGGCATGTATGAGCTGCTATCCTACGCGGCCGTCTTGGTGTGGTGGAGTTTCAGCGGCTACGCCTTGGCTCTCTTATGCTGGGCGGTCGGTCAGGGGCAGCAGGTTGTCGTCGGCCTCCCGGATAACGGGTAGCGGCTCGGTGGTGCCGTCGGCGCGGTAGTACGTCGCCGGCTCGTCGAGACGCACGAAGTAGTAGCCGGGGTTGTCGGGGTCCGGCTGCTCCACCGTCCCGGTGTCGGCAGCGAGTGTATAGGATGCCCCGCGCCCTCGCAGGCGGACTCGTGCGCCGGGCGCGGGCGCCCAGGGTTGGCGGGGCTCCCTCGTATGCTTTCGCGTGCTGGTTGCCATTTTGCTCTCCGATCAGCTGAGGGGGCGCCAGCGCCCTTCGCTCCCGGCGATAGGCTGGCCCGTCGTGCGATCGACGTCGCGGTACTCGCCGGTGCGCGGATTGATCTCGTGCCAGGTAGCTCGGCGCGGATTCGGGTCCGCATCATATTCGTACCCAGTGTCCGGATCGTACCAGACTCGATGCTTGATCTGCTTGGCGTGGCTGGCGCGCAATCGCCAGCGGCGGTCCCGCGCGAAGGGGGGCGGACTCGGTATGGGCGCGCTCCGTCCCGGGGCGCGGAATCTGGACTCGCCGGGCGCGGCCCCGCCGGAGTAAACCGGACGGCAGGAGCCGCCCCGAGTAGGGACCGAGGAGCGTTATGCGTCTCACATGGATAGGCTGCGTGGCCGGTGCAGACATCGCGCTCCTCTACGTGCTAGTGCTATTAACAGTTCCGAGCGCGGCAGTAGATTTCTCGGAATGGGGGATAGCGTTCTCGCTGGCTGGCCTGCTGCTATTAGGCGCCAGCATCCTGGCCCGAATAGAATCGCGGAGGCGAGATAGCGAAGCCGAGCGACTGGCGTGGCAATTGCGAGGCCGGATGGCCCTGGGAGTCTTTGGTCTCATCCTCGCCTCGTACCTGCTGAGCATGCAAGTGAACGTGGCGCGGGTCCGACAGCCGGATCTCTTGGGTACTATCAGTCGCGGCGTGCTGGCTATCGTTGGCTTGTGGACAGCCGCAGAGTCCTTGTTGTTCTCCTTGCCTTCAATGCGTAGTTCTAGAAGCACTCAGGGGTAGCGGATGGATCAGCCGACCGTGCTCGTGACGCGCCGTATCCCCGAGGCAGGGCTGGAGCTGCTGCGCGGAGCGGCGGCCGTGCGGCTCTGGGACTCCGACCAGCCAATGCCGCGCGCCGAGCTGTTGCGTCAGGTCGCCGACGCGGATGGGCTGCTCTGCCTGCTCACCGACCGCGTGGATGGCGAGCTGCTGGCGGCCGCGCCGCGGCTGCGCGCGGTGGCGAACATGGCGGTCGGTTACGACAATCTGGACCTGGCTGCGCTAGCGGCGCGCGGCGTGGTGGCGACGAACACGCCCGGCGTGCTCACCGAGACGACCGCCGACCTGGCGTTCGCCCTGCTGCTCGCCGTGGCGCGGCGCCTGCCCGAGGGCGCGCGCTACGTGCGCGCCGGCCAGTGGACGACCTGGGACCCGCTGCTGCTGCTCGGCCGCGACGTGTACGGCGCCACGCTCGGCATCGCGGGCCTGGGCCGCATCGGCGCGGCCGTGGCGCGGCGCGCGGCCGGCTTCGGCATGACGATTCTCTACACGGCGCGCGGCCGGCAGGAGGCGGCCGAGGCGGCCACCGGCGCGCGGCGCGTGGCGTTCCCCGAACTGCTGGCCGTGAGCGACTTCGTGAGCGTCCACCTGCCGCTCACGCCCGAGACGCACCACCTGTTCGACGCGGCGGCGCTGCGCCGGATGCGGCCGACCGCGTATCTCGTGAACACGGCGCGCGGCCCGGTCGTCGACCCCGACGCGCTCTACCGCGCGCTGGCGGAGGGCTGGATCGCGGGCGCTGGCCTCGACGTCACGGAGCCCGAGCCGCTGCCCGCCGACCACCCGCTGCTGACGCTGCCCAACTGCCTCGTGGTGCCGCACGTCGGCAGCGCGAGCGTGGCGACGCGCGATCGCATGGCGACGCTCGCCGCCGAGAACGTGCTCGCCGTCCTCCAGGACCGCCCGCCGCTCACGCCGATCCCGCCTCCCTGAGCCCCGGTACGCGGGCTCTCCAGACGGGGAAGCCTGCTGCCGCCGACGCTAGCCGCGCGCCGGGGCGGCGCCGGTCGCGGCGACCGTGGGGGGCGCCGGGGCGGCGGCTGTCAGGCGCGCGAGGTCGAGGGTGGTGGGCATGTTGGGGCCCCAGTCGGTCTCCTCGATCCGATTGAGGGCCTGGAGCCGTTGCAGGATCGTCGTCGCCTGCTGGGCGCCGTCGAGCGCCTCCGCCGCGAGCGGGCGCAGGGCGTCCGGCAGCGTCGGATGCACGGCCAGCAGCTCCGTCCAGCCCAGCGTCAGGGCCAGCTTGTTTCCCAGCTCGTGCTCGATCGTGCGCGCCGCCAGCAGGATGCCCTCCAGCCGCGCGCGCGTCACCCGCTCGGCCTCCAGCGCGCGCCGCTCCGCGAACAGCGCGGCCACCCACAGCGCCGTCATCGCCGCGCCGATCATGAAGATGTTAAGGTACACCAGCCGCTCGGCGAGCGTGCCCGCGGAGAACGGGCCGATGCCGCTCGCAGTGGCTTCCAGCGCCATCAGCACCACGAGCAGCGCCGCGGTCGCCGCCTCGCGCGGCCCGCAGCGCACGCCGAGCCAGATCAGCGCCGGGAAGATGGCGAACAGCAGCGCGGGATGGTACAGGCCATAGGCCGCCCAGCGGCCGAACGCGATCTGGCTGACCAGGACCAGCACGACGCCCAGCGCCGCGGCCAGGACGAGCTGGCGGCGCTGCCCCGGATGCGGCGGGTGGGCTAGCCAGGTCAGCAGCGCGGGCGCGACCAGCACCTGGCCGATGACGTTGGCGAGCCACCAGGAGGCCCACGTCGCGCCGTACTGGCTAGCCGGGACCGCCCCGGCCAGCCAGAGGGCCGTGACGCCGACGGTGGCGCTGAGCGGCGCGCAAGCCGCCGCCACGACCAGCGTGAGGCCGACCACGTCGCGCAGCCGCTCCAGACGCGGCGAGAAGTCGAGGCGCCCGCGCAGGAGAGCCACGCCGACGAGCATGTCGGCCGTGTTGCCGCACGCCATGGTGAGCGAGACGAGCGGCGGCGTCGGGGTGGAGATGGTCAGCAGCAGCTCGCCCAGGAAGACGCCGGGCCAGACGCGGTAGCCCAGCCACAGGCCGGCGGCCAGCGCCAGCCCCTCGGGCGGGTAGACGAGCGCCACGACGTTGACGAGGCTGGACAACAGGACGAACAGCTTGCCGATCGCGGCGTAGCCGACCGCCACGAGCAAGATCTGTCCGAGGAGGCGCCAGTGCTGCTGCTTCACGCTCGACCCCCGTCTCCGCGCTGGCCGGCCCGCGCGCTATGGCGGGCCTTTCCATTGTTTATTACCGACCCGGAGGCGGTATCCGCAATTATCGACGCGGCGGCGGTGTCCGCCTAGGGGCCGCGGCGCCGGAGCGGTCCCCGCGCCGCGTACTGCTACAATCAGGCACGGCGCGCGCCCGACGGTTCGGCTGGGCGACGCGGCGGGCGGCCGGCCCCAGGCTCGGCCGCCGGGAGGGAGGGCAATGAGCGAGCCGCATCCCGGCGCGGCGGCCGGTGCCGCGCCGGCCGTCGAGAGCGTCATGGAGGGGCAGGACTTCTACAACGAGCACTCGCAGCCCCAGCACAGCGCCAGCGACTTCGGCCTGCCGCTGCTCGCGCGCGCCGTCGCGGCGCTGGCGCTGCCAGGGCCGGGCGAGCCGGTCGTGGTCGCCGACTACGGCGCCTCTGAGGGCCGCAACTCGCAGGCGCCGATGCGGGCGGTCATCGCGGCCGTGCGCGAGCGGGTGCCCGGCGCGGCGCTCGCCATCACGCACACGGACCTGCCCGACAACGACTTCAACTCGCTGTTCCGGCTGCTGGCCGAATCGCCAGACAGCTACCTGCGCGGGGCCGAGGAGGTCTACGCCTTCGCGGCGGGCAAGTCGTTTTACGAGCAAATTTTCCCCGCGGGCCAGGTCAGCCTCGGCTACTCGTCGATCACGGTCCACTGGCTGAGCGCCGTGCCCTGCCCGATCCCCGGCCAGATCTGGTCGCCGCGGGCCACGGGCGCCGTGCGCGCGGCCTTCGCCCAGCGCGCGCGGGATGACTGGGCGCGCTTCCTGACCTGCCGGGCGGGCGAGCTGCGGCCGGGCGGGCAGCTTGTGGTCGTCGCCAGCGGCGCGGACGACGCGGGCAACAGCGGCGCCGAGAGCCTGATGGACTTGGCGAACGAGGTGCTCCAGGAGATGGTCGCGGACGGCACCCTCACGGCAGCCGAGTACGCGCAGATGGTGGTGCCGACCTACTACCGCACGCTGGCCGAGTGGACGGCGCCGTTCGCGGCGGGGGGCACCATCGGCGCGGCGCTGGAGCTGGTGGAGAGCGCGCCCGCCGTGCTGCCGGACGCGTTCTGGCCGCGCTACGAGCAGACGCACGACGCCCAGGCCTTCGCGGCCGCTTACACCGGCTTCTTGCGCGGCTTCAGCGAGCCGTCGCTCTTCGGCCGCCTCGACGCCGCGCGCCGCGCCAGCGCGGGCCACACGTTCTACCAGCGCGTGCAGGCGCGCATCGCCGCCGACCCGGCGCGCGCCGTCTGCCACTGGCAGCTCTACCTGCTCCGCATCGCCCGCCGCGCCGCCGGCTAGCCCCGCCGCCATGCGGCCAGCACGCCGAACGCCAGCGCACCCGCCAGGAGCAGCCCGGCGGGCCCGGCCCGGGTCTTGGCGGTTGCCTACTCGCTTGTTGCTCCTGCTACGCCCATCCCGTATGCTCTGAATGCGGGGGGGCGCTTTCAGGCGCCTGTCGTTTATGGTATTCGCCCCGTGGGGAAGCTCCGCAGCCACGTGTCTGCGCCGGAGAGGGACTGGGATGGCTAAGGTGAAGCAGGCCGACCTGACTAAGCACCATCCCAAAGCCGCGGATGCCAGCGCTGAGAAGGTGCGTCGGCTGGCGGGCATTGTGCGGCTGACACGTCCGGTGCCCTCGGTCCAGTTCCTCGAGAAGCTGGGCGACGACCAACCCGCGCGCCGTGCCCGCGACTGAACGCGCCTTCGCCGAGGCGCCGCCCGCCCATCTCTATCTCGATACGAACATCCTCGTCGCTCATTTCGTGAGCAACCACGTTCACCACGAGCAAGCGCGGGACTTCTTGCTTCCGCTGTTCGCGAGCGGCCTCACGACGCTCTACGTGTCCCCTCTGACCTGGGTTGAGTTGACGCACGTGGTCTGCCAGGCCGAGTTCCGACAGGCGTTGCCCGAGCAGTGGCAGCGCGAGGCGCGGCTAGCTCGGTGGGATCGCGCCGACGTTCGCCGGGCGTATCTCCGCAGCTTCTGGGTCGCGCTGGAGCAGCTACTGAATCAGTTCGGCTGGACGGAGATTGCGCTCACCGAAGGGATGCGTGCCCGCGCGCTGACCCACGTCAGCGACTACGGACTGGCGCCGGAAGACGCGCTGCACCTGGCCGCTGCACAGGAGACCGGGGTATTCGACCTGGCGTCCTTCGACGCCGCGTTCCGTCGCGTGGACGGCCTGTCTCTCTGGAACGACCATCTGTATGGCGCTAGCTGAGCGGAAGCGCGGTTAGCGCCCGCGCCCAGGGGGCGCGGGCGGCTTCGCGGGCGGGCTCAGCTTGTCGGCGGGAGGCGGGGCGGGCGGTGCCTTGGCGGGCGCCGCGGGCGGCTGGACGCGCGGCACGCCGGGGCCGGGGCTCTGGCTGAAGTTCACGACGAGGTTCCCGACCGCACCGCCAAAGCCGCCGACCTGCACGCGGTACGTCGTGCCGGGCGTCGCCGCGAAGGTAAGCTGCGACTGCGTGCCCTGCGCGTCGTCGTTGCAGGCCACACGGCTCAGGCTGCCCAGCGCGTTGCCCGTGTACACGGCGAGCACGGTGTCGAAGTCGCTGCCGAAGGTGTCGATCGTCACCTGCGCCGGGATCGGCGTGGTGTACGTATACCAGACGGTGGCGCCCAGGGTGCCGCCAGTAGTCGGCGCGCACGCGGCGTCCACGACGAGCGGCTCGCCGGGCTCGGTCGTCGCCGCGACGGTCGAGGCGGTGAACTGGCCGGGGGCGGCGGCCTGGGCGTTGGCGAAGTTGTCGTTGGGCGGCGGCGTCGCCGGCTGGAAGTGGACCTGCAAGGTACCGAACGCGCCGTTGAAGCCACCCACCTGTACGTAGTAGGTCTTGCCGCCCGTGGCGAGGAACGTGACCCGCGACTGGGGCGTGCCGTTGGCGTCGTCGTTGCAGGCAACCTGATTAGGCTGGTTGAAGAAGCTGCTGAGCAGGCTGGCCGGCGGGGCGCCCGTGTTGTTGGCGTACACCGCCAGCACCGTGTCGAAATTGCTGCCAAAGGTGTCAATGCTGACCGGCACGGTCGTCGCGGGCGTGAAGGTGTACCAGACGGTGTTGCCGATGGGCACAGCGCAGAGGATCGGCGCGGTGGGCTCGCCGGGCTCGAGGCTGGCCGTCGTCGTGTCGACCGGGCCGAAATTGCTCGGCAGCGTCGTCACCGCCTGGGCGTTGGCGAAGGCGTCGTTGGGCGGGGGCGGCGGGCCGAAGGCGAAGTGTACGGTCAGGCTGCCGAACGCCCCTTGCACGCCGCCGATCTGCACGCGATAGGTCGTCCCCGCCGTCACGTCCGCAACCACGCGCGACTGCAACGTGTTGGCCGTCCCTGGCTGGGTCGCGTCGTCGTTGCAGGCGACCTGGCTGAGGGCGCCGAGCGCGCTGCCGGTATAGACGACGATGGCCGTATCGTAGCTGCTACCGAACGTGTCCACCACGAGCGCGCCGCTGCTCGTCGGCGTGAAGCTGTACCAGACGGTGTTGGTCAGCACCAGGCTGCTGGTGCCGGCGCAGGTGAGCGCGGTGCTGCCGAGCGCGTGCGGCTCGCCGGGCTCGACGGTTGCGCTGTCGGTGGCTGCCGTAAAGGTCGCCGGCAGCGACGCGGGCGCCACGACCGTTGCAGCCGCAAAGTTGTCGTTCGCGGGCGGCGGGCTGGTGACGGCAGCGTGCAGGACGAGGTTGCCCGAGGCGCCCTGGTAGCCGCCGACCTGGATGCGGTAGGTGGTGCCGGCGACCGCGTTGAAGGTTACGCGCGACTGGTCGGCGTTGCCGGTGCCGGATTGGAGCGTGTCGTCGTTGCAGGCGACGGGGGTCAGGCTCGCGAGCGCGCTGCCAATGTAGACCGCGAGCACCGTGTTGTAGTCGCTGCCGAAGGTGTCGACGGCCACGTAGCCCGTCGTCAGGGGCGTGAGGGTGTACCAGACGGTGTTGTCGATCGTGACCGATCGGCCGTCGCAGGTGAAGCTGATGGGCTCGCCGGGCTCGACGCTGGCGCTGTCCGTGACCGCCGACAGCTGGGCCGGCAGCGTGCCGATGGGCGCGGCGTTGGCGAAATCGTCGTTGGGCGGCGGGGGCAGGCCGGGGCTAAAGTGGACCGTGAGGTTACCGGAGGCGTTGGCGAAGCCGCCGACCTGGACGTAGTAGGTCGTGCCGGCGCGCGCCACGAACGAGACGCGCGACTGGAGGGTGCCGCCGGTGTCGTCGTTGCAGCGGACGAGGGAGAGGTTGGCGAGCGCCGAGCCAGTGTACACGGCGACCATCGTGTCGAAGCTGCTGCCCAGCGTGTCGACGGCGACGGCGGCCGTGGTGGCGGGCGTGAGCGTGTACCAGACGGTCGCGCCGATCGGGCGGGGCCGGCCGTCGCAGATCGGCAGCGTGGGCTCGCCGGGCTCGGTGCTGGCGCTGTCGGTGACGGCGGTCCGCGTGGCGGGGACCGTGACCGGAATGGCGTGAGCGAAGGCGTCGTTGGGCGGGGGCGGCGGCGCGGCGCGGACGTTGACGACGAGGTTGCCGGAGGACCCGCCATTGCCGCCGACCTGCACGTAGTAGGTCGTCCCGGGCGTGATGGCGAAGACGACGCGCGACTGCGGGCCGCTCGTGTCGTCGTTGCAGGCGACGAGGGAGAGGCTGCCCAGCGTCGTGCCCGTGTAGACGGCGAGCACGGTGTCGAAGTCGCTGCCGAAGGTGTCCACGCTGACCCCGCCGGTTGGACTGCCGCTCACGGCAAACCAGACGGTCTTGCCGGTGAAGGTGTTCGGGCCGCAGGGGGTCAGCGGCTCGCCGCCCTCGGTGGTGGCGCCGCTGGTGTTCTGCTGGAAGCGCGCCGGGAGCGAGGTGACCGGCGTCGCGCCGGCGAACTGGTCGTTGCTCGGACCGACGCCCTTGGGCCGCGGCGTCGGCGCGGGGGTGGGCGTCAGCAAGTCGGCGATCTGCTGTAGGAGCGCGTTTTCCTGCTGGGTGAGCCGCGATAGCTCGTTCTGCGCGGCGATCACGCCGAGCCGCGCCTGCTCGGCCGCCTGCTGGGCCTGTTGCTGCTGCTGGCGGTGGCGCTCCTGCTGCTGCTCCTGCACGGTCTGCCCGGCGGGGGACGCGGCCGTCTGATCGACCTGCAGGCCGGCCACGGGCGCGGGCAGCGAGGGCGGCAGGCCCGGCACGATGGAGGTGCCCTCGCCGGGGCGCAGGGTCACTTGCGAGGCGTTCTGGTCCTTGCCGACGACGACGACGAGGCCCTCGGTGCCATCGGGCACGTTCGTAACGCGGGTCGAGCCGTCGGCGGCGACCTCGACGCGCGGCTCGGTGCCGCGCACGAACGCGGTGGCGGAGGGGGTGTCGATCTCGAAGCTGGCGGCCGGATCGGTGAGGTGAACGACGCGGCTCACCGTCGTGCCGGCGGCCTGGAACAGCCGCGTGACGACGTTGCCGCCATCGCTGCGCGCCAGCCGCTCGACGCGGATGCCCGTCTCGGGCCCGAGGTCGACGCTGGTGCCCTCGAAGTAGACGAGCCGCGCGCTGGCGTCGCTGCCGGTGCGCACGCGGTCGCCCGTCTGCACCGTCTGCTGCGTCGGTACGCTCTGCCAGGCCCCGCTGTCGCCGGCCGCCCACTGCACCTCGGGGCGGCGCGTCTCCAGCGTCGCCTGGTCGTCGGTCTGCTGGGGCGCGGCGCCGCGCGGCGCCGGCGGGCCGCCGAGAAGGGCTGCCGGCTCGCCCGCGGGCACGGCGAGTGTGCTGGTAGGCAGTGCGGCGTCCGGGGCCGCGGCGCGCGCGCTCAGGATGCCCAGGAGCGGGCGCGCGGCCGGCGGGAAGCCGGGCGCCGTGTCCCGGGCGGGCGCGTCGAGCGCGGAGCCGCCGGCTGGCGCCTCACGGGCGGGCGCGGCGGCCGCGGCCAGGGGCAGCAAGGCGGCGAGCAACCCCGCCAGGAGCGCGAGCGCCCAGCCGACCGGGTACCGACCGGGGCGTGAGGGCTGCCGGGTAATCATGGTCGTCCAGCCCTGGGCCGTGGCCCGAGCGCCTGGGACGGCTTGCCCGGTCCGCCCGGCGGCGCTCTCTGCCAGGTTAAACGGCACCGTACCGCGAACGTTACATGGCCGCGCCGGGGCGTGGACCGCGGAGCGCGGGAGTTGCGCCCGCGCGTGTGGGAGGCGGCTGGCGACCGTGCGGGCGGCCGGCGGCGTGATGCAGCACGCCCAACACCCTGCGGGGCCGGCGAATAGCCGGCCCCGGCGGGGAGCGCGCATACAGAGGGTTGGCGCGCGGTGCGGCGGCCTGGTAAGGTAACTGTGTCCGAGGGGGAGTATCCCGCACGGCGCCATCGTCAAGACGGCCCACGGGCCCGGTGGCGTCCACCCACGGGTGGGGAGAGACCTTCGGCTGAGCTTTCAGCCGGAGGTTTTTTGTATGCCTGTCGCGCCGTGGGTGTGGGGCGCGTTCGTCGCCTTCGTCGTGGGCCTGCTCGCCCTCGATCTTCTCGTCTTCCACCGCCGGCCCCACGCGCCATCGCTCCGCGAGGCCGCCGCCTGGAGCATCGTCTGGGTGTCGCTAGGCCTCGCCTTCGCGGGCGTGCTGTGGGTCTGGCAGGGGGGCGCCGCCGCCGGCGAGTACCTGGCCGGCTACGTCATCGAAGAGAGCCTGTCGGTCGACAACCTCTTCGTCTTCGCGCTGATCTTCGCCTACTTCGGCGTGCCCGCCGCCTACCAGCACCGCGTGCTGTTCTGGGGCATCCTCGGCGCCATCGTCTTCCGCGCCCTCTTCATCGCGGCCGGCGCGGCGCTCCTGGGCACGTTCCACTGGATCGTCTATTTGTTCGGCGCCTTCCTCGTGCTGACGGGCATCAAGGTGGCCCGCCAGCAGGACGAGGCCGTTCACCCCGAGCGCAACCCCGCGCTGCGGCTGCTGGGGCGGCTGCTGCCGCTGACCCCGGCATACCACGGCGCGCGGCTGCTCGTGCGCCAGGACGGCCGCTGGTGGGCCACGCCGCTCCTGGCTGTCCTGGTCGTGGTCGAGACGACCGACGTGCTCTTCGCCGTCGACTCGATCCCCGCGATCTTCGCCGTCACGCGCGACCCGTTCCTGGTGTTCACCTCCAACGCCTTCGCCATCCTGGGTCTGCGGTCGCTGTACTTCCTGCTGGCCGGTCTGATGAGCCGCTTCGTGTACCTGAAGGTGGGGCTCGGCGCGCTGCTCGTCTTCGTCGGCGCCAAGATGCTGCTCAGCGACCTCTACCACGTGCCCATCTGGGCGTCGCTGCTCGTAATCGCCGCGATCCTGGCGACCGCGCTCCTCGCCTCGCTGCTAGTGGGGCGCGGCCGCGAGGCGGGACCGGCGGAGGCAGCGGCGCTGCCGATCCCCCAGCCCGTCCCTCCCGTCGGAAGCGACCCTCCCCGGCCCGCCAGCCCTGAGGGGAGCCCGCAGCCGGCTCGATCCGGCCGAGAAGCGCCATAGCTCACAGTAAGGAGGAGAGCCATGCACTGCCCCGCCTGCCAGACCACGCTCCAGATGACCGAGCGTCAGGGCGTGGAGATCGACTACTGCCCCACCTGCCGCGGCGTCTGGCTCGACCGCGGCGAGCTGGACAAGATCATCGACCGCGTCGCCGCGGCCGCGCCGGCGGCCCCCGCCGCCCGCCGAGACTACTCGGACGAGCGCCGCCGCCACGACGCTGCCGACGACTACGCGCGTCGCGGCGATCGCTACTACGAACGCGCCGACGACTATCGCAAGCGCAAGCGCCGCGGCCTGCTCGGCGAGCTGTTCGACTTCGACTGACGGCGGCTCACGAAGTGGGTATCGGCCCTCTCGGAGCGGTCACTATTGCGGTTGCGGCTGTAACACCGGGCAACCCTGGTCGTTTGATCTGCAAGAGGCCACAATGCCGGCATAGGGGCCGCACCGGCGCGATGGAAGTCTCGCAACACGCCCGGGACATGCTGGACGAGCGCCAGCTCCCGGAGGACTGGATGTGGCGTACAATTCAGCACCCGGACCGCCGTCGGCACGACGTTGCCGGGGATGGCAACATGCACTACTACAAGCGTTTCGGCGAGGCCGGCGGGCGCGTGCTGCACGTGATCGTGAACGAGCACCGGACGCCGGCTCGGATCGTCTCTGTGTTCTTCGACCGGCGCGCGAGGGGGCGGATGTGAGGTTGCGCATCGACTCCGAGAGCGACGCGCTCTACTTCCGTCTAAGCGATGCGCCCATCGTCGAGTCTGAAGAGCTGCGCCCAGGTCTGATTGCCGACTACGACGAGGCCGGCCACCTCGTGGGGCTGGAAGTGCTCAACGCCAGCAAGCAGGCCGGCCTCGAGCACCTCGGCCGGCTCGAAGTGGCGGAGGCCTAAACCGGGGCCGGCCGCACTCGACCCTGTGTGCTCACCGCCGCAGCAGGCTACTGAATGACCTCAGTGGCCTGGAGCAGCACATCCTGGGGGATGTTGAGCCCAAGCGCCTGGGCGGTCTTAAGATTGACCACGAAGTCGAACTTGCTCGGCTGCTCCACCGGGAGGTCGGCCGGCTTAGCGCCCTTGAGGATTCGATCTACGTAAGCCGCGGCCCGTCGCTGCAGGTCAGCAATATTTGGCCCATAGGACATCAGGGCGCCGACACTTACTAGGTCGCTACTCTGAGCCATGATCGGCAGCCCGTTTCGCATCCCTAACGCCGCGATGCGTCGTCCGCTAGCGCGAATTAGGGAGCTGGACACCACGATCAGGCCGTCCGCGTGCCCATTTCTCGCGGCTTCGAAGGCTGCCTCCAGCGCGCCGATCTCTCGCAGCCGCAAAGGCTGAAGCTGAATGCCCAAGGCCACGGCCGCGGTCTGCATTTCGCGCCACTGCGCCTCGTTCCCTTGATTGGCTGCATCCCAGAGTACCGCGATGTGGGTGCGCCCGGCCAGGGACTCGGTGAGTAACTCCAGCCGCTTGCCGGCTAACTGGGAGCCATCAGGCTCAGGCCCGTGACATTGCCACCCGGCCGCGAGAGGCTCGCTACATGCCCATACCGGACCGGATCATCGCTAATGGCCATAACGATGGGGATAGTACCGGTCGCTTCTCGCGTAGACTGGATCGCATCCGCGTAAGCGACGACAACATCGACGTTCATACGGACGAGGTCGTCGGCGAGGTCGCGGTACTTCTCGGGCCTGCCCTCCGCAGAGCGATACTCGATCAGAACATCGCGGCCTACTTCATAACCCTGCTCTTGCAGCCCTTGCCGGAAAGGATTCACATTGTCCGATGGAGGCGAGCACCCAAAGAGGGGAGGACCCGGCGAGAGGACCTCGATCCGCGGCACTCGCGCTGGTGGTTGCCCCGGCAGCCGTCCACACCCCGCCAGCAGCCCGAGGCCAGCTATTCCCGCGCCCTGTACGAACTGGCGGCGGCTGAGGCTGCTCCGGCTGCGTGGTAGATCTGACATCGCGGCCCTCGCGTGCTTGCGGCTCCGCTCCACGAGTGGCCCCAGTATAGCAGCGGCTGAGCGCGCGTGTTGTCGTGCTCCTGACAGGCACCCGCTTATGGCTCCAGTGCTTGACCGTAAGCGAACCGAACTTCGGACAGTGTGTGGCCAGGCAGATGCCCAGCGCCGAGAAGCCAGTTTTGGCAATCCACCCAGCGCCACAACATGGATTGCGATGCGTAGGCAGATTCCAGGGCTATCCAATCGAGCATCATCGCCCCGCGCAGCCGCAGGAGTGGGAAAGCCTTCTGAGGTAACGTCAGGAGTCCCGCGTGAGTTCTTCCCTGCTGCCGCCAGGCGGCATGGCGTCGATTGAACTCACGGCTGTTCGTGGTCAGGAGCGCCCAGCCCTGCCGCGTGGCAAATCCGAGCTGTGTGTCGTCGTCCGCGCCGCGCATGCCCTGATCGAGCACGTGCGTCGCCGAGAAGCCCCGGGCCTGCAGATAGGCCACGAGTTGATAGTCGACGCAGTCGTCGATATAGACGGGCGGAGCCGCCATCAATCAAGATCAGCGTCGTTTGCTCGGATGTACTCATCGATCTCGGAGCGATGGTCCGCGTAGTAGGCCAAGGCTGCCTTGATGGCCTCCGGGCTGAGGTGTGGGTACGCTTTGAGCATGCGGCTGATATCCGGCTCGTAATGCCAGGCTACCACGATCGCCCGGACAGGGACACGGGTTCCCTCGACGATCGGCTCCCCGCTGAGGATACGAGGATTCCGCACGATGCGCGCAGAAACGGCCGCTACGTCTCGTGCCATGTAGCTCTCCTGACTTACTCGCCTGATCGCGAAGGTGGCGGGCGCCGTACCAATCGAGTCTACAACCGACGACTATTCTAGTTGTCCCGACGTGGCGCCTTATCTCAACCATAGCGGCGGGGTTCATGAGGCGCAATAATGGCTGGCCGGGCTGGCCGGGGCGCGTGCTATAACCTCGGCGACGGCTCGGGGCGGCCGCCGCCGACACGGGCACGGTCAATCTGCGCCAGGAACGTCGTGTGCCCCGCTGGCTCCCCCTCCGCTGGCTCCTGCCGCCCGCGCTGGCGGCGCTCCTCGTCCTCGCCAACACCGATCTCCCCTGGGCGATCTACCGCGCCGCCCGGCCGCTCCTCGGCCCCGCTCCCGTCGTCCACACCCCCGCGCCTTACGTCGAGAACCTGCGCGGCGAAGCCGCCGTGCCCGCGGCGTTGGCCGACGGGCTGCGCGTCTTGTCGGCGCCGGACGGCGCGGCCGACGTGCGCGCCATGCTGCCGCCCGGCGCCGCGGTCGACGTGGTCGAGGGCCCTGTGGAGGCGGTAAGCGGCGCCTGGTATCAGGTGCGCGCCGGCGACGCGGCCGGCTGGGTGGCCGCGCCCTACCTCGACGCTGTCGCCCCGCCCGCCGCGCCGACGCGCTGGCAAGACGCGCTGGTGGCGCCCGGCCCTTTGCCGTACACCCCCGTACGGCCGCTGCCCCCGCCGGCGGCACCCGCCACGCGGTTTGGGCTGGTCGAGGCCTTCCACCTGACCGACCGCGACGCGCCGCCGCCGCTCGGCGCCGGCTACGAGCGCCTCGTCTTCTGGTGGCGCGCGCTCCAGGCGCGGCCGGGTGGCGCGCTCAACCCCCACTACCTGCCGCACGCCCTGCTCGCCGAAGAGCGCCGCCAGGGCAAGCAGCTCGTCGGCGTGCTCCTCAACACGCCCGCCTGGGCGGCCGCGCAGCCGAGCGACCGCGGGCAGGCCGTGCCGCGCAACCTCGACCTGCCCTGGGACGCCCCCGACAACTACTGGGGCCGCTTCGTGGAGGCGATGGCGCGCGAGTACGCCGGCGAGATCGACGACTGGACGATCTGGAACGAGCCCGACATCCAGCCCGACGACCCGAACGGCGCCTACTACGCTTGGGCCGGCAGGGTGGAGGAGTACTATCAGCTGCTGCGTGTGGCCTACCTGTCCGTCAAGCGCGGCAACCCCGAGGCGCGCGTCCATCTCGCGGGGCTGACCTACTGGGTGGACCGCCGTCGTGGCCAGCCGCAGTATTTCGAGCGCCTGCTGGACCTGATGGCCGCCGACCCGACCGCACCGGCGAACGACTACTACTTCGACGTGGCCACCCTCCACCTGTACACCGACCCGCGCGCGCTGTACGACGTGCCACGGCTGTACCGCGCGCTGATGCAGGCGCGCGGCTTCGACAAGCCGATCTGGATCGACGAGACGAACGTCGTGCCCTGGGACGACCCGACGAACCGCGGCACCGGCTACGACACGCCGACGGACATGCGCTGCACGCTGGTCGATCAGGCGGGCTACGTGCTGCAAGCGTTCGGGCTGGGCCTGGCCGGCGGCGCCGAGCGCGTCGCCTTCTACAAGGCGCAGGACAGCCCCGGCGCGGACCAGAACGGGGAGGTAGACGCCGTCGAGCGGGCGGCGCTGGTGCGCGAGGACGGCTCGCCCCGCCCGGCCTACGTCGCCTACCAGACGGCGGTGCGCTACCTGGGCGACGCCGAGACGGCGCGCTACTTCCCCGGGGCGAGCGTCGAGAGCGTGGTCGCGGCGCGGCCGGACGGCGCGCGCACGACGGTGCTCTGGAACCGCGCGCCCGAGCCGGTCGTGGCGCGGCTGCCGGCGGCCGGCGCGAAGGCCGACCTGATCGATGCCGCCGGGCGCGTCCATCGCCTGGTGGCTGCGCCGGACGGCGCCTACGCCGTCGAGCTACCCGGCGCCACCTGCGCCACCGATCCCGACAACCCCAAGCGCTACCTCGTGGGCGGCGAGACGTACCTCGTCGTCGAGCACGGCGTCCCGGCCGACGCGGCGCCCGTCCCGGCGCACCCCGAGCCCGCGCCCTGATCGCTGGCCGGGGGACGGGCGGCAGAGTATGATTGGCAGCGCGTGAGGGGGGAGGACCTAACCCCCCGGCCCCCCTTCCCTCCGAAGGAAGGGGAGTGTCTAGCTACGGGCGAGGTGGCCGGATGATGACGATGCAGCTTGAAGGACGCCAGGTAGTCCGAGGCCAGCGTATCGCTCGGCCGAAGCTTGAGCGGGCGAAGCGGCTGCGTCGCGAGATGACTCCCGAAGAGCGACGGCTGTGGGAGCGGCTGCGACGAAGCCAGCTGCATGGGCTACACTTCCGTCGCCAGCAGGTAATCGACGGCTTCACCGTAGACTTCTATTGCGCCACCGCGGGCCTCATCGTCGAGGTCGACGATCCTGTACACGAGACCCAGCCCGCTTACGATGGCGAGCGAGACGAGATCTTGATGGTGCGAGGCCTACGCATCCTCCGGGTGCCGAACGAGGATGTGCGACAGCGACTCGACGCCGTGCTCGCCCGTATCGTGGCTCACGCCACACAGCCCGATTTCGACGGCTAAACCTTTGAAACCACACCCCCCTTCCTTCGAGGGGAAGGGGGGCCGGGGGGGTTAGGTCCATGCGACGACCGTGCGTGCCCTGGCCCGACGACGCGCGCATCGCGGTCAACTTCTACCTGGTGCTGGAGGCGTGGGCGGGGCCGCAGGCCCAGGCCGGCATCCGCGTGACGCCCGACTTCCCGCGCGAGGCGACCGAGGCGGGCCAGCGCGACTGGGCCACCGAGTCGTGGCAGAGCTACGGCGGCCAGGCGGGGTTCTACCGCCTGATGGACGTGCTGAACGAGTACGGCGTGAAGGGCTCGGCGTCGATCAGCGCCCTGGCCGTCGAGACCTGGCCCGACCTGGTGCGCGAGTTCGTCGCCACGGGCCACGAGCCGGCCGGCCACGCCTACAGCCAGGAGACGCGGCTGTATCGCCTGAGCCGCGATGAGGAGCGCGCGAACATTCGCCGCTGCGTGGAGGTGTTCACCCGCCTTCTCGGCGAGCGGCCGGTCGGCTGGGGCAGCCCCGGTGGCCAGCGCAGCGACCACACCCCCACGCTGCTGCTGGAGGAGGGCTTCCTGTGGGAGCAGGACTTCCGCGACGACGACGTGCCGTACATTGCCGCCGAGCAGGACGGCCGGCGGCTGGTGGCGATGCCCAACACCTTCGAGATCAACGACGCGGTGCTGATGGGCCGCTACGGCAACCCGCCCGGCGCGTACGTCGAGACGTTCCGCTACTCGTTCGACCGTCTCTATAAGGAAGGCGAGCGGGCGCCGAAGCTGCTCACCGCACTCGTCCACGCCACGCACTACGGCCGGCCGTTCGGCGCCCACGCGCTGGAGCAGTGCATCCAGTACGCCCGGCAGTTCCCGCGCGTCTGGATCGCCCGCCGCCGCGACGTGGCCCAATGGTACCTCGATCACATTGGCCAATGATGCGGCGCGCCTCTCGGGGGTCCAGGGGGTGTCCCCCTGGCGGGGGGCTTGGGGGGTGTGCCCCCAACCCCTCTTTAGGAGTTGAATGTCATGCATGACACCCCACTGCAGATCGACCCCACGCTGGTGCGTGACCTGGTGGGCCAGGGCCGCGTGTACGATCTGTCGCAGCCGATCGCGCCCGGTATGCCGGTGCTCGCCATGCACCCGCAGTATCACTTCAGCCTCGTGCGGCGCCACGGCGACGCCGCGCGGCCCGGCAACGCCAGCAGCGCCAACGAGCTGCTGGTGATGTGCGCCCACACGGGTACGCACCTGGACGCGCTGGCGCACTACGCGCGCGACGGCAAGCTCTACGGCGGCGCCGACGCGCTGGCGGCCCAGCAGGGCACGGCGGGCTTCCGCGAGGGCGGCATCGAGGAGACCCCGCCCATCGTCCAGCGCGGCGTGCTGCTCGACGTGGCCGGCACGCTGGGCGTGGACGTGCTCGGCGACCAGCAGCCCGTGGGCGGCGAGCTGCTGGCGGCGGCCGAGCGGCGCGCGGGCGTCACGGTCGGGCCGGGCGACGCCGTGCTCATCCGCACCGGCTGGGCGCGGCGCTGGGCCGAGGCGGCGCGCTTCGTGGACGACGAGGCCGGCAATCCGGGCGTGGACGGCGACGGCGCGCGCTGGCTGATCGCCCGCGGCGTGCGCCTGACGGGCGACGATACCGCCTTCTACGAGGTGCACCCGCGGGTGGGCGACGACAACGTCCACGCGCTGCTCATCGCCGACCACGGCGTGCAGATCCTGGAGAACCTGAACCTGGAGCGCCTCGCGGCCGACGGCGTGAGCCAGTTCCTGTTCGTCGTCTTGCCGCTGCCGCTCGTGGGCGCCACCGGCTCGCCCGTGCGCCCCATCGCCATCGTCTGAGGCCGCGGGATGGGGCTGCCGTCACGCTTTGCGGGGCGCCCGCGTATCGCGGGGCCGGGCACCGGGCTAGCCACCGCCATCGCTCTGGCGCTCGCGTTCGTGCTAAGCTGCGCGCCCGCGGCGGGGCCGCCAGCCGCGCCTCCGGCCGCGCCGCCGGACGCGGCCGCGCCGGGCGGCGACTGGCAGGCGGCCTGGAATGCACTCGTCGAGGCGGCTCGCCGCGAGGGCAAGGTGGTCGTGAAAGGCCCCCCGACGGCGGCCGTGCGCACGGCGCTGCCGGCGGCCTTCCGCGAGCGCTTCGGCGTCGACCTGGAGTACATTGGCGGCCCCAGCGGCGACGCGGCGATCCAACTGGCCAGCGAGCGCCAGGCGGGCATCTACTCGACCGACGTGATCCTCGCCGGCGCCGACACGATGTACGGCCCCATCTTCGAGGGCGGCATGCTCGACCCGCTGCGGCCGGCGCTGATCCATCCTGACGCGCTCGACGCCGCGCACTGGCCCGGCGGCCAGCTCTGGTTCATGGACCCCGACCGCCAGTACGTGCTGCGGCTCAACAACTCGCTGACGCAGATGATCTACGTGAACACCGACCAGGTGCGCCCTGAGGCGATCCGCAACTGGTACGACCTGCTGCGGCCGGCGTACCAGGGCCGTATCGCTACCTTCGACCCGTCGATCTCGGGGGCCGGCCTGGCGACCGCCAGCTATCTCTACAAGACGCTCGGCGAGGACTACGTGCGGCGGCTGTACGTGGACCAGCAGCCGATGTTCTCGCGCGACCACCGCCAGACGGCCGACTGGCTGGCGCGCGGCCAGTATCCGATCGCCGTCGCGCTGCGCGAGGTCGAGTTCGCGCAGATCAAGCGCGACGGCTTCCCGGTCGCGCCCGTGCCGCAGCCGTCCGACGCCCCGGGCCACGTCAGCGCCGGCTTCGGGCTGCTCGGCCTGCTGAACAACGCACCCCACCCACACGCGGCGCAGCTGTTCGTAAACTGGATCGCCGGCCCCGACGGCATGCTGGTCTGGAGCAAGGCCCAGGGCATCGTGCCCGTCCGCGACGACGTCGACGCCTCCTACGCGCGGGACCAGGTGCCCGACCCCGCCGTGACCAACTACTTCGACTCCTTTGAGTGGAGCTTCGTCCTCACCGAGCGCGCGCAGATCATGCGGGAGCTGCGCTCCCTGATTCGCTAGTCTTGCGTGGCCCATGCCCACGCCTCCGGACGAGTCGTAGGGGCGGCTCTCGTGACCGCCAGTAGGCGCATAGTCGCGTAGGGGCGGCTCTCGCGACCGCTTTGCCCGACTGCACACCGCTCTGGTCCCGCGTGGCCCTCGCCGGGCGGCCAACGCGCGCGTCGCCGCTCGGGATGCGCGCCGCCGACGACGCGGCAAGGGCGCACCCGCCTCCATCGGGTGCGCCCTAGATTAAATGTACCGACCTGCCGGCTTAGCCGCCCGGCAGCTCTCCGCTAGCCGCGGCAGAGGTCATCCGGCGTTGCCACCGTCGCCACCGTTGCCCCCGTTTCCACCATGACCACCGTTACCCCCATTGCCGCCGTTGCCGCCGTTGCCCCCGTGACCGCCGTTCCCCCCGTTGCCGCCATTGCCGCCGCGCCCGCCAGCGCCGCCGTTCCCGCCGTTCCCCCCGTTGCCGCCGCTGCCGCCAGCGCCCCCATTGCCGCCGTTCCCGCCATTCCCGCCGTTGCCGCCGGTAATGGCCGCATCGCCGCCGGCTCCCCCGTCGCCGCCGTCGAGGCACGTCCCCGGCTGGCCGGGCTGGCCGGGCTGGCCCGGCTGGCCGCCCAGTCCGGCCCGCCCCGGCTGGCCGGGCTGACCCGGCTGGCCCGGCTGGCCCGGCTGACAGCCGCTCCCGCCGTTGCCGCCATTCCCGCCGTTCCCGCCATCTCCCCCTTGCGCCAAGACGACGGGGTGGCCGTGCGCCACCGGCACGGCGTGCCCCACGCCGGTTGCCAGCCCGAGAGCGACGAACAGGGCAGTTGCCACGGCTATCCCTCGCGTCCGCTCCGTGTCTGCTTGGAACCGCATAACCTTGCTCCTTTATGGGACTCGTTCCGCCAGGCCCCGCGCCTGGCCGCGCGCCCCGCTACCGTCGGAGTTGCGTTAGGCCCGCGCGCTGGTCCATGCCGAGTACTGTCGCCGCCGTCGCCACCGGTTGTCCAGAGGGCTATACGCTACGCCTACGCGCTACGGCAACCATGCCCCGAGGGGGCGCCCGACTGGCCGGGCACCCCCTCCGTAGAAGAGCAGTTATGTAGCCTCAGGCGGGTACAGTGTCTCGGCCCTCAAGAGGGCAGGCTACGAGGCGTCGCCACCGTTGCCGCCGTTGCCACCAATCGCGCCGGGTCCGGTCGCGTTGCCACCATTGCCGCCGTTGCCGCCCTGAGCATCCGGCCCGGTCGCGTTGCCACCGTTGCCGCCGTTGCCACCCTGGGCATTCAGGCCAGTCGCGTTGCCGCCGTTGCCGCCGTTCCCGCCGATCGCGCCGGGCCCGGTGGCGTTCCCACCGTTGCCACCATTGCCGCCGATCGCGCCCGGCCCGGTGGCGTTGCCACCATTGCCGCCGTTGCCGCCCTGAGCATCCGGCCCGGTCGCGTTGCCACCGTTGCCGCCGTTGCCACCCTGAGCATTCGGCCCGGTGGCGTTGCCGCCGTTGCCACCATTGCCGCCGATCGCGCCGGGGCCGTGAGCATTACCGCCGTTGCCGCCGTTCCCGCCGATCGCACCCGGGCCGTGGGCGTTGCCGCCGTTGCCACCATTGCCGCCAATGGCGCCGGGGCCGTGGGCGTTGCCGCCGTTGCCACCATTGCCGCCGACCGCACCCGGTCCGTGGGCGTTCCCACCATTGCCGCCGTTCCCGCCGATCGCGCCGTGGCCATGAGCGTTGCCGCCGTTGCCACCATTGCCGCCGATCGCGCCGGGGCCGTGAGCGTTGCCGCCATTGCCACCATTGCCGCCGATCGCGCCGGGGCCGTGAGCATTACCGCCGTTGCCGCCGTTCCCGCCGACCGCCGCGATCGGCGCCGCGTGGGCACTACTAACCGCCGGGCCGAGACCTGCCAGCACCAGACTCAGAGCCGCCACCGCGCTGAACGCCACCTGCTTCGTGAACTTGGGAGCCATCGCTATCCTCCTTATCGCGCTGTTGCCGGTCCGCCATCGGGCTCGGCTGTGTGCGCCTTACATGGACAGCATAGGGGCTCGGCTCATTCCGCACGGTGACTGCGGTCACACTTAGCGTGCAAATTCGGTCACGCTGTGAACGTCTTGGCACAGCGCGGTCGGCGCCGCGGCGCCCGACCGCGCTGTGCCGCCCGGCGGACGCCGCCGCCGTGCTGAGCGGGGCCGCTTCGGCGCGTGTGGCGCAGTTCCCCGTGCGCCGGTGAGGGTGTTCACAGCGGGCGCGCGGCGCGAGCGCGTAGGGTGGTTGCATGAAGCAAACACACTGCGTCAACTGTGGTCTGGCCACCCGCCGGCTCTCGCGCGGGCGCTGCCTGGCCTGCTACGTGTACCTCGCCCGCCGCGGGCGCGAGCGGCCGCTCGTCCCGCGGGGTAGCACGACATGCGCCTGTGGCTACGCGGGCCCCATCCCCCACCGTGGGCGCTGCCCCGCCTGCTACCTGCGCCCCGAGGCCTGACGCGCCCGGCGGACCGCCGTCCACCCGGACGGCGCTCCACCCGAAGCCTCCTCGCGTCCAACGTGACCATCCGGATGTGGCCGGCCTGCTCCACCTCCGCTGCCCTTGACAGGCGACATGGCGGCTTGCTTTGATTGAGCACTTCGCGGCCGCGCCGGGAGCGACGCGGCGCTGGGACCAGGCCGCGGGGGGCCGAAAGGAGCGGAGATGGAGACGCGCACACGCGGCGCGGGATGGGCGCGGTGGGTGGCGCCCTGGGCTCTCGGGTTCCTCGTCGCCTGCACCGCCGTGGCGCCGCGCCAGGCGGCGCCGAGCGCGCCCCCGCCGGGCGCCACGGCCCCGGCTGCTGCCACGCCGGCCGCTACCGCCCCGGCCGCGGCGGCCGCCGCGCGCCCCGCGCTCGCCACGTCGCCGGTCGTGGACCTCAAGGTGAACGCGCTGCCCATCGCGGCCTGGGCGCCGTACTACATCGCCCAGGAGCGGGGCTATTTCCGGGACGTCGGCCTGAACGTCGAGTTCGCGGTCACGAGCAATACCGTCGAGGCGCTCCCGTCGCTCGCCCAGGGCCAGATCCAGGTGGGCAACTGCGCGAGCGCCGTCGCCTGCTTCAATGCGCTCAACCGCGGCACGGACATGAAAATCGTCGCGGACATGCAGTCGGCCGGCAAGACGGCGAAGTCGGACGGCAACGTGGCGCTGGTGGTACGCAAGGATCTGTGGGACAACGGGACGGTTCGCACGCCGCAGGACCTGGTCGGCCGCTCCATCTACAACGTCGCGGGGCCGGGCAGCGCGTCGTACATCCAGGCCGCTCGCTGGCTGTTGAGCAACGGCGTGGACCCGCATAGCATCGACTGGCCGCTCATGCCGTTCCCAGACCAGCTCGCCGCGATGCTGAACAAGGGCATCGAGGTCAGCATCGAGACCGAGCCGCTCGTAACCGCGGGCGTGGAGCGGGGCGCGTTTGAGATCATGGCGACCCAGGAGGCGATGTACCCGACGACCCAGGTGCTGTACGTGATGTACTGGGGCGGCATCGACCGCCTCGGCCAGCAGGTGGGCGAGCGGTTCATGGTGGCCCACCTGCGCGCGGTGCGGGCGTACATCGACGCCTTCGAGTACGGCGTCGATCAGGACGCGATCATCAAGATCCTGACCGACAACACGACGATCAAAGACCCGGCCGTCTGGAAGCAGATCAAGTATTCCTGGGTGGACCCGAACGGCGTCGTGAACCGGGCGGCGCTGGAAGCCGATGCCGAGCTGCTGCGCCAGCTCGGCCTCCTGCAGACCGCGGTGGACCTCGCCCCGGCGTTCGACGATCACTACCGCGAGTTCGCGGTCCGCTACCTGGGTGAGTATCAACCGCCCGCAGGCGCCCCAGCTAGCAGGTGATGCCGACACCGGCGACGCCGCTCCCTTACTCCCTCTCCCCCTGCGAGAGGGGCGGGGTGAGGGCGCGCCTCCGTCGGCGAACCCCCGGGCCGGACCCGGTACGAGTCCCGCGCCCGGCGTCGGGGCGCCGGCCCGATCGCGCGGCAGACCTCGCGAGCCGGCGGCTCAGGCGGGGTGGCGCCCCACGTAGAACCCCTCGTCGTCGGGCGGCAGGTCGTAGCCCGAGGCCTGGAGGCCCTGGCGCAGCGCCCGCATCTGGTTGGGCAGCAGCCGCATCTGCGGCATCGGCAGCAGCCCCCCGTTGAACCCGTGCAGCCAGTTCAGGTACTTCCAGCCGTTGCGGTGGATCAGGTTCGCGCCCGCGAAGCTCGCGTGGA
>Ga0209062_1002442_pt1 | contig 24962 bp, 24 predicted proteins | sample Coa_R2_2_FD_187158 | JGI IMG/M metagenome (GOLD analysis project Ga0209062, IMG submission 187158) | Surface soil microbial communities from Centralia Pennsylvania, which are recovering from an underground coalmine fire - Coalmine... | ecosystem: Environmental > Terrestrial > Soil > Unclassified... | reverse complement strand
ATCGGAGAGCACAAGCGGAGCAGAAAGCGTGCCGTCGCCGTTGCCGAAGAAGACCTGAATTTCGCTGCTCAGAACCAGATCCCGGAGGACCGCAACGTCCGGCCTGCCGTCGCGATTGAAATCGGCGACGGCAAGCGAGACGGGAACGCCTCCGGTGAAGTTCACCTTGTAGACCTGTGTAAATTCACCGTTGCCCTTGCCTTTGAGTATGGCGGCGAAGCCATCCGCGCGATCGGCCAGTGCGAGGTCGGGGATGCCGTCGCCATCGAAATCGGCGGCAGCCAGCGATTGGCCGGTGAAATCGACACCGCCGATTCCGGCAAACGAGACCGGCGCGGCCACGAATGCGCCGGCTCCCTGGCCGAACAGGACCGTCAGCGAACCCGCGGGGCTGCCGGAAAGGAAGACCGGATTGCCGGCGCCGATCAGGATATCGGTGATGCCATCGCCATCGAAGTCGGCAAGCATGACGTCAGGCGCGGCAAGCAAGGCGTTGCCGCTGCCTTGCACGGCGTAGTCGCGGCGCGTGGGAAAGCCGCCTTTGCCATCGCCGAACAGGATGGTGCCGGTGGAGGTAACGATGTCGGGAATATGGTCGCCGTTGAGGTCGCCGATGGCGACGGTGAATGTGGCGCCGGAAGCGCTGGCCTGGACGGGGAAGAGTACGGGCGATTGGAAGGTGGCATCGCCGTTGCCGAACTGGACGGCAACGGAAGCCACATAGTTGCCGTCGAGACCGGCTGTCCGGACGAGGTCGAGTTTGCCATCGCCATTGAGATCGGCGAGAGCGAGCCCAGGGGAACCCGAGCCGAGTGCGCCGAGGGCGAGGCTTTGCTGGCGAAAGGTGCCGTCGCCGTTCCCGAGAAGGGCGACGGAATGGGGAGCGGTAACGATGACAATGTCCGGCTTGCCATCTCCGTTCAGGTCGCCGATGGCCAGGGTCACGTTGGCGCCGACAGAGATACCCAGGTCCTGCTGAAGAGGAGTTTGAAACGTGCCGTCGCCATTGCCGGGGAAGACCCAAAGAGTGAAGTCCGCGTTGCCGTTCGATAAGTAGGCTTGCGAGACGGCGATGAGGTCGAGCTTGCCGTCTCCGTTGACGCCGGCCAGTTTCAGAGTGCTGAAGGTCTGCGTTTGAGTGCCCGGCAGTGTGAAGTTCGTTTCGCTGACGAGATGGAGCTGCGGGTCAAAGAGATCGAAATGGATGGTGGGGCTCAGAGCATTCGGTGAGACGTCGAGGCGGGCGACCGAGTAGTTGCCGGAGGGCAGGGTGAAGGAGACTTGAGATTGCGAAGCGGCGCCCGGCGGATTCTCGGCTGACGTTCCGGCGGTTTTCGATGTAGGGATCACGTGCGGCAGACAGGCCGCGAACTGCTGCTCGAAGTGCGGCGTGGTTCGGATGACGCGGTAGGGCGGGGCATTGGCGGCCTCGAAGCCGGTGTACGAACCATCTGGCTGCCTCACGACGTTGATGTGCGAGTTGGCGGATGGCTCGAGGCTGACGGTACGGGCCGAAAGAAAGTTGGGGTTGGGGCACGCCGGCTGGCCATTGGAACAGGCGCAGAGTACACCCAAAAAGGCGGCGAGTTTGACGGGTTGGACCAGCACCCTGGCGTCACAAGCAAGAAGAGTTCCACTTTGCGGTGCCGTTCGTCCCGGCGCGGCAACGGTTTGCCGGAACCGCGACAAGGAGGGACGCATCCGGCGGCGCCAGGCGTGTGTCGGAAATGCCCGATTCGCGGCCCTGCTCCTGTTAAACTGAAGCTTTCTTTGGGTGGAACGTGAACGCCATCGAGTTCCAGGGTGTCTCGAAAAGCTATGCCATCTACGAACAGCCGGGCGACCGCCTGAAGGAATTGCTCACGTGGAACCGCGTGTGCGCGCACCGCGATTTCTGGGCGCTGCGCGACGTGAGCTTCACGGTGGAGCGCGGCGAGACGTTCTGCATCGTGGGGGAGAACGGGTCGGGGAAAAGCACGCTGCTGCAGATCGTGGCGGGCATTCTGCAACCGACGGCGGGCCGGGCGGCGGTCAACGGGCGGGTCTCCGCGCTGCTCGAGCTCGGGGCCGGGTTCAATCCGGAATTCAGCGGGCGCGATAACGTCTACCTCAACGGCTCCATCCTGGGGCTCTCGAAGCGGCAGATCGACGAACGCTTCGACGAGATCGCGTCGTTCGCCGAGATCGGCGATTTTCTCGACCAGCCGGTGAAGACGTATTCGAGCGGCATGGTGGTGCGGCTGGCGTTCGCGGTGGCGATCAACGTGGAGCCGGAGGTGCTGCTCGTGGATGAGGCGCTGGCGGTCGGGGATATCTATTTCCGGCAGCGCTGCATGCGCAAGGTCCACGAGCTGCGGGCGCGCGGCGTGACCATTCTGTTCGTCTCGCACGCGGTCAGCGACGTGAAGGCGCTGGGCGACCGCGTGCTTTGGCTCGACCACGGGCGCGTGCGCGAACTCGGCGAGCCGGACCGCGTGATCGCCAGATACCTGGCAGCGATGACGGAGAAGGACTCGGCGTACCAGCACCACGAAGCGGCGGCGCGGCCGGCCGTTCGCGCGGCGGGACCGGCGCTCGCGCCGGAGGTGGTGGAGACGATTCCGAACATCGACCACCGCTACGGCGACGGGCGGGCGGAGATCCTGGGCATCGCGGTGCTCGATGAGCGCGGCGCGCCGCTCGGGGCGCTCGAACCGGGCCGGAGCATCGTGGTGCGGATCAGCGCGCGGGCCAAGGCCGACGTGCCCATGCCGATGGTCGGCTTCATGCTGCGCAACCAGTTGGGCATCGATTTTTCGGGCACCAACACGGCGGCGGAGGGCTGCGAGATGGCGCCGCTGCACGCGGGCGACGTGGTGACGGTGGATTTCCACGTGGATCTGCCGGAGCTGTACCCGGCGTCGTTTTCCTTTTCGCCGGCGATCGCCGATGGGACGCTCGCGGGCTACACGATGTGCGACTGGATCGATAACGCGGTGGCGCTGCAGATGACGCGGGGCGAGCGCGAGATCTACGGGTATCTGCGCCTGCCGTGCCGCGTAAAGGTGAATGCGCGGCTGGCGCACGGCGTTCTGGAGCAGCACGTTGGCTGAATTCACGGGCGAGCGGGTGATTCCGGGTGAGGTCGATATCGATCTGCTCAACGAGCACCTGGCACGCTACACGTTCGCGGCCCGGCTGGCGCGGGGAAAACGGGTGCTGGACGCGGGCTGCGGCGCGGGGTACGGCGCAGCCGAGCTGGCCCACGCGGCGCTGAGCGTGACCGGGTTCGACCGCGCGGCCGATGCGGTCGATTTCGCGCGTGCGCATTACCGGCTGCCGAATCTGTGGTTCGAGCAGGCTTCCTGCGAGGCGCTGCCGCACGCGGATGGACGCTTCGACCTGGTGGTGGCGTTCGAGGTCATCGAGCACCTCGAACATTGGCGCGAATTCCTGCTGGAAGCGCGCCGCGTGATGGCGCCCAACGGGCAGTTCATCGTCTCCACGCCGAACAAGCTGTATTACAACGAATCGCGCGGCGGGCAGGGGGCGAACCCCTTTCACGTGCACGAATTCGAATTCGAGGAATTCCGCGAGGCGCTGCGGGCCGTCTTCCCGCACGTGAGCCTGTTTCTCGAAAATCACGTGGAGGGCGTCACATTCCAGCCGGCCCCGGACAGCACGCCGCCGGGCAACACCGTGGAGGTGCGGGTGGATGCGGGCGACGCGGCGCCGGCGGAATCGCATTTCTTCCTCGCGGTCTGCGCGCACCGGCCGCAGATCGGCAATCCGACGTTTGTGTATGTGCCGCGCGCGGCCAACGTGTTGCGCGAGCGGGAGCGGCACATCGCGCTGCTCGAAGGCGAACTGGCGAAAAAGGACGCGTGGCTCGCCCAGGCGCTGGCCGAGCACGAGGAATTGACCGCGAAATTCCGCGCCCTCCAGCAGGAACTCGAGCGCAGCAACCAATGGGCGGAAGAGCTGAACCGCGAGATCGCCGGGCGGCGGGCGCGCATCGTCGAGCTGCAGGAGGAACTGGCGCGGGAACAGGAAAGCGCGCGGCGCAAGATCGCGGAGCTCGAAGAGGACATCCGCGCCAAAACGCAATGGGCGCGCGACGTGGAAGCGGCGCTCACGGCCGAGGTCAGGAAACAGACGGCCGACCTGGTGGCCGCGGTCGAGGCGTTGCACCGCACGGAGAAGGAACTGGACGAGCGCACAGCGTGGGCGCTCGCGCTGCAGAAGGAGGGCGAGATGCTGGCGCAGCAGCTCGCGGTGGTGCGCGCGTCGCGCTGGGTGAGGCTGGGAAGGCGGGTCGGGCTGGGGCCCGCCCTGCCGGAGTGACATGGCGCTGCTGAAACGGGTCCTGCGGGCGCTGCCGCTGCTGGTGTTGTCGCCGGTGGTGCTGGCGCTGACCGCCGTGGTGCTGGCGCTCACGGATATCGCGTGGAAGCTGTTCGGGCGCGCTGGCGCTCGTCCCGAACCGCGCGCCGGAGATCCGGAACGGACCAGTGGGCCCGCGCCCCGGAACGCCTCCGTCGTCATCCCCAACTGGAACGGCAAGGATCTGCTGGCGAGATATCTGCCCTCGGTGGTCGAAGCCATGGGCGGGAACGAGATCATCGTGGTCGACAACGGCTCCACCGATGGCAGCGCGGAGTTCGTGCGGCGCGAGTTTCCGCAGGTGCGGGTGCTGGCGCTCGAAAAGAACCTGGGCTTCGGCGGCGGATCGAACGCGGGGTTCCGCGCGGCCACGAACGATATCGTGGTGCTGCTGAACAGCGATATGCGGGTGGCGCCGGATTTTCTCGCGCCGCTCCTCGAAGGCTTCCGCGATGCGGACGTGTTCGCCGTCTCCTGCCAGATCTTCTTCAGCGATCCGAATAAAGTGCGGGAGGAGACCGGGCTCACACAGGGCTGGTGGGAAGACGGCGGGCTGCGCGTGCGGCACCGCATCGACAACGAGATCGACGATCTGTATCCGTGCTTTTACGGCGGGGGCGGCTCCTGCGCCTTCGACCGGCGGAAATTCCTGGAGCTCGGCGGCTTCGACGAGCTGCTGGCGCCGTTCTATCTCGAAGACACCGATCTCGGCTATATGGCCTGGAAGCGCGGCTGGAAGGTGCTGTACCAGCCGCGCAGCGTGGTGTACCACGAGCATCGCGGCACGATCGGCAAGAAGTTCAGCGCGGAATACATCCGCGGCGTGCTGCAGAAGAACTATCTGCTGTTTGCATGGAAGAACATTCACGAGTGGCGGCGGCTGGGAGCGCACTTTGCGTTCACGTGGGCCGGGGCGCTGCTCACGGTGATCTTCGGCGAAGTGCCGCTGCGCCCCACGTTTCCGGGGCTCTGGCGGGCGTTCCGGCAGCTTCCCGGCGCGGCGCGGTCGCGGTGGCGGGCGCGGGGACTGGCGCGCGTGAGCGACACAGAGGCCTTTCTGCGGCCCCTGGGCGGCTATTTCCGCGACCGCTTCGACGCGATGGAGCCGGCGCCGGAATCGCCGCGCGTGTTGTTTGTGGCGCCGTATCCGATCTGCCCGCCGGTGCACGGCGGCGGCGTGTTCATGTACCAGACGCTGCGGCAGCTTGCGGCGCTGACCGAGGTGCACGTGGTCGAGCTGCTCGACTGGCCGTGGCAGGAAAAGGACAACGCGGAGCTGCGGGAATTCTGCGCTTCGGCGGAGTGGCTGGTGCGGCCGCCGGCGGACCGGCCGCGGTCGAGCGCGCTCGCGCCGCACGCCATCGAAGAGATCGACAACCAGGACCTCGACTGGCTGATCCACCGGCAGATTTATCGCAAAAAGATCGACCTCATCCAGCTCGAATATACGCCGATGGCGCAATACCGCGGCGCATACCGGCGCATCGCGCGGGTGCTGTTCGAACACGATATCTATTTCCAATCGGTGGGCCGCGGCATCCACCACGTGCCGGGAATGATCGGCCGCATGAAGGCGCGGATGGAATACCTGCGCGCGCTGCGCTACGAGCTGCGGATGCTGCCGGATTGCGACGAGGTGCAGGTCTGCACGCGCGCCAATCGCGATTATCTGCTGAGCTTTCTGCCGCAGCTCGCGCCGCGCGTGCGGACGGGGCTGCGCGCGGGCATCGACACCTCGCGGTACGAATTCCGGCCCTGCGGCCGCGAGCCGTTCACGATGTTGTTCCTGGGCAGCTTCCGGCACGACCCCAACCGCTTCGCCATGGACTGGTTCGTGAACGAAGCGATGCCGCGGATTCTGGCGCGCGAGCCGCGGGCGCGGCTGGTGGTGGTGGGCTCGGACCCGCCGCCCGCGCATGCCTATTCCGATTTCGCCGGGGCGCTCGAAATGCTGGGATATGTGGAGGATGTGCGCGGGCCGCTGGCGCGCTACAGCGTGTTCGTGTGCCCGATCCGGAGCGGCTCGGGCGTGCGCGTGAAGCTGCTGGAGGCGTACGCGGCGGGCATTCCGGTGGTTTCGACGCGCGTGGGCGCGGAAGGGCTGGCCGGCAAGGATGGCGAATTCTGCGCGCTGGCGGACGATCCGGCCGGCTTTGCGGAGCGGGTGCTCGCGATCTTCGAGAATCCGCAGGCCGCGGCGGAGATGGCGGCGCGCGCGCGGCGCGAGGTGGAGGAAAACTGGGACATGGCCGCGATTACCCGCAAGCTGGCCGAGAGCTATCGGGAGGCGGTGAAGCTGAAGCGGGCGTCAGGCGCGTGACGAATTGCGGAGCGGATCGATCCGGCCCCTACTGCTTGTGCGCGGCCTTCAGGTCCCGCGCGAGGCGGCTTACAATATCGGAGGCGGTGCGATCCAGATCGCGGTTGAGGGTGCCTTTGGAGGGGTCGAAGGTGGACCAGACCACCAGGCGCGATTTGGCATCGACGAGAAAGATGGTGCCCTTGGCGCCGCCGAAGCTCGAAACCGGGGCGCTGAGTTTATTGACGGTATCGGAGAACCCTTTGCTGCCGGCGGGTGCGTCGGCATCGGAGTCGCTCGATTTCTTGCGGCGGGAGACTTTTTCGGGCTCCGGCAGTTGCTGGCCGTCCGCTTTCTTTTCGGATGCGGATTTTGGCGCGCCGGCGGCGGGCTTGGGCTCCGCCGGTTTCGGATCGGGGAAGATGCTTTGGAGCTCGGTCTGGAAGTTTTCGCCGATGCGGTCGGTAAAGATGGCGTCCGCGAGCTTGGGATCGGTCACCACCTGGAATGTGTGGCGGGTGGCAAGCCGGTTCGCCAGGTACTGGTCGAGGCCGCGGGACATCGGCATCACGTAAACCGTGCGGACGCCGGTGAGGTCCGCGCCCGCAAGCAGCGCGGCGGAGCAGCCGAGGACGAGCCAAAGGCGATACATAGGAACCATGATAACGAGACGCGCGGGAGGGGGAAAAAGTCGGATGCCGGCGGGGTGGCCCGTGGCGTGCGAGGACGGGCGGGGCGGCGGGCGCGCGCCGCGCCCTTACGGCCGCGGCTCGGATTCCCATGTATAAGGGCCAATCGATCACCGTCATCATCCCGTGCCTCAACGAGGAGCAGGGGATTCAGAAGGTCCTCGACGCGATGCCGGACTTCGTGGATGAAGTCATCGTCGTCGATAACGGATCGACGGACCGCACGTCGGAGGTGGCCACCGAGCGGGGCGCGAAGGTGATCCGCGAACCGGTGCGGGGCTACGGGCGCGCCTACAAGCGGGGCTTCGCGGTGGCGACGGGCGATCTCATCATCACGCTCGATGGCGACCACAGCTACCCCGTGGATGCGGTGGGCTACCTGATCGAGGCGTTCCTGCACCTGGAGGTGGACTTTCTCAACGCCTCGCGGTTCCCGGTGCGCGATCCGCGCGCGATGAGCTTCAAACACAAGATCGGGAATCTGGTGCTCTCGATCGCCACCTCGCTGCTGTTCTTCCGCTGGGTTCGCGATTCGCAATCCGGAATGTGGGTGCTGCGGCGGTCGATCGTGAAGGAGCTCAAACTCGAATCGGATAGTATGGCGTTTTCCGAGGAGATCAAAATCGAAGTGCTGCGCAACCGGCGGCTGCGGTTCGGAGAGATTTCGATTCTGTACTCGTCGCGGCTGGGGGAGAAGAAGCTGAATCCGTGGCGGGACGGCGTGCAGAACCTGGCGTTTTTAGTCAAGAAGAGATTTTTTAGATAACCGCCAGGGCGCAGAGACGCAGAGAAAGACAAAGTATTCTCTGCGCCTTTGTGCCTCGGCGGTGAATCCAGTGTGGCAAAGTGACACAGCCGGACATCGGAATCGTGATCGTCACGTATCATTCGGAGGCCGAGATCGGTCCGTGCCTCGATGCCGCAATGGCGACCGGCGCCACGGTTGTAGTAGTCGATAACGCGTCGCGCGATGGCACGGTGGAAGAGGTCCGGCGGCGTCCGGTGCGGCTCATCGCGAATGCAGCAAATCGCGGCTTCGCGGGCGCGGTGAATCAAGGGTTTGCGGCGCTCTCGACGCCGTATGTCCTGCTGCTGAATCCGGATTGCGTGATCGTGCGCGGCCTCGATGTGCTGCGCGATGCCTGCGCAGCGCCGGGGGTCGCGGCGGCGGGCGGCATGCTGGTCGACCGGGAGGGCCGTCCGCAGACCGGTTTCATGGTGCGTCGATTCCCGACTGCGGCCTCGCTGATTTTGGAAGCTCTCTTGCTGAACCGGCTCTGGCCGAAAAATCCCGTGAACCGGCATTACCGCGCCCTGGATCTGGACTACGGCGTCCGCGCGGAAGTGGAGCAGCCCGCCGGGGCGTTTCTCATGGTGCGGCGCGCAGTGTGGCAGGAGCTCGGAGGCTTCGATGAGTCGTTTTTCCCGCTGTGGTTCGAAGACGTGGACTTTTGCCGCCGCGCGGCAGGCCGGGGATACCGGATTCTGTACGAGCCCGGGGGTATTGCGCAGCACAGGGGCGCACATTCCATCGTTCACTTAACTGTAGAGATGCGGCGGATTTATTGGTATTGTAGTCTACTGAAGTATTCAGCTAAACACTTGCGCCCGGTGGCTTATCGGGCGGTGTGTCTGGCTGTGGCTGCGGGATCGGTTTTGCGGATGATCGCGGAATCGTTTCAGGCACGCCGCATTCTGCCGATGGCAGCTTACGGGGAAGTTGTGCGGCTCGCCGGCCGCGCGTTGGTATCGGCCGGCGGGGCGAATCAGTTGTAACGGGCCCTCTGTAAACCGCCGCGGTGTGCCCTGCGGGCCACGCGGCTCGATTTCGAAACATACGGACGTACGGTAACTCGGACTCTCAGGTTCTGTTCATGGCGCACAACGACCTCGTCTCCGTCACGATCGTTACTTATAACAGCGGGCGGTTCATCAAACGATGCCTGGAATCGGTGCTGGCGCAGAAGTATCCCTTCAAAGAAATCATCGTGGTGGATAACGCCTCGAGCGATGGAACCACCGACATCCTGGAACAGTTCGAGGACCGCTGCCAGGTTTACTACAACGACGAGAACATCGGGTTCGCAGCCGCACAGAATCAGGCGATCCGGCTCTCCCGCGGGGAGTGGGTTCTTACGCTCAATCCGGACGTACTGCTGCTTCCGAATTTCATCCAGGCAATGGTGGATGCGGGGCAGTTCGATCCGCAGATCGGCAGCGTTTGCGGCAAGCTGCTGACGATGACCGCGCATTTCGAGATCCCGGAGAAGCCGGTGGTGGATTCGACCGGGATTTACTTCAACCCGATGCTGCGGCATCTCGACCGCGGCAGCCAGGAAGTGGATAACGGCCACTACCTGCAATACGAATACGTGTTCGGCGCCACGGCCGCGGCCGCGCTCTACCGGCGCGCGATGATCGACGATATCTCCCTCGATGGCGAGTTCTTCGATACCGATTTCTTCGTTTACCGCGAGGATGCGGACGTCGCCTGGCGCGCGCAGTTGATGGGCTGGAAGTGCCTGTACGCGCCCTACGCGCGGGGCTATCACGTGCGCAAGGTGCTGCCCGGCAACCGGCGCGCGCTGCCGCCTGAAATCAACATGCATTCGGTGAAGAACCGCTTCCTGATGCGCATCAAGAACATTTCGCCGGATCTTTACCGGCGGAACTGGCTCTCCATCACGGCGCGGGACATCGTGGTGGTGATGTGCTGCCTGCTGTGGGAGCACACGTCGCTGAAGGCGTTCTGGTTCCTGGCGCGCAACTGGAAGCGGGTTGTGGCGAAGCGGCGCCGGATTCAGGAGGCGCGGCGCGTCGACCACGAATACATCGCGAGCTGGTTCCAGTACCGGCCGGTCAGCAAGAAGACGCCGAAGAAGATGACGCGGATGCTCTCGCGGTCCGAAACGGTGGGCTAGGCGCCGGTGCGCATCGCGCTCGCCGGCACTCGCGGGATTCCCGCCAACTACGGCGGCTTTGAAACGTTCGCCGAGGAGCTATCCACGCGCCTCGCGGCGCGCGGGCACGAAGTGACCGTCTACTGCCGGGAGCGGTACCGCGAGACGCACTATCGCGGCGTGCGGCTCGTCTGGCTGCCGACCATCCGGCACAAATACTTCGACACGCTGGCGCACACGTTCCTCTCCACGCTGCACCTGATGACGCATCGCGCGGACGCCGCGCTCTACTGCAACGGCGCCAACGCGATCTTCACGCCGCTCGCGAGGCTGGCTGGCGTGCCCGTGGCGCTGAACGTGGACGGGATCGAGCGCAAGCGGAAAAAATGGAACCGCGCGGCCAAGACGTGGTACCTGGTTTCCGAGTGGCTGGCGACGTTCTGCCCCAATGCGGTGGTGACCGATGCGCTCACGATCCAGCGATATTATCGCGAGCGCTACGGCAAGGAGACTACGTTCATTCCGTACGGCGCGGAAGTGGGGCGTGTGGAAAGCGCGGCCGTGCTGGAACGGCTGGGGTTGGAGCGGGGGCGCTATTTTCTGTACGTGAGCCGCATGGAGCCGGAGAATCATCCGCTCGAGGTGCGTCAGGCGTTCGAGCGCGTGGCGACGGAGATGAAGCTCGCGCTCATCGGCGATGCGCCGTATGCGCACGAGTACATCCGGCGCGTGCGCGACACGAGCGACGCGCGGATCGTCATGCCGGGCGCGATCTACGGCGAAGGCTACCGCGAGCTGGGCTCGCATTGCTTCGCGTACATTCATGCGACGGAGGTCGGCGGGACGCATCCGGCGTTGATCGAGGCGATGGGCCGCGGCGCGCTCGTCATCTATCGCAACACCCCGGAGAACGCCGAGGTCGTCGGGGACGCAGGGATTCCGTTCGAGCCGGAGGAGCTGGAGCAAAAGCTACGCGCGGCTCTGGAAATGCCGGAGAGCGGGCGGGAGGAGCTGCGGAGGCGCGCGATGGAGCGCGTGCGGGAGCGGTATTCGTGGGATGCGGTGACGGATGCGTACGAGAGGCTGCTGCGGGGGGTGGCGGGGCGCTCAGCGTGAGGCGCTATAGTTCGGCGTAAACTTGAGACTGGGATGGGAAAGGGCGATTCAATTCGAACACCGGCTGCCGAGGATCGTGTCCTCAATACCATTGTTGAGCGCCTCGTCAGTCTGTACCGGCCCGAGCGGATCTATCTCTTCGGCTCCGTTGCGCGCGGCGACGCCAGCCCTGATAGCGATTACGATCTGATGGTCGTCGTTCCAGACTCTACACCCCAAAGCTTACGCGATCCCGGATTGGCGTATCGAGCGCTCTGGCGGCTCGGCGCCGCCATTGACCCACTCGTCTGGACCCGAACGCAATTCGATAGCCGCCTGCACCTGCGAGCATCGCTGCCGTCCACGATTCTGCGAGAGGGCAGGCTCTTGTATGCGGCCTGATCCGGAGCGGCTGGCCGACACCGAATCCTGGCTCCGAAAGGCGGCCAGCGATTTGCGCTGCGCGGGTATTGACCTCGAGGCGACGCCACCAGCGACCGAGGACGCCGTCTTCCATTGCCAGCAAGCGGTGGAGAAGGCACTCAAGGCATTTCTCGTATGGCACGACGCGCCGTTCGCGAAGACGCATGACCTCGGAAAGCTCGGCGCCTCGGCTGTGCAGTTTGACGCGACTCTGGAGCCGCTGGTCGATCGTGTCGTCGATCTCAGTAAGTATGCCTGGATGTTCCGCTATCCAGGAGATCCCGTCGAGCCTACGCTGGAGGAGACCGAGGAAGTCCTCAGACGGGCTTTGTCAGTCGTGGACGAACTGAAAAAGCGGATCACGGAGCCGGAGCCGCCTGAGGCACCTTAAGAGATTTCAGAACATTCGCGAAAGCGGCTTCGGGCATTCCCTGGTACTTCGACGTGCCGTTGTGTACGCGCGCCAGATCATCGGACGAGAGCGCCAGGGTGGCGTTATTTTTCAGGGCCCAGGCCTTCGTGAGCTTGTAACACCGCGCGTACGCCATCGAGGGCGATTGCGCGGCCAGCGCGCCCGCCGCCGCAACAGCGCATCCTAAGAATAATGCGCCCGTTCATGCGCGGCTATGCGCTGAAGCGATACAGCGCATCCGCGATCGGCACGCCGCGCACATCGATCCGCTTCAAGTCCGTCGTGCCGACGCCGTGAGCCTCCGCCAGCGTCAGGATGTTGTCGCATTTCTCGAACGGCGCCGTGCCGCGCTCGGCGCGCGGGTTGTAGCCCATCACGGCGGCCGAGACCGCGTCCGTGCAGACCGGGTTCAGGCCCGCGATCAGCACGCCGGGCTTGACCATGCGCACGCCGCGAATCCACGGGCCTTCGCCGCCACTGATGGTTTCGACGCCATCGACGATCGCGAGGTGAATCGGCCGCGCGGCGACCAGGTCGGCAACAATATGGGGGACGCGGTAGCCCGGGTCGTGGTTCGCGCCGAAATGCAGCTCCTGCGGCGCGGATTTCGCCGGCTGGCGCACGCCCTCGTGTCCGACCTTCAGCCGGCCGGTGGTGGGGCTCTCGTTGGGCTCATCGACGCCGGCGTCGTCGCCGTAAATCGAAGCGGGAATGGTGCCGAAAACGTTCTTGCAGGAAAGCGTCAGGCCGCAGGTGGCGTGGTTCTTCAGCTTCGCCATGCTGACGTAGACGTCTGTGTCTTCGTAGGCGTGGTTCAGGTCGTAGGCCGGGTACATGTAGGCGCTGCCGGGGACGCGGAAGCGCGAATACTTCCTGCCCTTGCCGAGCGCGTTGGTGTTTTCGAATTCGACCAGCGGCGCGGCCGATTGCAGACTGCGCACGTTCCAGCCGGAATCCAGCATGCTCTCTTCGAGCGGCCCGGCCGTGGCCCAGGAGCTTTCGACGAAGCGGATGCGCTTCGCGCCGGCGCGTCCGAACAGGTAGGCGGCGGCGCCGAGCAGCTTGGGATGCGTGTAGTGCGTCAGCGCCGGCGCGCGGCCCTGCACGCGGTTGCCGGGGCTGCCGGTCATGTTCACCTTGATGGTGACGGTCTTGTTGCGCACCAGCCCTTCGATGCCGCCCAGCTTGTCGAACATGCCGGCGAGCGTGCCGGTCACGTCCTCGTCATAGGACGCCAGTTTGGCAATCGCAACCGGCGCGGCCGGCGCCGCGGTTTCGGCGGCCTTGAGGAAAGGCGCCGCACTGAGCATCGCTACCCATTCTCTGCGACTGAGGTTCATCTTATTGCTCCAGTTGGATGGTGGCGCAGACGGACACCTTGTCAATATCGACCCCCTGCGCGTCGTCTTCGCGGTAAATGGCAAGCGGCTTGGACACGCCCTCCGGCGTGAGCAGCGTGGCCTTTCGGAAGCCGCCGGAAAAATGCACGGTAACGTTTTCGACCGGGTAATCGGAATAATTCACCAGATGCAGGATGACCGTTTTGCCGTCCGCCGAAGAGAGCACGTTGGACAGCATCGAAGAGACGTTGAACAGCCGCACGCCGAGGTTGCGGCGGCCGATCATGGAATTGATGTCGCGCCAGATCTCGTTGAGTCGCGTGAGCTCGCTCTGGTCGAGCGTGATGCGTCCGGCGCCGGGCGCTGCGTCCTGCCAGCCGGGCGGGCCGTTGAGGACCGTATTGCCGGAGCGGGTGAAATTGCGCAGGATTTCCTGCTGCGCGGGAGTGAGCGCGCCGGGATCGACATTCACCGCCATGGTGGCGCCGTTCAGAGCGTCAGCGCTGAGGCGCTCCGGCGGAACGGGTTTGACGGGCGTGTGCTTGACCGCGATCATATCGAGGATGCCGCCCGAAAGCAGGCCGCCCTTCGCCGGGTCCTGCACCACGGCGAGCTTGGCGTATTCGCGCATGGCGCGCCACTCGGGGTGGCTCTCGAAATAGCGCAGCAGCTCGTTCATCTGGCGCCAGTCGGCGAGGGCATCGGCATCGCGGCGGTGGAGGCGCGCGGCGAAGTCGGGGTCGAAGGCGAGCACCCAGCGGGCGCCCGAAATCGCGGCATCGGCGATGGCCTGCAGGTAACGCGTTCGGGTGATGACGGCGCCCGCGGGCGGCCGGTTGCCGAGCCACACGGCGGCATCGCCCCAGGCGCGCACGGCGCGGACGAATCCGGTGTTGGTGTCGATCCAGGCCGAGCCGGTCGGACCGGCCTTCCTGGCATCCTGTTCGTCGACGATGCCGGGCCATACGCCCTGATCGGTGCCGATGATGGGCGCGGGCGAGCCCAGCGGCATGCGGCTGCGCGGGCCGAGCTCGATCACGGGCGCGGCGCCGGCGGCCTCGCGAACGGCAGCGGCGGCGGCATCGGCGAAGTCGCCATCGAGGACCAGACCGGCGGCGTTGGCGGCCAGCGCGCTGCGCGCCTCGGCGGCGGCGTTCGGGCCGGGCTGCAGCGCGATCAACGTCACGATGCCCCGCGAACCGGCGGCGGCGATCAACTCCGGCGAAGACTTCGCGAGCAGGAGACAGTTGACCGGGCTGCCGCGCAGCAGATCGAGCGATTCGACATCCGCCCAGGGCCACCGTGCGGGAACCCATTCCGCGGGTTTCGGTACGGCGGCGTACGCCAGGGGAACAAGACAGAGGGCGGCCAGCCAGCGGGCCCGGCGCAACAGCATAATTTATACTTTACGACGTAACTTGAGATGGCGGTGGAACGAATCCTCAGCTTGGGGATGCCGGCTGCGGCCGGAGGGGATGGGGGATCGGGGATCGGGGATTGGGGAGGCAGGAGATGAAGGCTGGACTGGTGTTGTTTGCCATCGCGGCTGCGCGCGCGGCGGGGCCTCAGCCGGTTCCGGTCGTTGCGGAGCTGTTCACTTCGGAAGGCTGCTCGAGCTGTCCGCCGGCGGACCGGCTGCTGGCGGAGCTCGACCGTAGTCAGCCGGTCGCGGGCGCGCGGGTGATCGTGCTCAGCGAGCATGTGGATTACTGGAACCAGCTCGGCTGGCGCGATCCGTTCTCCGAGCCGCAATTCAGCCGGCGGCAGGAGCAGTACGCGCGCGTGCTGGGCGGCGATGTGTACACGCCGGAGCTGGTGGTCGACGGGCGCGATCCGGTGCTCGGCAACGACGCGGCGGCGGTCGGCAAGGCGATCCTGCGCGCGGCCGCGCGCGCCAAGGCGCCGGTGCGAATCGCGGGCGCGCGGCGCGAGGGCGCCGAGGCTGCCATCGAGATTGCCATTCCGCCTTTGACGAAGGGCCGCGGCGAGGTGTGGGTCGCGATCGCCGATGAGAGCGCCCGATCGAGCGTCAGCCGCGGGGAAAACGCCGGCCGCACGCTGGTCCATGTGGCGGTGGTCCGCAGCCTGACGAAGGCGGGCAAGGTGGACAAGTCCGAAGGCATGGAGCGGACGCTGCGGATGGCCGTGGGCCAGGCTCCGGCGCGCGCGATCGTGTTCGTGGCGGATTCGGGCGGCACGATCTTCGGCGCGGACGAGGCGGCCGTGAGGTGAAAAAGCCTGCGATCATGGGGAGAGCGCCGGCTCCCTCATGCAGTCCGCACCGCAACCGGAAGAACTGATGGTCCGCTACCAGCAGGGCGACGCCGCGGCTTCCACCGCTCTCATCGAGCGGCTCAGCCCGCAGTTGTACCGCTTCTTCCTGGCGCAGGAAGTGAGCCGCCGCTATGCCGACGACCTGCTGCAGGATACCTGGCTGCGCGTTCACGAGGCGCGGCACACCTGGCGGCCCGGCGAGGCGCTGCTGCCGTGGCTGTACGCGCTGGCGCGGCACGTGCGCGTCGATCATTACCGCAGGGTGCGGCGCCGCGAGCAGCGGGAGCAGCCGGTTGGGGCGCTGCCGGAGATCGCCGCCCCGCAGCCGGACGCGGCGGCGAGCGGCCCGGATCTGGAGAAGATGCTGCGCGAGCTGCCGGAGAGCCAGCGCGAAGTGCTCGTGATGCTGAAAGTTTCGGGAATGTCGATCGAAGAAGTGGCGCGCGCAACCGGCGCGAGCGCCGGGTCGGTCAAGCAGAAGGCGCATCGCGCTTACGAGAGGCTTCGGAAGTTGCGATGACGCCCGATCGGCTTCCGGAAATCCTGCCCGGCGAAACGCCCGATGCGGCGCTGGTGGAGCGCATCGCGGCGCATATCGCGCGGGACGTGCGCCCCGTGCCGCCGCTCGCGGCGCCGGGCGTGCTGGTCTGCATGCTGCTGGCCGGCTTCGCTGCGATCGCGGCGGCGGGCGGGGCGGCGCTGGGGTATTTTGGCGTCGCGCGGCTGGGCGCGGGGGCGATCGCGCTGATTTTTCCGGCTCTGGCCGGGATGGCGCTGCTGGCGGCGGCCGCGAGCGTGAACGCGATGGCGCCGGGGCGCCCGCGCCCGTTCCATCCGGCAGCGATGGCGGCGGCGGAGTGCGCGGTGATGGCCGCGATTTTCCTTCTGCTCTTCCGCGATTACAGCCTCGGCCGCTTCGTGCCGCAAGGGCTGGCCTGCCTGAAGGCGGGACTGCTGTGGGCCGCCCCGGCGGGCGCGGCGGGGTCGCTCGTGCTGCGTCGGGGATACGCGGTGGACCGCCCGGCCGCCGGTGTGGCCGCCGGCAGCTTCGCGGGACTGGCGGGCCTCGCGGTGCTCGAGCTGCACTGCCCCAATTTCCGCTTCTGGCACGTCGCGCTGTGGCACCTGGCGGTGCTGCCGGCCGGCGCATTCGCCGGCTGGGCAGCCGCCTACTTCTTCGGCTCGAAGCGCAGGGCCGCGGAGTTGATGCAATAGCGCAGGCCGGTGGGCTTCGGACCGTCCGGAAATACGTGGCCCAGGTGCGCGTCGCAATGGCTGCAGAGCACCTCGGTGCGGCGCATGAAGTAGCTGTCGTCGGTTTCGGTAGCGACGTTGCTTTCCTCCGCCGGCGCGGTGAAGCTCGGCCAGCCGCTGCCGGAATCGAACTTGTCCTCGGAGCGGAACAGGGGCGCGCCGCAGCACACACACCGGTACATGCCGGGTTCGTGATGGTCCCAGTAGCGGCCGGTGAACGCGCGCTCCGTGCCCTTGCGGCGCGTGACTTCGTACTCTTCGCGCGAGAGCTCCTGCCGCCATTCGGCGTCGCTCTTTTCGATCTTGTTCATGAGTGCCCTCCAAGGCCATTATCGGGTATCAGGCAGATTCACCGCCGAGACGCCGAGGAAAACAAGGAACCGGTGCGTGGCGAGCATTTCCTCTGCGTCTCGGCGCCTCGGCGGTAATCAGCTCTGCCCTACCCCAGCGTCAGGTCCAGTTTGAATGCGGCACTGATCAGGCCGAGGTGCGTGAGGGCCTGCGGGAAATTGCCGACCAACTCGCCCTTGGAACTGATCTCCTCCGAGAACAGGCCGAGGTGGTTGCCGTAGGAGAGCAGCTTCTCAAACAGGAACTGCGCCTCTTCGACCTGTCCCGCCCTCGTCATCGCCTCGACCAGCCAGAAGGAGCACACGGTGAAGAAGCCCTCGTGTCCGGGCAGGCCGTCGCGCGCCGCCTTCTCCTGCTCGTAGCGCCGCACCAGAGCGTCCGACGCCAGCTCCCCGCGGATGCGCTTCAGCGTCGAAAGCATGCGCGGGTCTTTCGGCGACAGGAACAGCATGAGGGGAAACATGAGCGCCGAGGCGTCCACGGCGTCGGTGCCGCAGAATTGAGTGAATGTCTGGTCGCGCTCGTTCCAGGCGTCCTGCATGATGGTGCGATAGATGCGGTTGCGCTCCTCGAGCCAGCGGAAGCTTTCGGTGGGGAAGGAGTGCTTGAGCGCCAGCCGCACGCCGCGGTCGAGCGCCACCCAGCACTGGAGCTTGGAATACGTGAACTGGCGGCGTCCGCCGCGGACTTCCCAGATGCTCTGGTCCGGCTGCTGCCAGTTATCGCAGACCCAATCGAGGAGCCGCTCGATAGTCGCCCACAGCTCGTAGGGAATCATCGTGGCGTACTTATCGTAGAGATAGATGGAATCCATCAGCTCGCCGTAGATATCGAGCTGCAGGTGTCCGGCGGCGGCATTGCCGACGCGCACGGGGCGCGAGCCGCGGTAGCCCTCCAGGTGATCGAGCGTCTCCTCGGGCAGATCGTGCCGGCCGTCGATCCCGTAGAGCACGTTGAGCGGGCCCGGCTCGGCGCCTTTCTCCTTGGCCCGCTCCTGGATGAACCGGCCGAAGGCTTCCGCTTCGCCGGTATAGCCCAGGCGCATCAGCGCGTAGACCGAGAACGCGGCGTCGCGCACCCAGGTGTAGCGGTAGTCCCAGTTGCGCACGCCGCCGACCTCTTCCGGCAGACTGGTCGTCGGCGCGGCGACGATGGCGCCGGTGGGCAGGTAGGTGAGGAGCTTGAGCACGAGAGCGGAGCGAATCACGGTCTCGCGCCAGCGGCCGTGGTATTGGTTTTGCGCCACCCACCCGCGCCAGAAACGGACAGTCTCGTTCAGCAGGGTTTCGCCATGCGCCTCCTGCTCCGCGATTTCCGCGGCGGCGCACGAGCCGCAAAGGCGCAGAACGAACACCGCTTCCTCGCCGGTATTCAGGGTAAAGATGGAGCTGACGCCGGTTCCCTCCCGGTCGAGCGGGTGCGGAGACTTGAGGACGAATTCGCCGCCCCCGGTGGTGAAGACCACCGTCCGGCCGCCCGCCACCATGCTGGTGGTGTGAGTGGCGCGGGCATAATCGAAGGCGGGAAAGCACTCCATGCGGAACCGCACAGGTCCGCGGACGGCGCGCGTGATGCGCACGATCTGCCGGGCCACCTGCTCCGTCTCTCCGCCCGCTTCGCGGCCGATCGGCATGAAATCGGTCACCTCGCCCATACCCTGTTCGGTGAAGAAACGCGTCACCAGAACGTTGGTATTGGGCAGGTACATCTGCTTGACGGCGGCGGATTCGTCATCGGGAGCAATCCGCCAGTGGCCGCCCTTGCGGTCGTCCAGAATCGCGGCGAAGAGGCTCGGCGAATCGAACGCCGGCAGGCAGCACCAGTCGATGGAGCCATTCCGGCCCACCAGCGCCACCGACCGCATATCGCCGATGACGCCATAGTGTTCGATCGGCAGGTAGCTCATTGTTCGTGGTAATTCCAGAGCAGGCCGCCATCCACCACGATGGTGGCCCCGGTGATGTAATCCGCGTCGGACGAGGCCAGAAACGCCGCCACGGACGCCACGTCGCCGGTCTGGCCCAGCCGTCCAAGCGGGATGTTCTGCAGCAGCGCACCGAGGAGCTTGGGATCGGACAGCAGCTTGCGGTTGATGGGCGTCTCGATCGCTCCGGGCGCGATGTTGTTGACCGTGATGCCGCACGAGCCCAGCTCGATGGCGAGGTTCCGCATCATCATCTTCAAGCCGCCCTTGGCCATGCAGTAGGGCGTGAAGTGCGGAAACGGGAGCTCTTCATGCACGGAGCTGATGTTGATCACGCGGCCGGGCCGCTTGCGCTCGACCAGGTGGCGCACGAAGCGCTGCGTCAGAAAAAACGGGCCCGTCATGTTCACCTGGACGACATCCATATAGTCCTGCTCGGTGATGTCGAGGAAGGACGCGCGTTTTTCGATTCCGGCGTTGTTGACCAGAATATCGAGCGAGCTGAGCGCCGTAATGCTCTCGTCGATGAGCTTGCGCGCCGCCGCCGGGTTGCTCACGTCGGCCTGGATCGCGGCCGAGTTCCGCCCCATCTTGCGGATCTGCTCGGCGACGGCCTCGCCGGCATCGCGGTCGCTCCGGTAGTTGATCACCACGTCCGCGCCTTCCTCGGCGAGTCGGAGCGCGATCGCCTGGCCGATGCCCTGATTGCTGCCGGTAACCAGCGCGTTCCTGCCTTCCAGCCTCATTCCTTCAACGTACAAAGGTGAGGGGCGTGGATGCCGTGCGGACCGGTACGGTTTTCATTGCTCGGAGGCCGAGGCCGCCAAGGCCAGCAGGATCGCGGCGGGAAGATAGAAGAGCCCGATCGTCATGATGCCGAGGAACGAAAACGCGCCGATCAGGATCGCCGCACCCACGCGCGCCCATTGCCGGCCGGCCAGCACCGGCACGAGCGCCGCCAACGGGAAACACACGATGGGCACCAGCGCGCGGGTACCGTTCACCTCAAGCAGAGTGGCGCGCACGGGTTCGCCGTCGCTGAGTCCGGAGTAAATCGGCACGGCGAGCAGGGCGGCGGACGCGGCTACGGCCAGTCCGAATGCCGCCACAGTGGTTCGGGCGGGCGTGATCGCTGCCACGGCCTCAATTCTACCCGCGGCCGATCCACTTGGCCAGCCCGAACGCCGCCGCCGAGGCCAGCCCCCCGATCACGACCGTCTGCAATCCGCCGCGCCAGGGCGAGATGCCGGTCAGCCGGCCCTTCACCCATCCGAAAGCGAACAGCGCGGCGAGCGTCACCGCGACCGAAACCGTGAGCGCGCGGCTCAGCTCGTCAATGAGCATGTAAGGCGCAAGCGGCACCAGGCCGCCCAGGATGTAGGAAACGGCGATCGTGAGCGCGCTATTGCGGGCGCGCTTGGGATCCGGCTCCTCGAGGCCCAGCTCGAAGCGCATCATGAAATCGACCCAGCGCTTGCGGTCGCTCGAAATGGCCGCGACGACCGGCGCGATATCCGCCTCGGCCATGCCGTAGCCGCGGAAGACATCGGCGACTTCCTCGCGCTCCTTGTGCGGCAGCTCGATGGTTTCGCGGTCCTCGCGCTCGCGCTCGGAGAGATAGTGGTCGCGATCCGTGCGCGCGGCGAGGTATCCGCCGAGCCCCATCGCGATCGAACCGGCCGCGATTTCGGCGAGCCCGGCGGCCACCACGATCCATGTGGCGCTCACGGTGCCGGAGAGGCCGGCCGCCAGCGCAAACGGGACGGTGAGGCCGTCGGACATGCCGATGACCACGTCGCGCACCGATTCCGGCGCCTCGAAGTGCTTCTCCAGATGGGGCGTATGCGGCGGATGGAGGGCGGGTGCCATAAGAGAAGATGATCGCACGGCCGCGGAGTGCCGCCGGCCTTACGGAGACCGGACCAGAGCCGCCGGCCGCCCGCCGCCACCCTCCACCACCATGCGGCCCTTCGAAAGGGCGCGAGCCAGCAGAGCGCCGACCGTCCCTGGACGAATCTTCAACAGCGCCGCGATCTCGGCATACCCCCACCCCTCCGCGCGGAGCCGCAGGCAGGCGGTTTCCCGCTTCGTCAACGTGGCGAAGACCTGCCGGGCGAGCTCGGAGCGCTGCGCCAGTTGTTCCGGATCGCTCCCCGCGGCGGGCACCCGCTCCCATTCCACGGCAGCCACCTCGGGCGCGGTAACGGCTCCGCGCCGGGCCAGATAGTTGCGCGCCACGACATACAACCAACTGCGGGGCCTTTCGATGGCGCGGCCGTATCTTCGCTCGACGAAATATCGCAGGAAGGTTTCCTGAACCGCATCGCGCGCGGCATCGGCATCCGGTGCGAGCGCGAGTGCCCACCGCAACAACTCCGCCCCGTACTGCTGGTACAGCTCGACGACTTCGCGATCGAGTAGCGTCTGCCCCGCAGGGCCGGTCCGCTGCTGTGCCTGGCTCGGGGGGCTCAAGAATCCATAGTCAGACGGACTGCCCGCCCCATCAATATTGCATCTGGCGGGAAGCAGGTTGCTATCTTTCGATATCGTACTCACAAATTTCGCCCCGCATGTAAAGAAAATCCACCGGTTTCCCCTCCCGGTATCACACGACGCGACATGCCGCCCGCAATCCGGTCTGCGGGCGGCGCAGGATAGCGAACACATGAATCGTAGACGTTCGACGCGCGGGCAGGCCGCGATCATGGTGAGCCTGTCCCTGGTGGTGACACTGGGGTTGCTGGGGATGGTGGTCGATGTCGGCTGGATGTATTGGCGGAAGGAGGCGGCGTTCACCGCGGCGCAGGCGGCAGCCATCGGAGCGGTGATGCAGGCCAAGACCGTAAACTCCGGCTCCACGTTCACGTGCAATTCGCCCTCGCAGATCTGGTGCGGCTCGACCGCCACGGCCTGCTCCACGAGTCCGACCAACAGCACCACCTTGGGCACGGCCTGCCTTTATGCGAAGCAGAACGGGTTCACCGCATCCGGCCGGCAGAATGTGCTGGTCTCGGCGGGCAACGGCACCGCGCCCACCGTCCCGAACGTTGCCTCTTCCTACTACGTGACCGTGCAGGTGACGGAGCAAATTCCCCTGACCTTTCTCGCGGTTATCGCCAACGGCTACTTCGGCACTGTGGCCGCACGCTCCACGGCAGAGGTGATCAACCAGGGCGGCGGCGGCTGCATCTACGTATTGGACCCTTCCGGCGCGGCGGCGCTCAACGTGAGCAACGGCGTCAGAGTCAGCAGCCAGTGCGGCTACTATGTGGATTCGAGTTCTTCCTCGGCGTTGTCCGTAACCGGCGGCGCGAACCTGACCGCCACCAACGGATCGAGCATCATGGTGCACGGCGGGGCCGTCGTGAACAACGGCGCCACGACCAGTCCGGCTCCGACCACCGGCGCGCCTGTCGCGGCCGATCCCTTCCTTTCCCGGCCGGTACCCTGGTCGAGCAGCGCCTCCAGCCGCACCTATCAATGCGATTACACCGGCTGCGATCATACGACCTGCGATCACACCAATTACACCTGGAGCTCATGGACGAGCCAACTGACGCTCTCGCCCGGCGTCTACTGCGGCGGCATCCAGATCGGCAACGTGAATTCGGTGGTCTTCAATCCCGGCGTGTACATCCTCAATGGCGGCGGGATGAACCTGGGTGGCCTGGGAGGCATTCCCGGCGGAGTCACCGGCAGCAACGTGCTGTTCTTCGATACCGGAACGAACTCTACTTATAAGGGAATCACGCTGGGCAACGGCATCTCCTTTACCTTCAGTGCGCCGACCACCGGCAGTCTGGCGGGGATTCTGTTTTACCAGGACCCCGGGATCACCGCGCCGACGCTGGGCGCCTCCGCGGTAACCAGCTACTTCAACGGCGGATCGAGCTTTTCGCTGCAGGGCAGCCTGTATTTCCCGAACACGACGGTCAACTTCTCCAACGGCACGTCCACCACCGCGACAGGACTCGTCGTAAACGACCTGGTATTTACCGGCGGCTCGAATTTCGTGCAGGACACCAGCAATCTCACCGGGCTGGGAGTGGTGCAAACAGTAGCGATCGTCGAGTAGCGTCCCGGCCGGCTTCCCCGGGATCCCTCATTTACCCCCCATTCGCGAAAAGCGGTAATATGGTTCGGTTATTTTGAGCCTTTTTTAGGGGGAGAGGCAGAACTGAACCATCCTGATCTTCGGAAGCTGATCGATTACGATTCGGGCGAACTTCCGCCTGCCGAGCGGGACGCGGTGCGCGCCCATCTGCTCACCTGCGAGGGGTGCTCGCGGGAATGGCGCCGGGTATCCAGCGCTGCCGCGCCGGACGGCGGCGCGGCGGATCGCGGACTGCTGGCCGGTATCCTGGCGGGAATCGAGTCATGGGAGTCGGCTCCTTCGCGGACCGAGGATGTAAAGGCCAGGGTCGGCTCGGCCATCGCGTCCTTTCTGGGGCCCCATGCGACAGACGAACTGTTGGGTGCGGTTTCGGCTCAGGGGGACAACCTGTTCTCCACCCTGGAGCCCGTAGTGGCATTGTTCCTTGGCTGCCGCGCGGCATCCGCCCTCGTCGACCACCTCGTCGCTCGCTCGATTCCGAGAGCGCTATAGCGTGGGACGGTTCGGCGCCACCGCAATCCGGCTGCATAGAACTCTACTGAACTCCGCCGTTGGCTGCTCGTGGGTCATCATTGCGGTAACGGCCGCGTATCTGGTTTGCGGCGCCATGGCGTTTGTGGTCTGGCGCATCACCGCCGACGATGCCTGGGTAACGGAGTTTTTCCAAGTACCCGCGGCGCTCGCGATGCTATGGCTTTCGGCAACGCAGTTCTGGCTGGCCGGCCAGGCGGCTTATCATTTCGCCGCAGGCGAGCCGATGCGCAGGGTGTGGACCTGGATTACGCTTTCGGCTGCGTGCGGCCTGGCGGGGACCGTTTCGACCCAGATCCTCGGTGTGAAATCCCCGCTCAACCCCTTGATGCTGCTCCCGGCGTGGCGAGCCGATTCGGCGCTGGCCGTGTGGCATGAGGCAGGCAGCATCATCGGGGGAACGTTCCAGTTCGCATTCCTCGCCTGCGGACTGCGGCTCGCGGTCCGGGTGTATCGGCAGGCGGGGTTCCTGGGGCGGCTGAAATGGAGCGACCGGGCGATGCTGATCGCGTTTGCGGCCTACCTGGTGGCCGTGGTGTACGGTGTGGCGGTGGCGTTCCGCGCGGGCAAACCCTGGCGCTGGCGTGAAGCCGCGGTGTGGCCGGTGGACCCGCTGCTTTGGCTGCTGCTGTTACAGGCGCTCCTGCTCTACCGCTCCGTGAAACGAATGGGGCCCGGATGGATCGGCCGCTGCTGGAAAACCCTGAGCTTCGCCGTATTTCTGACGGCGCTGGGAGACGTGGGAACCTGGGCCTTTAATTACGGCTATTTGCCGTATCCGTGGAGCGCAGTGGTCTGGTACGTTTGGCTGCCGGCCGCGGCTGCGTATGCGCTGGCGCCCGCCTACCAACTGGAGGCGATCCATCACGCCACCGGCTCGTTCCCCCGCGGGTAAGCGGTGGAGCACACCAAAGTTGTTGACGGGAATTGGTGGCGGCGGGGCGACTCGAACGCCCGACCTAGGGATTATGAGACCCTCGCTCTAGCCAGCTGA
>Ga0209062_1002441_pt1 | contig 24974 bp, 26 predicted proteins | sample Coa_R2_2_FD_187158 | JGI IMG/M metagenome (GOLD analysis project Ga0209062, IMG submission 187158) | Surface soil microbial communities from Centralia Pennsylvania, which are recovering from an underground coalmine fire - Coalmine... | ecosystem: Environmental > Terrestrial > Soil > Unclassified... | reverse complement strand
GGTTTATCACTAATATCATTGTATAAGTGATATTTATCATTGATAATATAGTTGATAAAGTATTGAAATATCATTTATATTTATCATTGATAGTATAGTTGATAAAGTATTGAAATATCATTTATATTTATCATTGATAATAGATAATATAGTTGATAAAGTATTGAAATATCATTTATATTTATCATTGATAATCTCTGCATTGCTGTCATTTATATTCATATCTGCGTTCAATATCAGTTATATTATCAATGATAATTAATGTGCTTTTTAGCACGCTTTTTTAAGAGCTTAAGTAATTTCACATAATCATTGGTCTAACAGCTTATTTACCTACTGATTGATAATTTGAAGTTACGCGATCGCCACGGCTCCCCAATGCAACCGCTGGACCCCACTGCCCAGTCCCCACTGCCCAGTCCCCACTGCCCAGTCCCCACTGCAGGACCCCACTGCCCAGTCCCCACTGCCCAGTCCCCACTGCCCAGTCCCCACTGCAGGACCATACTGCCCAGTCCCTATTGCCCAGTCCCCACTGCCCCCGCTGCTAGTGCCACATGAGCGCATACGGATACGCTCGCGGCAACACTGGGCGCAAAATCGCTGGGTTGCCCTAACCCCAACTATAGGGATTTTTGCGCCCAGTGATGAAAAAAATCCTCCAACCATGCGGTTTTCAGCGTTTCAATTTTGCTCCAAAAAATCCTGTAGAGTTTTTTTTGGAGCATTTTGGAGCAAGAATAATTCTCAATAAGCCCCTACACGCCTATTTATTTTATACACCATTCTCAGTACACCAATAACATACCCCTCCCAGTTTCGCCTGGAAGGGGTCTATTTTTTCTCAAACATAACTTTGTACTTACGATAGGGTAGATGTGTCTTAACGGGGCTTGTGGGCGTTGCTCAGTCGTTGTTTTCTTTCAGTTGTTTTCTTAAAGCATTGAAAGTCTCTAGGTGTGGATGTGACAGGGAGACTATTTTTTGAGGTTTATTTGCACCCTTACCTGATTTAACAGGATTCTTAGCTCTTTTTTCAGCACGCCGATCATGACGATTTGGGTCTGATAACAAATCAAATGGTTTTTCCTCATCTGCTGCTATTTGCTCATCAACCCAGTTGCACAGTTTTACAAAATTAAGCGTAGCATCATCATTTAGGAAAAATCCTTCTAATGACTGTCTATCGGTGTCCTTAAGATGTGAAATGATTTTTTTCCACATCATGTATTGTTGGTACGTGTTGAATGTGAACTGAGACAAACTAAACTCTTGCATCAAGAAAGTTCTTAAAATTGTATCTCCCGGTTCAATGCCGATTTTGTCATACTTATCAGCCAAATTTTTATAATCTGATATTTTCAAAATACCTGACTTGATAGCGGGTGTTTGGCGTTTAATACTTTCAGGATTTTCTAACAGTTGGTTCATCAAGTCTTTAGCTGGATTATTTTTTCCACCATACCGTTCAGACTTCATAAAAATAACTTCATCACCTTCTGGCACTGTTTCACCGTCTATTGCGGTATGCGGTTTTTTAACTTCGTAACCGCGTGCTTTAATAGTTTTACTGTTTGGATTAGCTAGTAAGTAATTAGCACTCCCGTGAAAAGCACCACACCAATACACATCTTTAGTTTCAAAGCTGAATTGTCCCGTTCGTGGTTTCAAGTTAATATTTAGTTCATCATCTACTTTAATACTGGTAGATTCATTGTGTAATACATCAACAAGTGGAAATAGATTTTGTAGATGTTGCATTGCTTTTTCGTCTATCCACCCCATAGCAGATGTGATTACTTCTTCACAACCTTCATGTTCATTATCAGGTTTAATTATTGGTTTTAATTCTTGATCGTCTACTTTTAGACTTAAAAACTTTTCAGTTACTCTTTCTGATTTTCCATCTTGCCATTTAGTGTATGTGATTTCTACCCATCTACCTAAAATTTCTTTAGTATTTCCCAATGGTGCACGTTTTATTTTTCGTCTTTTCAATTTACTATCATTACGATGTTGATTGACTATTTCGCCGTTGATTTCATCTATTAATTTATATATGACTTCATTCAATTCAAAAGCACATCCATCTGTAATTGATTGCCATCCGTGCAATCCTTTTTCCATAAACCATGCCAAACATCGTGCTCTAGCCGTGATATTGTTACCTACAACCGGGTTAGAAGTGATGAAATACTTACTAACCATGTCACCATATAAGGTATTAACGCAAAGCTTAAAAAGTACATCTAATGGTGATTTTTTCCCATAAATCTTTTGTGCTTTTTTACGTTCAATTAGTAGACTGTTGACAATTAATTCACCTAGATTTATATCAAACCAAGCGTGACACTCGTCAAAGTTCATAACTATTTGTGAACGTCCATTAGTCTTAATTCTTTGAGTAGTATTCTTACCGTCCCATTCATTATGAATTTCTCTCAGCTTTTCAAGAGCTTGTTTGGGATTACTACCATCTATCCTTTGTGAATGAGGGTAAACTGCACTAGCTAGAATTTGAATATTATCTAGTAGTTCATTACGCTGTCTAGGCGAACATATTCCTAGAATCCATTGCAAGCCATCATGGGTTAAAACAGCATTCCATATCTCATGATTGAAGATTTTTAGACTTCCGCATTCTTCATCAAAATCTACCCAATCAGATGAAACCATCTCAGTATCAGATTTCATAGCTCGAATAGATTTAGCCAGTAGATCGACTCTATCAGCTGTTTCTGTAAACCAGCTTGCAAAGTAGTCTTGAGGGTACTTTAATCGCTCTTTAGTTCGGATTCTGGCATACCACGATCCTGATAGTAATTCACCCCAATTATCAGGGTTTTTCCAAGCTGATTTATCCTTATCTTTAACAGCTTTAATTAGGGCTTCAACGTCCACATCATACGCTTTAAGCCACTCTCTAAGGCTGATATACTCGTTATTTTTACTAGCCTTATAATCAAAAATTTCTGGAATTCCTAGAAAGTAAGATTGGTTTCTTTGTCCTTCGCCGTAGCAGCCAGATATATCAATATCACAAATCAAACAAGCATCATATTGACCTTTAATTTTTCGACGCGCGAATATATCAGTAGGTCGATTGTTTCGGCATCTTCCGCCTTCTACTTTGGCTAATAATGCACGAGTATGTGTAGTGAATTGTCGTAAATCATTAGCACTGGTAGGCTTGATAAATTCATCAACGATTTTACTTAATTCATCTTTCCAAATTGATTTACCTTCTTCATTTACGGCTAGAATTTCTAATTTTTTTGCTAAGGCTGCTTCAAACAAATCTTTAACAGTTCCACCTATAGTCAATTTAGGAACCTGAAAGTATTCAGCTAGACCTAGCTTTTCATAAACTACTTTCCACTGTTCATAATAAGCGTTGAGGGCTTCGTACACTTCTAGATCACCTAGGGCATAGTTTTCAAAATCTTTGAATCGCTCGATAGACATCTCAAGCATTCTAGATTTCTCTTCACTTGTAAAATTATCTTTGTATTTTAGCGTCCATCCTACCGCACTACAAAAATTTTGATAGGATGCTACGCCGTGTATAGCTCCTGTATCTACCAGTTTCAGACATAATTCATACTTGTACCCATTAATGGTGATAACGTGTTTTAGACTAACCCAATCAACTTTTTCACCCATTATGGCTGTTTGACAATAGGCTCTTCTACCACTGCAAATTTGCTCTTCACCTTGAGAGCGTTGTAAGGTTTTCAGACGCTGCTTAACTGTACCGCTAGCAATCATATTGATTTCAGCAGTAAGGAAGTGTCCGTACAGAACTATAAAGCATTTTGGCACTTCTACTAATTCACTGTCTGTTGCTTCGTATGTGCTAGTTTTAAGTCCTACAGATTGTAAATAATCTATAGGGTGAAAGTTACTATTTATCATTAGAAAAGGCTTTTCCCCTCCCATCAAGCGACCTGCATTCACTTGTGGGGTGTGTACAAAGATTTCTTTAGGGGCAGATGATTCAATACTACGAATTTGAGTAGTTAGACCTTTTCTAGAACTTTGCTGATATTCCTTTTTATCACCTTTATTTCCAAATTCAGTATCTATTACTAGTGGAATGGTAATACTTTGGTATGGATTTGTGATGACGTCTGTCATTTTTTCACGCTCAACATACCATTGATTATTTGGGATGATAGGCGAGAAAATTTTATATGGACAAGTGAATAGAGGTTCCTTTACCCCTTCATCTTCTACTTTGGAAATATCGGCTTTTGGACTAGGAGTTAGATTTTTCTTTTCTGGATATTTATTCTTACCAAATATTAATGCAGGGGTAAGCTTTGCCCCTCCAAACTCGTCATCCTCATCCTCTTCTTTAGGCAAGGTAGACATTTTTTTGCGATTACGATAGAATAAATCTAAGGTAAGTTTCCCACCTCCAAATTCATCATCTTCATTTAAATTTGAGGGTGTGGTTTGACAATTTAAATCTTCTTTTTCCATATTTCTCATTGATAATGCCTACACCGTTTTGACAGTGTAGGCGTTTATTTTAGAGGTTCTATTGAGCTTCACTAGCCATTGCTATTTCGGGATTTTGGAAATCTTCATCACTGATATCACTAGCCATCATGTCTCTTTCTTGTTCACCATTTTTGAGCATTTTTGGCTCTAGAGTAGATGCATCAATATCCCATAATCCAGGACGTTCTACTTTCTGTCCTGTCGTTTTGTCTTTGCGTAGTGCTACGGTTAAATTCGCCTTGTACACTAAACCACATTGAGCACGTAAGAAATCAAAAATTTCAGCGGGATTTGCTATATCTGTACGTACTCCAAACTCATCATCTTCATCGATAACAGTGCTTTCTTTTTTGAATTCATAACCCATAGTCTTGAGCACTTTACCAAGTAAATTTCTTTCAGATAATCTGTAATTGCAAGTTAGGGCAATTGTAGTAGGTGCTTCATGTGTGATGTCTAATACTGAAAATACCAGTTTCATTACTGGCGCTTCTTTATGTTGCCTGTTTTCTTCCCACTCTAAAAGGGAGTGTTCGACACCGCAGAAGGTTAGTCTTGCTTTACCATCTTTAGGGCTGAAAAGTGGCTCAAAGCTTTGTTTTAGAAGGGCTTCGGCTTGTTGGTTCTTACCATTTTTGAAAGATAGTTTGGTGTTTCTTACTTTTGATTGTGTAGCTTTAGTCATTTTTCGTTATCCTTTGAAAGTCTTTATTTCTCGACTGTGGCAATGTCAAAATTGCCACTTCTTTTATAGCATTACACGTCATGACAAATGTGCACTTGTACATACTAATATCTTATCGATTTGATGGAGCATTATAAGAAATACTGTACTAACGTGTATGTACATGTTATGATAGAGTTGTGTTGTGTTTCATCTACTTCATCTACATAGATATGAGTGAATTTAAAACCCGTAAATCTTATCGTCTAAATCCTGATTTAGTTCGGTTTTTGGATGCTTTTGCAAAATCCAGAAGATGGACTGAAACAACCGTTATTGAGTACGCTCTTGAAGAATTAGCCAAACAACACGGGTACATGGATGCAAATGGAAATCTACTTGATAAAAAATCAGCTTAAAAGCTAGCTTTAAACCACTTATCTTTTGTGTTCGGAGGTGATTTATTAGGGATTTAATCCCATAAAGGGATTTTATTCAGTGTGGTTAATCTTTCTTGAATTTCGTCTAACTTTGATTTCTGTGTCGCCGTCAAATTTTTGCATTTTCTGATATTGGCTAAAAATGACCGTTCCCATGCTGTGAGTCTGTTATCCAGCTGTAAAGCATCGATAACTGGCATCTCCTCTAATGGCTTAGGTAGCCACTTTTGATGCTTGTCGCAAGTAACACATCTTAATTCTGCGTAGTGTGGGTGGTCGGCAGGTTTACGTATAGATTGCAAATTACTACTTCCACAGTATTTACAAGTAGTGTCTGGATGAAGTATCATAGGCTGTGAAAAAGTTTAATTTTTTTGGATTTTATACAACTGGCAGCGAGCGCCAGTTTTTTATTTTTACGAACATAAATTGATAATCGCCTCCCTCACTATTTGTGTTTTGCTGGTGTTTTTGGACACCGCTAATTGAGCTAATTTATCAGCAATCTCTCTCGGAAATCTCACAGTAAAGGCAACTCCAACATGATAATTTTTCCGATAGCTCGGAAAATTTTTTCTATCCATACATTTCGATTTTATGATGTCGTAATTCCCATGCTAGTACGGGAAATTCATATTGTCCATACTTTCGAAAATCTCGAATTATTTAGATATACCCATCTCGAATTATTTAGATATCAAAACTTAAAATAATACTAAATACCTGATAAATTGCTATTATTTACTAATATTAATTACTAGCATGATGCACGCCTAGACTTCAAATCTAGGCGTTTTGTTTACAGTTCAATTCCACCGTCAAAGTTTTCTTCATCCTCAATCACTGGTGTAACTGGCGTGATTGGTAATGATGCCTCATTGTGTAAAACAGTGGTTACGACTGGTGACTTACCCTCTAGATGTCGCATGTAAAAATTGATGGCATCTTCAATAAATCTGGATTCAGGGATATCTAGCGCGTTGCACCACTGCTCAACCTTTGACTGTTGATACTTTTTGATTCTTATTTTGTCTGCAACCATTATGCAACCTCCGTCATCAAACCTGTGAGGTTGTCAAAACTACCGTTATCAGACATTAAAAAGCCTTTTTTCTTTAGCGCTGCATTGAGTAAGGGTAGCTTTGAACCTCCTCCAATAACTAAAATTTGGTCACCACTAAGTTTGTATTGCTCAAGCTGTTTAATTACTTCCCTCAAGCGACAGTTAATAAAGTCTTGCAACTCAACCTCATATACTTTGTAGAAGTTCAGATCTGAATCACCATAGGCTAGAAAGGGTATTTTATCGCCCGATTCAGACTTTTTGAACTTCACCCCTACTTCAATACTCCGGTTGATCACTTCCTTATTTGGGGCTTGCTTGATCAGTGCCTTAAGGTCTGAGTTACAACTGATTTTTTCAATCAGGTATTCTGCCCCAAAATCTCTTACAGTTACCTCACCTACAGGCTCAGAGTTGAAAAAGCGACTTATAGAGGTATTGCCCCCTCCTATGTCGCAGATGGTTACAGCCCCATCTAGCTTTTGGCTTTTGAGTGCTGCTATCCCCTCTGGTAATACAGCGTTTATTTTAATGTGTACCGTCACTGGTACACTAGCTAGCTCTACCTTGTGAGTTCCCTCATTCTTTCTAATGATTGGCTCGTGTCGCTTAACGTCGTTACAAGTGACAGTAATATCTATATTTAGTTCTGAGTTGACTTGTGGCAAGTGTGCGAGAGTGCCTAGGAAGTACTCTAGCCACAGTGAAGATTTACCCGTGTAGTCTTCAACTAATCGCATAAGGTCACTGCTACCACTGCGTACAGCCTGATTACCCACAAGCCAACAAGTGTTTATCAAGTCTTCTCGAATGCCGTCAATATAGCGAACATGACCGGGTAGCTTACCAGATGTATTAGAAAGACAGCGAGCATACCAGCTAGGCTCCCTTATCAACTCGTAACCTTCAACGTAAGCTTTTATCCAATGGTTGCCTAAGTCGATTACACTTTTAAAATGCTTTTTGTTCTTAGCTGGTGTTTTAGGCATTTTTACCCCCTCTTTTTTCTGGGTACTTTTGGGTACATTTACCGCTGTCTCAACAGTATTAGAATCGCTCATAGTCTTACTCCATCTAGGTTTCAGGTTTTGATAGCTTAAAGATAACTTGTTTTGTACCCAATTGGGTACATTAAGGTACTAAAATAAGTTATCTTTATAAAGTAACTTGATAACACAAACTTATTTATTAATAGTTACTTTGTGAAATTTAACTATTATTAGTTACTTGTCATATTTACTGACAATAACTAAACGTCTTTGATTTTTATTAGTAAATATCTCAACTAGTTACTGATAGTTTTACATCGAACTATAGAAACCTTGTTAAAAGTGTTTTGACAGTTTACTAATAGAAACTCATCCGATGTCTGGCTATTCTGGCTAATCTGGCTCACCCCCTATAGGGAAAAATAGCCAGACAGCCAGACACGTAAAATCAAGAGTTTCAGCCTCTATGTCTGGCTGCTAATCTGGCTGGACAGACACTAAGCAAGATTAGCCAAAATTCAATCTTTAGCTAATTATTGTTAGCTAGTATGTCTTTTTCACTGAAAGTTTTACCGCAATCATTACAAAGATACTGCTGTATGCTCTTAGTTGCTTTATCTTTACCATTCTTCTTGAAGTTGGTAGAATTGCAGTGTGGACAGGCTATTTTAGGCTCTTGAATTTTGATTTCTTGCCAGTTATTGTTAATCGGCATACTATCAGAAAATAAGTCATCTTGAGTATTTGTACTTATCACCTTGTAATAATCGTAGGTGTCAAAGTCAGGGAGTTGAATAAATTTGGGTAAGCCTGTTAATGGAACCGCTAGCGCGAAACGGTAAGCTGTGGCATCTGTGAAGATGTCTAGTCCTAGCTCTTCATTCATGCGGTCACAGTAACCTTGAATCTTGGCATACTGTTCTAGCAGCTTTGTCTTGTCCTCCCCTGTGATTGTCTTACACTTGTCAAGCCATAATCCAGCGTTTGCACCAATGTGTAATTGAATCGCGTTATTCCAATCACTCCAAGTCATACCGGGAATTGTAGAGGCATCAGAAGCTTGACCGATGTAGATACAGCCTATGTTTTGGTGACTGGCTTGTTTAAGGGAGTAGGTTACCTTGTTGCGAAAGAAGTAATAGTCTTTTTTCTCTTGTTCTTGTGCAATCGTGCTATCAACTTCATCAAAGATGAAAAGTAAGAAAGGGTGATCGCCCGGTCTCTTGGTGCGTCTGTCTAGTTCATCACACAGTTCGCTCATGCCCGATACACTATCCTCATGACTTGTGCCTGCTTTGGGCATATCCCAGTAATCCTTTTTAGACCCATGTTGAGGGTCATACAGTCGGATTTCACCTTTACTCTGTCTAGCGTTCATGATTGCTAGAGCTAAGTTTTTAGCTGTGGGAGACTTGCCCCCAGTGCTACCCGCTGTAATGCGTACGCGCTCCCAGCGTCTAACGTAGGATTCAAATTTGCTTGCAGGTATCCAGATTTTGTTAATGTCTTCCTTGGAAGTTTCTTTCTTGACTGGCGGGCGCAAAGTTACTTTAAGGATAACCGTGCAATTTTGATAGTTAAACTCAAACTCTGGCAATGTACCCTTGTGGGAATTGGTAAAGGCTGCTAGCTGCTCTCTAGCGTTTTTAATGTACAACTCTTCTATTGTTAGTCCTGGGTTACTCCTAAAAGCGTAGGTCACTTCATAGCCTGTAGGTGTTTCAGTCCAGTTAATGCAATCAAGTCTGTACTTCCAATTTTTGTAGTAGAACATGCTGATATTGTTGCCAGCTTGAGCATAGTCACTAGACCCGTAAAACTGTAATGGCTTGGATAGTTCCTCTATTTTTTGGTTGTGTTGGGCTACCTTGATATGTTCCTGTTCTAGCTGAGCTACTAGATCACCTACCTGTTCTCGCATCTCTTGTAGGCTGTTATCACTATCATCAAGTCTGTATTTGAACTTGTGTAAGTCTTGCTGGTGTGCGTTTGTGGCTTCAATGTAAGCTGTCTTTACTTCCTTAGCTACACTTCGAGTTTTGTTGTAGTCTGCCAACATCTCTAGAGCGTTGTCTAACTCGCGTCGTTCCTCTACATTCAACGTGTTTCGATATTTGACTTTAATAGAGGTAATCTCAGTGCAAATCTGAGAGTATAGCTTTAAGCCATTAACCACTAATTCATCATGAGAGAGACTACCAATCTCGTTAAGTAGTTCACAGCTATAGTCATAACTGCTTTGTATGTAAACCTTGAATTTCTCTAATGGCTCCCTTAGCTTTTCATAAGGCTTTGTACCATCGGGGGCAGTTGCGAGAAACTTACTATCAATTGAGTTAATCAAGCTGTTATAGACATCATGGATTTTTTCGCTTGTAATCTCTATGAGTACTTGCCTAAACTCCCCTAAGCGCTCACTATATCTGCTATCTTCAGTGTTTAGTTTTGCGTCTAAAGCTTGTAGTTTGCGGTTGTAGTCAGCTTGAATCTTTAACACTTCATCTTTCAATAAAGTGAGTGCTGTGTCTTTGGTTTCAATCTCCTGTATCTTAGATTTAATTATCGTTTTATGTTCGTCAAGCTTATCAGAGAGTTTCTTGTAATCCTTATCAAGTTCCCTTTTAGCTTGTGTAAGACTGTTTATTTGGTTTATTAGTGGTTGTTTATCACTGGCTTGCTCTCCTTTCATAAAACCTATACAAATTTCATTGGTAAGCATAGCCGACATAGAAATAAGCATGAAATTTACGGCTATAGGTTTTTGGTTGTTATCAGATTTTAGATAGCTTGCAACACTCCCAGCTAGTAGGAGTGCTGCCCCATAGGTAATGAATCTACTTGCAGCACTCATTGTTTTACTCTCCTATTAGTTGTAATTTTGCTTCCATTAATTCGCGCTTACGTTCAATCTCACCTAGCGCTCCCTCGATTTCTAAACGTAGTCCGTCGTTTTTGGCTTGTTGTCTGTCAAACTTCAATTGCCACTCTTCTTCTATTCCAGCGGTTAAAGCAATTGTTCCATTAGTGGCTATTTCTTGCTGAGTTAATAGCTCTTGAGTCTGGACAAGTTTAGACTGTTCAATGTTGAAATTAGTAACCGCAATTTCGTGTTTAACAACTTTGGTTGCTACCTCAACTCCAGCGGTTTCAAGCGTAACAAAATCACCAATTAATCGACGTTGTTCTGTGGCAACTGCTAGAACTTTTCTACCCTGTTTAATCTTTTCTAGACGAACCTCTAGCGCGTTGTTTTGTCGCTGGATTTTCATCTTTCTCTGATTAGCTTCAGCAGCTGACAACTCTGGAGCATTGCTATCAGCTTGGTATGGGTCACTCCCCAGTAACCCGCTTAGCTCAATGTCTTTAATCCCATGTTTTTGAGCAATACCATTACCACGATTAAAGGCTTTTTCGTAGTCTTCAGAAGCTACCTGAGAAACCTCACGGTTATCACTGTTAAACCGCTGTTTTAAACGTGCTCTAGCCTTGTTATCTACCTGTGCTGGTGTAGATGTAGGTGTCTCACTGATAGGCTCTACAGTAGGCTTTTCAAATCTTTGAGAATTGGTAAGCTTACCCTTACCCGATTTACGATTTAAGTTTGCACCTGTTACAGTGCCTGTTTTCGCTTTTGGCATAAAATATCCGTAATAGGAATAGTTGCATGTACCTGATAGATGATTGTCTATCAGGTACTTTTTTCTTACAATCAAAAATTGAACAACCAGAAACTCTGTTTTTCATTCAATTTTTTCTCTGCTTTAGCTATAAAAGCCTTTTTAGCCGCTAGATGCTCATCACATAATTTAGAAAGTTCATAAGAGCATCTAGGCATTAACTGAGCAGCTTCTTCAAAAGTGATTTTCCCTTCACTATAAAGTCTGTAAATGTTGTCATAGTGAAACTGAAACTCATTGAGAACACCCTCTAAATATGCGTCGTACTTCATAAGTTTTTAACCGTTTCAATCGTGTAGTGTGGGGAGTTATGGGTATTACTTCCAACTATTAGAAAGGAAACCGAACAAGCAAAAGCAATACCCAACAACATTAGATAAATTGCAGAATTTGGTCGATAGCTGACTGAATATCTGTAGGGGTGATATCTCTCCCTTTTTGGGCTAAAAAATCGGCATTATTCACCTCCTTAAGTTGCTGAATAGTTTGATAAGTCTGTCCAGCTACTTTTTGAATCACTCTATCTATGCCTGTGGTTACTGTGTGACTCAAAATATCCTCGAAGTTGTCAACAATTTCTTCACCTGTGACCACTGCTAGAGCACTGGTGATTTTGTTTAGATCTAAAACTTGGCTGGATAGGTTGAGATTGACGTTTAACTGAATCTTGGTGCGGTCTGGGTTGGGCTGGTCAAGTTCATGATGATCACCTACTGCTAGATTGCTGGATTCCTCCTCTGTTGCTTCTGTGGAGTCTTGAAGGTTATCATTGATACTTGTTTCTGTGTGATTTACAGAATCGCTTGTAAGTGAATCTTCAGCGGTTACAGGTATCTCTACAGTAGATAGGTCTGTTACCGCTGTTTCTTCTGTCGGTTGTTCAATTTCCTCCTCAGTCACATCTGGTTGAGACTCAGCAGCAATTTTGGCTTGAAGCGCTTCGCCGATCATCTTGAAGTTATCCAGCGATATCTTCTTTACTGTCCCTGGATTTTTATAGACTCCAGCAAGCAGCTTACGGAAATCAGTTTCGCTCAATCCTAATTGGCTTGCAGCGTCACTTACAGCGATTGTTTTGGTAGTTGCAGACATGATTGTTACTCCTAAAGTGCTTTGAACTGGACGAATAAACGGATAATTAAATACCAACCTAGAAGGGTTAAAACTGTAGTTATGGTGTCGTTCATAACCCTCTAAAAGCCTCTAATCGGTTGATATTGATAGGCGTTGATACTTGCTCCCAACAACGCATACAAGTTTGAGATTTGGATAGTTTCAGCGTTTTAACTCTGTCTGAAAATCGCTTGAAGATATAGCGGTTGTTCTCAAATCCTGTGTAAGTCCACTCGCCGTTTTCGCCTGCTATCGAATATTTGGCAGATGTGGTGAGATTGTCAGTATTGAACATGGTAATTAATCCTGTGTTTTTGGTTCTATGGATTCAGCTAAAAATCGCTTGTAGGAGACAATAAAATCGTCACTATACTTGCGAATCATCCAATTCACAACGTCTGTATAAGTGCGGATACCAGTTTCACTCAATATCCGATCAACAATAGGCTGTACATTCGGATCGAAATAGACTCGCGTTTTGCTCATGGTTGTGTGTCGCCCTCCTGTGGCTAGTAGAAGCCTCTAACAAGGCTTTTGCTAACCAAGATGGTTAGTTGCACGTGGAAAAATCCCGTGACCTATTAAGTTGTCAAGGTTCGGATGACGATATTAAGAGCGGTGAATACTTTTAGGCGCTTTTAGCGCTTTTCGAGCTGCACAATGGCTTTGTGTTAGCCACTCCTTTAATATAGCTATGCGTTGCCGCGTTGTCAACAACGCAATACGATAATTTCCCAAAATTCAGTGCATATGCCAAAATAATAACAACGCAACAACTCAAGCAATATAAGTATGAATGGCTGGAAAACGTAATAATCCTAACTATAACCAGATGACTGCTTACGTACCTAAAGAGATATCTGTAAAATTTAAATCTATTCTGGCTCGACTAGAACTAGAGCAAAGTGAAGTAATTACAAATCTCATTGTTGATTGGATATCAGAACATGAAAATGAGGAGAAACAAAAATAACTTTATAAAGAAACTAAGGACATAGCCAATTGAGAAAGAAGACACTTAATGCACTGTTGCGAGTCTATGACCGACTTGAAGAAATAGTATTCGATTTAAGGAGAAATGCTAGAAACGCTGGTGTTTCAGTTCCTGACATTGATACAGGAACTGAAACACCAGCAAGCAGCTTAATAAACACTGGTAAGCTATAATTTAGTTACCAGTTATACAAAAACTTATCAGTGTAAATTATTTTTAGGTATAGTTTGCGTATGTTCAATGCTATGAGGTAAAGATTTATGCATTTTATGTTCTGAAACTTGCGTGATACTTACGATACCACCAGTTCCTATTAATAATGCTGCTGTAGGTATTAGTACTTTCTCAATCCACCATCTTCTATCTATAATGCTAGATATGGGATCGAGTATCGCACCTCGTTTTTTCAAGTTATTTTCTGCTGCTTCAGTGAGACCAGTACATCTGATAAAGCGAGCGTCTTGTACAACAGCCCCCATAAAGTCAGCACAACTTAATTGTGCGTCCTCAAAGTGGGTGTTACGTAAGTCACTTCCTCGAAATGTAGCATTAGTTAAATCTACACCATAGAATTGTGCGTGTTGTAAATTAGTCCCATTAAAATTAGCGTTCTTTAAAATACTACCGTTAAACTTAGGACAGTTAAATATGTTACCACTTAAATCTAGGTTACTGAAGTTGACATCACTCAAATTTTTGCCTGTATAAGGATAGTTTGTAATAGTCATATGTATTTCCTTTGTCAATGTGTTGGACAAAAAGAAAGACAACCTAGACTCATCAAAATAACAGAGCTAACAAGAATCAAATTAGCATTGCATGCTACTCTATAAATTGTCATTTAAACTAACAACTCGGCTCTGAAAAAAACATTTGATGAGACGGGTTGTCTTCTCTTTAATGAGACTATCACAGCCATCGTTGTCTTAAAATTTAAAGACTCTATGAAAGTGAAAAACTTGATTTTCATTTTGAAACATTGTGATACGTCGACACAAACTTGCTTGTAGCGAAGTGCTAAAGAGGCAAAGCGCTGCTATTGCGATTGCGGTTTTTGAGCGCACTGCCCTTTGAGCGCACTGCCCTTTGGGCAATCGCTGCTACGCGAGTTTTCCATGTTCCCATTGCCATTGGGAAATTAGCGATTGGGCTCTCTGGGTACTGGGCAAGGTTTACTTATAGGGAGAGCTAAAATCCTTATATAACAAGAGATACAGCTAGTTTTTGCTCAAGTTTTTCATAACCAGCGAGATAAAAACATTTTGAGTAAATGAATATTACTTCATTTGAGTAAATACTCATTACTTCTTAACTGGAGTCTCTAGATATTTTTCAAGTGCATCAATGACAATACTGGTAATGAATGCTTCGCCCTTTGCCTTCCTGTATTGCAGGCATCTTAACTTTGTTGTGCGATAGAGCAACAATGATCGCTCTTAGGAAATCGATGAAAAAGTGATAAAATTTATGCTCATCCGACCTATACTATCTCCGGATGACTCAGCCGCCACAAAAAAACCCACCCCCTCAGCCTGGTTCGTCACACTCTGGTCAGGTTCCTGCTAACCAATCTGTGCAAAGGCAGACGAAATTAGGCGCTCGCACAGAAAAGTTGTTAATGAACATCTGGGAGCCTATAGATGTATTAGGTCAAAGGTTCTTGGGGGATTATTGGCAAACTTTATACTTGACGGTTCGGGATGCGATCGCGCTTGCTCTTATCCTAAAAGTTCCAGGGTTGTTTGGTCATTTGGTTCTTGGAAAGAGTTTTTCTGATTTCACTATGTGTTTAAATGAAAAGCCTTGGGGCGCGTCACGCTATGCCTGCTTTATCATAGTATTATCTGAGTTTCTTCTTTGGATCGTAATTGCAGGTCGGATAATTGGTCGTTTCTTGGCAGACTTGAGTGAATTGATAAACAGAAAGAAGGGGGGAGGGCATGGCTCTAAGCAACCGTAGAAATATTAGTCTCTATGAGGAAGCGAAAGCTGAGCTAATCTCCTTAATTAAACAAACGGCTCTGGTAGGTGTCGGCTTCTTAGTCATGTTGCTGCTAACAGGAGGTTATCCACCTGCTTTTGTTATGGGTTTGAGCGTTTGTTTAGGTATTGTATTTGTTGCTTGGAGCGAGAAAAAGAGGATTAAAGATTCTAAAGAATCGTATATTCCCGTTGAAGATATACAAGAAGATAATGATAAATCTCGTTTAATCCAAGAAATCCTTACTGAAGTATCTATAGGACGAGATTTAAAAGATACCAACCTGAGCGGTGCCGACCTGAGCCGTGCCGACCTGATCTATGCCAAACTGAGCCGTGCCAACCTGAGCGGTGCCAACCTGAGCGGTGCCGACCTGAGCCGTGCCGACCTGATCTATGCCAACCTGAGCGGTGCCAACCTGAGCGGTGCCAACCTGAGCGGTGCCGACCTGAGAGGTGCCAACCTGAACTATGCCGACCTGAGGGGTGCCGACCTGAGGGGTGCCGACCTGATCGGTGCAGACCTGATCGGTGCCGACCTGAGCGGTGCCATAGTTGAAAAAGGCTTGTTCAGAAAAACTAGAGGGCTTACTGAGGATACTAAGCAGGATCTAAAACAACGAGGAGCAATATTCGAGGATTTTCTTTAGCAAAACTAATACCCTGACTTGATGGAAAGGATCTAAAACAGCGAGGAGCAATATTCGAGGATTCTCCGGGAGACAGGTCTGAGGTTTTTGCTGATCGCTGAAACCTCTCACACCATCTCAGAAATAACTTAGAAATCAACATATGCGCAAAAATTTCAACTTATGCGCAAACCTACAGCCTTGTGGGTTTGCGCATAAGTTGAAATTTCCGCAACGATAGAATGGGGCTTTCAGCTATGTGATTTTCACATAAGTTGAAATTTTTTTGCGCATAAGATGAAATTTTCCGACCATTATTGCGCATAAGGTGAAATTTTCCGCCTTGGTTTGCACATAAATTGAAAATTCCTCCAGGGGTTCACCAGCCAGTTAAAAATTGATCTTTCATCCACATCGGTAACTGAAATAACCTAGAAATCAACATTTTCTACGCAAAAATTTCATCTTATGTGCAAAAAATTTCAACTTATGCGCAACAAATTTCAGCTTATGTGCAAACCTACAAGCCTTGAAGGGCTTTTGTAATACGCCAAAAGACAGTGCAAGATACCAATTATCTCTTTGCACTCATTTTTCAATAAAATCACTCAAAACACCCTCTATATATTAGTTACATTAGTACTACAAGTTTTATTGACTTACTAACCATCGAGCACTATAATCTGAATTATCAGTTATATTTATCAATTATATATCAATGATAATTAAAATGTCATTGGAGTATTCAACATCCTAAAGCAAAAAAGGGATGCTAGTGGTACAACGCCTAAAAAAGTGACTGTATCCGATGAAGTTGAGAGAATTGTAAACGCAATTATGACTTACAATTCTCAACATACTTTAAACACTAATCGCGCTCGACCGCTCTAAGCGCTCCAGTCTCCTCAGCCCTCCAGTATTCCCCAAGCGCTCCCACGTTCCCAGCCTTACCAGACTCCTAGCCTCACTTTCGCCAGTGGGGTTGTGTTGTATATGGATAGAAGTAGATAACAAACCTGCTTGTAGCAAAGCGCTAAGGGGGCACAGCGCTGCTGTTGCGATTGCGCTTTTTGAGCGCACTGTCCTTTGAGCAATCACTGCTATGGGAGCTTTCCATGTTCCTATTGCCATTGGGGAATTAGCGATTGGGTTCTTTGGGTACTGGGCTAGGTTTACTTATAGGGAAAAGCTAAAAAATGAATGAAAGCGTCTGATTACCACGAATAATCTACTGTGCTTTAAGATCAACTTTCAAAGGCGCTTTCATTTTATTACTGGTAAGTGCCCAAGCAGTCAAATTAAGTATTTATGCTTAATCTCATTGCAGCAAATTCGCTCAAATGAAGTTTTCCAAAAATAACCGTAATAAGTACGGTTATTTTCAAGGTCGGCTATTAGGTAATTCACAAAAATTGCCACAACAGTTATACAACTGTTAAACGACAGTCGTGGAGACAATCAAAAGTTAACTATGCAACTTTTCTGAAACAGTCATTTGACAGATGTTCGACAGTTCTCTGTTAGTTCCAAAACTGTCAAATGACGGTCACGAAAAAAGTATACCTTGATACACTTTTGCGAAGAAAAAGTAGAAGAAAATCCTGTAATTGGATAGGATTTTGAGGGATTTTCAATTAGATGAATTGCGAATATACGCCCTTGTCTATTGTATACTCCTTATTTGTTTTGTGGAACTTCTATTTGTCTCTTACAATCAGTAGACCGAAAAGTTTTCCATAAACCTTACCAGTCCTTCAATCTAACTTGAAAGTGAGAGCACAAAGCACAGAGCACAGAGCTTTCTAGCAGGGAGTGGGGAAAATACCACTTTCATGAAAAAGCGGTGAAACTTGTTTCATTGGGACTACCTTTTTGATGAATGCTTAGTACACTAGCCCACAAAGGCTTATTGTCAACGTTATCTTTGGGTGGTTGGGTGGATAAGAGGATGTTTCACGTACATAAGCAGTCAAGATTTCCATAATTTGTCAGTAATCTTTATCACTTATATTTATCAATTTTATATCATTGATAACTAAAATATTATAAATGATATCTTGACGATTAATATCAACGATATTAATATCAATGATATGAGCTAACAAACAACCCGATGACCGAACCAAAAGCAACTTTCCCCACTCCACAAGAATTTTTTGACCGTGTAATCCAACTAGATGACCGTTTAGCAGTCAATAGAGCATGTAATGAATTGCTTGACTCAATGGCTGAAAACTACGCTGTCTCTACAATCTCTAAAAAACTCTCAAGTTACAAGCAACCTTTCTACACTTATCAGCACAGTAACCCTGATTTGAATGAAACGGTAGAAACAAAAGACGGACAAAACCAACAACATATCGCTGCCAGATTGTTAACTCTTTCAGATGAACAGTACAAAACACTAGGAGTAGACCGTCAACAAAGAGATAATGCACGTGCAGGCTTTGATAAAGAAGGCGAATTACGAGCCGTTGAAAAACCTCCAGTAGATATAGCTGAAACCGTCAAAAAATCCTTAGAGTTATTAACTTCAAATGACCCTCACTCTATAAGCAGTGGATTACTAAACCTTACAGGCTTAAGAGCTAACGAATTGAACATGCCTAAGAGAGAATACCCTGATTTAGGCATCGTAGAGCGTGACATGGTTGTTTTAGGCGAGTTTTTAATAGGGTTCAAAGGAATCAGCAAAAAGCATGATTCTGAAGATGTACAAGCCTATCACGCTCGTGTTACCCTAGCGCCCGCTGAATTGATAGTCAAAGCATACCAACGTTTCAAATCCAGCAAAGCAGTACAAGCAATTTCGCCGAACTATGAAGAATACCGCAAGGGCTTTCAAGATACCTTCAGCAATAGGTTTAATGAACTGTTTAGTAAACAGTTATCAACCATAGAAGCTTATAACGATAATGGAGAGTTATCCCAAGCTAACGGTACACCCCACAAGGCTAGAGCGTTTTACGCTTGTGCGCTACGAGCGATTTTAAAGGGTAAAAACTTTGGTGGTAGTGCCTCTAACAAATATATTCAACTGTGCCTAGCTCATGAGAACACAGGTGTAACTATTAAATACCTTGGCAGATACGACGAAAAAGAATTTATCAATCCTATAGAAATCAACATCCCTACAAGCATTAAGGAACTTGGAAAAATGACAGAAGCTACAATTGAGAAACTGACAGAAGAAAACACAAAAGCTAAAACAGAAAAAACTACTGAAACAGGTACTAAAACTACAAGAAAAAAGACTCCACAAACTAAAAAAACCACAGCAACAAAGAAACCTACTGCTAAAAACACTTTCGATGTAGATACGTTTGTTAATGCCCTAGACCCAGAATTACAAATCAAATTTGCAGAGTTACTAAATAGTGAGTCAAGCATTACTAATGCAGTTATAGGAGTGTTCAACATGCTAAAACAGAAAAGCGCTTCTAGCGGTACAACGTCTAAAAAAGTGACGGTATCAGATGAAGTTGAGAGAATTATAAACGGGATTATGACTTACAACTCCCAACAAACCTTAAGCAGTAATCGTGCTGTACCAACCTACGCTTTAATTAATAAAATAGCTGAAAAGTGGCTTAATAAATCTATCGCAAAAGTCACTGTAGATAATTATTTAAAAGCCAATTCTGAAAGTCTGCACAATACACTTGAAAAATTAGAAATACCGGGAGGTTTATATAACTCGCAGTGGAATGGTAAATATCATAGAAAAACTCTAGATGTTGTCATAGAATCAGTTATAACAATTCTCAATCAGGAGTAGAACACAATGGCAACTACTGGATGTGGTTGCAAGATTTGTAAGTCTAACTTAGGCGAGTATACCAACGAATTAATAAACGATGGTATATCGCCTAAAAAAGTCTTGGAAATTTTGGAATCTAAAGGGTTAAAAACGACTGAGAAGTTACTGAAAAAACACTTAGCTGCTTATGGGATCTACATCCCTGAAAAAATGAAAAGTGAAGACGGAAGTTATGAACCAATAACAGTAGATTTAAATAAAATAGATTTTTCAGAGTATGATTTCGACCCAAACAACATAGAATCCATTATTGGATATTTGCAAAAAATCAATTTAAAAATCTATTTGAATCAAGCACAAATAACTCTACAAGCTCAACAAGATGTGAAAGAGGGTAAATGTCCGGATATACCTAGAGAAATTATGCAGAATCTAGCAGTAGCTTTTCAAATTCTGGATAAGAGCACAGGATTAAGTATTCATGTTAATCAGTAGGAAGCTGTCAAAACAGTAGAAGCTATGGGATTATCAATAGAAAGTCACCCTATTCATATATCACCTAATCAAAATGTTGAAAATGTCATGAAATCTATAATCAAATGAGCAACTATATAGAATATCGTCAACAACAAGATAGTACAGATTTAGAAACCGTTTTAAAAGAATATAATTTAGAATTTATTGATAGTACTATCTCAGTATTTAGCAGTGATTTAATTCGTTGTAATGCAGTAGGAGAGCTAGAGAACTCTCAAGAATCAGGTGCAAAATATTATATGGGAATTGATAGCGCTAGTGTAGGTAAAGATTAGGATTTAAAGTATACGTTAAAAACTTACAAATTGTTTTTTTTAGCATATTTATTAATCGCAATAATGCAATATAAAAACCAAAGTATATTCAACACAGACATCAAAATTGTCGGTACAGTGCAACCGTCCGTGTTTGCAAAACCTATCAATAAAACTACAAGTATGCCCTGAAAAAAAATAGCTAAAAGGATATAAATTTTCATTGTCTTTATAGCAACCATCCTCTGGTTGTTATTTCTTAATTCGGGATTTTTTTGTTTTAAGACTGTTTTTTTTCTAGAAAAAGTAAAATCAGAATTTTGTTCATTGTTCTGCTTTCGATGACGAATTTCTAATATGGCTTCAATTGCTTCTTCATCTTTACCGCCAGATAACATCAAGACATGTCGCCATAAAAGGTCTGCTAATGCTGTATCGTTATGCATATACAAAGCTTGATAAGCATTATTTTTTAAAGTCTGAATATCATCAACCTTAGCATTCTTTTCTATGAGGATTAAATTACGTTTTGAGGGAGGATTAACAATTACACGAGGATTTTGTAAAGGTTTTCCATTTTCTTCGCCAATTTGCGGAACCCTTATTTTTATGTATTCATGTAATTGCCCAACAGTAGCATATCGACCCATCCCTTCTAAAAGGGCTTGAGTAAAAGCTCCTCCCTGTAACCTTTCTACCTCATAAGAAGACTGTCCTTCTAAACAGGAAAAAAACGTGATTATACCTTTTTCTCTTGCAGTTTCAATTGTTTGCTCTCCAATTCCTTTACCAGAACGCTTGCCTTCATTACGACAAGCATCTAAAATCATAATAATATTACCCGCTCCAGAATTTTTCAAGGATTCAGTAATTTCTTTAACTGTAACTCCTGTACCCTGAATATCATCCATACTGCCATCTAAAGGCATTATGTAGTCCAACCCTTCACAATATGTTCCATGCCCGCTGAAGAAAAACCATAAATTATCTTCAACTTCAAATCGATTTCCTTCACTTAATCGCTTTAATCCAGATTTAATATTAGAACGAATTGGACTAAACTGATTAATATTGTTACTAGAATTACTAACTAGAATTTTTATATTTGTTTCTTCAAACTGTAACTCATTAATAAAAAAATCATATAATTTTTGAGCATCTTGTTCCGCATAGTTAAGTTTTTCAATATGTATGTAGTTATTAATTCCTATCACAATAGCAAAATTTTTCATAACTTAAACAAAATTACTTAGATCTTTTGAACTTAAACTTAATAGACCCTTTATTTTGCCCACCTATTCCACCGGCTCCTATTAACTTTATTTCTCCTTTAGCACTAATTTCTATAGATAATTCTACTTCGTCTAGATATATTCCATCCTTTGAAATAGTTTGCTCCTCTACATTCTTAAATATCCTTACTAGAGTTCCAATAAACTCTTTCATTCTCGTTTCTAATGCATTAGTACTAACTGCAACAGTTAGTGGTAATCCTTTACTAACAGAAGTTTCTGTTCTTCCAAAATTATCTGCCCAGTTATCTCCTAAATTAATTCCTGTCTTTGCACCATCCACTCCTGATGTTTGAGAAACGTCATCAGTCACGATTAAAATAGTACCTAAAGATGTTTCAGTCATATAAAGTTCTATTGGAAATTTGACAACAACTATTTAAATAATTTAATTACATTTAAGTAAAAAGTTTATAAGAAAATAATGTTTATGAAAATTTTAAAACTTCTCATAAAGTCAGTTTTAAATAATTAGAAGCATTTAAACTACGGATTAAAAAACGTATAACCTGTCGTTTAGACTCTTGCTTTTCTAAACAATAAGTTTCTAGTATCTTATACTCACTTTCCGGCAATTCTACCGTAAGTCTTTTTATTGACTCTTTTAAAACTTTTCTTGGCATAGGATACGTGAGTTTCATGCACTAACAAACATATGCTCACATAACTAACTACTAAAAATCTATTAAAAAAATGAAAATATTTTCTACCACTCTCACGTTTCCACTCTTCCAGTTTCCCCACATCTCCCCTTCCCCATCTAAAATCGCCTAAAAAACGCCTGAAAAATGCACAAACAGTACAAAAGTATGTCGCGTAAAAAATAGACCCCTTCCTGGCGAAACTGGGAGGGGTATGTTATTGATGTACTGAGAAGGGTGTATAAAATAAATAGGAGTGTAGGGGCTTATTGAGAATTATTCTTGCGCGAAAATGCGCGAAAAAAATTGATTCGTCAGTTTTTCGCGCAAAATTAAAACGCTGAAAACCGCATGGTTGGAGGTTTTTTTTTTCAACTGGGCGCAAAAATCCCTATAGTTGGGGTTAGGGTAACACAGCGATTTTGCGCCCAGTTATCCGGCGAGCGTATCCGTATGCGCTCATGTGGCACTAGCTGCGGTAGCAGCGGGTAGTGGGGGCACTAGCTGCGGTAGCAGCGGGTAGTGGGGGCACTAGCTGCGGTAGCAGCGGGTAGTGGGGGCACTAGCTGCGGTAGCAGCGGTAGCAGCGGTAGCAGCGGTAGCAGTGGGGGCACTGGGCGCAGTGGGGTGGAGAGCAAGACAACCACTAAAGTCGTAGAGAGATTTACCTATAGGCGCAACGAAAGTGCTAGAGAAGTTATTTATTTGGTTGATGCCAGAGTTGAGACATTTTTCAGATGTTTATCTTTAGAGGAAATCCTAAGATAAAAACAGTTAAGGACAGGGCAAAACAAACAAACCTTCTGAAAAAGTTCAGTTTTAAATCTCTGTTTTACTTAACAACAAAATCAACATAAGTGAACAAATATAAGGAACTAATTATGTCTCAACAAATCAACACCGCTATCGAATTGTCCAACGAAGAATTAGACCTAGTAGCAGGCGGAGCTATCACAGACAGTGAAGCAGCTTCCTATAAACTAACAGATAATGCCTTTCTATCTGGATTTAGCGTAGGAGCAGGTGGCACTACTTCTTTCACCCAAGCTACTAACCTCAAAATCGCTTCGTTTGGTGCAAAACAAGTGACGATTAGCTAAGAATTTTTGTCCGCGCCCTACTCTTGAATAAGTCACTTCTATTGAAATTGAATCATTGCCACAGGTAGTTAAAATACTTGTGGCAATTTTTTGTGTCCCCCTATCAATGGCAAAATGCTGACAGTGGGTACACACCCTCAAACGCCAAAAGCGCTAAAAGCCTTACAGCGCTTGAAGTCTGTTTGTGGCGATCGCACAAATCACCCTTATAAGGTGAAGCCATGCGGTGCAGCTGCAGCGGTACCAGAGTAGGGCGCACTTGTCCGGAGTGGGGGCAGTGGGGAGTTAGATTTGTATTACGCGTAATAGTTGAAGTGCTGGAGTGGGGTGCAGAATTTCAATAAGTACGCGCGTGCAACTACAATAAATGGGGCACACTACCCCACTCCTCCCCACAATCTGTTTTAATAAGTACGCGCGTGTTACTGCGAAAACTTAGAGTGCTGGCGTTTTACAAATTGGAACACAGATTCATCGTCCTCACGTAAGGCTTTTATCAAGTCATTAGTGCCTCTGTCTCTATGGTTGGGTAAGTGCATGAGATCCTCAAGCTTGTGGTGTGCCAACAACTTTCGTAAGATATGCCACTCTGCTTTAAGCGCTAAAATATGATTGCTGATGCCTTGGAAAGTCTCTCGTTTTGCTTGGTACACTCGAAGCTTTTCGATCTCAAGCAATGCACGCCGATAGTTTGGGTTATACTCACGCCCTAGGTGTCGCTTGCTTACAAGCTTTGATGGGTCAGTAGCAGAAGGCAGGACGGCATTTTTATGCCCTAGCGCGTAGTACTGCCAATCGTAATTGGATTTGTACGTTCCAATGTAGCAGCCATCGGGCAACAAGCCATCTCTAGTCAAGTCAGCAAGTTCGCCTTTGAGACGGAAATACTCACGCCTAGCTGCAATAATCTCATTGAGCAATGCCGTTCGGTATTCCCCGTAAGTTTTCAAGTGCTGCATGTTGATAGGTACGCGCGTGGAACTACAAAAATATTCTAGTCCACTTTTAATAAGTACGCTCGTGCTACTACAAAAATGAGAATGCTAAAAGCGCTTGAGGCTTATCACTGATAAATATCATTGATAATTAAGATTCGTAATGCAGACTTATCAGTGATATTATAGGTGATAAAACGCTTCTCATTGCAGACATACCAATATCTGCATAAGATTATCAATGATATTATAGTCGATAGCGCTTGAGGCGCGAATTGATAATACGTATAGGTGACTTGTACTTAATAAATACCCGTGATATTTATCATTGATATTATGATTATGCTAGATAAATATAGTTGATATTATAAGTGATAATCCTAAAACGCTCATAAAAACT
>Ga0209062_1002425_pt1 | contig 25125 bp, 18 predicted proteins | sample Coa_R2_2_FD_187158 | JGI IMG/M metagenome (GOLD analysis project Ga0209062, IMG submission 187158) | Surface soil microbial communities from Centralia Pennsylvania, which are recovering from an underground coalmine fire - Coalmine... | ecosystem: Environmental > Terrestrial > Soil > Unclassified... | reverse complement strand
CGAGGCCACGCCGCGGCATCGGGACCGCCGCGCGCGGGGGAAATGGACGGCGTTCTGCTGGTCTCGGCATGGTTTCGCAAACGCAAGGAGGAGCAGCGCAATATCCTAGACCCGGCTGCTGTACTCGATTTGGTTAGCGACGCTTCGGACAAGCGTCGCTAATCGGCGTGGAACCCGCAGAACCGTTCATACGCCGCCTGCCACGCATCGGGCTGACGCGGCGAGAAAGTGCGGACCTCGAACGAGCGACGCACCACTTCGCGCGCATCGGCCAGCGAGCCGAGCACGCCGGCGCCGAGCGCCTGTACCAGCACGTTGCCCATCGCTGTCGCCTCAACCGGGCCGGCCAGCACCGGACGGTTGCAAGCGTCTGCCGTGAATTGGTTCAACAAAAGGTTTTGACTGCCGCCGCCAACGATGTGAATCACCTCAATGTGCTGCCCCGTCAGCGCCTCCAGCTTTTCGAGTACCCAGCGATAGCACAGCGCCAGGCTCTCCAGGGCGCAGCGAACCGTTGCACCGATGCCGTCCGGGGCCGGTTGTCTAGTGCGGCGGCAGAAATCGGCGAGGGCCGCCGGCATGTTCGCGGGCAAAATGAAGGACGGATCGTTGGGATTGACCAGGCTCGCGAAGGGGGACGCCGCCTCGGCTTGACGCATCAACTCGTCATAGCTGTGGGGAGCACCGGCTCGTTCCCAGGCACGGCGGCACTCCTGCACCAGCCAAAGCCCCATGATGTTTTTCAGAAAGCGCGTCGTGCCGCCGGCGCCGCCTTCGTTGGTAAAGTTGGCCTCCAACGCGGCATCGCCGACGAGCGGCTGCTTCAGCTCAACCCCCATGAGCGACCAGGTACCCGAACTGATATAAGCCCACGTCGGCGCGGAAGCCGGCACCGCGACGACTGCCGAGGCGGTATCGTGCGACGCCGGCGCGATCACGGGGAAGGCATTGATCCCCGTTTCCGCCACGATCGACGCGCGCAGCGGCCCAAGAGCGGTGCCCGGCTGAATGAGCGTGCCGAGAATTTTCGACGGCAGGCCGAAAGCCGCCATCAGCTCATAGGCCCAACTCCGCGTCTGGGGGTCGAGCATCTGGCTGGTGCTGGCGTCGGTGTACTCGTTGACCTTGATGCCGGTGAACCAGTAGTGGAAAAGATCCGGCATGAACAAAAGCGTCTCAGCCGCGTCCAGCTGCGGCGAGCGATCGCGCTGCATGGCCAACAACTGAAACAGCGTATTGAAACGCATGAACTGGATGCCGGTTTGGCGGAAGATTTCCGCGCGCGGCACACGCGCGAACGCTTGGTCCATCATGCCTTCGGTATGCGGGTCCCGATAATGGCGCGGGTTGCCGAGTAGCGTTCCGCCACGACCGAGCAGGGCGAAATCGACGCCCCAGGTATCAACGCCCACTCCGTCGAGGGGACCGTGCTTGGCCGCGCATAAGCTCAGGGCACGCAACATCTCGTCGTACAATCGCAGCACATCCCAATGCAGCGTATCGAGGGTCCGCACCGCTCCATTGGGGAAGCGATGAATCACTTCAAGGCTTAGCCGCGAACCATCAAACAGTCCGAGGACGCCCCGGCCGCTCTCGGCGCCGAGATCGAAGGCGAGGAATTTCTTCGCGGATGACATGGTGTACTCCCTTGAATTGGCGAACCCCCTCGCTCCCTTATTAGGGAGCAAGGGGGTCAATCGCAAGGGGGTACAGCCGGATCGGTTAGCGGATGGGTCAAAATCAAGACGGATGTTGTTGCGAAAATACGCTGGAGCCCAATTCGAGTCCGATGGCTTGGGCCAACAACCCCCATGGGGTGCCGGAGTACGGATTGGCGTTGATGGCCGAATGCAAGCCGCCAAGTCCGGTCCCCAGGGCCGGGTTATCTAGATGGAGCAGCATATCGTTGAGAAGGCCCGCCAGACGATCGCCGAGCGTGGTAAAGGACGGGTCCGTCGAGATCAAGGACGCGACACTATCCACCGTCCACGCGAACTGATCCTCCAGCAGATAGAGAATGGCCACGTTCGCGGGTAGGCCGCCGGGCGATGGTGAAGGTGAGGGCGAAGGCGAGGGGGATGGCGAAGGCGAAGGCGAGGGCGAGGGGGATAGGGAGCTGGCCCAAGGGTGCAGCGTGATCGTTGCCGTCGTCGCGGTGCTTGTTGTGCTGTTCCACTCGACGTTAGAGGAATACCCACCCTGATCGTCATAAGGGAAAGCATAGGCGAGGCTGTTCACGGAGATGTTTGGCTGGTGGAGGAAAGCGGCATAGTAATTCGATGTCGTGCCGGTTGCATAGAAAAAGTTAGGTTTTTGAGTCGGGCTTACCGGGGTCGATCCGCTATCGGTAAACGTAGTTGTCGTAATACCACTGGAGATAAGTACTTCTTGACCTGAACCGTTCCCGCGGTAAATGTTGTAAGAAGTCACGGGTACATCCCCGGTACCCGTGCCGGCGTTACTGGGGGCGGACCAGGACAAAGCGATGCTCTGGTTGGGACCCGTTGTGGTCGCAACGACTTCATTGCTGGCCACGGTCTCGCCGGCGCTGTTCTGAGCAGTTACGACATAGTAGTAGCTGCCCGCGGCTAGAGTGCTTGATGGATTCGGAGTGATACCTGTTACTGCAAGCGTCTCTGGACCGGTCCAATCATCGGGATTGATTGCAAAATTGGTCGCGATGCCGCGATTGAAGGCACCGCTGATCGCATTCTCAAGGTCATTCAAAAAACCCGAGTTCCCCGATGGCTCGACTCCGCCGCTCGCGAACACACCGTTCTGGCTGAAGACCATTTCTCCAGGAGATTCCGTGTTATTTGGCAGCCAAGAAGGAGGGGGTGGAACACCATTGATTCCGCTGGTGTTGGTGGTAAAGAACGGTTCATAGATGTCGTAAGTCTGTCCATTGGAGGTTAGCTCAAGCACAGTATACGTGCTGGTTCCGCCGTTAATGTTTGTGGCGGTAATGGTCTTGGTGTTGCCGGTGAAGGTCCCGTCACCGGGATAGTCCAGCGTGAACGTGTGGTTTGTGTAATAAGAGAAGAAAGACCCAATCGGTCCATTGAAATATTTGCTCAAGTCATTGTAGTCAGTCTGGTTGACTGGGTCGGAAGCGTAGTATTGGAGGTAATCCTCCGGCGAGAGAATGCGATTGCTGGTGATCTGATTTAGTATTTGGAAATCCGAAGCCCCGGGGGTGTTGGCCATGTACTGGGTGAACAGGCTTTGCAGGGTGGCAAGAGGCTGCGTGATTCCCCGTACGGAGGTAACAGGGTTGCCATTGCCATCAGCTCCGGTTGTGGTGATTGTATAAGTCAGGCCGATCTGATCGATATTCGTCACATCGGTGTCCAGCTCGGGGACTGTTTGTTTTTGGCCATTGATGGTTATCAATCCGTTGCCGTCGTAGGTAAATTCGGCATAATCGTAAATCGAACCGGAATAAGACGGATTCCCACTGGGGTTTGGCGTCGGCCTAGGAACGGACGGCGGAAGAGGCGGCGATGGTGGCGGTGGTGGTGGTGGGAACTGAAGATCATAGAGGGTGAAGGGCTTCGATTGGGTCCCCAGACCCATCACGATGGTACCTCCTTGGATATACGCATTGGAGGGGATAGTGATCGAGAACGTGGAGCCGGTCTCCGAATCGGCATTTACATTGGCGATATACGGCACTGCGTTCTGAATCGGAGCCGAAGGAGACGGCGGCGGTGCATTCGATGTCGGGACCGCGGCCCAATCGTAAACGCCATTCGTGTTCGCCAGATAGACATAGGCGCCTGCGGCGAGAGTTGTATTCTTGGAGGGGCCGCTGACCGGCATATAACTCGATTCGAGCTGCCCGTACATAGTAAAATCGATGTATTGTCCCGGACTTCCGGCATTGGCGGGAACCGAAAATGTAAAGGTGGGATCCGGGAAACTGCTCAGCAGGTTGCGGTCCTCCAGGGACTCCAACAACGGACGAACGGAACGACGGGTCAGGCTGGACGCGCGACCAACTCGCTTGCCGAAGAACGCGGGCATGACTTCCTATCTCCTAGCTACGCTCGAGGAGCCAATTCGAGGCCGGCCACGTCGCCGGCCTTCTGCGATCTCAGTCAGCAGCTGCGCCCAAGTTTAACTCATGCCCGACTATTACAGCCCGGCGTTGGTGGAATAATGAATAAAATGGCTGGGCGCGAGACGGAATTGCATGCCTCACCGCTGTTTGCGATTCACCGCGCTCCGTCGCTGCCCTTGCTACAACCGCATCGATCCGCTTCAATAACCGCGAGAAAAACAATACAGATGGCAGGGGGAAAGAATGACTCGGCAATTCGTGCAGCAAATGGCCGATGGCGATTCCATCGAGGATGTGTACCTGGTTGTAGACAAGCAAGTCCGCGCCAATCGCAACGGCAACATCTACCTGCAATTGGAGCTTCGCGACCGTAGTGGTTCGATCAGCGCTCGGTTGTGGAACGCGCCAGAGCCGCTCGTGCGTTCTTTCGAGTCCGGCGATTTCCTCCGCGTCAAGGGCAAGGTGCAATTGTTCCAGGGCGCGTTGCAGATGATCCTCAACCAGCTTGATCGCATTGAGAGCGAAAAAGTCGAATTGGCCGACTTTCTCCCGCATACCGAGCAGGATGTCAGCAAACTCTACGAACGTCTTTGTACTCTGCTGCGCAAGCTGGACAACCCGCACCTGCGTGCCTTGGCCGAGTGTTTCTTGATCGATCACGAATTGATGAACGGCTTTTGCAAGGCGCCGGCGGGCGTGCGCAATCACCATGCGTACCTTGGCGGTCTTCTTGAGCACGTCGTCACGCTCATGGAGGCGGCCGACCGCATCGCTCCCTTATATCCGGAATTAAATCGCGATCTCTTGCTGATGGGCATTTTCCTTCACGACATCGGCAAGGTGCGAGAACTGAGCTATGATCGCTCCTTCAGCTACACCGATGAAGGGCAGCTGATCGGCCATCTCGTCCTTGGCGTCGAGATGCTCGGCGAGCAAGTACGTCGCGTGCCGGACTTGACCGGCGAGCCATTCCCTGCCGAGCTTCTACTGCGGCTCAAGCACCTGATCGTGAGTCATCACGGCGCGCTCGAGTTTGGAAGCCCGACGGTGCCGATGACTCCCGAGGCAATCGCTCTTCACTACCTCGATAATTTCGACGCCAAGATCCATAGTTTCACACGCGACATCCGCGAGGATCGCGGGCCGTCGTCATGGACGCCATACAATCAGTCCACGCAGCGCCGGCTCTTCAAGGGCAGCCGCCCTACCTCCGGGAATGCCCTCGCACAGGGAGATATGGAGAGTGAGGAGTGAGGGGGAAGGATTGTGGTCACTTCTCTCCTCACTCCTCACTCCTCACTCCTCACTTTCTTCAAATCGGGTTAGCGCCGATAATTTGACCATTGGGGCCGTAGATTAACCATTCCGGCGAGCCGTTGCTGGAAAAGGCCAGCGACTGAAGCCCCTGGAACTGGCCGGCCGAGTTGAAGAAGTTCAACTGCCAGGGCAGACCATCGATGGTCACAAGCACGTTTCCGGATACGTTGGTGTACGTCACCGGCAGCGAGATAGAGGCGATATTGATCTGGGTCGGTAGGCCCGTTGCGGAATAAGCGAAACCAAGCAGTTGCTGACCCGACGACATCTGCACCTGAATCAATTCGCTGCCATCGCCGGAGAAGCTGAGACTGCTCGGCAGCAACCCGTTCCAAACGTTGAGATAGATCGTTTTCGAGGTGCTGCTGTTGGTGAAGGAAGGAGACGCGGCGTTGTCCTTGTAGGCGAGGGAAACGCTTGGATTGCCGATCACGACTTGGATCGGCACGGTCAGAGTCACAATGCTCATGCCGTTGACCAAGTTGCCTTGCGCCGACACGCCGGCCATTGTGAAAGTGACGATGCCCTCGCCGACGGTTCCGGATGGATTGCTCACCTGTGCTGTCAGCGTAACATCCGCCGTCATGCCTGCGACGTTGGGTGTGATGCTGACCGCAGTGAGAGTTACGCTCGTGCTGGAGGCGGCGTTGACCGTGAGCGTATTCGCTGTAGTGCTGCTTTGACTAAAGTTGGTACCCGGAATGTACACGGCATCGATGGTGTAGCTTCCCACCGCCGTGCCGCCCGGCAAGACATAACTGACACTGGCCGTGCCGTTGCTGACCGTGCCCGAGACCGTCGGCGTGCCGATCGTATTTCCCAGGCTATCGAGGAGCGTGAAGCTCACGGTGCCTTCGTTGACGGTGCCGGCACTGCTGGTTACGGTGGCAGTCAGCGTCACGGTCTGATCGCTAGAACTGAAAGAGGCTGTGGCATTACTGGCCTTGATCGTAGTAGACGCAGTATTGATCGTGAGTTTGTGTGTAGTGTCGGAGCTGGAGGCGAAGTTGCCGGACGCGTCACTATAGCTGGCATTGATGGTATAGGTGCCGGCCACGGTTCCGGCGGGCAAGGAATAAGTGACGCTGGCCTGGCCGCTGCTATTGACGCTGCTCGAAGTCGCGGTGCCAACGGTATTGCCCACGCTATCGAGAAGCGTGAAGGTCACGGTGCCTTCCTTGACCGTGCCGGCACTGCTGGTGACGGTCGCGGTCAGCGTCACCGTCTGTGTTTTCGAGTTAAAAGTGGCAGTGACGTCTTTGGCCGTCGTCGTGGTGCTTGCGGCGCTGACGGTCAACGTGTGGGTGGTATCGGAGCTGATGGCGAATTTTCCCGTGCTATCGGTGTAGTTGGCTTCGATGGTGTAGGTGCCGGCCGCCGTGCCTGCCGGCAAGGAATAGCTGACGCTGGCTTGGCCGCCGGTGACCGCTTGCGACTTCGCCGTGCCGATGACGGTGGTCCCCTTGAGGATCGTAAAGGTCACGGTGCCCTCGTTGACCGTGCCGGCGCTGCTGGTGACGGTGGCGGTCAGCGTCACGTTCTGAGCGCTCGAACTGAAAGTGGCCGTGGCGTTCGTCGCGGTAGTCGTTGTGGCGGAGGCTGTCGAAGAGGTAACGGTGAGCGTGTGCGAGGTGTCGGAACTGGAGGCGAAGTTGCCCGTGCTATCGGTGTAGTCGGCCTTGATGGTATAGGTGCCGGCGTCCGTGCCGCCCGGCAGCGAGTAAGTGACGCTGGCGCTGCCGTTGCTAACCGCTTTCGAAACCGCTGTGCCGATGACCGTTGTGCCCTGAAGAATGGTGAACTGGATACTGCCTTCGTTAACTGTGCCGGCGCTGCTGGTGACGGTGGCGGTCAGCGTCACGTTTTGAGCGCTTGTGCTGAACGTAACCGTGGCGTTGCTGGTAGTGGTGGTCGTGGCCGCGCCGCTCACGGTGAGACTGTGCGAGGTATCGGAGCTGATGGCAAATTTTCCCGTGCTATCGGTGTAGTTGGCCTCAATGGTGTAGGTACCGGCCGCCGTGCCGGCGGGCAGGGCGTAGCTAACACTGGCTTTGCCGCTACTGACATTTTGCGAAGTTGCCGTGCCGATGACCGTGGTCCCTTTGAGGATCGTGAAGGTCACCTTGCCTTCGTTGACGGTCCCGGCGCTGCTGGTTACGGTGGCGGTCAGTGTCACGTTCGAGACACCTGTGCTGAACGTGGCCGTTGCGTTGCTCGCCGCGGTTGTGGTGGGGGAGGCGGTCGAAGACGTAACGGAGAGTGCGTGCGACGTGTCGGAGCTGGCGTTGAGGTTGCCTGTGCTATCGGTGTAGTCGGCCTTGATGGTATAGGTGCCGGCTGCCGTGCCCGCCGGCAGAGAATAGCTGACGCTGGCGCTGCCGTTGCTGACCGCTTTCGAAGTCGCCGTGCCGATGACTGTTGTTCCCTCAAGAATGGTGAACTGGACGCTGCCCTCGTTAACCGTCCCGGCGCCGCTGGTCACGGTGGCGGTCAGCGTCACGTTTTGAGCGCTTGAGCTAAACGCGATCGTGGCATTGCTCGCAGTCGTGGTCGTGGCCGCCGCACTGACAGTCAGCGTGTGCGTATTGTCGGAACTGGAGGCGAACGAAGTTCCCGTGCTATCGGTGTAGTTGGCCTCGATGGTGTAGGTGCCAGCCGCCGTGCCGGCGGGCAGGGCATAGCTGACACTGGCTTTGCCGCTACTGACGTTTTGCGAAGTTGCCGTGCCGATGACCGTAGTCCCTTTGAGGATCGTGAATGTCACTTTGCCTTCATTGACGACGGTGCTGCCGGTGCTGGTCACGGTGGCGCTCAGTGTTACGTCCTGGGCGCCTGTCTTGAAAGTGGCCGTGGCATCGCTGGCGGTCGTGGTTGTGGGGGAGGCGGCGTTGGGATTGATTTGGCCGGCGAGGGCAGGCGTATCGTTATTTAGCGGGTTGATGGTAGAGGGCGTCAGCCGTTCCTCCAACCCTTCCAGAGATAACCGCACACGACGCGGAACGGCCGCACGCCGTCGGGCGTTTCGGGAGTTTCGCGATTGGTAGGGGAACAAACAACGTTGAAGCGTACACAACCACTTGGGCATGAACATGGATGCGGTCCTCAGGGGGTGAGATAATCAATTCACGGCCAAATCAGGATTTGCCGATCCGTGACAATTCGCCTGGCAATCAACAGGCAATGAATGTCGTTGGTCTTGAACAAACATATAAAATCGCATTGCTCTAGATCAAGAGGGAAAGTTGCGAAAAAACGAAATTCAGGAAAAAAGAGCAAAAGAAGTAAAAACGATCCGTTGTTCTTTTGGAGACGATTTTTTACAGTTCGAGAAAGAGCGGCAGCCAGGATTGAATTGATGACGTCAGAACAGAAGCAATCACACCCCAAAAAACATTACACAAAATAAAATGAGTTGTCGTCGAATTGCTCGCAATTGATTTATTCCTCGTTCCCACGCTCCTGCGTGGGAACGCCGTTCCGGACGCTCCGCGTCCCGTGCCGTACAAGGACACGACGCGACGCAGAGCGTCGCATGCGTACGTTCCCACGCGGAGCGTGGGAACGAGAGCGACGAGAGCGTGTGTTCAACCTTCCAGCGACCCGATCGTAGGATCGATCGGACAGCCGGCGTCGAGATAGGCTTGCAACAGGATCTGCGCCGCCACGCGATCGCGTCGTTGCTTGCGTTTCTTGTGCGTCAGTCCCGCTTGCCATAGCGCCGATTCGGCCTCGATGGTGCTAAATCGCTCGTCCCAGAATGTCACCGGCAAACCGGTCGTCTCGGCCAGCCATATCCCAAAAGCGCGGGCCTCCGCCGCTTTCGCTCCCTCGCGGCCGTCCAGATGGACCGGCAGACCGACGACAATCGCGCCGATTTCCTCTGCGTCCGCCAAAACGCGGAAATATTCGGCATCGCGCTCGCGGCTGTGCCGTTCGTACACGGCCAAGGGCGAAGCCAGGCGGCGCTCCGGATCGCTGACGGCCAAACCGATGCGTACCGAGCCGTAGTCCACACCGAGTAAACGAGTCCGCACACTCACAGATATTTTTCCAGTCCTTTTTTCTTCAAAAGATCGACGAGTTGCTTAACGGTGCCTTCATCACGGCGATCGGCAATCAGCGTGGCGTCGCCGTCCTGCACGATGACCAAATTTGAGACGCCAATGGTGGTGATGATCTTATCGGCATCGCCGACGATGATGCAATGATTCGTCTTGAGTCCACAGTGCGTGGCAAGGACGGTATTGTGATCGGCATCTTGTGGGTTCATACGTTCGAGCGCCAGCCAGCTGCCGACATCATCCCAACGATAAGGGGCTTTCACGACCAATACTTCGCGGGCATGTTCCATGACGGCGTAATCGATACTGAGTTTCTGGAGTGGTTCGTATTCTTGGCATAGCACTTGGTCGCGCCGCGGCGTATCCCACTCGTCCGCGATGCGCCGCACAGCGTCATACAGCAGTGGCTGCTGTCGCCGCAATTCCTCCAGTACCGCTGCCGCCCGCCACACGAAAATGCCGCTGTTCCAAAAATATTCCCCCGAAGCGATAAAACGCTCGGCTCGATCCGCTGCCGGCTTTTCCTCAAAACGCTGCACGCGGAAAACGCCCACGCCCTGGCGCTGTCCAATCTCCGCGCCGCGATGAATGTAACCGTAGCCGGTGGAAGGAAACGTCGGCGGGATGCCGAAGGTGATGAGCGCGTCAGGATGTTGCTCGGCCATCAGGGCGGCGACGTGAGCGGCGCGCTCGAACTCACGCACCGGCTCTATGACGTGGTCGGCCGGCGTGACCATCATCACCGCGGAAGGATCGCGGCGCGCGATAAGGGCCGCCCCCAGGCCGATGCACGGCGCCGTATCGCGGCCGCATGGCTCGCCGACGATACGATCGGGCGGCAGTTGAGGCAACTGCCGTCCGGTCTCTGCCTGGTACGCCTGACCCGTGATGACCCACGTGCGCTCGGCCGGCAGCAATCCTTCGATGCGGTCCATGGCCTGCTGCAACAAGGTGCGCTCGCCGCCGAGCGCGAGGAATTGTTTTGGACGCATTTGCCGGCTCCGCGGCCAAAACCGCGTGCCGCCGCCGCCTGCCAAGATCGTCGCGTGAAGCATTCCCCTTTTCTCCGCGAAAAAGAAGACGAACTACAGAGAAGAAAACTTAAAAAGACAAAAAAGACAGCAAAAGGACAGCAAGGAATTAAATGGTTTCTTGCATTGGCATTCTTTCTTTTCTGTGTTTTCCGGGACTCCGCGGTTAGTCTTCTTTAACTGAAATACGCTGGTCCTTCAATGCGTGTGTTTCGATCCACACGCCGCGCGAACTCGTCGGCGTCCAGGGCGAAAAGCGGGCTGACCTCCAACGCCATGGCCGGCTCGCCGTTCGCCGCTCGCGGCACCTGGACGCCGGCGCGGGTCAACCAATCGGCGGCAAGATTCGTTATCGCTGCTTCCACGGTCTTGGGCGAGTCGGCCCCTTCCGCGTTTTTCAAGGGCGCGAATTCCTCTCGATGCGATGTCTCCATCACCAGCCAGCGCTCGGCCAAGGGCAACACGTCGAAGATAAAGCGCTCGAATTTCAGGGCGTTTTCCTTTTGCGGCTGCACTGTCTGCCCCTTGTCATCGAGATACGGCACTTTCTTGCGAGCGATGTGGAACGGCAGCAGGCCCGCCCCTTCGGTCACGCGGGCCAGGAAATCCACATCAAAAATGTGGATGGCAGGACTGCCGGCCCACAAACGCAGCCGGCCGTTCGCATCGCGTTCATTCGCCAAGCTATCGGGAAGATCGGAATACTCAATCATGGTGCAGCGGCCATCGACCAGCACCAAATTTCCCAGGCGGTCCTTCGGTCCCTGCTTGGGCACGATCTTCGAGGACGCCTCAGAGCGTTCGGAGAGATGCCGGCCAAGGAAGATCGGATCGGCCACTTTCACGAGCGGATTATCCACCTGGAAATAGAACAGGTGGCGAATGCCGCGCTGGCGCAAGCGTTCGAGCAGGCCGCTTTTCGCCAATGCGGTCAGTGTACCGCCGTGTCCGTCCGGACTGAGGAACAAGCGGCCCGGTGCTTCCAGCAGCAATTTGCCCGTTTCCAGATCGAGGGCCGGCATCGTGCCCTGACAGAAAAAAAATACTTCCTCCCTGGGAAGTCCGAAATAATTCTTCTCGGCGAAGAATTGCCGCGTCTCGGCGTCCGTGGCCGGGCTTGTCATGACGAGAAAAGGCGGCTGCTTGCCGTAGCGCCGGCCCAGAGCCAGTACCTTCTCGGCATGGATTTGAAACAGGCTCTTGCGGCTGATGGGGCCGACGAGATACATGCCCTTGGGGTGCTCAAAACCGAGGCGGCTGCCCTGTCCGCCGGCCACAACCAGCGTTGCTACTTCGCCGTGCCGCAGCGCTTCCTCCCCCGCCGCGCGCATGGCGGCATTATCGGGAGCATCGGCCGGCACAATGTCGAGCGGTTTGATTCGTGAGGATTCCGGCGGCCGATACGTGTGTTCGCGTTCGGCGTAAAGCTCGGCGAGACGCTCCAGATCGATGTTCTCGAGTTGATCGATCAATCCACGGCGCTCGTTCGTGTCGAGCCGGTCCCACCCGGCCAGTACGTGTTCTTGTCTGTAGCGTTGTAATTTCTGTCGCAATTCCGATGGTGGAGTCATCTTTAATTCCAGCTAAGCCGCGACCGTAAGGGAGCGGTCTAAAAGTCAAAGGACAATCCATCGTAAGACAGCTGCGTGTTGGGCGGGAGCATGCGGTTGACCGTTTCATGCTCCAGTTCATGGCTCATGTGCGTCAAGTACGCGCGATCGGGCTTGAACTGGCGAATAACATCTAGCGCCTGCTCCAGTCCGAAGTGGGCGGGGTGCGGTTTGAAGCGCAGAGCATCAAGCACGAGAACGCGCAGTCCTTCCAGGCGCGGCCAGCTCTCGCGCGGGATCTGGCTGACATCGGTACAATAAGCGACATCGCCGATCCGAAATCCAAGCACATCGAAATGGGCGTGAATGAGCGGGATGGGCGTCACCTGTTGGCCGAGAACGTGGAATGGCTCGGTCCCAATGCGCTCGAAAACAAACTTGGGAACCATGCCGGCGGGCAGCGAATCGGCTTCCGGGCCGAAAGCGTAGGAAAACACCGTGCGAATCTTGCCCTCAACCTCGGCCGTGCAATACAAGGGGATTGGCTCGCCCAGATGTCGCGAAACCGGCCGCAAGTCGTCGAGTCCAAACAGGTGGTCGGCGTGATAGTGGGTGAACAGCGTTGCATGGATGAGGCCGACGCCTTCGCGGAGCAGCTGCAATCGCAGCTCCGGCGGCGTATCGATGAGGATATTGCCCTGGTTCGTGCGGATGAGCACGGCGCAGCGATAGCGGTGATTGCGCGGATCGGAGGATTGGCAAACGGCACAATCGCAGCCGATCATGGGGATGCCCATCGAGGTGCCGGTGCCGAGGAAGGTGAAGGTTCGCGTCTGCGCCATCATGCACTCATTCGGGACTCGTTCCCTCAGCGGTCCCGCCGCCGGGACCATGCCAAGAATAATTATTCTAGCAAATCACGTCCGGTACAAAACCGCAGTCTCTTGCACGCTGCGCTTGCGCCCGTTACCTTGAACACATCATCTGTTTTTTCGCCCTCTCTGTTTCGAGGATCACCATGCGCAAATTGCCGCCATTTTTCCTGTTCGGTTGCCTGGTTGCCTTGCTAGTGCCCGCCGCGGTTCGCGCCCTGGAAACTTCAGAATACGTACGTACTCCCGACGTAATCTATGGCCGCAAAGCCGGCCTGGCGCTGACGATGGACGTATTCGCTCCCAAGACGAAACCCAATGGTCTGGGCATTATCTTCGTTGTCAGCGGCGGTTGGAAATCGCATCCCATGTACATACGTCCGGAGATGTATCAGCCTCTCTTCGAGCGCGGCTACACCGTCTTCGCCGTTGTCCACGGCACGCAGCCGAAGTTCACCGTCCCCGAAATCATCGAGGATGTCCATCGTGCCGTCCGCTTCATTCGCTATCACGCCAAGGATTATCACATCGACCCGGATCGCATTGGCATCACCGGCGGCTCGGCCGGAGGGCACCTGTCGCTCATGCTCGGCACGGCCGGTACGGCCGGCGATCCCAAGGCCAAAGATCCGGTGGAGCGCGTCTCCAGCCGCGTCCAGGCCGTGGCCTGTTTCTTCCCACCGACCGATTTCCTCAACTGGGGCAAGGAGGGTGCCGTCCTCGATGCCAAAAGAATGGATGCACGTTTTAAAGCAGCCATCGATTTCCAGGTCTTCGATACGGATGAACGAATTTTCAAGCGCATTACGGATGAGAAGAAAGAGCTTGACCTTCTTCGCAACATTTCGCCGATCAGCCACGTCAGCCGTGATGATGCGCCGACCTTGATCATCCACGGCGACAAGGACCAATTGGTGCCCTTGCAGCAATCCCAGCGCATGGTCGCCAAGCTCAAAGAGGTCGGGGTTCCGGCCAACCTCATCGTTAAGAAAGATTGCCGCCACGGCTGGCTCACCATGATTAAAGACATGGAATCCTTTGACGATTGGTTTGACCGCTATCTGAAAAATGAACCGCGGAAGGCCGCCGAGTGAGGCTCCTCCCATTCCCGGCAATCCAGAGCGGCAGCTCCTTCGTCGAAAGAGTGGAACGTCTCGAAAACTCTTTTCGTGCAGGAGTATCCCATGTCCGCTCGATTCTCCTTCCGTACCGCCGTGACGCCGGCAATTCTGGCCGCCCTGCTTGGCTTCGCTCTCCCTGCCCTGGGTGAGGACGCCAAGCCCCAAGCCAAGAAGCCCAAACCCAAGATCGAGGTCGTCTTCTGCCTGGACACCACCGGCAGCATGGGCGGCCTCATCCAGGGGGCCAAGGACAAAATCTGGTCGATCAGCAACCAAATCGCCGGCGGCAAACCGGCACCCGATCTGAAGATCGGCCTGGTCGCCTACCGCGATCGCGGCGATGCCTATATCACCAAGATCACCGATTTAACCGACGACCTCGACGCCATCCACGGAAACCTGCGCGAATTTCAGGCTCAGGGCGGCGGCGATGGTCCGGAGAGCGTCAACCAGGCATTGGATGACGCCGTCAACAAGATCAAGTGGAGCACCGACAAGAAAACGCTGCGCATCGTCTTTCTCGTCGGCGATGCTCCGCCGCACATGGACTATGCCGATGATGTGAAGTATTCCGAAACCTGCAAGAAAGCCTGCGAGAAAGGGATCATTATCAACGCTATCCAGTGCGGCGGTGATGCCGAGTGCCAAAAACACTGGAAGGAGATCTGCAAACGCGCCGAAGGCTCCTATGCTCAAATCGCCCAGAGCGGCGGCGTAGTTGCTATCGCCACGCCCTATGACAAGGAATTGGCCGAGATCAACACCGAATTGGCCAGAACAACAGTGGTCTATGGGAGAGCGGAAATGCAGAGGCTAGGCGAGGCGAGAAAGGCAGAAGCCGGGGCACTACCCCTCGCTGCCGCCGCTGACCGTGCTGCCTTCGCCGGCAAGGCCGGCAGGGCGGCAACCTACGACCTTCTCGACAGCATCAAAAGCGGCAAGGTGAAGCTCGAAGATCTCAAACGGGACGAGTTGCCGGAACAGATGCAAAAGATGGATCGCAAGCAGCAGAAAGAGTATCTCGAAAAGCTGGAGACACGCCGGACTGAGCTAAACAAGAAAGCCGTGGAACTGGACAAGAAACGCGCCGATTACATCAAGGAAGAGTCGGCCAAGCAAGCGAAGAAAGACGGCAAGGACGCCAAGGACAGCTTCGATAATCAGGTGCTGGAAAGCTTGCGCAAGCAGGCCAAGAAGTACAACATCGATTATTGAGAAGCGGTTTTCACACGAGCCTACCAGCCCGCAGCGCCAGCAAGGGATGCCTTTGCTGGCGCTGCGGGCTGGTGTTGCATTCGTCTACCCTGCTCCGTTGTGGCAGTGGTCTCCCGACCCTGCCACGTTCCGCGACCGAAGGTCTCTGGTCCTGCACAGCTTTGGAGACCTTCGGTCAGAGCCACTGGCCCGGTCCGGAGACCGGGCCACAACGCGCTAGAGCCACTGGCCCGGTCCGGAGACCGGGCCACAACGCGGGGCGCCAGTAAGGGATGCCTTTGCTGGCGCTGCGGGCTGTGTGTTGCATTCGTCTACCTTGCAAATCGCGCTACCGTGGCATACATTGCGCACTATCCCCAATATCCCACCTAACGGAGTATCTCTCATGAGACGGCGCGATTTCCTCAAGCAATCAACGGCCGCCGGCGCAGCAGCGTTCGCCAGCGCCACGGCCCCGGCAATCCTTGGCGCCCGCGATAAAAGCGGCACCCAGAACCCCATAATCGGTGAAGGCGAATATCGCTACGAATGTATCCATAACTGGGGCGAACTGCCCCGCCATCTACGCTGGGAGACGACGCACGGCGTCACCATTGACGAAGATGGTTTCATCTACATCAAGCATCAAGGACTGAATCGCGCGGCGATGGATACGATCGTCGTTTTCGATCCGAAGGGGAAATTTGTTCGCTCGTTCGGCAAAGGCTATTACCCTGGCGGCCACGGCATCGACATCCGCAAGGAAGGCGGCGAGCAATTCCTCTATCTGTGCGACATCCATCACTGCCAGGTCATCAAGACCAATCTCAAGGGCGAGGAAGTCTGGAAGATGGATGCTCCCAAGGAAGCGGGTGTGTACAAGGACGGCAAGGGCTATCGGCCAACGAACGTGGCTTTCGCACCAGACGGCGGCTTCTACGTCGGCGACGGATACGGCTCGCACTACATCCATCAATACGATAAGGACGCGAAATGGGTCCGCACCTGGGGCGGCGAGGGCACGGAGCCCGGCAAGATGAAAACGCCGCATGGTCTCTGGCTGGATGATCGCAAGGGCCGCACGCCGTCGCTCGTCGTCGCCGATCGCGCCAACGCACGGCTGCAATACTTCACGCTCGACGGCAAGCACATCGGTTTCGTCAAGGATTTGTTGTTCCCGGCACATTTCGACATTCGCGGCGAAGTGCTGCTGGTGCCCGACCTGCATGCGCGCGTATCGCTGTTCGACAAGGACAACAAGCCGATCGTGCAGCTGGGCGATGATCCCGAATGGCGAAAGAAAGTCCTGGATGGTTTCAAAATCCGCCGTCAACCGTCGGAATGGCTGCCGGGCAAGTTCGTGCATCCTCACGATGCGTGCTTCGATCGCGACGGCAACATTTTCGTCGTCGAATGGGTAGAACCCGGCCGAGTTACGTTGTTGCGACGGGTCGCGTAACGAGCCTCGCCGAGATCCTCTCGTTCCCACGCGCTCCGCGTGGGAACGCAAGCCTGGACGCTCTGCGTCCTGAATGAATGCCGCGTAGGGGCTGGCCGCGACGCGGAGCGTCGCCAACGCTCGTTCCCACGCGGAGCGTGGGAACGAGAGAGCAAGATGACTTTTTGTTTGACTTCCGCAACAGCGAGGAATAATCTCCGATTTTTAGATGGTTCCATCCTTTCGCCTAGAGTGGTCCTTCAAAGGGAGATGCAGTCATGGCTAGGCAGAAGTGTTTGCTTGTGGGAATGGCCCTTGGATTGTTTTTGCTGGCGTTCGCATCGCCGGCAGTCGCTCAGCCGCAACAGAGGCCACGGACTCCGAACGACACCTTGATCTCGCCCGAGGTCCAGTCCGATCATCGGGTGACGTTTCGCCTTTACGCTCCGAAGGCATCCGAAGTGATTGTCCGCGGAGACTTCGGAGAGCAGGTGAAACTAACCAAGGACGAGAAAGGCGTCTGGTCAGCAACGACCGGCCCGCTCACGCCCGATTTGTACAGCTACAGCTTCATCGTGGATGACGTGAAGACCGTGGACCCCAAGAACGCCGCGATCAAGCAGGGCGTTACCAGTGTGGACAGCATGGTCTTTGTTCCCGGCAAGGAAGCGGATTTTGAAGATCTCAAAAATGTTCCTCACGGCGAGGTGCGCCAGGTTTGGTATCGCTCGTCCACGCTCGACATGCCGCGGCGCATGCACGTCTACACGCCGCCGGGATACGATGGCGGCAGCGAGCGTTACCCCGTGTTCTATCTGCTTCACGGCGGGGGCGATGAGGATTCCGGCTGGAGCACCATCGGCCGAGCGAGCTTCATTCTCGATAATCTGATCGCCGAGAAAAAAGCGAAGCCCATGCTCGTCGTGATGCCCAACGGCAGCCTGCCGCGGCCGGCGAACATGCCCCGCCCCGCGCCTGGCGCCCAGCCCCCGGCCGACTTCGCGAGGCGAATGGCCGAATTCCAGCAACGATTCACCAAGGAATTGCTGAACGACGTCGTTCCTTGCGTCGAGAAGAATTTCCGTGTTCGTGAGGGCGCGGAGAATCGCGCTTTGGCGGGACTGTCGATGGGCGGCGGCCAGACGTTGAATGTCGTGACAACGCATCCGGACCAGTTCGCCTACGTCGGCGTGTGGAGTGCCGGTATCGGCCGCAACAACGCCGACGAGTTCGAGAAACGCAACACGGCATTCTTCGACAGCGCCGACAAGGTGAACAGGAACATCAAGTTGTTCTCGCTCAGCGTTGGCGACAAGGATTTCGCGCTTCAAGGCACCCAGAGCCTAGACGAACTGCTCAAGAAGCACGGCATCAAACATGAGCTGCACACGAGCGGCGGTGGACACACCTGGATCAACTGGCGGCACTACCTGAATGATTTCGCGCCGCGGTTATTCCAGTAAGGATTTTCTTTTTCTGCCAGCCCGCAGCGCAAGCAAGGGAATGATTCACCCTTGCTTGCGCTGCGGGCTGGTAAGGTTTTGGCGCTACATCAATGCTGGACAGGATCTTCAGTCTCTGCGAGCGTTATTCCAGCCGCACCCAACCGCTCGCGCAGCACGGCGACATTCTCTTCGGCTACCACCAGCGCCGTCGGTCCCAGCCGCTCCGCGATCAGTTCGCTCGTTTGCGGCCACTGCATGAGTCCGTCGGCCAGCTCCTCGTCGGCAATGTGCAAGACGAGGTGCCGTTGCAAGCGCGGCGTTTCCATTTCGCCTGCTGACATGAGCAAGCGTGCTGCCGGCGGCAGCGGTTGGCCGGCACGCTGATAAAACCACGTCTCCAAGACCGGCAGCGTCATTCCCGCCGAGCGTGCCGCGCTCAACGATGCCGGTGTTAGTTGATACTGCCGGCGGCCAGTGGGACCGGGGTCTCGCCGGTCGGTGGGCGATCCGCCGACCAGTTCGGCGAAGCGCGGCAACTCCGTCTCCAGCAGCAGGTCCGAACGTGCCAGGTCTACCGAGAGCGTCACGCCGTCCTCTTCGACATTTACGCACTTCTCCGGCGGTAAGGCATAATCGCGGGTGCCAGTCAGGCGGAAATGGCGGAATTCGATTGCTTCCTCGCTGGCCACCACGGCCAGGCGATCCGAGAGACGGATGGCTGGCAGGCCGCGGGCCAACGCCTCGTTGAGATCCTCCGTACTGCCGAACTCCAGGAGCGTCGCCGAGGGATATACCGTGATGCGGTCTCGTTTGTTCGCCCAGGTCCGCAGCGAATCGAGCACTGCCGGCGGCAAGGCACGGGTGCTGTGTTGCTCCAGTGTCAGACGAATGCTGTCGAATGTCTGTCCCGCTTCGAGGGCGCGATAGACGGTCTCCGGTTGCAATTGCAGTGTGCAGGCCGCGCCCAGGCTCTCCCATACCGCGACCTGCGTCAGCCGAGCGATCAGGCTGCTCGTCAAACCCTGGCGATAGGCGACGATTTGCAGGTTGGGCTGCACAAGCAGGGTTTGCGTGTGAACCGTCTCCAGGTTCGGCGCCTCGCCCAATCCCAGCAGCCAGCGGCCCGTCGGCGATAACCGGACGCGCCAATCGCCATCCGTACCGACCGGCGAGACGCCGGTCCCACCGGGTGTCTCGCCGGTCGGTACGCGCACTACCTGAATCAGCCGCAGCGGATAGGCGACGCCGAGGAGAAACGTTTTCAGCCACGGCATCTGCCGCGAGGGACGCAGCGACTCGTTTAACCAATACGGATGCCGCTCGACGATCCATTGCTCGATCGTCTCCGGCTCCACAGCCGCTCCTTCGGGCAGTCGCGCCAGCAGCAAGAAAGCGAGCAAGTATGCGGAAGGAAAAGGATTGCCCGTCTGCGTTTCGCCGCCGCGCCAGCCATCCAACGGGTTCCACGCGGACATTCGCGGCAAATCGGTCCAAAGCGATTCCAGGGCCGCTGCCAACCCGTTGTCCCACGTCGGAGGCAGCGGTCGCGCTCGCAATTCGCCCTCGATCTCGCCGATCAGCCCCTCTTGTTCGGCAAGTGCGAACGTCAGGAACGCGGGGTCGGGCACATCCGTCAACCGATCCGCAGGGGCGGCATTGAGCAACGCATCTTGCCGAAGCCGATCGAAATCGCGCTTGAAGAAATCGCCCTGCTGCGTGCGCCGCAGCGGGGCATCAGCCGCCCGTTGCCACAGCACTGCCAATCGCAACAGCCACTCGAAACCGTCGGATTCCTGCCATCCAGCAGCGCCACTGAGAGGCGCCCTTGCTTGCGCTGCGGGCTGGCCTGCAGGTTGTTCACTTTCCGAGAGGTCCGGCAAACCAAGATCTTCGCCAATGGCACGCGCGGCGATGGACGGCGGCGCGAACACGAGCAGGCCCGCCGGCCCAGGCGCCGCCATCCACTGCTCGAAGTTCTTGAGCTTCTTACCGGCAGCCCCATTCGAACCCGGCGTTCCTTTTTCGTCTTTGAGACTCGGATAAAGCAACCCCGCTTCGAGGAGTTCCAATACCGGTTGCAATCCGTCGCCGTGCCCGAGTGCGATCGTCAGCTCGACGAGATTGCCGAGGTGCCAGTAGGGTTGGCGGCTGTGGCCGATCAGCGCAAGTACGCGGCGAGCCGGGGGAGTAAGATCCTGTAAGCGGCGATCGATGACGACAGGGTTGCTCGTGGCCGCGGCGCCGCGCTCGATGAGATCCTCGATGGGCCATTGATTGCGCGGCTTGATCAGACGCGCGGCCACCTGACGCAGCAGCGGCTCGTCGTAACTCGCCAGCGTGTGCCGCTGTAATTCAGACCAATAAGCAGGATCGGATACGTACAAAGTACAAAATCCTAAGGATGAAAGCGAAGAAGGCGCCTGGTTTATTTGCTCCTTCGTCCTTCGTCCTTCGTACTTACTTGCGGGGTGTGCCCCATTTTTTGCAATTCCTGAATCACCGACTCAACACGGCCGGGGCGGATGAGCAAAACGCGATCGGTCAATCGACCGACAATGTCTTGAGCCAGTTTCTTTCGCGCCAGCAGTTCCTCGGCCAGCACCGCGTCCTCGGTCTGCACCAGGCAGACGCGGCGGTGCAGCTTCACCGGAATACGAGCGCCGGAAGCAGGTCGAACCGGATCATTCAGCATGGCGCAGCGACTCCTCAAACTGGATTGCCAAGATTAACTGGTGAACGGCCGGCGTCAGCCGGCTGGTGATAGCCCCAACCAGCCGGCTGACGCCGGCCGTTCGCCAATTGCCCTCATCCGGCCGCGCGGGCGTCCTCAAGCATCTCCGCCCCATCGAGGATCTGATAGCTGTATCCCTGCTCGGTCAAAAACAGCTGTCGGTGGTGGGCGAAATCCTGCTCGCGGGTGTCCCGGCTGACCAATGTGTAAAAATGGGCCACTTCGCCGCCGCTTTTGGGCCGCAGGATGCGTCCCAGCCGCTGGGCTTCTTCCTGCCGCGAGCCGAAGGTGCCCGATACTTGAATCAGCACATTGGCATCCGGCAGATCGAGCGCGAAATTGCCGACCTTGGAGAGAATCAGCGAGCGCACTTCGCCTTTGCGGAATTTGCCGTACAGCTCCTCGCGTTCGCTGTTGCCGGTCTGGCCGGTGATGAGCGGGATGTTGAAGCGCTTGCGCAGTTGCCGCAGCTGCTTGAGATATTGTCCGATAATGAGCACGCGGCTGTCCGAGTAGCGATCGAGCAGGCAAGCAACGATGTCGTCCTTGGCCGGGTTCTCGCTGGCGATGCGGTATTTGTTGCGCCACTCAGCGACGGCGTATTCCATGCGCAACGGCTCCGGCATGGCCACGCGAATTTCGGCGCACGTCGCCTCGGCGATCCAGCCTTTCGTCTCCAGCTCACGCCACGGCACATCGTATTTCTTCGGCCCAATGAGGCTGAACACGTCGGCCTCGCGTCCGTCCTCGCGTACCAGCGTCGCCGTCAGGCCGAGCCGCCGCCGCGCCTGGATGTGCGCCGTCACGCGGAAGACCGGGGCGGGAAGTAAGTGGACCTCGTCGTAGATGATAAGACCCCAATCGCGCTGATCGAACAACTGGAAATGCGGAAATTCCTCGCTTTTGTCCGGCCGATACGTGAGGATCTGATAAGTGGCCAGCGTCACGGGGGCAATGTCCTTGGTTTCGCCCGTGTACTCGGCGACCTGATCCTCCGTCAAACCGGTGCGTTCGAGGATCTCGCGGTGCCATTGTTTGACGGCGGTGATGCCGGTGGTCAAAACCAACGTGGAACGCTGCATCAGGGCCATGACGGCGATGCCGACGATGGTTTTGCCCGCACCGCAGGGCAGCACAATCACGCCGGAGCCGCCGCGCACATCTCCGCCCGCATAGAAGATGTCCGCGGCGTCGCGCTGATAATCGCGTACCTGGAATGGTAGACCGGAGCGTGTCAAACTTCGCAAATGGATTGGTAGGGCAGCGCCTTCGGTGTAACCTGCGAGATCCTCGGCGGGATAGCCAACTCCGATCAACGCCTGTTTGAGCACGCCGCGATGGCCGGGGTCGATCAGGAAACTGTTTCGATCGAGCCGTTCGCCGAGATAATCGCGCACCCGCGGCTGCCGCGCCAGTTCCTCCAGCAGCGGTACATCCCCGCACACGAGCCGCAACGCCGGCGGCCCCTCGCCGGTTTGAATCGTGGTCCGTTCGAGCTTGACCCGGCCATAGCGGCCGACCAGCTCGCTAATATCGGCGGCCAGGTTGGACGGCAGCGGAAACTTGCTATATCGTCCCAGCACGTCGAGCATGGCTTGCGCGCTCATGCCGGCGGCGGCCGCATTCCACAACGATAACGGCGTCAGGCGATAGGTATGGATGTGCTCGGGGCTTTTTTCCAGCTCGGCGAACGGTGCCAGCGCGTCGCGGGCCTCGGCATAAAGGGGATTATCGACTTCGACCAGGATAGAACGATCGCCTTGAACGATAAGAGGGTTGCGAGCATCATAATGGTGCTCAACTCCTCTGGGCATCACTGAGTTCTGCACAACCTTCCCTCCCCACCCTCGTCGAGGCACGACCGCGCACCAAAACCGCAGTTTAGTACCTCGATTTAAACCACGCAAGGCGAGATGCGGCGAGTTGCAGCGCTGCGCTACGCGCGGTTCGAGAGTCGAATTCGGGTAAACCAGCTGGTAAGGTGGACCAACGAAGGAGGCCCACCGGCGGGACGTGGTGGGCCTCCTTCGTCGGCCCACCCTACCAGCTACCAGCCCAGCGAGGGCACGGCTTGGGGGAGGTGTGCAAAACACCAGTCTGGAGAAACATTACATCTTCGTAAGGTTGTCATTTGGACCTTGACTCGATTCTCGGCGGCTTTCATACTGATTTGTAATAGGAACAGATACTTACTACTGACATCGGTTTGTCAGTGAACCGGCAGCCTTGGGGATAACTCTCGACGCTTGCCGCACCGTTTCGCGCTGCGCAACCATCCGGTTGAAAGCCGTTTTCTCCACTTATCCTTTTCTCTCCGAGGATCGCCATGTTCTCATCAACTCGCATCCTAAAAGTCGCCTACCTCTTCATCTTGGGAGGTGCCGTAATCCTGCTGTCCAATCGGACACCGGTTCGAGCGCAGCGCGCCATGTTGGCCCCGATGGCGCCGAGCATGATGCCGACCCAGCCAATGGGCGGATTCATGCAATCCTACATGCAGGCGAACATGATGCTGATGCAGGCGGGAAGCATGGGCATGATGGGCATGATGATGGGCGGCATGGGCATGATGGGCATGCGCGGCATGGGCGGCGGCATGATGGGTATGGGCGGCGGCATGATGGGCATGGGCGGCGGCATGATGGGCATGATGGGCATGGGCGGGGGCATGATGGGTATGGGCGGCGGCATGATGGGCATGGGCGGCATGATGATGGGTATGGGTGGTGGTGGCATGATGATGGGCGGTATGTCCATGATGGGCTTCGCCGGTAAGGGCATGGGCGGCTTCAACGGACGAAATGCCCTATAAAGTATCCAATATTTCGACTAATCTCTCCGGTTCGTCTGCATCAGCCGCCGAGACTTCCGTTTCTCAGAAGCGCTCGACGGCTGTTGAGACCATCGTAATCCTGCGCTTGGTCGTTCCCTTGACGGACTGTCTCCGCGCGCACATACTTATATAAGAGAGTCTGCCCACGTTGGGACGAATTGTCCGCTTGCATTTCTGATGCGGACACGCAACTCCCAATCGGGGCGGATGATGCGCGTGGGGTTTGGCCGCCATCTAATAACCTCACAACGAAGTCCATTCGACTAAACTCCTCAACGAAGCGGACCATCACGAACCTGTCCTTCCGAAACGGAAGGGACGTCCGGGACGCAGCCGTTGCGCGTAACGGACCTCGTTAGCGACTGGCAGGCACTTGTGGAGGTCGTCATGTTTTCCTTGCACCGTCTTTTGAAGTTTGGTTATGTGCTGGTTCTGGGAAGTGTGGTCCTGGTTTTGTCCCTGCCCGCGCCGGTTGGAGCGCAACGCGCTCTGATGGCTCCCTTTGTGCCGCCTCCGCCACCGATGCCGATCGTTGGCGGATACTTCCAGTCCGTCGCTCAAACCCAGGCGATGCTGTCGTTGGCCGCCTTCCCAAAGAGTCCAACGGGAGGCGGACTCGCTGGAACGTTTTCGGCGACCATGATGAATCCTGGCGGAATAGGCGGTTTCGGAGCTTTCGGCCAATTGGGGGGTGGTTTCGGCTTGACCGGCGGTCTGGGCCTTGGGGGTGGATTCAACGGCTTCGGCCTGGGCGGATTCAATGGATTCGGTCTAGGAGGCGGTGGTCTAGGCGGCGGTTTCGGGCTTGGTGGCTTCAACGGTTTCGGCTTGGGCGGCGGTTTTAATGGTTTCGGCGTGGGCGGTTTCGCGGGAAAAGGATTCGGAGGATTCAACGGCAAAAAAGCCCTCTAAAGCGAACCTTTGATCCGCAGTTGCCCGTCCCAATTCGCCGCCCCCGTGGTGGGAACCACGGGTCATGGCAGTTCCTGCGAGTGCTCCCCAGGGAACAAGGGAGCACTTCGCATCCTTTCCTTAAGATTTTGTAAGTTTTCTTATTGACGGACTTCTCTCTCCCCCCCATACTTACATGGAGCAGTAGATCTTCTTTGTGCGGACTACGCCGGGGAAGCGTTGGTGCTGAATTCCCCGTTTTCACGTGTTCAATTCTCTTCTGATGTGGGGGTGTTATGCTTTCCTTGCACCGACTCTTGAAACTCGGTTATGTTCTGGCTTTGGGGGCCGTGGTCCTAGCTTTGTCCCAACCTACGCAGGTTGAGGCCCAGCGCGCTATGTTGGCCCCGATGGCACCGAGCATGATGCCGACCCCACCCATGGGCGGATTCATGCAATCCTACCAGCAGGCGAACATGATTATTATGCAGGCGGGAACCATGGGCATGATGATGGGCGGCGGCATGGGCATGGGCGGCATGGGTATGGGCGGCATGATGGGCATGGGCGGCATGGGT
>Ga0209062_1002424_pt1 | contig 25133 bp, 22 predicted proteins | sample Coa_R2_2_FD_187158 | JGI IMG/M metagenome (GOLD analysis project Ga0209062, IMG submission 187158) | Surface soil microbial communities from Centralia Pennsylvania, which are recovering from an underground coalmine fire - Coalmine... | ecosystem: Environmental > Terrestrial > Soil > Unclassified... | reverse complement strand
CGGTCCGGGTCGTGGCTGGTGGGGCAATGAGGAGCAGCGGCAGATGCGCGAGGCATTCTTCGCGCTGCGCTCGGAGGTGGCTCCCACCGTGGCCCTGTTGCGCGACGCCTTTCGGCGGGGCTCGGTGGACAGCGCCAAGCTCGGCCGGATTCGCGAGGTCTTGAGCGACTCGCGCCGCCGCATCGCCGCCATCCTATCGGAGGCCGGGCCGGTCGAGCTGTAGGAACACCGCCCTCCGGTCATACATTCAGGTGACTGACCCTCCGGTCGATCCCTGCCAGGGCGGCCTGCAACGCGCGCTACACGCCGCGTTGCAGGCCGTTAACTCTTGCTCAGGCCATGCCAGACGCGGTACCGTGTAACAGGCCCGCGGCTGGCGGGCAGGGTGCGCAAGGAGGGAATTGTGTCATCGCTGGACAAGATCTACTACGACGAACTCACCTGGCCGGAGATCAACGAGGCCGTGCAGGCCCAGAAGGTCATCTTGTTGCCGATCGGCAGCACCGAACAGCACGGGCCGCATCTGCCGCTGGATGTCGACAACTTCCTGGCCCGCGGCGTGTGCATCACGGCCGCCAAGAAGGCGCCGCGGGAGATGTTGATCATGCCGACCATTCCCTACGGCTACAACGAGCACGCCATCGACTTCCCGGGCACCATTCACATCTCCTTTGATCTGTTCGTGCGCTACGGCGTCGAGGTCTGCAAGAGCGTGGCCCACGCCGGCTTCCGGCGCATCATCATCGTCGACGGCCACGGCTCGAACGAGCACCTGTGCGAGTTCATCGCCCGGCGCGCCACCCTCGAGACGGAGGCCCTGGTGGCGTCCACGATGTGGACGAACCTGGCCGTCGAGGCGTTTGAGCGGGTGCGCGAATCGGGAGACGGCGGCGCCGCCCATGCCTGCGAATTGGAGACCTCGGTCTACCTGTACCTCGAGCCGTCGCGCGTGCAGATGGACAAGGCGGCCGACCATTACGGAGGCGCCGCCGGCGCCGAGGGCTCCAGGTTCCTGCACGTCGACCTGACGCGCGGCTGGGGTCCCATGAAGGTCGTCCGCTGGACCAGCACGGCCACGCCGACCGGCGTCTCGGGCGCGCCCACGCTGGCGACGGCGGAAAAAGGCCGCATCACGCACGAAGGGGCGGCGGAGAACCTGCTGGCCTTCGTGCGCGAGTTCAGGTCCATGCCCAAGGGCGAGCGGGTCGACCACCGGGTCTCGCCGCTGCCGGAAGCCTACTGACACGCAGCCACCATTTGGCTTGACAGACGCGCGCGCTCCCGGCACACTGACATCGTAGGACGTCTGTTCGATGTCGAGTCGTGGAGAGGGGTTTGGCCGCACATGGCAGCCACCGGGAGTGTCCTGGCCGTCGAGCGGGTGATTGGCGCTATGCACGAACGGCTCGACGGCGCCTTGACACTGGACGAGATGGCGGAGGTGGCCCACCTCAGCCCGTTTCACTTCGCGCGCTTATTTCGCGACATCGCCGGCGTGCCGCCCGGCGCGTTTCACACCGCGCTGCGCCTGGTGGAGGCTAAGCGGCTGCTCTTGACCACGGAAATCAGCGTCACCGACGTCTGTTTCGCCGTTGGCTATCGCAGCCTGGGCACGTTCACGACGCGCTTCACCCACCTCGTCGGCCTTCCGCCGGGCCGCCTGCGCGACCGCGTCCCCGACCTGGATATACCCCGTACCGCACCCCAGCATGTCGCCGAGGCTGCGCCCGAGCCCGGCACCGGTGAGGCGTCGACCACATCGGCGGCCGGCGCGCTGGTGCGCGGGTCCATCGCGGGAAACGACGTCACGCCCGGTCCGCTCTTCGTCGGCCTCTTTCCGACCTCCATCGCACAAGGCCGCCCCGTCATCGGCACGCTGCTGCTAGCGCCGGGACCCTATGCGCTTGCCGGAGTGCCGGACGGCAGCTACTTTCTGGTGGCCGCGGCACTACCCTGGTCGGGCAACCCGCTCGCCTACCTGCTCCCCAACGACGACGAGCGCTTGCGCATCGGCCGGAGCGCCGGCCCGCTGCGGGTCCGCCAGGGTCGGGTCAGTGGAGGGTGTGATCTGGTGCTACGCCCGCGCCAGCCTACCGATCCACCGTTGGTGGTCGCATTGCCCTCCTTGCTTTGCGCTCGCCTTCAGGGGACCAGATGATGTACCGCGCGCCTACCGGGTGATGCCAAAGACCGCAATCGCGGAGAAGAGATCCTAGAACGGATGCACTATGATGATGGGGTATTGGTTGTCGTCACGCAGCACACCGTAGCAAGGGAGGAAGACGCACCATGACCACGACGAACATCGCCCATCCGCGCATTACCTCGCGCGAGGAATGGCTGGCTGGCCCCAGAGGCCGACATACGGATGAATCGAACGGGTCAGGGTGGGCTTTGATCGATCAACGTGAACGCCCGCCACATCGGGGGCGCACGGTGGCCTAGTTCCTGCCGCTGGCCCGCAGCAGGTGTCCCTGGTACGGTCGCGCTGAAAGCCCTTGCGCCAGCGATGCAGCGTCGAGCAGGCGGTCGAACGTGATGCCCGAGGTGTAGTCCAACCCGTCGAGCAGGGCCACCACGTCCTCGGTGGCCACGTTGCCCGAGGCGCCGGGCGAGAACGGGCAACCGCCCAGGCCGCCGACCGAGCAATCGAAAGCGCGGATGCCGGAGGTGAGCCCGGCGAAGACGTTGACTAGTCCACGTCCGTAGGTGTCGTGGACATGCAGGATCATGCGCTCGACGGGGAGAATACCCTCCCGCTCGAGCGCCTCGATCAGCGCGGTGACCTGATCGGGAAAGGCCATGCCGTCGGTGTCGCACAGCCCTACCCTCTCGGCGCCCGACTCGATGACGCGTGCCACGATGGGCAGCACTGCCGCGGCGTCGATGCGGCCCTCAAACGGACAATGGAAGCAGGTAGAAACGTCGACGCGCACGCTGATCCCGCGCTCGCGCGCGGCCGCCATGACCTCCGCGAGGGTCTGCAGCGACGCCGCGATGGTGCTGTTTAGGTTGCGCAGATTGAAGCTCTCGCTGGCGGAGAGCACGAAGTCAACTTCCTTGTAGCCGGCGCGGCAGGCACGCTCAAAGCCCTTGAGGTTGGGGATCAAGGCGGAGAAGCGGACGGCCGGGGCAGAGGGAAGACCGGCCGAGACGGCCTCGGCGTCGGCCATCTGCGGCACCCACTTCGGATGCACGAAACTGGCGGCCTGAACCTGCGTCACGCCGGCATCGACCAGCGCCTGAATTAGCCGCAGCTTGGTGTCCGTGGGCACGATATCCGGCTCGTTCTGCAACCCGTCGCGCGGGCCGACGTCGATGATCTCGACGAAGCGCATGCCGGGTCCGGATGCCGTGTCGCTTTCAGCCATGGTCGTGCCTCATGCGCCGGATGTTGCGCCGTCCCACTGCTCGCGCACCGAGGTAACGGCGGCGGCCACCTGGGCGCCCAAGTCCCTCCAGTTGCATTCTATCGAGATGCGCCGATCGTAGCCCGCCCGCTTGAGCGCCGCGAAGTAGGGGCGCAAGTCCTCGCCGTGGGTACCCGGCGCCGCCCTGTCTCGCTTCTCGGCGGTATGGGCATGCACAAGTATCTCGGAGAACGGTAACACGGTATCGGGGGCTTCGCCGTTGCAGGCCATGTGGTAGGTATCGGCCAGCAGCAGGATGCCCGGTCTTGCTAGCCCGCCGACAAGGGCGCCGCACTCGGCAACCGTGTTCAGGTTGTTGCTTTCACCGCGGCGGATCGGTTCGAGCACGATAGTCACGCCATGGTCGCGGGCCCATGGCCCCCAGCGCCGCAGGTGTTCGGCGATCTGGTCGACCGCATCCTCGTACGCGCAGTCGGCCGGGCAGGCCCGCGCTGCCGGGCTGCCGAAGACCAGTATCTCGATGCCACTCTGCTCGGCGCGGGCCAGCGCCGTCCGCACGTAGCGCTCCACCCGCGCCGCGTCGACGGCCTGGCTCGGCGAAGATACCAGCTTGAGGTCGGCCGGGAAGAAGCGGTTTGCCGCCTCCACGGCGATCGGCAGGGAACGGGCACGCGCCAGGATATCTTCAAACTCCTCCCGCGGCCGTTCAGGAACCAGGAAGTCCTGCACGCCCTCCTCGATGTAATCGCACGGTGGCGGAGAGATCCGCGCCATCTCCTCCCACGAGGTGCAGATGCCAACTCTCATCGCACGTCCTATCGTATTGAAAATGTTACAGCCATCGGTCGATCCAGGCGAACGACTTGTTCCCGCTCCAGCGGTGCCCTCCCGTGAACGTGTCCACGTCGAAGCGATCCGCGGCGTCCTGCGCGGCGTACGCCCGAGCCGTCTTCTCCACGGCTTCCTGCACAGCGTCCTGATCGTATAGCGGGTCATCCACGGCGTTCTCGACGAGCAGCGGACGGGGTGCGATGAGCGCAGCGAGGTCGGGATAGTCGGCGTAGCGCAAGAGACCCGGCAAATAGTTACAGATGTCCCAGTTTGCCAGCTTCTGCCAGTCGCGGATCGCTCCGGTCAGCGTGCAGAAATAGCCGCTGATCACGGCCGCCCTGACCCGGTCGTCCATCGCCGCGAGGTAGAGCGTCCGCTTGCCGCCCTCGGAGAGGCCCACGCAGCCGATGCGGTTGGCGTCGACGCCCGGCAGGGAGCTGAGGTAGTCGATGGCCGACAGGTCGTCGCACAGGCGCTGCCCCGTGATCGGTCGCCCCAGAAACAGCGAGATGACGCCGGGCACGTAGCAACGGTGCTCATCGCCGTCCGAGCCATCGGAGCGCTCGCCGAAGCCACGCGCGTCGGGCGCCAGGGCCACGAAGCCCAACTGGGCAAAGCGGCGGGCATAGTCGTAATTGTGCTGATCGATGTGTTCGAGATTGGTGCGCCGCTCTTCCTCGGTGCCTGGTCCGGGTTCGCCCACGATGTCGTCCTTACCACGGCCATGCCCGTGCAAACACAGCACGGCGCGCTGGCCGCCCGGCGGCGGGTCACCGGCCGGCGTCAGCAGGTAGGCGGGCACCTCCTGGCCGTCGCGGCCCACGAAGGCGATACTGTCGCGGACGTAACCATCTTCCTGGCGCCGTTCCAGATGCTCCACGGTTTGCTCGGAACGCCGCGGCGGAATGCCGCCCAGCAACTCGTCCAGCCTGGACCGCAGCGCCTCGCGCCACTCCGCCCAGCGGGTAGCCCGATCGAGCGGGCAAGCCAGCTCCGGCGTCAGACGTGCGGCCAGGCTCTGAAGGTAGAGCTTATTGGAAAAGCGACTCACCGCTGACCTATCCTTTCAGGCCGGTCATGGTGATTCCCTGAATGAAGGTCCGCTGCGCGATGACGAAGAGGATGACGATGGGCAGGATGAAAAGCACTGAGGCGGCCATCAAGAGGCTCCAGTGGAAGGTATGAGCACCCCTGAACTCCTGCAACCCCAGGGAGAGCGTATAGAGGCTGGTATCGTTGAGATAGATCATGGGGCCGAAGAGGTCGGTCCAGTTGTTCAGGAAGGTGAGCAGGGCCACCACGGCTAGGGCGGGCCGCGAGAGGGGCAAGATGACTCGCGTGAAGATACCCAGATGGCCGGCGCCGTCGATGAGTGCGGCCTCGTCAAGCTCGCGCGGGATAGTCATGAAGAACTGGCGCAGCAAGAAAATGAAGAAGGCGTTGCCGAAAAAGGCGGGTACGATGAGAGGACCGTAACCAAAGAGAATGCCCGATGTTCCAATCATGTTGAGGTTCTTGAAAATGATGTACACCGGAATCAGCGTGACGGGATACGGCAGCAGCATAGTACTGAGCACGATCAGGAAGACAAAGCCCCGGCCGCGCCAGTTGACACGGGCAAAGGCGTAGGCCGAGAGCGAGCAGGAGATGAGGGTGCCTATCACATTGAAACCGGCAATGATCACCGTATTGCGGGTGTAGCGCGCGAAGTTGCAGGTCAGGAGTGTACATCCGGGGTTGCCAAACGAGAAGGCGTCGCTGTAGTTTGACCACGTCCAATGATGGGGGATAATCTCCGGCGGCCACTGGAAAATCTCCGCGTCGGTGCGGGTCGAGGCGAGGAACATCCAGATCACGGGAAAAACGAAAATCAGGCCCACGCCGCCTACCAGGAGGTGTTTGCCAATTGTTTGCAGCACCTGGCGCCACGGGTGCCGGCGCGCCGCCGGCACGGCGTAAGCGCGCGCGGTTCCGCGCGCCTGGAGTGTTGGAGCCTCCTCCGGGTGGTGGGTCGTGGCCATCAGCGCGCCTCCCCTTCATAATAGACCCAGCGCCGCGAGCCGTACAGCAGGATAAGTGTGAAGAACATGATGATCAGGAACAGAATCCAGGCCATGGCCGAGGCATAGCCAAAGCGCAAGTAACTGAATGCAGTCTTCCATAGGTACAGCAGATAGAAGTTTAGCGATCCTTGCGGCTCACCCACGTCGTAGCTGCCGGAGTTGCTGACCACGAAGGCGATGCCGAAGAGCTGGAAGGTGGCGATCATTATGGTGATCAGGTTGAACAGAGTAGCCGGCGAGATCATGGGCACGGTGACGTGCCACATGCGCCGGAGCGCGCCCGCGCCATCGAGCTCGGCCGCTTCGTAAAGGTGCTCCGGCACGTCCTGCAGGGCGGCGAGATAGATGATCGTGGTGGTGCCGATGGTCCACATGAAGAGCAATACCAGTCCGGGCTTGGACCAATTCGGGTCGATGAACCAGCCGGGCTGCGGCAAACCGACGGCGCCAAGCGCCAGGTTGACAATGCCGTTCTCGCTGTTAAACATGAACTGCCACAGATAGGCCACGGGAACGATCGGCAGGAAGGCCGGCAGGAGATAGAAGCTGCGGTAGATGGCCATGCCGCGGATCTTCACGTTCAGCAGCAAGGCCGTGACGAAGGCGGCCAGCAATTGGGCCGGCACGCCGGCGACGACCATATACGCCGTGTTGCTCAGGGCCTGTTTGAATTCGTCGTCTTGCGTGAACAGGAAGTTGTAGTTGTTCAGGCCAATCCAACGTGGTGGGTTCAACCCGTCGAAGTGGGTGAAGCTGTAGTAGAAGGAGGCTGCCATCGGGTACAGGGTGAAACCCAGGAAGCCCAGAAGAAAGGGAGCACAGAAGGCGAGACCGACCAGGATATTGTGGCGCTCGCTGCGTGTCAACCCCAGGGGGCGGATGGTTTGCATGGCATCTCTTCCGGCGAATAATGGATTGGGAGGGTGGGCGCGAGGCCAGTCCCCGCGCCCACCCTCTTAGCGGCCTAGATGCCGCTCTGGAAGGCGTCGAGCTTCTGCTGGATGTCGGATGTGACCTTGTTCAAGCCATCTTGCGGGCTCATCTTGCCATGCACGACGAGACTCTCGTAGCGCGTGAGGTCATCGGCGAAATTGGCCGAGACGGGGATAACGGGGAAGGAAGTGACCTTCGGCCCCTGGGCGTACTGGACGAAGGCGCGGTAGTGCGGATTGGGATCGAGCTGAGGCGACTTGAGCGCGGCATAGAGCTGCGGCACATTGTGGATGGCGTTGGCGAAGGCCACCGTTGGGCCAACCGACTCCATGTATTCCATGAACTTGAAGGCTTCCTGGGGATGCTTGCTGCCTTTCATGAGCGTGCCGGGGTTGCCGCCCGCCACGCCGGTGCCGGCCAGGTCTGGCCGGTTGGACGGATAGGGCAGCGGCGCATTGCCCCACTGGAAGCCCTTGCGCGCGTAGGCATTGATCATGCCGGTCCAGTATTCGCCGTTGATCACCATGGCCAGCTTATCGGTGAACAGCAGATTGGCCGGGCTATATTCCTGGTTGTTGGCGTTGGAGGTAAAGCGGTCCATCTCCGTGGGGCCAACCCACTTGATGAAGTCGGTCTCCCATTGCAGCGCCTGGACACACTCCTTGCAGTTGGCGGTGATCTTCTTGCCCGATGGATCGACCAGCTTACCGCCGAACATGGTCATGTAGACCGATAGCCAGGTGCCGATGTAGTCGCTACCGTAGAGGGTAGGTGCCCAGCCAAGCTGCGTCAGATGGCCGTTGGCGTCCTTCTTGGTCAGCTTCTTGGCGTCCGCGATCATCTCCTCGGTGGTTTTCGGCGGGCTCTTAATGCCCGCCGCGTCGAACAGCTTCTTGTTGTAGATCAGCATGAAGGTGTCTTCGAGCAGCGGCAGGCTGTAGGTGTGGCCGTTGTAGGTGGAGAAGGCGCGGGCCGAGGGAATGATGGTGTTGATGTTGAAGCCAGAGGCCTTAATGTATGGGTCGAGGTTCTGGGCATAACCATTGGCGGCCCACTGCGGCAAATCGCTCGTGCTGCAATCGTAGTACACGTCGATGGGATTGCCGGCGCTCACGCCCGCCAGCACCTGCGTCACGCCGACGCCGCGCTTGGCGGTCACGTGGATGGCCGACTGCACCTTGTTGAAGCTCTCGGCGATCCTTATGAAGGCGCCGCCCTGGATGGGATCGCCCCAGCACCCGCCGACGGTGATCTGGACCGGGGCCTGGGGTGCATGTCGCGGCGTGGCTGCTACGGAGAGGACGGTAAAGGCTGCGGCGAAAAGTACGGTGAGGCGTCCCAAACGGCCTCTGATCGAGGATCGCAACATTGAAGACATCTCCTTACGGAACGGTAAGCGTTCACCCGTCAAACACAGATGTGTCGTGCCGAGACTATTGTCGTGCCGGTCAGCCCGCTGTCGGCGCCCAGGGCCGGGCCCGTCTCCTGCCGGCCGGGTTTGGTTGCTGTCCTGTCACCTCCTTCTGGCACATTAGCGCACCTCTCGCTGGTCGCCCGGCAGTATCACCTGGCGCCGGCGCGGAGGGCGCGGACCATCACCCTGCCCGGCGGGCACGGCCACCGGCCGGCGCGGCCGGGGACCGGTCGTGCGCCGGACGACCAGATCCGGCGGCAGCTTGCAGTGCACGACGCCGGTCCGGTCCCCTATCTCCCCTGATGCTACACGACCACCGTCGATCAGATCGAGCAGGTGGGTCACCGCGCGGCGCGCCAAGTCGGCAGTCGGTTGGCGCACGGTGGTCAAGGGCGGTGTGGCATAAGCTGCCAGCGGTATGTCGTCCCAGCCGATCACCGAGATATCGCGAGGCACCTTCAGACCGGACTCGTCAAGGGCGCAGAGCGCTCCCATCGCCAGCAGGTCGGTCGTGCACAGCAGCGCGGTCAGCGGCACCCCGTTTGACAACAGCTCCCGGGCCGCCGCGTAGCCTTCGGACGCTGTATGAGGGACCAGAGCAACGGCACCCGCGGGGACGCTGACACCCGCCGTGGCCATCGAGGCGAGAAAGGTATCGAAACGGCAGGCCATATCCCACGCCTCGCGGTTGCCGATGAATCCAATATGTTCGTGGCCCAATGCGCGCAGGTGTTGCATGGCCAGCTCGACGCCACGGCGGTCGTCGACGTTGAACGACGGGATCTCCGTCCCTTCATAGGCCCGGGCGATGCCGACGACGTGGCGATGGTGCTGCAGCATCTCCGCTTCGTCGTCACGGGTCAGGGCACGATCGCCGAGCACCAGCAGCCCATCGACACGCGAGCCGAGCAAACGATCGTAGGTCGAACCGGTCTCCGGATCGAGCGCCGCGTGGCTGAGCAGGAGGTGATAGCCGCGCTCTCGCAGCGTGGCATCCACGTACGGAATAACCGACACCAGGAACGGGTCCGTGATATCTTCGACCATCACGCCGATGGCCCCGCTCCGATTGGTGCGCAACCCGCGGGCCAGCAGATTCGGCTGGTAGCCCAGGCGCGCCGCGGCCTCCAGCACGCGCTGGCGGGTGCTTTCGCTGATGGGAACGCTGGACGACTTGCCGCTGAGGACGCGCGAGACGGTGTTCTGCGAGACCCTGGCCTCTCGTCCGACATCCTTTAGCGTCACGCGCATCTTCATTCACGCCCAGACTTCCGCCACGGAAGGGCTCACAGCGGCCGGCAATAATGGCCCGGCCCACCATGGGGCACCGCCAGGTGCCACGCAATCTAGATGATCGATAATGGATTAACGTTATCATAGGCGTATGGACATCGCGGTGTCAAGCAGATAGTCTATCTGTGCGGCGGGCGCCGACCGATCCCCCCGGACCGCCGGGCCCTGTCCGTCTATGTGATGCGCAGTAGTGAGGGCGAAACATGCCCAATGAGATGCAGGCGGACACTGCACCAGCCACCGCACCCGAGGTTCAGGCAGACGAGGACGACCTGCGACTGTGGTATCGTCAGCCGGCTTCCGGGTGGTCGGAGGCCCTGCCGATCGGCAATGGGACCCTGGGGGCGATGGTCTTCGGCGGCGTCGAGCGCGACCGCCTGCAACTCAATATCGATACGCTGTGGTCGGGCTATCCGAATGACGCGCAGCCGCGGCCGGGCGCCGAGGTCCTGGCGGAGATTCGCCGGCTCGTCATACAGGAACAACGCTACGTAGAGGCCGGCGAGCTGGCCAAACAGTTCCAGGGCGCGTTCACGGAATCGTACCTGCCCCTGGCGGATATCTTCCTGGAGGTTGAGCATTCCGCTGCCGCATCCGACTATCGGCGCGAGCTGGACCTGGCGACGGCCGTCGCTCGCCTGGACTATGCGGTCGATGGGACGCGCTTCAGCCGCGAGGTGTTCGCCAGTGCTCCTCACAAGGCCATCGTGATGCGGCTCGCCTGCGACTCTGCTGATGGTCTGACATGCCGGCTGCACATCGAGAGCCCATTGCAGTCGACTGTAGACGTCGGCGAATCAGGCATGCTGGTCGTGCGCGGCAAGGCGCCCGCACACGTCGTGGCGCATCACCTCGAAAGCGACCATCCCATTGTGTACGAAGACACTGAAGGCCGAGGCATGCGCTTCGAGGCACGGGTGCTCGCTCTGGTCGAGGGCGGCCGGGTGACGGCAGATCACGACGCCATCCGCATCGGCGGTGCCACCGCGGTCACGCTGTTGATTGCCGCTGCCACCGGGTATCGCGGCTTCGGCCAGATGCCCGATCGCCCCGCGGCGGAGATCAGCCAGGACGTCGAACGCTCGTTGGCCGAAGCCGCGGCGGTGCCGTATGACCGCCTTCGCATGGCGCACGTGAACGATTACCGAAGCCTTTTCGCTCGTCTCGATCTCAAGCTTGGCCGGAACTCGGCGGCGCATCTGCCGACGGACGAGCGCCTGCGCGCTCCGGACCTGACGCGGGATGCGCAGGTCGCCGCCCTCTACCTGCAGTACGGTCGCTACCTGCTGATCGCGAGTTCGCGGCCCGGCACGCAGCCGGCCAATTTGCAGGGCCTCTGGAACGATCAGGTGCGCCCGATCTGGGGTAGCGACTACACCATCAACATCAACCTGCAGATGAACTACTGGCACGCGGAGAGCGCAAACCTGGCCGAGTGCCACCAGCCACTGCTGGACTTCATCGGGGAGCTGAGCGTGGCCGGGAGGGCGGCGGCCGGGCAGACCTACAACTGCCGCGGCTGGGCCGCGCACAACGGCTCCGACCTCTGGCGGTCGGCGCGTTCCGGCGGTGGCGGGTTCTCGACGCCCGACTGGTCCATGTGGCCCATGGGCGGCGTCTGGCTATGCCGCCACCTGTGGGAGCACTTTGAGTTCGGTCGGGATCGGGCGTTCCTGTCCGGCTACGCCTTCCCGATCATGAAAGCCGCGGCCGAGTTCTGTCTGGACTGGCTGATCGAGGATGGCCCCGGGCATCTGGTGACCTGTCCGTCAACCTCACCCGAAAACCAGTTCGTCACGGCCGCTGGGGAGCCGGCGGCCGTGAGCATGGCCTCGACCATGGATCTGATGCTGATCTGGGACCTTTTCACCAACTGCGTCGAAGCCTGCGCCGTGCTCGGCATCGACGACGCTTTCTTGTCCGAAATCCAGACGGCACTCGAGCGTTTGCTGCCGCTCCAGGTCGGCCGGCACGGGCAACTACAGGAATGGTCTGTCGATTTCGAGGAGACCGAGCCGGGACACCGGCACCTCTCGCATCTCTACGGTCTCCATCCCGGCCGGCAGATCAGCGGGCGCGACACGCCAGCGCTGGCGCAGGCAGCCCGACGCTCGCTGGACAGGAGATTGGCCTTCGGTGGCGGCCAGACCGGCTGGAGCCGTGCCTGGATGATAGGCCTGTGGTCGCGCCTGGGCGACGGCGACCGGGCACACGCCCAATTGCAGGCGCTGCTGCGCGACGCAACGCTGTCCAATCTCCTCAATACCCACCCGCCGTTCCAGATCGACGGCAACTTCGGCGGGGCTGCGGGCATCCTGGAGATGTTGCTGCAGAGCCAGGCTGGAGTGCTCGAGCTGCTGCCCGCTCTACCCGGCGCCTGGTCTGATGGCGCAGTGCGGGGGCTGCGGGCACGCGGCGGCTTCACCGTCGACATCGCCTGGGATCAGGGTACCTTACGTCACGCCGCGGTCGTCTCCGACGACGACGCTCCATGCCGCGTGCTGTATGCACCGCGAACTCTGTCGCTGGTTGAGGGTCCAGACGGGGCCAATGTGGCGAATGGCGCGGACCAGGTGCTGGAGTTTCAGGCGCGGCGCGGCCGGCGCGCGATCATCGTTCCCGTGGATTGAGACGAGTAGTTATCCGCGCTTCCTGTGACGAAGAGGGGCCGGTACAATGCGCGCATGAATGGTGCTACGTTTGGTCGTGTGAACGTCCTTGGGGTGCGGGTCGACGCGGTCACCGAACGCCAATATCTCGATCTAGTCGCGCAATGGGTCGAGGACGGCACACCGCGGCAGGTCGTAACTATCAACCCCGAGTTCGTGATGCGGGCGCAGGTCGATCCGGACTTCGCGGCGGTGCTGGCCAGGGCAGACCTGGCCACTCCCGACGGCGTCGGCATCATCTGGGCGGCGCGCCGCCAGGGCGTCTACCTGCGCGAGCGGGTCGGTGGCACCGATTCGGCCATGCCGATGGCCCGCCAGTGTGCCCGGCTGGGCCACCGCCTCTTTCTGCTCGGCGCCGCTGAAGGCGTGGCCGAACGCGCCGCTCTCGCCCTGCAGCGACAGTTCCCCGATCTGGTCATCGCCGGTACGTTCGCCGGATCTCCGTCGCCGGAGATGGAGGAGCAGATCGTGGCGCTGATACGCGCGGCCCGACCGCACATCCTGTGGGTAGCCTACGGCTCGCCGGCGCAGGACATGTGGATCGCTCGCAACAAAGGGCGCCTGGGCGTACCGGTGAGCATCGGCGTGGGCGGGGCCATCGACTACCTGGCAGGCGTGCAACGACGGGCCCCGGCCTGGCTGCGCCGGCTGTGGCTGGATTGGGCCTTCCGCCTGGTCACGCAGCCGTGGCGCTGGCGCCGCATGCTGGCCATCCCTCGCTTCATCTGGGCCGTGCTGCGTTCCGGCTGACGGCCGGCGGGCATGATGGGCCGAATCGCCCGAGCGGATACAATACGATGGTAGCCCGCCTGGTGTAGGGCGGCGGTGGGGGCCGGCGACTGAAGTCGCCTGGCAGGGACGCGCCGGCTAAAGCCGGATAACGACACGCCGCGAGGCACTTCAGTGCCCGTAACCCGCCATGACACTTTAGTGTCAGGCTTCCCACAAACTGAATGGAGAGAGAAGTGTGACGGCGGCAACGCGACAGTTCCTGGCGGCAATCCGCTCGGGCAGGATTGGGGTGGGCATTTGGGGCTGCGGGCACATCGGCGCCAGCGCCCTGTTCCATCTGGCCGTGGCCGGCGTGCGCTGCTTCGGCTACGACGTCTCGCCCGAACGCGTCCGGGCCATCGCGGAAGGCCGCTTCTTGACGACGGAGGTCACGCATCCGGCGCCTCCCGCCGTGACGCCCGACACGACCACCGCCCCGTTGCGCATCCACGCCTCCACCGATTGGCGCCAGATGGTCGATCATAGGATCGGGCTGCACCTGGTGTGCGTCCCGACCGACCGTGGCCGCGATCCGTCGGCCGCGGCCTTGCAGGAGGTCCTGCCACACATCTGCGCGGTGATCAAGGAAGGTCGCGCCGGCCAACGGCAGGCCGACGGTCCGAGCTTCATCGTGATCGAGAGCACCATCGTGCCGTCCTGGCTGGACAGCCTCGTGCTCCCTACCGTCCGCGAGAGCGGCCTTACCCTGGGCGATGACGTGCACGTCGGCGCCGCTCCCCGGCGGGACTGGTTTTCCGGTGAGACGCACACGCTGCGAACGCTCCCGCGCATCGTCGGCGGCACCTCGCCGGAGGCGACCGAGCGGCTCGCGGCATTCTACTCGCTGATCTGCAACACCGTCTGCCCGGCCCGCGATGCCCGCCACGCCGCGCTCACCAAGGTGGTCGAGAACGCGCTGCGCTATCACGGCATCACCTTCGCCAATGCCCTGGCCGTGGCCCTACCGCACTACGACACGGCACACGTGCTGGAGCTGGCGTCGACCAAGTGGAACATCCCGTACTATCATCCCTCGCTCGGCATCGGCGGGCACTGCATCCCGCTGGCGCCGCGGTATTTGATTAGCGAAGCTGGCGGGCCTGAGCGCATCGAGCTGGTGCAACAGGCGCTCGACTTCAACGCCGGATACTTCGAGCGGCTATATCTGACCAGGCTCAAAACCTTACTCAGCGGGCACAAGCGGGTGGGCGTCCTCGGCCTGGCCTACACACCCGACGCGCGCATGGAGAAGCTCTCACCCGCCTATTCGGTGATCGAGACGCTGAAGGAGGCCGGTTGCTGCGTCCAACTGCACGATCCGTACTATTCGTGCCAGGAGATCAAGGCGCTGGCCGGCGTGGAGGGATTCAACTTCCCCCAGGATCTTCCCAACTTCGACGCCGTGGTGCTGGTGACCGCCCACGCGCCGTATCTCAACGAGGATATCGCCTGCCATATTGCGCCGCACGCGGTAATCATCGATAACTTCGGCACCTGGCGCCATCGCACCTTCCCGGAGTCGGTCACGTACTACGAGATCGGCGCCGGCTAGGGATATCGCCCATGTTAAACACCGGACACGACAATCTGCCGATCGCTCTGCTGGGCATGGTCCTGGCCTTTGCCCTGGCCGCCGCGCTCACCCCGCTGGGCATCAAGGTCGCCTGGCGCCTGGACATCGTCGACCGCCCGCGCGGGAACAAGCTGCACGCCCGCCCCACCCCGTTGATGGGCGGTGTCGCCATGGCCGTGGCCTTCCTGGCGGTGGCCCTGCTCTGGGTAGCCAGGTTCGACCAGTGGGGCAACGCGCAACTGCGCGGGCTGCTGGTGGGCTGTTTCCTGGCCGCGCTGCTTGGCTTCCTCGACGAATGGCTCACGCTGCGGCCGCTGCAACACTTCATTGGACAGATCTTGGTCGTGCTCGCAGCCATCTGGGCGGCCTTTCCGCATGTCGAAAAGCTGAGCAACCCGTTCGCCACGGCGTGGGAGACGCAACATGGCCGCGGCAGCTTTTACCTCGCCTGGCTCGTCGACCACAACAGCATCAACCATGAGAATACACCGGTCATCGGCATCGCCTTCACCGTCTTCTGGATCGTCGGCATGATGAACACCGTCAACTTTCTGGATGGACTCGACGGCTTGGCCGGAGGGGTCGGCGCCATCGGGGCGCTATTCCTGGGCCTGTGGTCGCTCGTGATGACCGACGTCTATCTCGCCCCCACGCACGCCAACCAGAACATCGTGCTGCCGTTGATACTGTGCGGGGCCATCCTGGGATTCCTGATCTTCAACTGGGCGCCGGCGCGGGTGTTCATGGGAGATTCCGGCGCCATGTTCATAGGCTTCGCGCTCGGCGCGCTCTCCATCTTCGGGCCCGTCAAGTTCGGCACCTGGCTGCTCATCATGGTGGTGCCGATCATTGATGTGGCCTGGGCCATCGTGCGCCGTCTGATGGGCCGGCGCTCCTTCGCCTCCGGCGATAAACATCACATTTACCATCGCATGCTCGAATTAGGCCTCAGCCGGCAGAGCGTCGTGCTGATCTTCTACGGGCTATGCTTCGTGCTCGGCATCATCGATCTCAACCTGTACAAGCGGCAGAAGGTCGTGGCGTTTGTGATCGTGGCCGTGCTGTCCGCCGCCGGAGCCGTGCTGCTGGAAGTCCGCGGCCGCCGCGCGGAGTCGCTGGCCCGCTCCGTCGGCAAGAGGGCCGACGCCGGCTAGTACACGATCAGAGGGTGTCTTACGTCGGCATTGACCTCTCAGCCCGCCGCGGGTTCGACGTGGCCGTGCTCGACGAGCACCGGCGGGTGCAGGATATGAGCAAGGTTCCCTCCCTGGATGACCTGGTCGGGCTCCTGGCCGGATTCGGCAGGGAGCTCAGCGTGGCGATCGATGCGCCGCAGGCGCACAGGCTCCACGCCTTGCAAGATGCAGCCAGGCGAGCCGCGCTTGGCGTGGCTCCCGGCAGCTATCAACGTTATCGGCTGTGCGACTACGAGTTGGCGCGTCGTGGCATGCCGCTCTACCTGCTGCCGGTGGCCGGGGCTGCCACGCCGGCCTGGATGGATGTGGGCTTTGCCGCCTTCGACCGGCTGTGGCGAGATCTCGGCCTCGTCTTCCCGGCACATAGCTCCGATGTGTCGGCCGGCCTGCTCGAGGTCTACCCGTTCGCCTCGTTTGTCACGCTATTGGGGGGGCGGCCGCCGCGCAAAATGACGGCGGCGGGTCGCGCCGCACGGCTGCGCGCCCTTGAATTGGCGGGGGTTTCCGGGGTGCCGGGCGATGCAGTCACTCACGACACCCTGGACGCCATCGCGGCGGCGTATACGGCGTGGACCTGGCACCACGGACAGGGCTCTGCGGTCGGCGATCCCGCGGAAGGGTTGATTGTCCTGCCGATCACGATGGATCAACTCAAAGAACGATACCCCGCGCTTGGCTAGTGGTGGGAGGATAGCTCATACTTCAACGCTCCAGGTGTCCCCACGTTCCCACCCACCAGGCGATCTCGGGCATCCCGCAGGCTCGGGCGCGCTCGATCATGGCATCGACGTCGAGAGGTAGGCGGCGAAAGGCAATCGCCACGCCGTCATCGAGCACGCTCAACACGGCGTACTCCGCCCAGGAGGGGTCGCGGTTATGCGGCGTCGCCGCGCCGGTCCCGGGCAAGCCCACACTGCCCGGATTGACGAGGCGCGCATCGCCGTAGCGACGTAACATCGGGACGTGCGTATGCCCTCCGGCCATGATGGTCGCCGGGGCATCGCCGAGCATGTCATGGAGCGCGTCATCGGACGTGGTCGCCTCGATGACGTCGTAGTACGAGCGTGGCGACCCATGGAAACAGAGCAGCGTCCCGGCCGCCCCTAGCGAGCGGGCGATGGACGGCGGATAGGACTCGACGGCGGCGAGCTCTCGCGCTGAGAGCTGCGCCGCACACCAGGCGTTGAGGCGACGAAAGGCTCTGACGTCCGGGTCGGGATGCTCGGTCGCCGGCGTGGACAGGAGCCAGGCATCCGTGTTGCCCATCACCACCGGGCAGCCGAGCGCCCGCAAACGGGCGATCACCTCGGCCGGCTGTGGCCCCAGTGATGCGACATCCCCCAGGCAGATCAGGTCGTCCACGCCATCGCGGCCGAGCGCGGATAGGACGGCCTCAAGGGCCAGCAGATTGCCATGGATGTCGGCGATCAGCCCGATGCGCATCACGACCACCCCGGCAATTGCGGCAACTCGCGCAGCCACGATGTGCGCCACCCCTCGCGGGACCAGGTGATGGGGAAGAAGGACTCGTCCATGCTCATATCGCCGCGGCGCCGGTAGCGGGAATAGTTGAGGTCGACGTTGACCGGATGAAAGCGGGTCTCGGCCGGCAGCAGGTGCGAAACCAGCGCGCGGCGATGGATGGTGGCCGTGTTGGGACCGGAACCATGGAAGGTCAATCCATGGTGGAAGGCGCACCCGCCGGCCTTGACCACGACGGGCACCAGCTCCATCTCGGTGCCGGGCGGCGTGGCCTCACGCGCCGGCGCCAGCCAATCCGGCGGCGCATGGAACTGTCCGCGATTCTTGGCCGCGGGCGGCCACCTGTGCGAGCCGCGGACGTACTCGATTGGCCCGGCGCCCGCCTGCGTATCGTCCAGCGCCATCCAGCAAGTGACCATGGCGCTCGGCACCAGGCAATCGGCAAAGGCCGCATCCTGGTGCATGCCCAGAGACTTCGTTCCGGGAGGCTTCCAGAGCACGTTGTCCTGCCAGATGCGCACGCCGTCGTAGTTCATCAACTGGGCGGCCAGGCGGCCGATGCGCTCGCTGAGCACCATGGCGGCGATCCACGGGTCGGCCTTCCAGCCGTTGCATATCTGCCGGGTGCGGTCTTCAGGATCGCGACCCGCCACCCAATTGACCTCGTCTGGCTTGATTCCCGTCTCGTATTGGCCCTCAAAGAGACGGCCAAAGCGGTCCCGCAGCACCTCAAGGGTTTCGTCCGGCATGAAGCCGCTGTCGATCATCAAATAGCCGTCGCGGTTGAAGGACTCCACCTGCTCGTCGCTCAAGCATTCAATCATCTCTCATCTCCCAGCCGCCGGCGTGGCCATGGCTCAGTCCGCTTCGCCGCTGCCTCGATGTACCCGTTCCACAGCCTATTAGGATGTCGGGTCAGACCTTCGGGTGTCAAATCGCACCGCTCGCCGCCTCCGAGTAGGTGCAGGTCTGTTCGCATGCGGCCGCTGGCACCTCCTGGCGGCGGCCTGCGGGCCGACGCCGCCGGCATCCCTGCCGGCCCCCGATCTGGCGCCGGCGTGGCATAGCGTGGCGTCAACGCGTACCATTAGGGCAGAACTCTCACCATCGGAGCGCGACGTGAGTATGGACACGGTCGGAGAACTCGACATCGAGGATCACGCGGCATTGCTGGACTACCTCCGGCAGAAAGGGCTGCTCAGCGTCCACGAGGAGCCGGTGATGCGCACGCTCCAGGGGGGCGTCTCCAACCGAACGGTCCTGGTGCAGCGGCCAGCGGGAGATGCCTGGGTGCTCAAACAAGCCCTGCCCAAGCTGCGCGTGGCGGTGGACTGGTACAGCAGCCCGGCGCGCATTCAGCGAGAGGCGCTCGGCCTGCAGTGGCTGTCCCGATTGGTGGCGCGACAGGCCATCACCTCCCTCGTCTTCCTGGATACCGATCACAACCTGCTGGCCATGCGCGCCGTGCCGGAGCCGCACGCCAACTGGAAGAGCATGCTGCTGGAGGGCCGGATCGAGCGCGACCACGCCGCGCAATTTGGCAGCCTGCTGGGGACTATACACGGGCGCGGATATCATGAGCGAGACGCGATCGCGTCCGAGTTCGACGACCGGACCTTCTTCGAGTCGCTGCGTATCGAACCGTACTACAGCTACACCGCAGGCCAGGTCGCCGATGCCGCGGGCTTCCTGCACGACCTCATCGACGACACCCGCCGCACGCGCCTCACCCTGACGCACGGAGACTACAGCCCCAAGAACATCCTCGTCTACGACAACCATTTGATCCTGCTCGATCACGAGGTCATCCACTTCGGCGATCCAGCGTTCGACCTTGGCTTTGGGTTGACCCACTTGCTCAGCAAGGCGCACCACGTGGCAGGCCATCGCGCCGAATTCAGGGAGGCTGCGCTCCTGTTCTGGCAGAACTATTGCCACGCCCTCGGCGATGTCCCCTGGCTGCAGGGGCTGGAGGAACGCGCGGTCCGCCAGACCCTGGGCTGTCTGCTGGCACGGGTGAGCGGCCGTTCGCCGCTCGAGTACCTGACGGAGGCGGAGCGAGCCAGGCAGCGCCTGGCAGCCACCTCCCTCATGCGTCACCCGCCCGGCACGGTGCCCGAGCTTGTTGACTCGTTCATGGCTCTCGTGTGATCGGCTAGCCATATGGTACGATGAGACGATTGTGTAGATTGACGGGGAGATGACAATGACGCGCGCGCTTGTCCTGCAACATATCGCCTGTGAGCCACCGGGGGTCTTCGAGGATGTCATGCGCGAGCATGCCGTGACACTTCACCGGGTTGAGCTGGATGAAGGCGACTCTTTGCCCGACTGGCGCGGCTTTGACTTGATCGTGGCCATGGGCGGGCCGATGAGCGTCAATGACGATGCCACTCTGCCCTGGCTGACCGCGGAGAAGCGGCTCATCGGCGAGGCAGTGCGCGCCGGCATGCCCTACTGGGGTGCGTGCCTGGGCGTGCAGTTGCTGGCCGCCAGCCTGGGTGCGCGCGTCTACACGGGGCCGGAGCCCGAGGTGGGTCTGCTGCCGGTCGAACTGACGGATGCCGCCATGCAAGATCCCATTTTTGCCGGCCTGCCGCCCCGGTTCACCACTCTGCAGTGGCACGGCGATACCTTCGACCTGCCGAATGGCGCGGTGCGCCTGGCCGGCTCGCCGGCCTACCCCAACCAGGCGTTCCGCTGGGGCCGCCACGCCTACGGCGTCCAGTTCCACGTCGAGGTCTCCGTCCACCTGGCGCGGCAATGGGCCGAGGTGCCTGAATACAGCACGGCGCTCGATCGCGTGCTCGGACCCGGCTCGCTGCCGAAACTCATCGACGGGCTTGCAGAGCAGGAAGGAGCCATGGCGGAACACGCCCGCGCCATGTTTGGCCGCTGGCTGGCGTCGTCGGTCGGGGTCGCCCGGGCTTGACCCCATCGTCCGATAGAAGCTAGCGACAGGTACAGTCAGCTCTTGGGCACGGGCGTCACGGCGCCGTCCGATGCCGAGGTGACCAGCGCGGCATACTTGGCAAAGACGCCCGAGTTGAATTGCACGGGCCGCGGCGCCAACTGGTCCAGACGCTGTTTGATCTGATCGCCGGACAGCGCGACGTCAAGGCGGCGCTGCTCGACGTCGATGCTGATGACGTCGCCTTCCTGGATCGCCGCGATCGGGCCGCCGCGCGCCGCCTCGGGCGCCACGTGGCCGATCATCAATCCGCGCGTGGCCCCACTGAAGCGCCCGTCGGTGACCAGCGCTACCGTCTCCCCCAGCCCCTCGCCCACGATGGCGGAAGTGATGCCGAGCATCTCGCGCATGCCGGGCCCGCCGCGCGGCCCCTCGTAGCGGATCACCACCACGTCGCCCGGGACGATGCGCTTGGCCACGATGGCCGCCATGGCATCCTCTTCGCAGTCGAACACCCGCGCCGGACCCTGGTGCTGCAATCGCTCATGGCCCGCGATCTTGACGACCGATCCCTCCGGGGCGATATTGCCCTTCAGGATGCACAGGCTGCCGTAGGGCTTGATCGGATTGTCGAGCGGCCGGATGACATCCTGGCCCGGCGTTTCGACCGCGGCCGCCGCCTCTTCCGCCAGGGTCTTGCCGGTCACCGTGACTTGTGCGCCGTCCACGTAACCGCCCTGCACGAGCCGCTGCACGATAACGGGGATACCGCCCGCTCGATCCACATCGGCGGCGACGTGAATGCCGCCCGGCTTCAGGTCCGCCAGAAGTGGGGTGCGGCGGCTGATGGCGTCGAAGTCCTCGATAGCCAGCGGGACGCCGGCCTCACGCGCCAGGGCCAGCAGGTGCAGGACGGCATTGGTCGACCCGCCGGTCGCCGCCACCGAGGCGATGGCATTCTCGAATGCCTGGCGGGTCAGGATGCGGCTGGGGCGGAGGTCGCGCCGCAGCACGTCCATCACCAGTTCGCCGGCGCGCCGCCCGACCTCGTCTTTGCGCGCGTCGACCGCCGGCACGCTGGCGCTGCCGAGCGGCGAGAGCCCGATCACTTCCATGACCGTGGCCATGGTATTGGCGGTATACTGGCCGCCGCAGGCGCCTGCACCGGGACAGGCTACGGCCTCAAGGTCCCGCAGATCTTGTTCGCTCATGCGCCCGGCGATGGTGCTGCCGACGGCTTCGAAGACGCTGAGGATGTCGACGTCGCGGCCCCGATAACGGCCGGGCATGATGGTGCCGCCGTAGAGCAGGACGGCAGGAATGTCCAGCCGGGCCAGGGCCATGGAGAGGCCCGGCAGTGTCTTGTCGCAGGCGCCCAGTGCCACGATGGCGTCGAACAGATAGCCGCGCGCCGCCAACTCCACCGAGTCGGCGATCACCTCGCGGCTGACAAGCGACGCCTTCATGCCCTGCGTCCCCATGGTCACGCCGTCGCTGATGGCGATGGTATTGAACTCCATGGGCGTACCGCCGGCCGCGCGCACACCTTCTTTGACGTGGGAGGCCAGGCGACGCAGGTTGAGGTTGCAAGGCATCGTCTCAATCCAGGTATTGGCGATGCCGATGATGGGGCGGGCGAGGTCCTCGTCGGTAAACCCAACGCCCTTCAGCATAGCGCGCGCGGGGGCACGGGTCAGGCCGTCGGTGATGGCTCGGCTCCGCCCCTTTGGATCGTATGTCATGCTCTCCTCCATCGCGGAAATCGATCCGCCAACACCGGGCTGCTCCGCGGCCCCATATTAGGCGGGCATGTGCTCTTGAATGAACTCGACGGCATCGCCGACGGTCTTGATGCTTTCGGCGTCTTCGTCGCTTATCTCGACCTTGAACTCTTCTTCGAGCGACATGACCAATTCGACCAGATCGAGCGAATCGGCATTGAGGTCGTCGACGAAGCTGGCCGTCGGGGTCACCTTGCTTTCCTCCACGCCCAGTTGTTCGGCGATGAGCGGCCGGATGCGCTGCAGAATGGCATCTGCGTCCACGAATCGTACCCTCCAAACCAAATTAGACTTGTCGTCACGCGCCAAAACTCACCGTGCCGGCCTGCTGAACGGCGGCGTCGTACACCGACACTGGATGTAAGGATAACGGATGGCGGCGTCACAATCCAGTGAGGCCCAAGAGGTTGTCACACCGCAACGCCGTGGTGGCCGCGCCGGTCGCAACAACGCATCAAGGCCGCCCGCTCTAAGGCTGCCATGCGCGCTTGCTGTTAACAACTGTGGCCGGTCCGAAGCCGACCCTATGGTAAACTGTAAGATGTTTGGCGATGGTCGAAGAGCCGCCACGATTCGTGCAATCTATGTGCGTGTGGCTGAAACTGCCTCGACCCGTATCAGGGTAACTGCGTTGGAAATCACACTCTTTGGTTATAATTGTTTGCGAATGCGTGGCCGCGATGCCGTCGTCGTGACCGACCCATTCCTTAACGGCGATGGACGTTTGCACACCACCGCCGATATCGTGACCTTGAGTAGCGCCGTGGACTGCGAACGGCGTGCGGCGCTGGTCGACGGCGCGCCGCGTGCCGTGTGCGGGCCCGGCGAGTATGAGATCAAGGGGGTCTTCATCACCGGCGTCGGAACCTATCGAGATGCGCAATCCGGCAAGGAGCGCGGACGCAACACCGTGTACCTCATCGAACTTGAGGACTTGCGCGTCTGTCACCTGGGTGAATTGGGCCATGTCCTCTCCTCCGACCAACTGGAGGAGATAGGAACGGTCGATGTGCTGTGCGTGCCGGTCGGCGGCGCGCCCGGCATCTCGCCGGCACAGGCCGCGGAGGTCATCAGCCAGCTCGAGCCATCGATCATCCTGCCGATGGACTGGAAGCGTCCCGACGACAGCCAGGTAACGGCGTCCTTCGACAAGTTTTGCCACGAAATGGGCATCAAGGATGTCGAACCGCAGCCGCGCCTGAGCGTCAGCAAGTCGTCATTGCCGGCCGAGGCGCAGGTTGTGGTGCTCGAGCCGAAGAGATAGGGGGAGTGCAGATGGGGGCGACCAAGTACATATTTGTCACGGGCGGCGTCGTCTCGGGCGTCGGCAAGGGTATCACGGTTGCGTCGATTGGCCGCATCCTCAAGGCGAGAGATATCTCTGTCTCCATTCAGAAGCTCGACCCCTATATCAACGTCGATCCCGGCACCATGAGCCCGTACCAGCACGGCGAAGTATTCGTCACCGAGGACGGCGCGGAGACCGATCTCGACCTCGGGCATTACGAGCGCTTCATCGACGAGAACCTCACCCGTGCCTCGAATGTCACCACCGGCCAGATCTATTCGTCCGTGATAGCCAAGGAGCGGCGCGGCGACTACCTGGGCGGTACCATCCAGGTGATCCCGCACATCACGAACGAGATCAAAGAACGCTTCGTGCGCCTGGCCAAGAACCAGAATCCACAGGTGCTGATCGTCGAAGTCGGCGGCACGGTGGGCGACATCGAGAGCCTACCGTTCCTGGAAGCGATTCGCCAGATGCGCAAGGATGTCGGACGGGAGAACGTGCTGTACATCCACGTGACCCTGCTGCCCTACGTCGGGTCGACGGGCGAGCTGAAGACCAAACCAATCCAGCACTCGGTCAAAGAATTGCGCTCCATCGGCATTCAGCCCGACGTGATCGTGTGCCGGTCCGATTACCCGGTCACGCCCGACCTCAAGGAGAAGATCGCGCTATTTACCGACGTCGACGAGGAAGGCGTCGTCCCGCTGGTGACCGCCCGCAGCATCTACGAGGTACCGCTGGTGCTCGAAGAGGTGGGCTTGGGCGATTTCATCAGCCGCTCTCTCGATCTGCCGTCGTCACCGCCGCGGCTCGACGGGTGGCGCAAGTTGGTGGAGGCTATTACCCATCCGGCCGAAGAAGTGACCATCGGCGTGGTCGGCAAGTACGTGAGCTTGCCTGACGCCTACCTGAGTGTGACGGAGGCACTGCAGCACGCCGCCCTTCATCACGGCCGTCGCGTCGACCTGCGCTGGATCGATTCCGGCGATCTCGAAGCGACGTCGAGCACGTCTCTCCTGGAAGACCTCGATGGGATCGTGGTCCCGGGCGGCTTCGGCCATCGCGGCGTAGAGGGCAAGGTGCGCGCCGCACGCTTCGCACGCGAAACCCACACGCCGTATCTGGGCCTGTGCCTGGGCCTGCAAGCGGCGGTGATCGAGCTGGCACGGCACGTCTTGCACTCCAACTCGCCGAACAGCACCGAGTTCAACCAATATACCGAGTACCCGGTCATCGACCTGATGAGCTCGCAACGCGACGTATCGGATAAGGGCGGCACCATGCGCCTGGGCGTCTGGCCCTGCCGCCTGATGCCGGGCAGCAAAGCCTACGAGGCGTATGGCCAGCCCATCATCTATGAGCGGCACCGTCACCGCTATGAGTTCAATAACGAGTTCCGCGAGCTGCTGACCTCCAATGGGCTTGTCTTGAGCGGCCTCTCGCCCGATGAACAGCTGGTGGAGATCGTGGAGCTGCGCGACCATCCCTGGTTTGTTGGCTCGCAGTTTCACCCGGAGTTCAAGTCGCGTCCCGACCGGCCACACCCGCTCTTCC